>ENA-UESH01002544-UESH01002544.1-human-gut-metagenome-genome-assembly--contig:-NODE-2544-length-10321-cov-320.450117_pt1 | contig 10321 bp, 7 predicted proteins | sample MGYA00243001_ERZ508002 | MGnify/ENA primary metagenome ERZ508002 (study PRJEB26167, sample SAMN06115447) | human gut metagenome | host: Homo sapiens | place: China:Anhui | collected 2015-08-07... | reverse complement strand
AGCAGTAGCAGCCAATTAAAAATATGCTGTTACTGCTTTTTTTATAATACAATGGTATAAACGCGGAGCCGCTTACCAAAGGTGGTTCCTTTTATTTCAAGCGTTTCATCATCCACCCCAAAATACAGATAGGCAAAATCCTGATGATCAAGGCATGCACCATTCGATAAAGCTGAAATGTATCGTCCCAGCTTATCTACTTCCTGATAATTGGATTTGAACTCCAAATATCCACATTCCTTTCCTATTTTGGCAATCTGCTCATTGAGCTGACTGGTATATTTCTGATTCACATCCATATTCTATTCTGTTTTTTATGTCTTTAAAATGGTAACATAGGTTGGATAGGTTCATTGCCTTCACCTTTCTTCTTTCTTGCCTTCTTTTCCTTCGGCTTGTTCTCACAGATGTGTTCCAAACCGTGGGTCAGCGCCATGCACCAGTCTTTCTTCGCCTTTTGGGTTACTCGGGCTGGATACATGCTCATGGCAAGGTGGCTCCAGTCGTAGTCACCTTTTTCCAGCAGTTCCATATTCTTCTCGCATTCCACTCGCCATGGGCGGCTGGCTGCAAGATGGAGCAATGGGGCGGCTGTCACCGGCACTCCGTCATCATGGTTAGGCACATAGCCTGCGGCAAGGATGCGGTTCAGCTCGTCCATCATGCCTTCCACCTGTTCCTGCTCTGCACGGGTCTGCGACTCCTGTGTCTTGTCGTGGGCAGCAAGGGCGGCATTCAGACGAGTGCGCAACTGTTCCTGCTGTTCACGCAGACGGATGATCAGCTGCGGCAAGGTGTTCTTGCTGAGTTTCGGATAATACACCCAGTAGTCCACGGTGCCGTCTTCCGAGGCAAGAAGCCAGTAGATAGGTGCCTTACGGCGGCTCTTGGTATAGCGTTTGAAGTGATAGTCAAAGAACCCAGTAGGCGATGCGAGGTAGGCTTGCAGACTCTTGCAGCCTATCAGCTGGCAGAGTTCATACTCCATATCGTCGGCACGGTCTGCCCAGAGGTAGTGCATCACCTCTCTTACGTGGCTTGCCAGACAGAGAGAGGAGTCACTATTGTTGGGCAGAATGCCATCCGTAGGTACGTCGAGTTGGGCAGGACAAGCGGCCTCGTCCAGACTGACCACCGGCATGAATGGCAAAGCATCAAACACATCGCCAAACTCAGGAATAGCTTGTTCGCCCTTGGCGTATGCCGTATTCCATCTGCCGAAAGCCATACCCACCAATTCCATCACGATTTCCTGTGCCATCACTTTTTTGTCAATCACGTTCTGGCAGCTGACTCCGTCTATAGAGAGCAGTTCCTCATAAGGACGACGTGACTTATAGTCGTTTAAGGTCTGGCGAAATTCGCAGCCTCGGTCGATGTCAGCCAAGTCCATCCACAGGTCATCATTCTCTTTCACGAGTTCTTCATATCGGGTGTAATCAGCTGTCAGCTGCTCTTGCATCTTATCAAGACCTGCCTCGATGCCGCCCTTCAACTCCATCTGTGCTATCAAACCATGATATTCCAGGTTGGTCTCGTCCAAGCTGAACCATTTGCGCTTGATGTCAATGATGGCGTTGACGATACGCTCGATATCGGATTGACGGGTGGCGTAGTCGGGCATGGGAAGGAGGTTCATATAACCAGATGGTTTATGTTGACCCGTATATAAGTTTATTGTATATTGGGATAATATTGAATTAACATATGAAAGAACTACAAAGCTATTGTTTCTTAATAGATTCGGAATCGTCTGTCCTTCAACTGTAAAAAAGAAACCTTTTTTCAAAACATGTGCATCTAAAATATCGCCACGTTTACCATATGCAACACCTTGCGATTTTCCTTGAAATTCCAAGCCTGTAGGTCTAAAGTTTGGATAAGTATATGCCAATAATCCATCTTTTTCCCACACGAAAGATTCGCCATAAGTTGTGTAAAAGAGAGAATAATTCCCTCCATTATATAGTAATCTATTATTTGAGGTGGAAGTCTCTTCAAAATAAAGCCTAAAATGGACATCTGCCACTAAAGCAAATCCTCTTTGTGGCATAAATCCACGCTGTCCCAAATTTTCTTTTTGGAAAAGATGCAATATATGATTATTAAAGCTATAGCCAATCACGGTATTCGGCAGATTATCAAACTCCACCGACTTAGCCACATAAATCCACTTCGCATCCTCACCTCTATTATATGTCCTTATCAATACAGAAAGATTCTCATCCTTTTCATCAGGTTCCACATCCTGCACATCCATAAACACGCCCTCCACATCCGAGCAGAGTTTGTTCAGCACCAACGTAGAAGTCTCCACGCTTGCATCCAATACACCCCAACCAGTATCAGCACAAGCCGTGATAAAGCCACAAAGGTTACGACGTCGGAAAGCCTCGTAGCTCGACTTAATCATTACTGTACGGTCGAAAATTGCTCCCAATTTGCCTTCATCATCCAGCATTTCCTGCATACGATCGAAGAAGGCACACACCAAGTTCTTGCTCCAAGCAGGATAATTATCATTCATATACTGACTGGTATGCTCACTTCCCTCACCGAAAGGCGGGTTCATGACAATGCAATCGAATCGTTTTTGGCACAATTCGATAAAGGCAAAGCCACGGGTGGCATCTTCAGAAAAGAGCGCATTTTCGTAACCTTCTTCCTCACTCAATCGGGAAGAAAGCTCTTGCAACGCAGTTTGCAGACGCTCTGCGATTTCCTCAAAAAACTCATCCTTATGGTGGCGCAGCTCTGTACGAGCCTCATTGGCAGCCGCAATCTCTGCACGACGCTCCTCAGAATCAAAGATATTGGCATTACGGTTTTGGTTCACCTTGCTCCAGTTCTTGCGCAGGTATTCGATATCATCACTGATTTCCTTTTCCATCTTAAAGAGCAGACCAGCCTCGCCCACATATTTCATCTTATTCCAAATGGTGGTAAGCAGACGCTGCATCGGCTTGTCAAACTCATCCATCAAACCTTTGAGCAGACGCTTATTGCCAGGCATCGCCTCAGCCAGCACCAAGTTGCTTCGGGTGATGAGTGGACGCTCGGCAGCATCCAGCCCCATCTGGCTATAACTCTTCTGCGCACGGAGCCAAAGGCTGAGAGCGGCAATCTGCAAGGCAAGAGGATCTATCTCGCAGCCATAGATGTTATTCTCCAATATCAGTCGAGGCACCTCACGGTGGAAGGTTTCACGAGTGTGAACCTCCCTAAACTCCTGCAACAATGAAGGCTGGTTATCCCAGGCATCCATATAGATATACTCATATACCTCGTAGAGATAAAGGCCAAAGTGCATGGAACCACAGGTAGGATCAAGCGAAAGAATCTCGGTAGGCTCCTTCAGCTTGCGCTCTTCCAGCGGCTCACCAGGGCGACGGATCATATATCGGCATTGCTCCTCACCGATGCGGCTCTCACCACGGGTCATCTCATACCAGATACGACCCAAGGAATTGTCGGTAAGGAAACGCACCACATACTCAGGCGTAAAGAACTGGTTGCGCACCGCCATCTCTCGGCTGTTGCGAGGCTTGCTGCTCGCTTCACGCATCTTTCTGCGCTCCTCCAAGGAATTGTAATCCTGGAACATCCATCCCAAGGTTTCGTCCTCTTTCCAGAAATTCACGGTCACAGCATTCTGCTCGTCAAACCAGGCAGAAAGCTGACTGTCGTTGATGAGTTCCAGGAGTTTCATCAATGTACTCTCATCAGGGAAAAGAAGACCGAACGGTGAAAAACGGTCGAAAACTGCTGGCAATTCGATGCTCAGTTCATCGAACACGCTCAAAAGATAACAGCGGTAACGCTCATAACGACTTGCGCCCACATTTTGGGCAATACTATCATAAGCCAAGAATCCTGCCGACTCATAGCCCCCACGAATACTCTCCATAATCAAGTCACGCTCCTCACACATGCGAAGAGCGCAAAAACGGTTGAGCTGGGTAAAAGCCTGTTCAGCCACCAGCTGACCTACAGCCTGTCGCTCCTTATCGGCATCAGTATCCGTATCAGGCAGAGCAGCCATCAGATGCTGCAAACGGTCGTGCAGCATACGGGCAGTATGCACAATGTCAGTATCCTGACTTGGCAACTGCTCCACACCAATGGTATGGCCATCCGCCCAGATGCCATACCACTGCTGCAACATTTCCGTTACATTCTGCATCAGCAGGTTCTTGGCCGCCGATACAAAACGTTCTATTATCTTCTTTCCGTTTTGAGAAATCATATCGTTTTATTCTTTCAGAATAGCTAAAAATTAGAAAATAAACTCTACTGGCGAATTATCGCCCACCTTGTCCAACAACTGTGTGAGCTGGTCGATAACAGCCTGCAAATCAGCACGCGACGTAATTCTTGCCTTCATACGGAGACGTGTAGGCGTATCGGAAGGAGAATTCACCGTAGTAGTTGTTTCCTCAGAAACGGCAGGCGCATTGGATTCCGCCATAGCTTTCACCCGGTTTTCGATGCTGTTCACCATACCCTGAGGCAAATAGAACGCCGAATAGGTGTTTACCATATCACGCAAATTATCAATGCTGTCGCCCCGTCGCTCTATGCTCAATTCACCCAGCAGAGTATCTATCTGCTCACGCTGGTTATCCTTGAGACTTTCCATCTCTTTCAGTGCCAAGATCTGTTCACGGCTCTCTTTGAGCTGTTTGTTGCTCTGCGTCTGGAACTCGATACAAGCCTGCTGGAGATAGGCATCCAACTGACTGCTCAAATCAGTAATGTCCGATACGATGCCAGGCACATCAGAATTAGCCACATAGCCATTATACATCTGGCGCACATCATTCACCTGTTTGCGGAATTCGGCAAGCTGTTCCAGCGGAGTCAGTTTCTCAGCCTCATCCATCAGCTTTTCCATGTGAAGGAAACGCTCTACGAATGCCGACTGTTCGTTGCTCTTCACAATTTCCATCGCATAACGGAACGCCTTCTCACATTCCTTGTCCTTGCCCAACAGGTAGGCAGCCTCTCCACCCTCACTTTCAAGGATGCGATTGGCATAGCCAATAGCTTGGTTGAGAGGATGCAATCCTGCCAAATGCAAATGTTCGAAGTTAGGCACCAACTTATTCCACTTAGGCATCAGATACTTGATACGCTTGTTGGCAGCCTGCGCAATCTGATCCTTGACAGGAGCTGTGCGTGGAGCCCCCAATACGCCCATCAGTATCTTTGCCGCATTCAGCAGTTCAGGAACCGTTAAAGTTCCATCTGTATTGAGAGAAATACTTATCTTTCCAAAAGCATTGTTATTGCCCATAGCAGCCACTGCCGACTCACCAAACACGGTGATGTCCTTGCCCGACACACGAAGCTGTATGCTTCCAGCCTTCAGCATCATGGCAACCAGATAGCGGATGGTATCCTTTGCCCAGCCATACGGAATGCTTTCGAAATGGTTCATCAGTTCCTGTCCCGTAGCCTCAGAACGAGACGCCACGAAATCCTTTATCTCCATCAAAGCCGGATGAGCAGCATCTATCGTTCCGTCGTTCTTCTTGATGATCTTGAACGGATTGAGCGAATCGGGAATGGTGGTAACATCACCATACGAAGCAAGCTTGTTCACGCAATCGCTCTTCATATTGGCAGAAGCCAACGGATATTTCTCAAACACCTTTTCGGCAATGCCCTTCAAGGCGACCGTCTTATAGGTATCGGCATTCACCTGCTGTGGAGAGCCGCGGAAGATGATTTCGCTGTTGGCCTGCGCCTCTCGGAGCGCACGGAGCAACAGCTGTTTCTTCTCCTCTGCCATGTCGCCCTGCGCACGGAGATAAGCCTGTATCTCCTTGTTGATCTCGTTCTGATGGCGGTTGCGGATGTTCTGGCATTTCACAATCTCCTGCAGCAGAGCCTCCTTGTCTTTATTAAGCGTACAGAGCCAATAGAGGGTACGCATATTTTCCTGTTGGGTACTCTCTGTAAGCAACTGCTGGCGAGTCTCCTCAAAATGCGCACCATTGACAAAACGCACGTTCATCTTCAAAATAGTTGTGTTATAGATGGTGTAAGGACGGTTGCGTTCTGTAAGTTCCACACCTGCGGTGATTGTCTTGCTCGCATACACATTCACGGCAGGAGCAGGAGTCAGCAAGTCTTTCAGCATATCCTGCATCACCTCGGCTTTCTCTACTTCACGAGGCACAATCTTACCACGTTCCTCACGAATGCCCAAGATGGCATTGGTCATAAACTGGTATTTGCCTTCCACCTCCTGCAAGGTAAGCTCGTTGGAACCCGAAATCTCGTCAATAATCTCACGCACACGGTTGCGATCGAGAGTTTCGCTCACCTTGTTGTTCAACAACGCACAGATATTGTCGAAAGACAGATTGAAGTCGTCAAGTAACTGCATCACGGCGATGGTCTTACAGATGCGCACAGCCAGTTCGTTGCCAGTGTACATACGTACTGCCTTATCTGCAGCCAAGACGATTTCCTTGGCAGAGTTCTTCTGCATATCAGATGACAACACATCATAGAAGTATTCCGGACCCGCCAGCTGTCCGATGGTAGCATCAGCCAAGTGATTGTCCACCAAGATGTCTCGTATCAATCGGATAACCGAACGGAGACCCACACCACCCGTGCGGCTTGCCAGCTTCTGCAAGAGCGAAAGCAGGATATCAATATGCACCGGGAGGAACGGATAGAGGTCGGCAAACGACTGCTCTGTAAGAACCTGGTTATAGATGCTACGCTGCTGCACAGCCAAATGGGTATTATTCTTCAAGATGCCTTCGTTTTGATTGAAGAGCTTAACCAAGAATTCCTTACCCTCCTGCGACTTGCCCAGCAGACGCTTGGTGATAATTTCCTTGATGTCGTTAGCCTCAATATCCACCTTGATAGGGAAACGGTCGTTCAAACGGAATAACTCATTGGAATTGAGTTGCGCCTGTCGATTATCCTCCGTAAGAGTCTGCTGTGCTGTAGCAATCACCCACACATTTCCACGGAACTCATCCTTGAAAATCTGCATCATGCCCTGCACATTGAGAATCAGCTCTACATTGGAAGCCACATACTGTCCTACCTCATCCAAGACAAAGATTACCTTATCCTTTCCTGTTTTTTCCTTGATCAGCTGATAAAGACGCTTGAAACGTTCCTTCTCGTTCAAGGCGCTGTTCATCTTGATGTTCTTGAAACTGGCGCTATCAGGGAAATAGGCAGGCAAGAGCCTTGGCGCAAGACTTGCCGCAATCATATTCGCAGCCAAATCGTTGCACTGTTCCACTTCCCAGTCCTTGTGCTTCTCTTCCTTCACGATGCGGCAGAATTCCTCATATTTCCCCTCGCTGTGAAGCATATCGACGAAGCACATCACCTTCTGGTCGGTACACTTGGTGATGTTCAACTGTTTCAAAGTCTCATAATACACAATATCACTGACCGTTGAGATATTGCCGGCAACCGACTGAGTACTGAGGTCAATCATCACAACCAACGGATTATGACGATTGATGATGGCATGGTGCAAGGCTGTGATAGTTGTATCATGAATGCGACTCAACAACTTATCACCAAAAGTAACGCCATCAATCATCAGGCTCTTATCAAACGACAAGCCCAGATATTTGGCAAAGGAACTCTTACCAGAACCATAGAAGCCAGAGACCCAGATACCGATCTCCTTGCTTGAATTGTCGAAAGCCGACTGCAAATCGAGAAGCACGTCCTCATAGTTCTTGTGCAGTTTGTCCGTAACGACATACTCCCGAATTTCATGGTCCAAATCTTCCGTGGTATTGGCACCAAAGGTGACAACACTCTCTATCTTACGGTTGAGCTGTTTGGAAGGGTCGAATAATTCTTGTATCTTATGCATAACTGATTATCTTTAGAAGTTAATGGAACGGTAATTTCCATCCTGGTTATAAATGCCGAGGAAAGAACGGGCAGTGCCTTGCGTTTCTCCCGGATAAAGCACCAACATTGGAATCTGAATCTGGTTGTAGATATTGTTCTCCACAGCACCAATCATATAGAAGGGATGAAGCATCTCCACATCACGGATAATCAAGAGCGGATTTTCTTCTTCAGCCAACAGCTGGTCTTGCTTCTCCAACAGGGCTTTCTCTATATACCTGTCGTTCACAATAGCCTGTTTGATGCTATTATAGAGTTCAGGCTCTTCTACATCGGGATCGATCCAAATATCCAGATAGTCATTCGTATTGATAAACCTATCAACGACTAACCCCATAGAAAACTCATGGGCATGAAATCCCATGTATTCCGCCTTTGGTTTCAGAAACGAGTCAATCAATCCTCTAACCACAAAGGCATCCTCGGGCTGGTATACCATATACACAATAGGGCTGTAGCCAGTAGGTGACAACTTGCTTGGCGACTTCAGGTAATCCAAAGCCCTTTCTATCTTATTCTCATAATGTAGCATCAATAAATTCCTCCATTGTTTGATAGTTCCACGAAATGGTAAGCAATTCGCCCGAGCACTGGGCAATATAGCCACCCTTGATATTCATATCCATGATGCGCTGCAACAGGCTGTACCTATCCAAGCCGAAGAGTTGCCAATCCTCATGATTCCAAATTGCCATATCTGAAAGACCAGCGAAATGAAGTTCATGCATTAAGTAGAGCAATACAAAATTAGAGATTTCATAAGGTAAGATATCTCCATTGCGAGCCACAAAACCAAAATCCACCAACACAGCCTTTATATAAGAAGTCTGTCGTTTTTGTATGCTTTCTCCCCACTTCGCCTTTCCTTCATCTACAATGCCCTTAATAAACATAGTGATTCGATCACGTTCCAACTTTTGTGTCTGATTCACACGCAAAACATTCAATTCATTCACTATAAAATCATACATAACGGCATTCTCTCTTGCACAGTAAAGCATCAATAACTGTTTAAACTGAGATAACAGCAAACCTTTTTTTCGGATGGCACCCAACCACAACATTACATGAGGTTCATGCTTCATGAAGCGAGGATAGAATACCAATTTGACGATGTCCATGCTACGCATGTCAGAACATCTACTAAGCAAGTTCTGCTCATGAACATATTTGGCAAGAGAATCCTTCGTCGTATGCTCGTCGCATACAGACAGCAGCGTCAGCGTTTCCTCTATCAATCCGCAGCCTTTACCCAAAGCAATCGTATATTTTGTATTCCTTGTCATTGCATATATGGGAATGATTTGACATTCTCCTGAAATGAATATCTATAATGAGAGGCACACAGACGCAAGAGATTGTCAATCTCATCTTGCCGATAAGCTCCAATAGGAACAGTTGTAAAGCAATGGTCTGTCGCAATAGTATCCATACTCTGCAGATAAGCATCCGCATCGTCACCAAGACTTGCAACATCCATTTTCTCTTTTTTCAGATAGTCCATGATCATCCTTTCTACCTGTGCCGGCAGCTTAAAGAGATAAAAGACGCCACCCAAGAACATGCCATGAGCTTTGCGCATCAGTTCCATCACTATATTATAATAGGCGATATTACCAGATTTTGGGAAAATGTAATTCATCATCTCAGACGCACCACTTTGGTCTACGTCTTCCCAAAAGCCAGTTTTCACACCAGCCTTATATACAGCCATGCGCATTTTGATTATATCATAGATATTCTGTTCTGTCATGTTAGTTGTTTTTGATAATTATCACTTTTTCATTTGCAGAAGGATTGCTGGAATTCAGCAAGTCCTTGATGTCCACACCGAGCAATTCGGCAACCTTTCTTAAGGTCACCAAATCAGGTTGAGAAGAATTTGTACACCATTTGGAAACGGTTGCTGGGTCTTTTCCTAATTGTTCTGCAAGCCATTTATTGGTACGTTTCTTCTCTACTAAAACCACCTTAATGCGATTTATATCCTTCTTCATTTTCGTTTTTATTGCGTTAAACGCAAAAATAAGGAAAACATTTGAAATATCAACGTGTTACTCGTATATTATAGCAAAGTTTAACGATTTGATTACCGCTATTGCAACCATCCCTTATAATTTAGAAACATAGTCACAAAAAATATACTCACCTCAACATCACCCAAGTACATTCCTACAACTCTGACGAATGAATCACCTTAAAATTAGCGAAAACAACAATACCAGAATTGGCTACAGCACATAGAAAGACTGCCAGGAAACAATATACCGCAGAAAGCGGTACAGACACACGAGTATTCATCAAATCAGTCCGTTTCAAGGTTTGCCGCAAGTTACCTAAAATCCGCAACTATCATCCAATACACGATTAAGGGTAGATTTATGAGTCGTTAGTAGCAGCTTTCAGTAAA
>ENA-UESH01002538-UESH01002538.1-human-gut-metagenome-genome-assembly--contig:-NODE-2538-length-10347-cov-491.117819_pt1 | contig 10347 bp, 6 predicted proteins | sample MGYA00243001_ERZ508002 | MGnify/ENA primary metagenome ERZ508002 (study PRJEB26167, sample SAMN06115447) | human gut metagenome | host: Homo sapiens | place: China:Anhui | collected 2015-08-07... | reverse complement strand
AAGAGACCAAGCACCACTTCCCCAATATCTATGCCAAGTGCCTGAGCATCGGCATCGACATCACCAAAGACTACATTCCCGTACGTCCGGCAGCCCACTATATGTGCGGCGGCATCAAGGTCGACCTCAACGGCTGTTCGAGCATCAACCGCCTGTATGCTTTGGGCGAATGTTCGTGCACGGGTCTGCACGGCGGCAACCGTCTGGCAAGCAACTCGCTCATCGAGGCTGTGGTCTATGCCGACACTGCTGCCAAGCACAGCATCGAGCATGTCGACGAGTACGACTTCAACGAAAAGGTGCCTGCATGGAACGATGAGGGAACACTGACCAACGAGGAGAAAGTGCTCATCACACAGAGCGTCAAGGAAGTGGGCGAATGCATGAGCAACTACGTGGGCATCGTGCGCAGCGACCTCCGACTGAAACGTGCCTGGGACCGACTCGACCTGCTGTACGAGGAGACCGAGAACCTCTTCAAGCGTGTCAAGGTAAGCAAGGAGCTCTGCGAGCTTCGCAACATGATCAACGTGGGTTATCTCATCACCCGCATGGCGATAGAGCGCAAAGAGAGCCGTGGTCTCCACTACACCATCGACTATCCCGTCCACGCCTACGACAAGAAATAAGCTGAGGAGCCAAGCTGCTCAGGGAAGTTAGAGAAGTTACTTAAGAACAATATATATTATATAGGGGCGAACTGCACTTAGCAGTCTCGCCCCTAATTTGTTTTTACAACACAGCAACAGACACAATTCATCCATATCCATTGTTTTGTCACACCACCTCGCTTTTGCAGCACAATCATCTTCATTTCATTACAATAAGCATGCGTTTTGTAACAAAACGTAAGATAATCAGGTACAAGAAATACAATTTTTCCTGTATTTTCTTGCATGTTTTAAAAAAATTAACTACCTTTGCCGCACATTTATTTGACATTCGTTAATATGTACGAGGGTGAGACGAAAGACAAAACAATGTTCACATAGAGAATACTTATACAATTAATTTTCCCTCTAAAGAGATTATCAACATGAGAAAGAGAGTTTTGAGCCTTGCTCTGCTCTGCTGCTTTGCCCCCCCCATTTGGGCTTATCCATGCAGCCGAGACTGAGCAAGCAGAATTCTTGGTTTTAAAGATGGCCGACTCCAAGACGGCAGAGTTCAAGTTAAGTACGCGACCCGTCATCGCTTTTTCTGATGACAAGTTGCAGATTACATCCGATGAGATTTCCACCGACTATCCACAGAGCGATGTAACCGAGTATTATTTCACAGCCATTTCCACAGGAATTGAGGAAAAGGTAAATCCTTCCACCATGAGTTTTAGTTACACCGACAACGCCACTATCCGCATCAGCGGCTCAGCGGCTGGCGAAGCTGTGCTCTACGATGCCAACGGCAAGCTGCTACAGCGACAGAAGGTAAGCGGCGGAAACGCCACCATCAATGTGGCCTCTTACGCACCGGGTGTGTATATTCTGAATCTGACCAACGAACATTCCTTTAAAATCATCAAGAAATAATGAAGAAAACTTTACTTTTATTCACATGCCTTCTTGCCTTCATAGCCATGCCTGTACTGGCACAGCAGAAAACAGTCAAGAAGCGCGTTACCTTTCAGCTCATCAAAAAGCGTGGCGCTGACGCTGCCGTAGCTGGCAGAAGAAAAGCTGCCGCTGCCGCACAGGCTGTCACCAATATCAACAACAGTGTACTGCTGGCTTACTATCCTGCTGCCGGCTCAGGAGTAGAAGGATACGAAAACTACTACTTGGTTCTTTCTGACAAGGAAGATGTAAGCTACGATGCCAACGAAGGCCAGATCAAAGCCACAAGCGCTACTGTAGCCGAACTCGATCTTTATGCGCCAGAAGGAACAGGCATCGACCTGCCTGCAGGAACCTTCGCTGCCTCTGAAGGCAACTTGTACTACAATCCCGAGCTTACTTACGTGGAGAACTTCGACGACAAGGGTAACAGCGACGGCGGTGTGGACATAGCAAGCGACATCACCGTGAGCAAGGCAGAGAACGACGGAAACGTAACCTACACGCTCTCGTTCAGCGATGCCAACGGTACACAGTATTCGTACGTCGGCGAAATGGTATTCAACAATATGTCAGCGGGAAGCTCTGATGTATATCCTCAGATTTCGACAGACATCAACACCACTTTCCATGGCGGTATCGGCTACTATTACGGCAACCTCATGGATTCTAAGACCGGCAACATGGTGCTCAACCTCTACGATGGAGAGTACGACACCCAGACTGGCGGAATGACAGGCAAGGGACACGACCTCGTCATCAACCTCTACAACCGTCTCTTTGGCGACCCTAAGACCGCCACTGTCGTGCCAGGCACCTATACCGTAGCACGCAACTTCAAGGTAGGCACTTTCTTCCCAGGTATGGAAATCGACTACAACGGCATGACTGTCGTAATGGGAACCTACGTGAAGCGCCGCAAGGCCGTGACAGGAATGGACACCGACTACGACTACTGCTACATCACCAACGGAACCATCACCATCGCCGACGGCGAGAAAGAGGGAACCTTCGACATTACCGTAGACTGCACCACCGACCGCGGACACAAGGTGACAGGCACAGCCAAGGGCATCTCGTTCATCTACTACGATAAGTCGGAGAAAGACGACAAGGACGTTGACTCCAACCTCGAGGAGGATGTACATCTCAAGTTCGACCGCGTGGAGAAGTCACGCATCTACTCGCTCGGTGTGCAGAACGGTGTTCAGGTATTCTCTGTCGACCTCGGTTCGCCAAGCGGCAAGGACGACCAAGACTATACAGGCGATCAGGACCTGCTGCGCATGGAATTCCAGGCAGCCGAAGGCAGCCAGTATCTTCCCGAAGGCACCTACACCCTCATGGAGGAAAGCCATCTGTGGACCAACATGTATGCTCCATTCATGATGACCCGCGGCTACTTCTACAACAACGGCGAGCGCACAGGCACACGCTACCATCACTTCCGCAAGAACCCAGACCCTGCCACCCGTCTGCCATGGGTAGTTGACAAGTGGGCAACAGTCTACTCAGGAACCGTGGGCGTAAGCAAGACCGACGACACACACTACAAGTTCGTCATCAACCTCTTCGACGGCAAAGGCTTCCAGATTACGGGCGAGTTCGACAAGGAGATGGAATACAATTACGAACCATCTTCCATCACTGGCATCGAAGGCATCAAGGCCGACTTTACCGGCAAGACCGAAATATACTCTGTTGGTGGACAACTCATGCAGACCATCGACGGCACCAAGGCTGCCAGCACCGCCAACCTGCCAAGCGGCATCTATATCGTAAAATCAAACAACAAAACCACTAAAATCGTAAAGAAATGAAAAAGTATATAGCTACAGCAGCACTCTGCCTCGCGACAGTGCTCCCCACATTCGCACAGACAAGACGCGTGATGACCGTTCACCAGAAGGACGGCACAACAAAAGTATATAAGGTAAACAGCATAAAGAACGTCACCTTTACCGACGAGGCTCTCGCAACCCTCAGAAACCAGTGGGCATACAACGACGACGTAAAGGACCTCAGCAAGGTAACCATGCAGGATGTCAACGGCTCATACGAGTTCGCACTCTATGGCAGCGACAACGATACAAAACCTGTATTCGAGCTGACCATTCCACAGAGTCTCATGGGTAAGAATATTATGCTTGGCTCTGACGACGCTCAGGACGTAAAGGTGGCTTACAATGGCGAGACTCCTAAGCTGACTGGTACGCTCCAGGCTAAATTCGACAAGTTCAAGAAGAATGTCACCATCACACTCGAGGCAGAGACTGCCGACTACAGCGACCTGCGCTGCAAGTGGAGCAACGGCGCGTTCACCCAGATTTACTCTGCCACCAACAGCATCAAGACCACCAATGTGAACGACGTGAAGACCTATGACGTTGCTTCTGCCCTCGTGCTCAACCCAGCCACTACAGGTGCGGCAACAACCTTCGCCTTCGGTGATGTCGAGGCTACCACAGCCGACGGTTTGCTGGCTGGCAAGATTGGCGTTGCAGTAAGCATCTCGGCTTCCAAGCTCTACAATGGAACCATCGACCTGGCTGCCGATGCCGACAGCTACACCCTGAAGTACATCGACTACGCCACACGCGTCACCTACGAGAAGGTAAAGGCCGGCACTATCACCACCGCAAAGGACAAGGACGGCAAGCTCTACATCAAGATCAACGCCACCTTCGACGACAACCGTACCATCGAGTTGGAGTATTACGGTGCAACCACTTCCGTAGAGAGCCTCGACGGAATGACTCCTGCTGTGGTAAGCAACAGCTACAAGTTGTACAACCCTGACGGAAGCATCCTTATAAACCAGGACATCTGCAAGGTGCTTTTTAAGCAAAAGAGCAACATCTACACATTCTACCTTTATGGAGGTGAGTTCTCAAGCAAATTCAGCAGCGAAAAGGTAACACTGCAGGTAGATGAGAAGTTTATCAATGCCGGAACCATCAACTTGGCTGAGCTGAAAGACGGCGACAACTTCCAGGTGAAATACTCAGACGTACAGTTGTATTCTCCCGATGCCAAATATGGTGGATTTAACAACACTCCAGACAACGGTACATTATCCATCAAGAAAGACGCTGCCGGCAACTATGAAATCTCACTGGATGTTGTCAACACTTATACCAACAAAAATACACCAAATGGTGCTGGTAACAAGGAGCGTTTTGTATTCAATTACAACGGAGCAGTAGAAGCATACTAATAAACAGATTAAAAAGAAAAAGTAAGAATTAAGAAATGAATAAGAAAGCCATTCTTATGGCATCATTCCTGCTTGTCGGCAGTTTCAGCTTTGCGCAGAAGCTGTCGCCAAGCACGAGCATGATGCTTCACGAAGCAAGAACAGCACAGAAGAAAGCCAAGGCTGCAAATGCTACCCCACAGACTGTCAGCGCATTCATCAACGTCAAGTCGCAGGATGCCATTGCCAAAATAGAGGCTCTGGGAGCCAAAGTGAACTCGCGCATCAGCGAGACACTCGTCACTGCCGACATGCCTCTGTCTGCCATCGAACCTATTTCCAATCTCGATGAGGTTGTTTCGGTTTCGGTAGGTACTGAGGCCAAACTGCTGATGGACAACGCCCGCAAACTGTTGGGCGTAGACGAATGTCACCAAATGACAGAGAATAATGGTCCCTACACCGGCAAAGGCGTAGTCATCGGTATCGTGGACAACGGATTCCAGTACGATCATGTAGACTTTCTCAATGCCGACAAGAGCGACACTCGCATCAAGCGCGTATGGGATCAGCACGGCACTGGCAATGCTCCCGAAGGTTTCGGCTATGGAGCTGAATACAAAACCACAGCCGAGATAAGAGCTGCAAAATATGACCTGACCAGCGGCTTCCATGCCACCCACGTATCGGGCATTGCCTCGGGCAGCGACAAGAGCACACCTTACTACGGAGTGGCTCCTGATGCCGACCTCGTGTTCGTGAGCTTCAAGAGCACCAATGCACAGATTGTAGATGGAATCAAGTATGTGTTCGACTATGCCAAGAGCGTAGGAAAGCCTGCTGTTGTCAACATCAGCCTCGGCTCACACATGGGTCCTCACGACGGAAGTTCCGACACCGATCTCTCGTTTGCCAACCTGGTTGGTCCGGGCCGCATCATCGTTGGTGCCGCAGGCAACGAAGGTCTTGACAAACTGCACGCCAGCAAGACCTTTACCACCAACAAGCAAATGAAAACCATGTTTGCCTATGGCAGCGAACAGACCAACAGTTCCTACAAGCAGGCTTACGTCGACATCTGGGCCGAGAAGAACTCAAAAATTTCCGTTAAGGCTGTTGTCGTAAACACACTCAACGGTAAGATTATTGCATCTTCTGACGAAGTTTCCAACGATGGTACGAAAGAAGTGAACTGGGTTGCCCCCGACGGCAGTGGCGTAGTGGTTCAAGTAGGTTTGTCGCTCCAGGAAAACCCTGTCAACGGTCGCACCAACGTACTGCTCATGAGCCGTGCCACTTCCATCAACACTGGTTTTGCCATCGGTGTTGTGGTGACTGGCGAGGCTGGCAAGACCGTACACATGTGGAACAATGCCGCCTCTGGCGAGTTCACCAGCTTCAACAAGCGTGGCTGGACCGACGGCGACACCAACTGCACAGTAGGCGAGCTGGGCGGCGAGAGTCCTGATGTCATCTCTGTAGGTTCGTTCAACTCGAAGGTACAGTACCAGCCCATCAATTTGCAGGGCACACAAAATGCTTACGGCCTCAACGAGGAGCTGACGGGTAAGTTCCTGGAGCACTCCGCCTTCTCAAGCTACGGTCCTACTGCCGATGGTCGCGTCAAACCCGACATAACAGCTCCTGGCTGCATCATCGTGTCAGCAGGTTCAAGATATTGCTCAGGATGGAGCGACGACACCAATGTCATTGCCCGCACTGGCAACGATCTCTATACCAACGACGTAGGTACTTCTATGGCGTCGCCTTACGTGGCAGGCGTCGTAGCTCTCTGGCTGCAGGCCAACCCCAACCTGACACCTAAACAGGTGCTCGAAGTCATCGGCAACACAGCTGTCCAGAATGACGATTATATGCCAACAGGACAAACCTTCCCCAACAACACATGGGGCTATGGTCGTATCAATGCCATCAAGGGTCTGAAGCAACTGCTCGGCACAACAGGCATCGATGATGTCAAGACCACTGAGTCTATGTACCGCATCATAACCGACCGCCAGGCTCGCACCGCCACATTCTACATTGGCAGCGACAAGGGTCAGGCTCGTGTAGCCGTCTACAACCTCACAGGTCAGTTGATGTATTCTGCACCTATCAACAGCAACGGCGAGACCATCAGTCTGTCAAGCCTGCCCCACGGCGTGTATGTATTCAAGCTGACACAGGGAAGCAACACACAGACCATCAAGTCTACATTGTAATCTCTCAGTCTGAGATAAATCTATCCAATAGGAGGGTGTGTCAAAAATCCATGGCACACCCTCATTTTTATTTTCTTACCTTTCTCAAACCTGCCTACAGCCCGTGCAGCCTGTTTGACAACTTTGGATTATTATACGCCTCAATGAGCTGATGGCCAAAATCATACTCTTGACCGTCACTTAATTGTTCCATCATCAAAAAAGCCTCCTAAAGGAGTGAGATTCTCGGATTTTATTTGTACTTTTGCCATACCATTCAGAGTTTTATTGGTCTTTTAATTGCAGCACGAAGACAAGCGAAATTTCTGACATGGCCCAATCCGAGCAACATATGGTTGCTCAGGGTGCTTATAAAATAGATAAAAATATAGTGTTGCGTCAATTAGGGTGAAACAACTTAAAGAAAATGAAGGCATAGAGCGCAGTTTGTTGCTCGCAATGGCTGTTATAGCGGGATTGACCGTGGCTAATTGCTATTACAACCAGCCTCTTTTGGAAATGATACGTCACGACATAGGAGTGAGCCAGCATGAGGCAAACCTCATAACCGTTGTCACACAAACAGGCTATGCACTTGGGTTGTGCTTCCTTATCCCTATGGGCGACCTCTACTCACGCCGTCGCATAATTGTTGTGAACATGACCGTAGCAGCCATGATGGCCATAGTCATTGCTGTTGCCCACAAGGTGTGGCTTATTTGGGGAGCCTCCCTATTGTTGGGAGCCTGTTCCGTTATTCCACAATTTTTCATACCGATTGCAGGACAATATTCCGAAAAGAAAAACAAAAGCAGGAATATGGGTGTCGTTCTGTCGGGATTGCTAACCGGCATTCTCGCATCGAGAGTAGTTAGCGGTTATGTTGGCGAATGGTTGGGTTGGCGAGAAATGTTCTTCATCGCAGCTTTTGTGATGGTGCTGTGCATGGCTCTTACGCTCAAGATTATGCCACAGATAAAGAGCAACTATGTGGGCACATATAGGGGCTTGATGACCAGCGTATTCAATATTGTGAGGAGCAATGGACGCATACGCCTTTATGCCATGCGTGCCGCCTTTAGTTTTGGCAGCATGATGGCCATTTGGTCGTGCCTTGCCTTTAGGTTGGCACAAGCTCCGTTCTTTTCTGGCAGCGAAATGGTAGGAACGCTGGGACTGTGCGGCATAGCCGGGGCTATTGCGGCAAGCGGTGTGGGCAAACTTGTGAATCGCTGGGGCATCAGAAAGATGAGTATTTATGGTGCATGCCTGCAGCTTGTGGCGTGGGCTGCGGCCTGTCTGTTTGGCGACACTTTCATGGGACTTGTTGTAGCCATCATCTTGGTAGATATAGGCTTGCAATGTCTGCAACTAAGCAATCAGAGTGGCTGCATTCAGGAGATGCCTCAAGCCTCCAACAGAGCCAACACCATATTTATGACTACCTATTTTATAGGCGGTTCCTTTGGCACCTATTGTGCCGGATTGGCATGGACACACCATGCATGGACGGGAGTGTGCGCTGTGGGAGCTATCCTGGCTGCAATCTCGCTATGTATAACATGTTTTAACCGGAAGAGAATTTAAGTCTTGACTGTCCTAAAAATCTACAACCTACACTATTTTTGATATTTTGTACACCTTATTATATATAGGGGCGAGACTGCAAAGATGCAATCTCGCCCCTAACTTGTTTTTACTCAAATTTCGCATGTTCTATAACTTCCCCATTTGCGAAAGTTGAGTAACATTATCAAAAAACAAGGGTGATATGTCAGAAAATCAAGCTAAATCAAGTTCTTTCAAGCTACTTTTGTACGCAATTAGAAACTATAGCTAAAACGATACTTCTTTCTGAAAGAAGCATTCAACATAATTATTTCACCTAAACCTAACAACAAGCAAATGAAGTGTAAACAGAGAAACAGATGCAACAGCAATATGATGCGTGTTACATCGACACTGGCTCTTGCCACAGGACTTCTTTTTCCTGCACCGATTGCCATACAAGCAAGCGGCATGCAGAATGCCAACATTAGTGTACAACAAGACAATGTCACCACAGGCCGCATCATCGATGAAAATGGTGAGCCTCTTATTGGCGTAACCGTGCGCGTACTGAAAGGCAACTCAGGAACCGTGACCGACATTGACGGTAATTACTCATTACGTGTGGCTAAAGGCACACAACTTAAAATCACTTACACTGGTTACAAAGACCAGATTATACGAGCAGGAGGCACGGCTCAGATGCAGCCAGACGAACTGAACCTCAACGAGGTGGTTGTGGTAGGTTACGGAGTTCAGCGCAAGAGCGACGTAACAGGTGCCCTCATCCGCGTGGGAGAGAAAGAGATGAACGAGCGACCTGTGGGCAACGCCCTTGAAGCCATGCAGGGCAAGGCTGCCGGTGTGGACATCACAAGCAACGAGCGACCAGGAGAAATCGGCAACATCACCGTGCGTGGTGTGCGCTCCATCAATGCCCAGAACTCACCATTGTATGTGGTGGACGGAATTCCACTGATGTCGGAAAGCGGCATTGAGACCATCAACCCTCGCGACATCCAGAGCATCGACATTCTGAAAGATGCCTCAGCCACAGCCATCTATGGTAGCCGTGGAGCCAACGGTGTTGTGCTCGTTACTACCAAGCAGGGCGAATCGGGCAAAGCCAAAGTGAGCTACAACGGCACCATGACCTTCGAAACTCTCGAAGACTACTCACGACAGATGAACTCGGCAGAATACATAGAATGGCGCAGATGGTCGTACTACTATCTGAACCCTGACAGATATCCACGTGCCGACCAACCTACGATAGAGAACGACCGAGAGATATTCAAGGCTGAAGCAGATCCTACAGCATGGAACAATATCATGAAAGGATGGGAAGGTGGAACATGGGACGGCTCGAAAGTGCCAACATTCGACTGGCAGGACATGGTAACACAAACCGGTATTACCCACGAACACACACTCAGCGTGAGCGGAGGAAACGACAAAATCAAAAGCTATCTTTCTTTCGGAATCCTCGACAACAAGGGAACTATCCGCGGACAGAGCTATCGCCGCTACTCTTCCAAGATAAGCGTTGACGCCAAGCCTGCCAAATGGTTTAACCTGGGAGCCAACATCAATGGTTCTTACGGTCTGCAGCAATATGGTTCTACAGCCAGCTCACAAGGTTCGCTGCTCAAGGGCTTGCCATCCAACCTTTACTATGCTGCCACAAGCGAATTCCCCTATGCACAACCCTACGATGAGGACGGCAACCGTATCACCAACCCTGGTGGCGACGATATGGTAAGAAATATCGCCGACGAGTGGAAACACAGTACCAACGAGCGCCGTATGTTCCGCATCATCGCCAGCCTCTACGCACAGGTAGACTTGG
>ENA-UESH01002537-UESH01002537.1-human-gut-metagenome-genome-assembly--contig:-NODE-2537-length-10348-cov-4.109240_pt1 | contig 10348 bp, 10 predicted proteins | sample MGYA00243001_ERZ508002 | MGnify/ENA primary metagenome ERZ508002 (study PRJEB26167, sample SAMN06115447) | human gut metagenome | host: Homo sapiens | place: China:Anhui | collected 2015-08-07... | reverse complement strand
AATATTAGAAAGGTTGTGTGCTGTTGTTGTAATAGATGTCTGTGCCGCCTGAAGTCCTTTGTATGAGATTGATCTTCTTTGTGCGGATATCCTCTTTTAACAGTGCAAGGAAATCTTCCCTGGAAACTGTGGTGGAATTCTGCTCTCCATGCAGTCTGTAACTTACGGTTCCGTCAGCTGCTTCGTTCTTACCAAGTACTAACAGATACGGCACTTTCTCCATCTGTGCTTCACGGATACGGTAGCCGAGTTTCTCGTTTCTCTCATCGATCTCAACACGGATTCCGTTATCATCGAGATATTTGTATAAGTCATGAGAGTATGCGTTGAGTTCCTCATCCTCATTTTTTACCGGAAGGATCTTAGCCTGAACCGGAGCTAACCATAACGGCAGGTTTCCTTTTGTTTCCTCTAAAATGTATGCCATGAAACGATCGAGAGAACCTAAAATCGCTCTGTGTAAAACAACCGGTGTTTTCTTGGTTCCGTCACTGTCAATATAGGACAGATTGAATTTTGCCGGCAGACAGAAGTCTAACTGGCAGGTGGAAAGTGTATACTCATTACCGATCGCCGGTTTTACGTTTACATCCAGTTTCGGTCCGTAGAAAGCAGCCTCACCGATCTCCTCTGTATACTCAATACCGATATCATCAAGTACTTTGCGGAGTGCGTTCTCTGCGTTGTTCCACATCTCATCATCATCATGATATTTTACTTTATCTTCCGGATCTCTTAGGGAGAGTACACAGCGGTAATCTGTGATATTGAAATCTTTGTAAGTATCAAAGATCAGCTCAACCACTTTTGCAAACTCTGATTCGATCTGCTCCGGTGTTACAAATAAATGTGCATCATTCTGGCAGAAATGTCTTCCTCTCTCGATACCCTTTAAAGTTCCACTTGCCTCAAAACGGAAGTCATGTGCGATCTCACCGATACGGATCGGAAGATCTTTATAGGAATGCATTCTGTTTGCGTAGATCATCATGTGATGCGGGCAGTTCATCGGACGGAGTACGAAAGACTCTCCCTCAACTTCCATTGCCGGGAACATGTTCTCTTTGTAGTGATCCCAGTGACCGGAAGTCTTGTACAGATTTACCGTACCGACACAAGGTGTCATAACATGCAGATAACCAAGTTTGCGCTCTTTTGCTTTGATATAATTTTCAAGCTCCTGCCATACGGTATATCCCTTTGGAAGAAACATCGGAAGTCCACGTCCAACCAGATCATCGGACATGAACAGATGCATCTCTTTGCCGATCTTTCTGTGGTCACGGTCTTTCGCTTCCTCTAAAAGTTTTAAATGCTCCTCTAACTCTTCTGCGGTCGGGAAACATACACCGTAGATACGCTGCATAACATGGTTGTTTGCATCACCTTTCCAGTAAACACCGGAATATTTGATCAGCTTAAAGTTTTTACATAACTTGGTATTGTCGACATGCGGTCCACGGCAGAGATCTGTGAAATCGCCCTGATCGTAAACGGAAATGTTTCCATCCTCCAAGCCATCGATTAAGTCAAGCTTATACTCATCATCTTTGAACAGCTCTAATGCTTCTGCCTTTGAGATCTCACGTCTGTAAATCTTTTTACCTTCTTTGCAGACTTTTTTCATTTCTTTCTCGATCGCTGCGATCACATCATCATTGACTGCGGTATCGCCAAGATCGATATCATAATAAAATCCTTCTTTTACAACAGGTCCTACCCAGAACTTTGCGTTCGGATATAAATGTTTTACTGCCTGTGCCATCACATGTGCACAGGAATGGTTGAGCGTATTCAGTCTCTCATCTTCTTTAAAATCTACCATGATCAATCTCCTTTTCCTGAACTAAAAAGTCCCTTATACAGACAACTTATCTGTATAAGGGACGAATAAACAATCTTTTATCCGCGGTTCCACCCCGTTTATTTCCATGTGGAAAATCTCTCATTTTGATGATAACGGAATCACCGGACCGAATTAGGGCCGCTCAGAGGTGGTCTTCCTGATGTTCCATCTTAAGATACTCGCACCAAAATGTATCTCTCTCTTTAAAATTTCCGATCAGTACTCTTCTCTTCAACACGCTGTCTTGATTATATTTCAAACCTGGCATTCTGTCAAGTCCATTATGTGATACATCACACCTCAATATACGGATATTCGTGGAAATAATCCATAATGAGTTCCACCATCTCAACATTGATCTCTTTGACCAGCGGGCACTCCGTGTAAACATCATATCCACCGGCACCGCTGTAACGGTAATTGTTGAGACAGATCGTAAATTTATCATCATCAAGAACCGGTTTTCCGTCCTTTGACAATCCCTCGATCCGGCTGCCGATTGGATTCTCCGGGTTGATCTTAAAATCCACACCCATATAGTAGTCGTAATTATAGTGCTCGACTTTCGGAATCAGAAAACTGTTGGAAACACAGACATTTCCATCCTTATCATAAGCAAAATATTCCGCACTGCGCTCCATCACGGTCTTTAACTGTTTTCCGGTGATCTCACAGACCACGAGTGTATTCGGATATGGATATGTCGCAATAATATCGCGCGTGCTCACTTCACTGCGGAATCCGGCGATCTCATTTGCCAGACCGACCGATGAGAGCATTGCCCCGGAAAAATGAAGCTGGATGCGGTTTAAAAAGTCAGCGATCGGTGAGCCGTACAATGCCATTTTCACTTTCTCTTCCGGCAGGATCGCGCGGCTTAAATGACCGATCGGCTGGTTCAGCCATGCCTGCACCGCATTTTCTGTGGAACGATACTTGTCCGCAAGCACCGTTCCCTTTGCCGCGTCTGACTGACGCAGTTCGGAGCGGATACTTTTTTCATGATCTGTCATCGTAACCTCCAGATACTGATACTCCTTCGCATTATCACAAGGCTGTACCGTATAAGTACCGGATATATCCCTTCCCGTCACGGACATATGCTGATGTCCGGTCAGTAAAATATCAAAATCCAGTTCCTTACAGATACGGTATCCGACATTTTCAGTCGTCTGGGACAATGTCTCTCCGCTCTCTAAGTCGCACTCAAAACCGCCGTGATAGATGCAGATCGTAAGGTCTGTCTGTTCTTTCATCTGCGCAAGTGCATTTTTTGCTGCCTCAAAAGGATCCGTGATGTGAATTCCTTTTAAATTTTCTTCTTTTTCCCAGATATTAACATAATCGGTCACAATACCCACGATGCCGACACGCAGTCCGTTTTTCATCGTATGGAGTTTCCACGGGAACAATGTGTTTCCCGCTTCATCCGTAATATTCTGACAGACGCATACACCGTTGTTCCGGCTGCGGTATGCTGCCTGATATTCAAGCCCGTAATTAAAGTCATGATTGCCGAGTGTATAGTAATCATAACCACAGTCGTTCATGATATCGGCGATCACTTCCGGTGAGTCTGCCACCTGACGGCAGTAATATGCAAAGGCAGAACCCTGCAAAATATCACCGCCATCTAAGATCAGCGTATCCTCATCCTTCTTAAAATTCCCTGCACATCCGAACAAACCGACATTTTTTTCTGTCATATCCCCATAGGTCGTCGGGTAAAAATAACCGTGCACATCCGAGGTAAAATAGATTTTTAATTTTCTCTGCTGCATCTTTTAACCCCTCGCTAATTTTGTACGGATCTTTGAGGAGATGACTTCAATAATTAAGATCAGCACGATCAGTCCCGCAAGGATGGCGCCTACCTGGTTCCATTTGTATGCACTCATGGCAAAGATCAGCGGTGCACCGATACCACCGGCTCCAACCAGACCAAGTACAGTCGCATCTCTTAAGTTCATATCAAAACGATAGATCAGCGTGGACATAAAATCCGGGAAAAGCTGGGATAAGATACCGTAACGGATCTTTTGGAACATCGTACAGCCTGCTGCATCCAGTGACTCTAAGATCTTGGTATCCAGATCCTCGATACTCTCAATAAACATTTTACTGATCATACCGATCGAACAGAGTGACATGGTGAGCAGTCCGGCGAATGGTCCCGGTCCCGTCACACGGATAAACATAAGTCCGTATACAAATGCCGGGATCGTACGGATCGCCATGATAAACACACGGAAGATCAGCGCAACCGGCTTTGGCATCAGGTTTGCTGCCGCAAGGAAAGAAAGCGGAATGGATAATACTGCACCAACGATCGTTCCTAAGAATGCGATACACATGGTTTCCAGTAACAGATAAGCAACACCGGATGTGGAGAGGTCAAACAGTAAATTCGTATCCGGGTGGAAAATTCCGCTGATGATCTTTCCTGCGACGGAAAGTCCGCTTCCGTTTGATCCGGTGGACTGAACCGTAGAAAGTGACCATGCAAGAAGCGCTGCAACAATCAAAGCCACAATGATCTTTGCGTACCAGGTCTTTGGTTCCTGCTCGTACATTTTTTTGATTGATTCATTCATTTTGCCGGTTCCTCCTACGTTAATTTCTTTCTGATATAATGGCTGATTGCTTCAATGATAAGAACGGTGCCAAAGAGAACGATCAGGATCATTCCTACACTGTCATACTCGCGCCATCCGATCTTTTCATTTAAGATCAGTCCAAGTCCGCCTGCTCCAACATATCCCAGGATCGCCGCGTAACGCACATTTCCCTCGAAACAGAATAAACAGACTGACATGTATGCCGGCAATACCTGCGGCATGATCGCAGAAATAAAGGAGTACGCCTTTCCTGCACCCATGGCCTCCATTGCCTCATAAGCTCCCATGTCGACCGTCTCGATCATCTCGTATAACTGTTTTCCGACATAAGCAAAAGTAAATACTGCGATTGCAAAGGTACCTGCCATGGTGCCAAGTCCCCAGATATAGGTTGCGATCAGGGCTGCAACCAGCGTCGGAATCGTACGCACGATACTTAAAAATACGCGGACCACACCGATCACAACTTTATTTTTGATCAGGTTGCTGGATGCTAAAATTGCAAAAGGAATCGCAAGCACACCACCCACAAAAGAGCCGAGCAGAGACATTTTGATCGTATCAAAAAGTGGTCCCCAGATACTTGAGATGTAACCGACTTTCGGCGGGAACATCTGCGCTAAAATGTCAAAGAAAAACCGTATTCTCGTCACAAGTGTTGTCATGGAAAAACCTGTAACTTTTACAGAGATCCACGTTGCGATCACGAGCAGAACAATGATGAGCGGCGCGCGGGAACATCTTTCTTCCACAACTTTGCCGTTTGCAAGCACAAGTTTTTTCGGTTTAAATATTTTATCGTACAATCCCATTACGCTTCCTCCGTTTTCTCCGGAATCTTTCCTTCGTAAATTGTGTTCAATACGTCCTGTGTCACATTTTCGGAAGGACCGTCATAGACGATCTTTCCGGCGCGGATTCCAATGATGCGGTCTGCATATTCAAGTGCTAATTCCACATGATGGATGTTGATCAGGATTGAAATGTTCATATCCTGATTGATCTTTCTGAAATCACTCATAACCTGTTTTGCCGTTACCGGGTCAAGTGCTGCAACCGGCTCATCTGCTAAGATGATCTCCGGATTCTGCGCAAGTGTACGCGCTAAAGCAACACGCTGCTGCTGCCCACCGGAAAGCTGGTCTGCACGGATATATGCTTTATCCAGAATACCGACTTTATCCAGACTCTCAAGTGCCTGCATTTTGTCTTCCTTTTTAAACACACCAAGCAGAACTCTCCAGAAAGGCATCTCCGGCACTTTTGCCATCAATACGTTACGGATTACTGTTGTTCGTGTGACAAGATTAAATGACTGGAAGATCATTCCAATCTTTCTGCGGAAAGTACGAAGCTCTTTTCCTTTTAAGTTCTTAACCTCTAATCCATCCACCGTCAGAGTTCCTGATGTGATGTCATGCATACGGTTGATCGTCCGCAGTAACGTGGACTTTCCTGCACCGGAAAGACCGATGATCGCTACAAATTCACCCTGTTCGATCTTTAAATTGACATTATCCAGTCCCACTACCCCGTTCGGATATACCTTCGATACGTCCTTAAACTCGATCATAAATTTAAACCAAACCTTTCTTTTACCTGCTGTTTTTATGGTGTGTGTTTTTTATAGGTGTATACTCATTGAAAGGCTGCCGCAAAGCCGGTTTCCCGGCTCTGCAGCAGCCCTCCTGCTGCCCGTCATACTGCCTGTTATTATTTCGTTGTTACTGTCCACTCCCTGTCAGACGTTCCAGTAACGATTAGTTTGCTGCACTTAATTCCTGGATCAGTTTCTGTGCTTCTCTCTCTTTATCATAATCAGAAGACTGTGCCGGCTCATATCCGTTGTGGCTGTAGATAGAGATAACTGCCTTACCTTCCTCTGTGTTACCGATATTGATGAGTGCTGTCTGGATTGCTGATTTTAAGCCGTCATCCATGATCGGAGATGTCTTGCTGACACAGACTGTATCATTGTAGATCGGATCTGTTACACCGATAACATTTGTCTCTTCCCAGATAGATTTTGTACGACCAAATTCACTTGTCCAGCTTTCTTCATAGTCACGTCTTGCATCTGCATAAGTTACAAGTACGTCGATCTGTCCGGAAGCAAGTCTTGCAAATGCACTTGCGTAGGAATCAGACTGTACTGCAGAAGAAAGATCTGTAATACCTTTCTGGTATCTGTCCTGTAACCATAAAGCCGGGTAAATGTAACCTGCCGGTGAGGAGGAGGACATAACGCTCCAGTTTGCGCCGTTTAAATCATCCCAGGTAAGTTCTTCGCCGGAGTTAACTTTATCAGCAAGTTCCTGTCCTTTGTCAGAAGGACCTGCGATGAATAATGCACGGTAAGAAACTGCCTGTTTGTCAGTACCTTCTGTAGGCTGTCCGTCATTCCAGTCTGCAGGGTTGTCCGAATCTTTATTTAAACCATCTCTGGTTGCTGTTAAGATCACATCTGCTCCATCATCATAAAGTACATAGGTACCACCCGGAATAAATCCAACATCAGCAGTTCCTGCTGCAAGAGCCTCACCTACTGCCTCAAAAGTTGTACCAACGGTGATCTTTACTTCTCCGATATCATATCCTAAACCTGCTAACTCTGTCTGCATTAAATTTGCAAGCGGCTCTGTTGCAGTTACGATCTCATCCGGATCTCTGGATGGAACGAAATATACGTTTAACGTATCGATCTTTACGTTATCAGCAGAAGCTGTCACGTCAGAACTTTCTGTTGCAGCTGTTGTATTATTTGTCGTATTGTTGTCTGCTGCGCTGCTGTTGTTTGATGTGCTGTTTCCACATCCTGCAAATGTACCCATGCATAATGCTGCTGCAAGTAACATAGCAATTTTTTTCTTCATAATGAAATGTTCTCCTCTCTCTCCTGCATCCATTCCCATGCAGGCGTGCACACTTTTGTTGTTGCTCTTTTCATGAATTGTCCAGCCAATGATCAGGCACTGTCTCCAAGTTCAAGCTTTGTTGGCAGATATACCTTCATCGTATCTTTCCTGCCATCTAAGATCCGCTCCAAAAGAAGCTTTATGGCAGTCGTCCATACGATATCCGGCAGCATGCGAAGACTTGTATACGTCGGGTATTTTGTCGACAGCGTCTCAATATCGCGGTAAACTACAACCGCAACATCTTTGGGGATCCGGAATTTTAACTCTTTGATCGCCTCTAATGCCCCTTCTGCGACCTCATCGTTTCCTAAAATAAGAACTTCCGGCACATCCTTCGTCAAAAGCATTTCCTTTGTGAGTGTATACCCATTTTCATGACTGATCTCTCCAACCTTAAAATAGTCTTCCCGATAACAGTCTTTTTTTTGCAGGATCTGCTTTAATCCATTCAGACGACGCACTCCGATACGCACCATATCATCTTCATAGATACCGCCAATATAACCAATGCTGCGATACTCTTTCTCGTCCATCAGATAATGCACCATATCGTTTAATCCCTGCTCATAATCCATGAGGATCTGATCAAATTCATAATCCTTCTTATCTGAATTAACAAACAGAATCTCCGTGCTCAGTGACCGCAAAAAGTCAACTTCCACTTCCGAGAACAAGCCAAATGCAATGATACCGTCCACCTGTTTTACTTCTCCATAAATCAGACGTAAAAAGGCGATATCTGCTTTCTGCACAATACTTCCGGATAAGATATCCTCCGATGTAATGCTCACATCCGGTCTGTCTCTTCTTACGATATGCCAGTCCGCAACTCCGATGACGATCTGTCTGTCTCGTTTGGCATGACGCATCTTAGGCGGGACATATTTCAACTCATGAGCGATCTTAATTATTTGGTTTTTTACCTCAGGTGTCACAGATAATGTCTCATCCTGATTCAACACTCTCGACACCGTTGCCGCCGACACATGTGCCAGCTTGGCAATCTCTTTGATTGTTGCCATATAATCACGCCTTTCTTCTGCATTATATTTCACGATTTTGCAGATTTCAATAGCTTTAGTAAAGTTTTACTAAAATTTTACCCAGTTTATACAAAAGAGAGAATATTTATCAGGTACGTTAATAAAAATCATTAATTCTGCTGATAAATATTCTCCCGTTTACTGAAAAACAAACCTGTTTTTTCCTTTTTTATATGATCATATTTTTGATTGTTCCGATGGATATGTAATTGGAAAGAACTGCTCCCGCATCCGTTCCATCCGCCGCTTCCGTTTCCGGCAGCCCTGCCGCTGAAAAAATACAGCTTCCGTCCGGTCTGTCCGTTCTCTTGTAGTTATCCCGGTAATACTGGTTCTGATCCGGGATACGATCCCACAGGATTCCTTTGTATTCCTCTAAAGTGCATCCCGGGAAATTGACGTTCCAGATCTCATTTTGCGGTAATGTTTTGGAGATCAGTTCTTTTGCAACCGGTTCTAAATATGTATTTAAAACCTCACACTCATCTTCCTCCGCAACGGAAAATGCGATCGCCGGGACACCCCAGCAGAGAGCCTCCATCGCCGCTCCGATCGTACCGGAATATAAGATATCCCGTCCAACGTTATAGCCTGCATTGATCCCGGAAAATACAATATCCGGTTTTTCTGTCATCAGACATCCAAGTGCCACTTTCACACAGTCTGCCGGGGTTCCCCCCACACTGTACGCCGTCACACCTGTGGCCGGAAAATCATACGGTTTTACCTCTAAATCGCCACGCACAGTGATCCGGTGTGACATGGCACTGCACTGTGCTGCCGGAGCCACCACCCATACTTCGCCAAGTCCTGCTGCCATCTGCACAAGACGCTTTATGCCCGGTGCTTTAATTCCATCATCGTTTACTACTAAAATCCGCATAAATTCTCTCTTCTACTTATTTTTTGATATAGTATTTGAATGTGCGTCTAAAAATTTATTTCCATTTTTATGAATCATATGTGTCGGTTCTTCTGCCACCCATATTTCCGTATCCCATGCAATTGATAAAAATTTTTGTTGGCATTTCTTCATTGTCTGGAATGCCGTCACAAAAATAATTTCTATATCTTTCGGACAATCTTTACAATATTCCTTAATTTTGGATACACGTTCTATCGTAAGTTCTCCTGTTGACGTATATGCCTCTATAAAAAGCAGCCATTTCTTTTCTTCCTGGTATAATATCAGATCCGGAAGCATTGCATGTTCCAAAACTGTTATGTTCAACTCATTTAAAAACTCAACGTCTTTGATCAATTCCCGCTTCTTTGTATCACCAATATATAATAATTTTGCACCTGGTACAAATATAGGGACAAACTCTTCTAAGATTGCTGCTTGAAGCTTATTATGAGCCGATCTTTTCAGATGAAACTGTTCCCCATTATATAACACTGACAGCCCTTTATCTACTTGTCTTATTTGAGAATATTTCTCCTCGTAAGTCTGATGTGTCTCACAATAATAGCAAAGTTCCTCTTCCCAATTTTCTGTTCCGTACGCTCTTAACAGAGTTGCAAACTCTTTCGTCAAACGATAACTGCTTTTCTCACTCTGGGATTTAGCACCATTATGTTCCATAACTGCCATACTGCACAAAGGTGAAACAGAATCATCTCTAATTGTCTCACGGGAATTTTCACTATAACTCTGTTCCACCTTTATTAGGATAATATTCATTCATGAACACAATCATATCATGTGTTCTGGCATAACTTTCCTCTACCTGAGACCATTTTGATTTTTCTTTTACACGTGCAACAGCCAGTAAAGTCAGAATAGTCCGTGTATTTTTCAATTTTGAAGGCATCTGCAATACTTCAAGTATTTCGCGCATTTCATTCATCTTTCTGTAAGGGTATTCTTTCATTTAAAGCTCCTTTTTCTTCTGCTCTATCCAATACATTGCCTTAAAATTT
>ENA-UESH01002536-UESH01002536.1-human-gut-metagenome-genome-assembly--contig:-NODE-2536-length-10350-cov-2.694734_pt1 | contig 10350 bp, 8 predicted proteins | sample MGYA00243001_ERZ508002 | MGnify/ENA primary metagenome ERZ508002 (study PRJEB26167, sample SAMN06115447) | human gut metagenome | host: Homo sapiens | place: China:Anhui | collected 2015-08-07 | study... | reverse complement strand
AACTGCTACAAAACCGACACAGCAAAGCATCACCAGCCAGATTATATTTTGACAAAACCATTCAAACAGCTCAATTACTTTTTTTATCTTTTGCATATACTTCATATTCCCCGTTTGCAAATACCTGTTGATAAAAATTTTCTTTTACAAATATTAAGACCACATTTGTTTTTTCAGACTGTTCATCCAATGCAGTTTTATTAAAAACCACAAGTGGCATTGCTTCCTGTTCGCTGCCTGACGAAACAGACTCCTCAAGCTGCTGCTCTATCTCCTCTGCCGTGATGTAATCCGTCTCAATCCAGCCACCGCATCCGGTAATATAAGGAGCTCTTCCGGTCAGATAATGTAAGATTGGAATTGCACCACAGGTAACCATCTTATCACTTTCGCTGCCATATGACTTTATAAAGTTTACCACTTCTTCCATCGGCTGTACAATATCCGTATCATACCTGATGCCGCGCAGTTCATCGAGTGTGAACTGCTGTTTTGGCTCTTGATCTTTTAAATACGCCTTTGTCATATAAAAACTCTGTGATGCAGTCAGACCCACACACCATATCGCACAGATGACGGTAAGAAGTCTTCCCGTATTTCTTACATCCGGCAGCTTGTGCTCTGTCTCCACTGTTTCTTCAGTCTGTCTCTTCGCCTTTTTCATTCTGTCTCCGATACAGATTGCAATATATGGCAGTACAAAAAAAGCTTCATTGCACAGATGTGTGATACCCACATTCGATCCAATCGGCATCAGCACTGCAAGCATCCCGGATGCAAATGCAAGGGTTTTAAATTCTTCCGAAGCCTCTTTGTCTTTTAAAATCAGAACGATACATACATAGAGCATCGCCTTTATCACAGCTACTGCGTTCAGGTAATCTCCAAGCACGCGATACAGCACCGATAATCCTGCGATCCGATCTGCCCCGAAAACCGCATTTCAGCCTCACCAAACGCCATAAATCCATCCCCCTCATAGCAGAAACCAATCTCCAGGTAATTGTGAAAATGAAGATAATCCACATCATTTCCATAATTCTGAACCCACTTCTGCCCCAGAAGAGCCACAAAATAAATAACATCCAGCACGGCAATCAATAAGATTCCACGCACGGTTCCTTTGAAATTGATCACAACCATGTTACCGATTGTATGTCCGTCATTTGAATTTCCTGCATAGAAGAACATATCTGCAACCATCTGAAAATAAGTGCCGATCCCGCATGTTTTATACATGAGAAAAAGCCCTGACGCAAAACTACTCAAAACACCCACCACGCACCATAACACCTGGCGTACAAAATATGCCACATCTTTTTTCCGGTAAAAATCATAAAAAAGAACGATAAACACAGCAAATTGCAGGATGGAAGATATTTTGCAGAAAGCCGCCAGCATGAAAAATGCCGATGCAAAAAAGAGCATCCCGGACTTTTTGTCATTGACAGCCCGGATCAGGAAATACAATCCCGTCAGTGCCATAAATGCCACTGCCGTATTATAAATAAAGAAATGAAAATTACATTTTGCAAGCACCATGGCAAACGCAAGTGCCGGAAGGATCAGCGCATCTTCCCGGTATCTCACATAGAGCCTGTAAGATAAGAAACACAGGTAGAAGCAGACTGCCGCCCATGCAGTCTCCATGCCAATGTAAGCCGGTATATGCAGTATCCCAAACACTTTTAACAGGCATCCGCCCAAAATGTTTGTCAAAAACAGCGGCAGATAAGTACTGTCCATATCTGTAAAACAAAACCGGTACTGATTCATGTTAAATCCGACATCACTGACATCAATACTAAAATTCCATCCCGACGACGGGAGCAGCGGAATCAGTGCGATCAGAATGATCCAGAAAAATTTATATGTCCGTTTCATAAAATCTCCATTCCTGCATTATTTTCACACTATGCTCCAAAATACAGCATACCTATCATTACAATACCATAAACCACACAGAGTGCCATCAGTACCCTGTCATGTAAAAGGACCTCCACAGGATCTCCCTCCGAATTTCCCTCCACCGTCAGACTGTACTTCATACAGATCAAAATCACGATCGGCACCGTCCACATTGCATATTCCATGCCGGCATTGGTAATATCCTTACACCATAATGCATAAAATGTATTGAGCAGTGCCAGGCACATATACATATTTTTGTCCAGGAAATCTCTCGTATAATATTTAAGCACCTTGCGGGTATCCCCGTCCTTTTTCTTCTGCAGCTCGTTGCGTCTTTTTCCAAGACTAAAATAAAACGCACCGGAAAGTACAGTCAGATACAGCCATTCAGACACTTCCGTCCCTGTCAGGACCGCACCGAAAAGCACGCGCAGCAAAAATCCGGAAGCAAGAATTGTCACATCTAAAAGCGGTACATCCTTAAGTCCCATACTATATGCCACATTGATAAACAGATATAAAATTACCAGCGCATAACTGCCCGCTGTCGCATCTGACACCACAAGCAGTACCACTGCTGCGATCAGAATGAACACCATCAGCACTACTGCGTGAAACGGTGTGACTGCGCCGGATGCGATCGGGCGATTTTTCTTTGTCGGATGCATCCTGTCTTTTTCCGCATCCCTGATATCATTGATGATATAGACCGCAGATGTGACCAGTGAAAATGCGATCATTCCAAGCAGTGTTGCCGTAAACTTACGCCGGTCTGTCAGATTTCCACTGAAAATCAGTGGCATAAAAATCAGTATGTTTTTGATATAATGATGTACTCTCATGAGATATAAATACTTTTTCATCCAATCGTTCCTTAATTTATTTCATAATCAGACAGTTTTACAATAATCGTATCGTCAATCACCTGAATAGATCCATCCGCCGGATAGGATGGCATTTCCCTGACAACCTCTCTCTGCATCCAGTTCTGGATCTCCTCATAAGTTCCATAATATGGCGAAAATCCAAGATAATCAGACATCAGATACAGCAATGAGTTATATCCAAGGTTCGTATCTGCTTTTCCTCCAACGGTAAAAGTATCACCGATCAGACTTCCCATACCATTCGTACTGTCATTAATCTGTGTCCCCACCACGATCACCGGCTTGTCCTGCGAATAATCCTCCACACTCCGGATCTTGGTGACCAGCGTCTGCACATAGGAAAAATCATGATATTTCGTATATTCAAGTGCCATGTAATTGCCATTTGCGTACCAGACAAACACGATTACCAATGCCGCCGTAAGCAATGCAGACACCCAGTTTGTTATGCTCTTTACCGGAGCATGCAGTTTAAGATTCCGGAAACATGCATCCAGCCACAACAGGAAAAATACAAAGAAAAATACAACTGAATATGCCATCAGCGTATAGCAGTAGGAATTCGGTGCCATCACATAGATCAAAAACATCGCTACCGGAAACACCAATATACCACACAAAACAATTACCTTATTTAAATATTCTTTTTTCTTTAAAACCAGATAAGCACCAATACCTGCTGCAAATAAGATCCATACAACTTTGATCAGACGTCTTACGGTACGGTTATAGCTGATTCCCATAACATTGGAAAATCCCAGATCAAAAAATGAGGTGTAACAAGATTTTAATGCACTAATAAGCTGTGCGATCGTGATCTTTCCCATTGTATCGCCACCCTGATAACTGGTAAGCTGTATATGTGTGACTGCAAGTACCGCTTTATTGATCAGAAAATAAACCGCAACGCCAGCTGCCATCACCACTAAGAATCTGGCAATCATAAGGAAAAACTCTTTCCATTCCTTTTTCTCCTTCACACCGCCATATGCTGCTTTTAAGATCACCACTATAAGAAGAATGCACACGGTATCCGGGAAGTATGCCTGATATACGCCAAGGGAACATGCAATCATTACCACTGCTGCTATATTTGCAATGATATTTTTCGGATATTTCACAGTGAGCCACGCAGCAAACACACTGAAAAAAATGCCTATTGCATAATAAAGTGCCAGAAACATAAAAAAGTACATGGACACAACTGCCGGAAATACTGTCATAAGTCCTCCGATCAGCCCCGCAGTCAGTTTGTTTCTTACCTGAAATACAGATACGACCATTCCCGCTGATAAGGCAAGGAACAGCAGTGCAAAGATTCCATTAAAAAAAGGCAGTGAATAAGAACCTCCAAATACAGAACGCATAAAACGCCCCATCCAGTTTAACAGCCATCTTCCCTGTTCTGTACTTAATCCGATACCTCCTGGTGTATTCGCAAGCTCATCATAATTGTATAATTTATTGGTGAACTGATACAAATGAGCTGCAAGCCCTGCTGCAAAAGCAGCATAAAAAGCTGTCTTTACCGCTCCCGAAAGATTCCGGTACCACTCAGTCAGATACTGATCCGGCATTTTCCATCTGATCGTATTCATATCTTCTCCTTTTTCTATTTATTATTTTCCTAACTTCATATAATCTTTATTGTATCAAAAATGTATAGGACGTGTCAAACAGTAGATTCCTGGCACCATTCCATTTTCCTTGACACCACAGGAAGCATTGTTTATGATGTTTATATCTATGTACTGTGACCAGAAAGGAGTGTTCTTAAGATGGGTACAATCCTCGGAGCCTCTTATTATCAGTTAAAATACTGTCTGCGTAACAAACTGCGGCAGGCAACAGGTGACCCGGATTTTCTTTACCGGCATTATGTCGGTAAACCTTTTTATGATACGGATGCCTTAAACACATACACGGCAGAACTCATCAAGTCCGGCAGACCATTTATGATGGGCCGCTTTGGTGCCGTTGAACTTTTCAATATGCGTGTTGCCGAATTTCATATGGAAAACAAAAAAGAGAAAGCCTGCGAACAGCTTTTTACCTGCGCCGGTTTTTTCCCCAATGATACATCCCTTCTGCCGCGTTTTAACGATATCATGAAGGACGCCTGCCGGCAGACCGATATTTTAGGTTTATGGCAGAATGCCTGTGAGGATTATTACATCCGCAGATACTGTAACGATCTAAGCGCAACCTGCCGGCTGATCTCTTTAGAGCCATGGCGCAGCAAAAACCCATGGTCTGCTGCACTTGCCGGGAAAAAGGTACTTGTTGTTCATCCGTTTGAAGAGTCGATCCAGGATCAGTATAAACATTTTGACAAACTCTTCCCAGGCACGGATATCCTGCCGGAGTTCGAATTAAAGACCTTAAAAGCTGTACAGACTGCTGGCAGCGCTGTAGATTCGCGTTTTTCCACATGGTTTGACGCACTTGACTATATGTGCGGAGAATGTGAAAAAATTGACTTTGACATCGCCCTGCTTGGCTGTGGTGCCTACGGCTATCCGCTGGCCGCCCACATCAAAAAAATGGGCAAACAGGCTATCCATCTCGGTGGTTGTCTGCAGATATTGTTTGGTTTAAAAGGAAGACGCTGGGATGAAGAAGAACCGGATATCGTCGCCATGTATAACGATTACTGGCATTATCCGATGGCAAGCGAAGTTCCAAAAGGAAGTGGTGACGTGGAAGGCGGCACCTACTGGAAAAAAGAATAGCTAAGGGGGAAACTATTATGAGCAAGATCATTCCTGTTATGGTTCATCACGAAACCGGAGAAAAGGCTCAGGCTGCGGGGAAGAAGAACCAGGAATACTTAAAATACTGTATCGCTCAGGCAAAAAAATATAATGAAAAAGTTGTTTTGCTAGGCGATGAATATAACAAAGCGTGGTGTGACGACTGGCACAATGCCAATGACTTCATTACCGAAAAATGGACAAAATTTCATGCTGTCTTTGAGAATCTTTCCACATATCCGACCGCATGGGCAGAGGGCATCTTTAAGCGCTTCTTCCTGATACTGGAATACTTAGAGCGCAACTCCTTTGAGGAGTGTGTCATTATCGACAGTGACGTTCTGCTTTACTTAAATGTCAGTGAATATGAGCCGTTCCGTCACTGCAAAGTGGCTGCTGAAACCCCCCTTTTACAGGATTTTGCAATGCTTGAAAAAGGAAACGGGCTGAAATGGAAAACCTGTGCAGGATTTTCCTATTTTACCACACAGGGACTTCGCGAATTTACGGATTTCTGCATCGATATGTATGCAAATCACAAAGATTTCCTGATGAAAAAGTGGGATGTCCACCGCAAATTCGGCATGTACGGCGGTGTCGGCGAGATGGCACTATTACATCTGTGGGTTTCTTCCCTTCCGGAAGGGGAATATTTAAACCTGTTAAAGGACGATGCGGACCACGGTGTATTTGATAATTCCGTGGGTGAATCTTCCGGTTACTTAGAACACCAGTATGAGTATATCAAACGCTTAAGCGTAAAGAATCTGCACTGGGAAGATGGCAGGCCTTACTGCTATACGATCGACGGTCATGAAAAAACCTGGTTTTTAAATCTTCACTTTGTCGACATTACAAAAATCTTTATGGAAGGGGTCTATGAAAACCAGTCCTATTCTGCACACGCGAAGTTTGTAACATACATGTTGAAATGCCGCGGAAGACTTGCAGACATCAAACATGGCAATACAAAATGGCAGCAGAAACTAAAGATCAAACGCAGTAAAAATGTCTGATCTGACGGAAAATGAGGTTTGTTATGTCAAAAGATCGTTCTTCTAATTTTGAATTATTACGTTTATTATGCATTTTCGGAATTCTGATGATGCACACTTTCGGCGGAATCGACACTTCCGTATCATTTTTTAACACAGAGATCCATGTACTGGTTAACTCCGTCTTTAATATGGGAGTTACCTGCTTTATCCTGCTCTCCGGTTATTTCGGCATCCGTTTTGACTTCAAAAAACTGATCCGGCTCGACCTTATGATCATCTTTTTCACAATATTTGGTACGATCGCAGTTGGAAATCTGGGTATAAAAGCACTGATCAAATCCTGTATTCCGGTAATTTCAAGATATTACTGGTTTATCAGCTGTTACTTTTTCCTCTGCTTTTTAACACCATTTTTAAACCAGATCCCGGAAAAGCTGTCAAAGGAAAACTTTGAAAAACTGCTCGCCGTCTTACTGTTTCTTTTCTCCGTAATCCCAACCTTCGGATTCTTTGAAATTATGCAGGACGGTGGAAAAGGATTAGTCCACATGGTTATGATCTATCTGCTCGGACGCTACCTTGCGCTTTATCATAACCGCAGCCATAACACCGGACGCCTGTTCCTTGGACTTTTCCTCAGTATCGGTTTTATTTTCCTCTCTGACAGTTCGCTGACCTTTGTCCGTGGAAAGCTCTATACAACGTTCTGCCGCGACTGTTCGATTTTCATTATATTTGGTTCTGTCATGGTTTTACTGCTGTTTCGTGAATTAAATTTTCACAGCCGTTTCATCAACCGTGCTGCCGGAAATGTGCTCGCGGTCTATGTGTTAGATGGAACGGTTCAGACATTTCTGTTAAAATGGATCGATTTTAAACCGTATGCCGGATCGTGGTTTTTAGTATTCCTTGCGACCGGTTATGCGCTTGCAATTATGATCATTGCGTGTCTGTTGAACGAGGTGCGGAAAGCGACGATTGGACGACTGGAGCCTTGGATCGTGAATGTGGTCAATGCCGTGGTGATGTGGGGTGTGAATGCGGTAAGAGGTGTTGTCCGAAGACTACTCACGTATTTTATTGGTTGATTTTTTATTAAAAGTAACGAAAAGCACGGGTTTCCGGTTAGTGGAAAAACGTGCTTTTTTGCATAGCTGCGGTTGATGACTGAGGGACGAAAAAAGGTGTGTCCGAGTGCTTTGGCGGCGCCGGATTCGCGGAACCCCGGGCTGTTTTGTGCAATTTGCCTTTCACTAACCCCGATACACCTTTTGTTCCAAACATCCAATCCCTATTTTCCCTACAACAATTTCCGGAATACCGGTAATTTCTTCAAAACTAACGTAACTGCTACTTCAATTAAGAATGCAATTATAATCTCAATGATATATGCCGGCAGCATCCCGGTTACCGGGGTTAACGTGCCAGCAATGACATCCAGCCTTCCTCCGGTTCCAATAAATCCACCAAGAAGATAACAGCCAAATACGCAGCCTCCGACACTGACGAGAATCTTTTTTGTCCGCTCTGATAGCCGTTCTTCCTGAAAGAGAAGTTTCGTATTTAAGAATATAACTATGACCGGGACAGACAGCCATGTTCCAAGGTATACTTCCTGATAATTTCCCACTGAAAGATAGTCTTTATATACCATCATCTGTGTAAGAACCGCTGCCACAAACACAGCAAGATTCCGGCCGATATTCTTCGGCGTCAGAAACTTCGTTTCACTGAAATACTGATCCAGCCCATATCCGATCAGTGGATAAAAAATGACATACTGGAACAGTCCGCTAAAATTATAATAACCGCAGAGTCCGTATCCCCATAATACCCATGCTGTCGGTTTCAGGCAGTCCAGCAATATCTGTAAAATGATCAGATACCAGAAGGTATTTTTCGACATATTCTGTGCCAGTGGGCGCAGGATCGGCAAAATCGTAAGCACACCGAGATAACTGTATAAAAACCAGTACGGCAGATATACCAGATCCGTCGGCAGTGACAGCAGAAACGAAAACGGTGCAAAAGGACGTTCTCCTTTTAAAACCAGTTTCATATAATACAGGAACGAGAATATCACAATTACAAGAATCATGCGCAGAATTCTTTTTTGAAACAGATCTTTCCCACTTTCATTTTTTCCAAGCAACAGTGCTCCGGATACCATGAAAAACAAAGGCACCGCACCTTTGCATACCATGGAAAAACAGAAACGATATTGCATATTCTACGCCACTTTGATTGGAAAATGACATAAATGCTGCAGAATGGTTGTACATAACCATCAAAATTGCGAGAATACGGATGACCTCGAGGTAGTATTTCTTTTTCATAACTTTTTTCTCCTTTGTGTGTGAATACGAAACTTATCCGCAGGCCGAATCTATCGCCTGGCTCAGATAATAGCCTTCCCACAGTTTCGGTGCAACCGCAAGGGCTGCTTCTTTGAGTTTTTCATAATCTGCCGTATGAATTGCCTGATCCAGATCGCCAAGGCGGTCAATCGTAATACCGCAGGCATGTTCCCTGACAAAATTTGCCATTCCCGACCGGCTCCATACAATGACCGGAATGCCGGACGCAAGGTATAATGCACATTTGTGTGAGTTATTATATCGAAGGTATTCACCCAGGCCGCCTTCGATCTCATCTTTTCCGCTGCCATCCCAGACTAATCCATAATCCATCTCTGCAACTGCGAACGGTATCTCATCGGAAGACAATATTCCGTGATAATAACACCCATCTGCCAGCGTTTTTTCACGCTCCTGATCGAGTTTTCCCCATAATTCCATTCTGACATCAGAAGGGATCTCCATGGCAGACAAAAATTCTGATTTGTTGAGATTCCCTGCAAATGCAATTTTTACTGCATTTTCTTTTTTGTGTGCATGCGATATTTCTCGAATCTTAGCGATCTGTGTCTCATTCATCCGGTAATCCCAGATCCCGACCGGTATCATGTCTGAAGAAATACCGTTTTTCTTTAACATGGAAACAGTATTGACATTCGGTGCAAGGATTTTATCTGCCACGGCAAGTGCCCTTACCTCACCGGGATCTCCATCGTTCTGTCCGTCATAGCGGAATGCGTTCAGATCATTGATAAAACAGATGATCCGGTACTTTTTCAGGAGCTGCAAACTTTTCAGCAGACGGATTTTTAAATGATTCTCCGGGATCGAATAAAATACGCTGTCGCTTTTTTTCACGCAAAACAGCAAAAACAAAACCAGATAAGGCAGATCCAGCAGTTTTAAATATTTACTGCAATGTTTTGGTACGCTCCAGATGATCTTCGCCTTTTTGTCCGCAAGCACGGAAAATACGTCACGCATGGCTTTCCCCGCTGCATCAAATGTTTCATCCTGCCTCTGATTTAACACATAAATATTATTTTTCATGTTTTTCCTCCACTATGCCCGGATACAATAATATTCCGCACAGAAGTAAAAATATATTCATAAATCCGTTTAATACAAACTGCTCTAACACACCGTACAACGCCAGAGTACCAATCATCACAAGCTCTTTGTAACACTCCATCCGGTACAATCTTAACATGGTTTTTAAGATAATTACAAAGAAAAGCACTGCTACAAGGATGCCTGCATAAAAAGTCACATGCATGTAACTGTTATCGATCAGTCCATGATAACTTGTATAGAAAATCTCCTGTGTCCGCGGAAACAGCGATAGCCCCTGATCTTTATAATAGGTATTCATGATGTATACTCTTCCCGACACCAGATGATTAATCTTATAAAGCAGCGCATGTTTTCCATTATAAAACAGTGT
>ENA-UESH01002535-UESH01002535.1-human-gut-metagenome-genome-assembly--contig:-NODE-2535-length-10356-cov-2.474949_pt1 | contig 10356 bp, 9 predicted proteins | sample MGYA00243001_ERZ508002 | MGnify/ENA primary metagenome ERZ508002 (study PRJEB26167, sample SAMN06115447) | human gut metagenome | host: Homo sapiens | place: China:Anhui | collected 2015-08-07 | study... | reverse complement strand
ATTTTAGCGGGAAACTGCTCAGCCGTTGTAGCGGTTCTGCGCGCTCATCACGCCGTCGGTGATGATGCACTCCGCCGCGTCGATCACGCGGTCGAGCAAACCGTCGATGACCTTGCGCTCCTGCGCGGAGAACGAGCCGATGACCCAGTCGACGATGTCGTGCTCCGGCGCGCCCACGCCGACCTTTACACGCGGGAATTTGTCGGTGCCGAGGTGGGCGATGATGTTCTTGAGACCGTTGTGGCCGCCCGCGCTGCCGCTGCCGCGCACGCGGATCTTGCCGAGCGGGAGGGCAATATCGTCGGAAATGACGATCACGTGGTCGGCGGGGATCTTATAAAACCGCGCCGCCTCGCCCACCGCCTCGCCGGAGAGGTTCATATACGTCTGCGGCATCATCAGAAGAACGTTTGCCCCGCCGAATTCGATCAGCTCCGTCAGCGCGCGGAAGCGCAGGCGGTTGCAGCGCAGGCCCTGCTTGTCAATGAGCCGCTCGGCGGCCATGAAGCCGATGTTGTGGCGCGTGTTCTCGTACTGCTTGCCGTAGTTCCCCAGACAGACGAGCAGCCACTCCGCGGGACCGGTGACTTTCTTTCCAAAAAACATGACGATAACCCTCGTATAAAAAAGAGCGGCCTTCCGCCGCTCTTTTTTGAAATGCCCTTAGTTGAACAGCTTTGCGATGGAAATCTCCTGATAGGTGCGCTCGATCGCCTCGGCGAACATGGGCGCGACGGTCAGGTACTTGATGCGGGACTTAGCAAGCTCATCGTCGCCGACGGGGGCGGGAATGGTATCGAGCAGAGCAAGCTCCTCGATGTTGCTGTTGGCAAGACGCTCGAGCGCGGGGCCGGAGAGAACGCCGTGGGAAGCGCAGGCGTAGACCTTCTTCGCGCCGCCGACCTCAACGATGGCCTTGGCAGCGTTGCAGAGGGAGCCGGCGGTATCGACCATATCGTCGAAGAGGATGCACTCCTTGCCGGCAACATCGCCGATGACGTTCATGACCTCGCACTGGTTGGCCTTCTGGCGGCGCTTATCGACGATGGCAAGGTTCATGTGCAGCTTCTGGGCGAAGGTACGGGCGCGGGCGACGGAGCCGACGTCGGGGGAGACGACGACCATGTCCTCGCAGGCGGAGCCGAACTTCTTGGCGTAGTAGTCGACGAAGATGGGGTTGCCGAAGAGGTTATCCACGGGGATGTCGAAGAAGCCCTGGATCTGGTTGGCGTGCAGGTCCATGGTCAGCACACGGTCGGCGCCGGCCTCGGTGATCAGGTTGGCCACCAGCTTGGCGGAGATAGGATCGCGGGGCTTGGTCTTGCGGTCCTGACGGGCATAGCCGAAATAGGGGATGACGGCGGTGATGCGGCCGGCAGAAGCGCGGCGCAGCGCGTCGATCATCACCAGCAGCTCCATCAGGTTGTCATTGACAGGCTTGCAGGTGGACTGGACCACGAACACATCGCTGCCGCGGACAGTTTCGTACAGGGAGACGGAGACCTCGCCGTCAGCGAAGCTCTTGACCTCAGATTCACCCAGCTTGGTGCCCATCATCTGGCAGATCTCAGCCGCCAGAGGCTGGTTTGCGTTACCGCAGAAAACTTTGATGTCCTTCCCGTGAGAAATCATAGGAATTTTCCTCTCTTTTCTGTATATTTTATATGTTCAAAATTTCAAAATTACGATTCTTGTTCCATCTTCGCCAAAACCGGTTCCAGTTCAGCGATGGTCTCCGGTCCGAAGATCGGCAGCCAGCCGGACACCAGCGAAGCGCCGGATACGGCGTTGGTCATCTTGTCCTTCCAGACTGCCCGCAGCTCCCGTCCCGGTGCGGAATAGGCAAAGCCGGGGCCGGCCTGAGCCATAGGCAGAGCCGCGCGGCAGAGCACCAAAGTGCTCTCGTCATTGTCCAGAAAATCCAGAAGCTCGGCATGCTGCTCAGAGATCACAACATCCGTTCCCGCCGGGAAGCAGGCAGCCGCCTCATCAGCAAAGCGGGGCGAGCAGACAACAAAAAACCGCTGAACGCCATCCGCCAAACATTGCACAACGGCCCGCTCCATGATTGGGCGGTGCAATATGGCTTCCAGCATCAGCGGTTTGTGACCTGCAGGAATAGAGTGATCCTCTTCCAGAATAAACACAGCACGACACGTGTGATCCATGGTAAGTCCCTCCTGTCCGTCAGGCCGCATGGCGACCGGAATCTTATCACTGTCATTATACCAAACTTTTTATGGAAATCCACCCCTTCCCGGAAAAAGTTCAAGGTAATTTCCTCCAAATCTTTCGTCCTTTTCTGTTTGAATTTATCAAAGACACCGGAAATCCAGCAAATTAACTAAAAAACGTCAATTTTTTTAGAATACATACCCACTCCCCCCGCGCAAACCATTCAACCGCCCTAAGAATCGCAAAATTCACCACAAAACAGTTGAATTTCTATCGGTAAAGGATTACAATAGTATCCATTCGAGCCAAAAGGAGGGAATATCTGTGCTGAATATCGTATTAGTGGAGCCTGAGATCCCTCAGAATTGCGGCAATATCGCCCGCACCTGCGCCGCCACCGGCAGCCGTCTGCATCTGATCCGGCCGCTGCGCTTTGACATCTCCGAGCGGGCTGTCAGGCGGGCGGGACTGGACTACTGGCATCTGGTGGAGGTCTTTGACTACGAAAATCTGGATGACTTTTTTGAAAAGCATCCGGAGGCCGCGCAGGACTGCTGGCTGACCACCACAAAAGCCCCCCGGTCCTATCAGGAAGCCCGGTTCTCCCCGAATAGCTGGATCTTCTTCGGCAAAGAGACCGCCGGACTTCCCTTGGATCTCCGAGAGCGTTTCCGGGACCGCTGCATCCGTCTGCCCATGATCGACGAGGCCCGGAGCCTGAACCTCAGCAACACGGTGGCCGTATGCGTGTACGAGGCGCTGCGGCAAAATGATTTCCCCGGCCTGCTGGGTGTGGGGGAAATGGCGAAAACCCCTTAATCACTGCAAATCAACGATCGTATAGGAGTTTGCTTATGAATTACCAGAAAAAGACCGTCCGCGACATCGACGTGAAGGGCAAGAAGGTCCTTCTCCGCTGCGATTTCAATGTCCCTCAGGACAAAAAGACCGGTGCCATCACCAGTGACAAGCGCATCGTGGCCGCTCTGCCCACCATTCGGTATCTGCTGGATCAGGGCGCGGCGGTGATCGCCTGCTCTCACCTTGGAAAGCCCCAGCCAGATTTTGACAAATGGGTCAAAAAGCAGACAGAAAAGGGTAAGGATCCCGCAGAACTCACCGAGGCTGCCTGGAGCAAGGAGCAGAAGAAGCTGACCCTGGCTCCCGTAGCCGCCCGTCTGGCAGAGCTGCTGGGACAGGAAGTTATCTTCGCCAGCGACGTTGTGGGCGAGGATGCTCAGGCTAAGGCCGCGGCCCTGCAGCCCGGTCAGGTCCTGCTGCTGGAAAACACCCGCTTTGAAAAGGGCGAGACCAAGAACGATCCCGCCTTCGCACAAAAGCTGGCTTCCATGGCCGAGGTCTACGTGTCCGACGCTTTCGGCGCCGTCCACCGGGCTCACGCCTCCACCGCCGGTGTGGCGGCTTATCTCCCCGCCGTCTCCGGCTTCCTGATCGAGAAGGAGCTGGAAGTCATCGGCGGCGCGCTGGCTAACCCCAAGCGGCCTCTGGTAGCTATCCTTGGCGGCAGCAAGGTCTCCTCCAAGATCGGCGTCATCAACAATCTGCTGGAGATCGCCGACACCATCATCATCGGCGGCGGCATGGCCTACACCTTCTCTGCCGCTCAGGGCGGTCAGGTGGGCGACAGCCTGCTGGAAGCCGACTGGGAAGCCTATTCTCTGGAAATGCTGGAAAAGGCCAAGGCCAAGGGCGTAAAGCTGCTGCTGCCGGTGGACACCGTGATCGCAGACGCCTTCTCTCCCGACGCCAACAGCAAGGTAGTCAAGTCCGGTGAGATCCCCGCCGGCTGGCAGGGTCTGGACATTGGCCCCGAAACCGTGAAGCTGTACTGCGACGCTGTGGCCGATGCCGGTACCGTTATCTGGAACGGTCCTATGGGCGTGTTTGAGTTCCCCGCCTTTGCTGTGGGCACCAAGGCTGTGGCCGAGGCTCTCAGCAAGACCTCCGCCATCACCATCATCGGCGGCGGCGACTCTGCTGCGGCTGTGGAGCAGCTGGGCTATGCTGACAAGATGACCCACATCTCCACCGGCGGCGGTGCTTCCCTGGAATTCATGGAGGGCAAGGAGCTTCCCGGCGTGGCCTGCCTGCTGGATAAGTAATTGCAGCGCAGCGGGCTTTGCCCGCTATCGCTGTCCGGCAAAATCAGGATCTCCACATAGTTCGATCCCACAAAGCGGCAGAGCATTCTGCCGCTTTCCATACGATTTTTTCGCAAAAACAGTCGAATTTTTCAAAAATACTTGACAAATCCCCTCGTTTTCGCTATAAAATAATAAGTTTTATTGTCGAGCCTTTTTCGGACCGCCCTGACGGCCCTCCGAAACGGTCCGATCATCGTTATCAAAGATACAAAAGGAGAAAAAAGAGTTATGAACCGCAGATACCGTAAGACTGTCATCGCCGGCAACTGGAAGATGAACATGACCGCCACCGAGACCAAGAAATTCGCTGAGGACCTGAAGAAGATCATGCCCCGCGCCAAGTGGTGCGACACCCTGATCTGTGTCCCCGCCTGCAATATTTCCACCGCTATGAAGGCTTTCAAGGATCTGCGGATCTCCGTGGGTGCTGAGAACGTCTACTTTGAGGAGAAGGGCGCTTACACCGGCGAGGTTTCCGCCGATATGCTGAAGGATCTGGGCGTGAAGTACGTCATCGTGGGTCACAGCGAGCGCCGTCAGTATTTCTGCGAGACTGACCAGACTGTCAACAAGAAGGTCCACGCTGTGCTGAACGCCGGCATGAACCCCATCATCTGCGTGGGCGAGAGCCTGGAGCAGCGCGAAACCGGCATCACCAACGAGTGGATCGCTCTGCAGGTCAAGAGCGCTCTGAACGGTGTCCCCGCCGAGAAGCTGCGCCGCTGCATCATCGCCTATGAGCCCATCTGGGCCATCGGCACCGGCAAGACCGCCACTGCCGAGCAGGCCGGCGAGGTCTGCTCCAACATCCGTGCTGCCATCCGTGGCCTGTACGGTGCCCGCGTGGCCCGCAGCGTCACCATTCAGTACGGCGGCAGCATGAACCCCAAGAACGCTGCTGAGCTGCTGGCCCAGCCCGATATCGACGGCGGCCTCATCGGCGGTGCTGCTCTGAAGCCCGAGCAGTTCGTGGACATCATCAACGCGGCCAACCAGGAATAATGCGGAAAAGCGGGGGGACACAGTCCCCCCCTTTATGCGAAATGAGGTTTCTATGAACAAAACACCGACCACACTCATCATTATGGACGGATTCGGTCTCCGGACCGAGACGGAGGGCAACGCCGTTGCCGCCGCCAACACCCCTCGTCTGGATCAGTTCTTTCAGGAGTATGCCCATACAGAGCTGTCCGCCTCCGGTCTGGATGTAGGTCTGCCTGCAGGCCAGATGGGCAACAGTGAGGTGGGCCACACCAACATCGGCGCAGGCCGGGTGGTGTTTCAGGACCTGCCCCGGATCAGCAAATCCATTGATGACGGAGATTTCTTCCAGAATCCCGCCTATGTTCACGCCATGGACGCCTGCAAGGAAAAGCGCTCTGCCCTTCACCTCATGGGTCTGCTCAGCGACGGCGGTGTCCACTCCCACATCGACCACCTCTTCGCCCTGATGCAGATGGCAAAGGACCGTGGCCTTGAGCGGGTCTACATCCACGCATTTCTGGATGGACGGGACGTTTCCCCCACCTCCGGCGCGGACTATGTGACCCGGACGGTGGAGAAGTGCCGGGAGCTGGGCGTGGGTAAGATCGCAACCCTCATGGGCCGTTACTACGCCATGGACCGCGACAAGCGCTGGGACCGTGTGGAAGCCGCCTATGACGCCATGGTCTACGGTGAGAGCGCCCACGTCAATCCCCTGCCCGTGGCAGCGGTGAAGGATGCCTACGCCGCCGGCGTCACCGACGAGTTCATCGAGCCGGTGATCTGTGATGGGGACGGCACCATCTCCGATAATGACAGTGTGATCTTCTTCAACTATCGCCCTGACCGGGCCCGTGAGATCACCCGGACCCTTGTGGACCCGAAGTTCGACGGCTTCACCCGCCAGTATTTCCCCGTGACCTTCGTCTGCACCACGGAGTATGACGCTACCATGCCCAATGTGGAGGTGGCCTACCCCCGTCAGGCCGTCCGCAATGGTCTGGGTGAGTATCTCAGCAATCTGGGACTGACCCAGCTCCGCATCGCGGAAACGGAGAAGTATGCCCATGTGACCTTCTTCTTCAACGGCGGCGTGGAGACCCAGTTCCCCGGCGAGGACCGGGTGCTGGTGCCCTCTCCCAAGGTGGCAACCTACGATCTCCAGCCGGAGATGAGCGCCTACGAGGTGTGCGACAAGTGCGTGGAGCGGATCGAATCCGGTGCGTATGATGTCATTATCCTGAACTTCGCCAACTGCGACATGGTGGGTCACACCGGTGTCTTTGACGCGGCGGTGAAGGCCGTGGAGACCGTGGATGAGTGCGTGGGCAAGGTGGTGGACGCCACCATGAAAATGGGCGGCATCGCCATGATCACCGCCGACCACGGCAACGCCGAAACCATGACCCAGGAGGACGGCTCTCCCATGACCGCCCACACCACCGATCTGGTGCCCTTCATCCTCTGCGGCGCCGGCTCGGAGCTGCGTCAGGGCCGTCTGGCGGACATTGCCCCCACCATTCTGGATGTGATGGGCCTTGCCGCGCCGGAGGAAATGGACGGTCAGACCCTGATCGTGAAATGATCCGTTAAAACCTCCCGCCATAGGACGGCTGGCTTCCCTCGCAAGGGCTGAACGTAAGCCGTACCTAAATGCAGCCACAACCGCATATGATCCAAAGAAGCCCCATTCCATGGGCAAACGTTATCCTTATTTTTGTCTTTTATTTACAAAATTATTTTTCAATGATCGATATACGCGCATAAACAGTCGAAAAATTCCACATAAAGATTTTGTAAATATTGCAAACGTTTGCATTGATTTTATAAAAGCCAAGGTGTATACTGATGCAATCAAATGCAGGAGAGAAGGATTCATTCACATGTCTACACTCTTATCTGTTTCCATCGCGGCTCTGGCGGGACTTCTGATGACGCGCGTATTCAATCTGTGGCGATTGCCGGACGTAACTGCGTATCTGGTGGCCGGTGTGCTGATCGGCCCCTATGTTCTGGGGAGTATGCATATTACCGGTCTGGGGCTGGTCTCAGCCGATGCGGTAAGCAGTCTGCAACTGGTCTCCGAGGTCGCGCTGGGCTTCATCGCCTTTTCCATCGGAAATGAGTTCCGTCTGGAGGACCTGAAATCCACGGGCAACCAGGCTGCCGTCATCGGCGTTGTCCAGGCCTTGACCGCCACCCTGCTGGTGGACGCCGCACTGCTGACGGTCCACATGCTGCTGCCGGAAAAGCTGTCCGCGGCTCAGGCGATCACCCTGGGCGCCATTGCGACGGCTACTGCGCCGGCCGCCACGCTGATGGTGGTGCGCCAGTATAAAGCAAAGGGTCCGGTGACCAATCTCCTTCTGCCCATCGTCGCACTGGATGACGCAGTGGGTCTGATCGTGTTTGCGGTCAGCTTCGGCATTTCCAAAGCGCTGGTCAGCGGCGAGTTGGATCTGATCTCCATTCTGCTCAACCCCTTGCTGGAGATCGTCGCGTCTCTGGCATTGGGTGCCGCCGCAGGCTGGCTGCTGACCAAGCTGGAGGTCCTCTTTCATTCCAACACAAACCGCCTGAACATGACCATTTCCCTCGTTTTTCTGACGGTGGCCCTGTCCATGTCGCACATTACCCTTGGGCCGGTGACTATTAGTTTTTCCTCTCTTCTGGTATGCATGATGCTGGGAACGGTGTTCTGCAATCTCTGCCCCCAGTCTGCCGATTTGATGAAAGCCGCAGACAAATGGACCTCTCCCCTTTTTGCGCTGTTCTTCGTCATCAGCGGCGCGGAGTTGGAGTTGGGCGTCTTTACGGATTGGGCCATCGTGTGCATTGGTCTGGTCTACATCCTGTTCCGCTCTGCCGGCAAATATATCGGTGCCTTTGCCAGCTCCAAATATATGAAATGCGGACCGGAGATCTGTAAATATCTGGGGATCACCCTGCTGCCTCAGGCAGGTGTAGCGCTGGGAATGTGCACAACCGCTATGCAGCTTGGAGAGCAGGGCGGATTGATCCGCAACATCACCCTCTTCTCTGTGCTGATCTATGAAATGGTCGGTCCTCTTCTGACACGGCAGGCCCTGATGGCCGCCGGGGACATCCAGCCTCTGTCCGCCGAGGTCTGCCAGCGCCGTCTGGCTCGGGGACGCTCTGCCAAGCGGAGCCGGGCGTAAAGTATCTGTCCAAAAAACAACACCATCCATTCGGATGGTGTTGTTTTCCTATCTGTTCTGTTGTCTGTGCTTACCGGCGGGTTTTCCTGCGCTGAATGGACCGCAGCAATCCTCTGCACTGCCACAGGCTCAGCAGAGCGAATACCGCCGCCGGAACGCCTAACAGTCGCGGTCCCCAAGCATCCTGCACCAGACTGCCCGCAAAGGAGCCTGCGGCGATGCCAAAGTTATAGGACACCGGCTGCACCGACGCGCAGAGGCTGGCTGCCGCCGGGTATTCCGCCTCTGCCAATCCCAGAGAATGGACCTGCACCGGCGTATTCAGCAGATACATCAGCAGGCCCATGGCAAACAGCCCTGTCAATCCCAGCCACCGGTTCACCAGCAGCAGAGGCAGCACGGCAAACAGCAGAACCTGCGCGGCAAAGAACACCGGCAGGGGCTTCAGGCCCCCTTTTTCCGCAAGGCGTCCGGAAAACAAATTGCTGGCAGCACTGCAAAGCCCCATCACCAGCAGGACCGGACTGACCGCCGTCTCCGGCAGACCCAGCGTACCGGTCAGCGTCGGTGTCAGATAGGTGTAGACCGTATAGGTAGCGGAAGCGCTGAACAGCACCATCAAAACACAGTGCCAGCAGCGACTGTCCCGCAGCACTGCGAACTGGCGCAGAAAGCTGCCCTCTGCCGCGGGAAGCTCAATCTTTCTGGGTAGCAGTCGGGCCAGCACCGGCAGCAGCACCAGTCCCATTGCCAGGATCACGCCAAAGGTGGCCCGCCAGCCAAGAGCGTGGCACACCGCTGTACCGATGGGCACCCCCGCCACCGCCGCCACGGAAAAGCCCGCGTACACGGCGGAAATGGCCCGGGCCGTCTGCTCCGGGGAAGAAACCTCCTTCGCATACAGCATAGCCACTGCGGTGAGGGTCCCGGACACCAGCGCCGCCACTACACGGGATGCATACAGCACCGTCACGCCTGGAGCCAGCATACTCAGGACATTCACACCCAGAAACAGAAGCATCAGCCCTATCAGCAGGCGGAAGCGGTCCATCCGTCCGGTCAGGGCCGTGAGCAGCGGCGTTCCTACCGCATAGCAGGCGGCAAATACGCTGACCAACCGCCCCACGGCGGCCAGAGATACGTTCAGCCCCGCCGCAATATCCGGCAGGATACCCACGATCACAAATTCACAGGTGCCCAGGGTAAAGCCCAAAGCGGCCAGTGCCAGCACAGCCGCCGGTAAACGATGCTTTTTCATCATGCGCTCCTTACTATGTGTTTATATGTGTGCGTACACAGTTTTGCCCGGAAACAGCGGAGGACCGCAGTCCCCCGTTTCTTTCCATATTTACCGTCAAATACTCTCCGAATTGAGAATGGGGCAAGCGGTCACATAGGTATCCCGGTCAGGCCGCTGTCCCATCAGGGCCTCAAAAAGCACAGACAGCGCCTGATAAGGCTGATACGCCAGATCCTGCCCGATAGTAAAATCCACCTCGCCGCTTTTCAGCAGCTCCTGGATCTCCGGGCCGCAGTCGTGGGAAAGGATGTGGACCTTTTCTGCCAGGCCCCGGCTCCGGAGAACTTCCGCGCAGGCCGGGACGCTGGGGTTCGCCATATACACCATCCGCAAATTTGGATGCGCCGCCAATGCACTTTCCACCGTTTCCGCCGTTTTCCGGTAATCCCGGTGGGTGGCGGCGATCACACCGTTTTCCTCCGGGATCCCCCGCTCCGCCAGCCGCTCCAGAAACCCGTCCACACGGGCCTTATGCGCCGTATATTTCGGATCGGCATAGATGACCAGAAACGCATCACCACGGCTCAGAAAGCAGGATGCGATCTCTCCGGCC
>ENA-UESH01002525-UESH01002525.1-human-gut-metagenome-genome-assembly--contig:-NODE-2525-length-10405-cov-14.750581_pt1 | contig 10405 bp, 10 predicted proteins | sample MGYA00243001_ERZ508002 | MGnify/ENA primary metagenome ERZ508002 (study PRJEB26167, sample SAMN06115447) | human gut metagenome | host: Homo sapiens | place: China:Anhui | collected 2015-08-07... | reverse complement strand
CACATGAAAAGGGCGCTGTCCTTGGCCGCAAGCTCGGCCACAGGCAGCGCACACAATTCCTCAATGCTCATGGTGGGATAATGGTTTTTCCGCTGCGCCCTGCACTTTCTTAGCAGAGTAGCGCCACGGCGGGTCAGCGTAGATAATGGAATATTTTTCGATAGCTATTCTCCATTCCTGCCCCCGGCCACGGCCAGCCGCGCCTGCTCAATGCGCTGGGCGGCGATGGTGTAGATGGAGGGAGCATTTTCAAAGCAGATGAAGAAGCGGCGGTGCGTGTTCATAGCGGCAACGGCAGTCGTGCCGCTGCCCGCGCAGATGTCCGCCACCACCGCTCCTTCGTCGGTGTAGGTCTTGATGAAATACTCGCACAGCTCCACGGGCTTTTGCGTGGGATGGATGCCGCCCGTCACCGTCGGCACGAACAGCACATTTCCCGGATAACGCCGCCCGTCGCTGGACTCTGAGCCTGTCCGTTCAAACTTGCCGTAGTTGGTACTGCACCCGCTGCGGGGATTGGTCTTGCGGTACGGCTCCCCATAGGTGAATTGCGGATGGTACACCGGGGACTTCTGATAGAACACCAGAATGTTCTCGGACTTTTTCAGCGGCGCACGGTTGGCATTGAGAAAGCCTGTTGCCCGGGATTTGTACCACACCCACTCATAGCGGAGCATGGCGAGGTTGGATGCGCCCAGCACCTTGTCAAAGGGGCATTGAGCGAAAAACAGGATGGCTCCGTTGGGCTTCACCGCCCAGCGCACCGCCTCCCACAGCTCCGGGAGCGGCAGCGGCACATCCCAAAAGTTCCGGGTCGTGCCGTAGGGCGGATCGGTCAAGAGCATATCCACGCTATGCTTTGGCAGAGAGCGCAAGCCCTCGATCCCGTCCATGAGGTGCAGCGCATCCAGCTTTGGGACATTTTGTCCCAAGGTCATATTCATCCCTCCTTTAATGTGCGCTGAACACGCTGCGGGCGATGGAGCCAGTCTTGAACAGGCAGAAGCAGAGCAGCACGGAATAGCCCATGCAGCCCCATATCGCGCCGATGGGGTCGCCGCTTGTGGCGATACCCTGTATCAGCACCGCATAGATGGCAACACAGACGAGGATCAATAGCCCTTGAAAGCCCACGGCAAACAGGGACTTCAAATAGTTCTGCCCGGTGTTGCCAAGCTCCCGGTTGGAGAGCGTGGCAACGGGGATGGGGGCTAAGCTGGTCAGCAGGTATATTTCAATCATGCGGCCATAGACGATCACGAAGATCACAATATTGATCGCCCACATGGTCACATGAATGAGCAGGGATTGCAGCCACAGCCCCAGCAGAGAGCCAAGCCCCAGCGTTTCCAGCGTGGCCTCCAAGTCGGCAAGCATGGCCTCCGAAATGTCCGTTGAGCCTTGCACGATCCCGGCTGCCCGGGCGATGACGCTTTGGGACACATCGAACACCGCCATGACGATATTGAAAGTGTTGGACAAAATCAAAATGGCGCAGGCCGTTTTGAATATCCACTTGAAGAAGATCCAGTAGTCCAGATCATGCAGGTTGTTCTTCTCGATAATGAGCTGGATCAGCTCATAGGTGGCAACAAAGGTTAGGATCAGACCGGCAATCGGCAGTATCACCGTTTCAGAAAGCTGCCGGATCAGGGAGAACACCCCGGCGTTCCATGCCGCCGGGGTGGTTCCCACTTGCACCGCAATCTCTCCGACACGGGAATTGACCGTATCAAAAAGCCCCGTGAGGTTGCCCATGATCCCCTCGATCAGCAGCTCTTTTAGCCAGTCTGTCAGCCAGTCGGTGAGAAATCCCATGTCCTACGCCCTTAAAACAGGGTAGACAGCAGAGGGATCAGGGTCGTACCCAGCACGATGATGCCGCCGCCCGCCATGAGCTGCTTAATGCCCTGGCTTTTTGCCGCAGGGTTGTCCGACCCGTAACCTTCCAGAAGGTTGATGACGCCCCATACCGCCAGACCAGCGCCAAGAGCCATGACCAGAATTTTGAGAATGTCGATTGCCTGATTGAAAAATTCCATATACGTTCCTCCATTTTGTTTGTTTGATGGTTTTGGGTACAAAAAAAGCCGCCCACATCGGCGGCGCTTCGGGTCATCATGGCCCGAAGTTACACAAACTCGTCGCTGTCCAGATCATCGAAATTCAACAGGTCAGCTTCTTCGTCCGTGTCGGAGCCGTCCACTTCGTACACCGTGTATTCGTCCTCCGGCTTTAGTCTCAATGGCCGGTGGCGGAACAGGCTTTCCAAGCGGAAGGCGTTTTTCTTTTTATCAAATTCGGCTGTGTACTTGTAATTCGGGTGCTTTTTCAAGTCATACTTCGGGGACAGGAAGGGCGGGAGCCCCCGAAGCTGCAAGATACATTTATCCCCGGGCATGGTGGTGATCTCGCTGGTGGTCATCAGTTCCCGGCCAAGCCGCTGCATATTCTGGCTGTAACTTTCAGACTGTCCACGGCTTCGGCCCTCGGTCTGCATAGAGATGGTGGCCTTGCCCAGCCAGTTTTCCGAAATATCCTTTAGGGTGGAAGCCTCCCGGCCTCCGAGGAATACGATACTGTCCATGTTGCCCATGATGGTTTCGGAATGGTCTTTGTACAATGCCTTGCACTGGCTCATTGCCTGATAAAAAAGCGTCAGGCTGATCTCACGGGAGCGGATGACGGCCACGATCTTTTCCAGCCCCGGCACCTGTCCGGTATTGGCTGCCTCGTCCCATAGCACCCGCACATGGTAGGGCAGACGCCCGCCATAGGTGTTGTCAGCCCGTTCACACAGAAGGTTGAACATCTGCGAAAAAGCGAGGGCAACCAAAAAGTTGTAGGTGGTGTCCGTGTCGCTGATAAGGAAGAACAGCGCCGATTTTTCATCCCCCAGCTTATCCAGCTCCAGCTCGTCATAAGACATGATCTCCCGAAGCTGGGGAATATCAAAGGGAGCCAGCCTTGCACCGCAGGAAATCAAGATGCTTTTGGCTGTCTTGCCGCTGGCGAGCTTGTATTTCTTATACTGCCTCACGGCGAAGTGCTGGGGGCTGCGGCGTTCCAGCCCGTCAAACATATAGTCCACCGCGTTTTTGAAGGTTTCGTCATCCTCCCGGACTTCCATGCTGTTTATCATTTCCACCAGCGTATTCATGTTGCGTTCTTCCTCCGGCCCCTCAAAGACGATGTAGGACACAAGGGCGCAGTACAAGAGGGTTTCTGCTTTTGTCCAGAACTCGTCGCCCTCCTTGCCGTCGCCTTTGGTGTTGGCAATCAGGGCGGTAACAAATTTCAAAACATCGCTTTCTGTCTTGATATAGGCCAGCGGATTGTAGTGCATGGATTTTGAAAAGTCGATACTGTTGAACACCCGCACCCTGTATTTCTCCCGTTGCAGAAACCGCCCGCACTGGTCGAGGGTGCCGCCCTTCGGGTCTACCACCACATACGAGGAATGGGCTTGAAGGAGCTGCGGGGTCAACCAGAACCTTGTCTTTCCCGAGCCGGACGAGCCGATGACACAGGCGTTTAGGTTCCGGGCATTGGCGGGTATCTTCGGACGGGTGTTCATGGTAAGGAACTCCGTCCCGGTCAGAATGACATTGTTCTGAAATTTAGGGTCTACAAACGGCTTTATATCCTCCTTTGTTCCAAAGCGGGCGGTGCCGTACTCCGCATCCCGCCGGAATTTTTTCGCCTGCCTGATCTTTGACTGTATCAGCAGATACACCCCAGCCGCACCGGCAAGGCCCACCAGCAGGTCAATACCGCCAAGCCCCGGCCAGTAGGTTTCAAAGGCTTTGGGGAAGGTATCGAGCATCCCCATGAGCTTTGTCCCGAAGTCTGTGCCGGGGGCGATCCGGTAGGCCGTCCCGATTTTGGAGAAAAACCAGAACACAAAGAGGTACGGCAGGTTTGGGAGCACATATTTTCTGATCTTGTCACTCAACGTCCGTCCTTCACCGCCTCTCTGGTCCGCTGCTTTTCCTTTGCCTGCGTCCTGATCTGCTCCGTGAATTTCCGAAGCTGACCGAGGATGGAAGCCTTGTCCTGCTCTTTGTTCAGCACCTTTGCGCTGTACTTCTGGAAGGCCGCCGTGATAGCGTCCGCCTGATTGGCTTTGAAAAACAGCAGGTAATGACCGGGGCTCACTTTATGGAAAGCGTAGTCCACATGGAACTCCTTCGCGATCCGGTCAAAATCCTTTGGAGCTCCCACATAGGGCATGGCACTTTTGCCGCCATAGTGGTTCATCAGCTTTTTCACGCTCTGGCGTCCCTGCGGGGTCAGCGCCTTCCGGTGGTGCTTTTGCAGCGCCCGAACCACCTTGCCAAGAGCGGCAGCCAGCACTTTTCCTGTGAGCTTCGTTGTCCTGATCGAAAGGGCAACCGTTTTTTGGTTTACTTCTTCCTGCATAAAACCTCCTCGTATTATAAAGTAGTAGTTATTAGAGTCCCTCTCCAAGGACAAAATGCTACAATAGACAAGGTGCTGTGGATTGGTTTAAACCTCCTACCGCAAGACGGTTTCGGAAAGGCTCCAACCACGGCTCTTTGTTTTTAGTGTTAATCAGTTAGATACCGCCAGACGGTTTATATAGAACGAGGTTACATAGCAAAGAGGTGTGGCTCTAAGCAGCACTGTAAAATAAAACGCCGGAGGTAAAAAGAAATGATTTTTGTTGGTATCGATGTTGCAAAGGACAAGCACGATTGCTTTATCCTCAACTCGGAAGGAACGGTCTTGGCAGATGTATTTACCATTGCCAATAACCGCATCGGTTTTGAGACGCTTCTTTCAAGAATCCAAAGCTGTTCCCAAGGTGAAAGCAAAATAAAAGTAGGGCTTGAAGCCACAGGACATTACAGCTACAATCTGCTGGGGTTTCTTTTAGACAGCGGCCTGGCAACCTATGTCATTAACCCTCTGCACACGAACCTCTACCGGAAAAGTCTCAGCCTGCGAAGAACCAAAACAGATCGGATAGACGCGCGTACCATTGCAATGATGCTCATGTCTGATGTGGACCTCAAGTCCTACTCAAATACAGCATACCACAATGAAGAGCTAAAGTCACTAACCAGATACAGATTTGATAAGGTAAAAGAGCGCGCCAAGCTGAAAAGCTCCGTTGCGCGGTTAGTGAATATTCTGTTTCCGGAGCTTGAAAAGCTGGTCTCAAGTCTGCACATCGCTGTTGTATACGCACTGCTGAGCAACTATCCGGGTGCAAGCTATATCGCAAACGCTAATACTGAAGAACTCGCTGAGACTCTTTGCACCGCCTCTAAAGGTCGTTATACCAAGTCTAAAACCGCGGAAATCCAAGTAGCCGCAGGGGTCTCCATTGGCTCGAAAATGCCTGCTAAGTCTATGGAGTTGAAACACACGATTGCTCTCATCCGCGAGCTGGACAAAGAAATTTCTGAGGTAGAATCCGCAATTGACAAGATTACATCTCAGATGGATTCTCCCATCTTTACAATCCCCGGTATTGGCCGACATATGGGTGCAATGATTCTTGCTGAAGTTGGAGATTTTTCCAACTTTGCAAGCGCAGACAAGCTGCTGGCTTATGCTGGACTCTCTCCATCTACATATCAGTCAGGGCAACTGCAAAACTGTTATGCTCACATGGAAAAGCGTGGCTCCAGATATTTGCGATATGCTCTTTTCAATGCCGCCAAATATGTCTGCCTTTGGTGTCCTACATTCTCGGCCTATCTTGAAAAGAAGCGTTCTGAGGGAAAGCATTACAATGTTGCCATCTCTCATGCTGCTAAAAAGCTGGTAAGGCTTATTTTTGCTATGCAGCGTTCTGGGAAAGCCTTCTTAGCTGATTATTAAGCGTGCGATTTTATACGGAGCGAGTATCCGACAACGGATGCTCTTGTTTGCTATACCAATTTTCACCACCTTAAAATTTCTCTCGAAAATTTTGTTTTGGGGCTTGACTTTTAATAGTTAGTCTTTCCGTCGGGGTTCCCGCTATCCGGGAGGCCCCCGTACAATCTCGGGGAACAGAAAACCTCGGGCCAATGTGGCCCGAGGCTTACCGCTCGGCATCTCTGCCGGACGGAGCTTTCTTTTCCGGCTCCGTCTGGACTTTTTCGCCCTGTTCCCGCATGGTCTGCAAGATAGAGGGCTTCTTTTGAAGCTGGGAGGGCTTTTCGCCGGACAGCGGCTTGATACATTCCAGACGGTCAGCCGCCCGGATGGCGTTGTCCGTGAGCTGCCTCTGCCATGCGCCCACGCTGGGAGCCCAACGAAAGCCGCTGCTTTTCAGCTCGGCCCGGGTGTCCGCGTCAGGCTTTCCGTCAAAGAACACCTGCAAGCGGTTGTCCTCCCGGTTCATTTCCACACGACCCCCATCGAACTCCCAGCCGGAAAATTCCTGCTGTGCCTGTTTGGAAAGCTGTTCGATACGGGCCTTTACCCGGCGGATCTCCGCATTGTTGTTGGTTAGCTGGTAACTTTCAAAGGGCCTCGGGTCGCTTCGCCAACTTGACGCCATGCTTGCTTTCAGCTTTTCAATCTGGTCCGGCGACAGCAGCGCACAGCCGTCCAGCTTGCCATGCTTGCGGTAATAGGCGTTGACCTCCTTCATAATGAGCTGGGAGCGTTCCAGCCCGTCCAGCTTCTTCTGGAGCTTTTCAATCGCTGCGGGGTCATCGGCGCTGATCCCGCCCATGCCGGTACTGCGTATCTTATCCAACAGCCCTTGAATATACCGCCATTCCTCCATGTTGCTGTCCCGGGCCCGGTTCTGTTTTTCCTTCTTTCCCACCGGGAAATTGGCAGGTCCGGCGATCATCACAGAGGGAACCCTTGCGTCAATGGCAAAGCCTTGGTTCATGTTTTCGGCCAGCTTGCGGGCGTAGGTGTCTAACAGATGGTCGATCTTCTCATGGTACATGGGGTCCACCCGGGATTTCTGCTGTTCCGCTATGGCGGCGGCCTTGTCCACCATTGCCCGGTATTCCGCCGTTGCGCTCCCTTCCTTGTAGTCGGAAAAGCTGTTCATTTCTTTTGCCCGGCGGGCGGCTCCTTCATTGATAGGGTAATAGTTGATGGTATGCACCTCCTTCATGCTTCGGGCCATGCTGGCCCGAAGTCTTACCGTTCTTCATGGGAAGGCCCCGCCTTGTCCTTTTTCGGAGCGGGTGGGGCTTCTTGAAACCGTTTGAGTGCAGCGAGAATGGAGTGGACAGGCTCGGCCTTTTCAGGATAGGCAAATATCCGGTGTTCCGGCGGAATGTCCTGCGGCCCGTGGTAATACTCCTTGAAGCCCTCCGGGACTGCCGACACATACCCACCGGGAGCGAATACGCCGCCCTCGTTGATACGCACATCCCGCCCGTATGCCTCATAATCGAAGTAGTTCTGAATGTGCTCCGGTATGTCGATAGTCCCAAGCTCGTCGGCGTAAAGACGGCCCAGCCCTTCATCATCGGAAATATCCGGGTAAAAGCGGTAAAGGTCAAGGTTCTGCGTCAGGTTTATCAAATCCTTCACGCTCCTTGTGTGGTTTCCCAAGACAAGAGCGGCTTCAAAGGTTTCCAGTCCGCCCTTATCCCGTACTTCCAGCAGGGCGTGGCCCAGCTCGTTCAGCTCGTCGATGTTCTCACATTCGTAGAGATGATCGTAGAGCCCCAGCACATCACTGTCAAAGCTGGTAAAGAACACTTCGCTGTACCGTTTCCCGTCTATCCCGATTTTGGCAAGGGCGGCCTGCAACTCCTGTGTCGTCATGGGGAAATGTACCGTTGTCCCTACCTCAATCCCCATTAAGGGGTATAGGGCTGTATTGGTTATATAGGCTTCAAACATGGGCTCATTCCTCCTTTCCGGCCCGGTCAGCCAGCACCTCATAAATCCCGGCCATAATGTAATCGGCGCAAGGGAGGGCAATCGCGTTTCCCAGTGCCTTGTAGCGTTGCAGAGGCCGGATCTCCACGCCGTCCGCCCCGTACTTTGTCCAGCCCTCCGGCAGCCCCATCAGCCGTTCGCTTTCCGTTTCCGTCAGAAAACGGATACAGCCGCCCTTCGGGTCGCCCTCATACCAGAAGGCAAAGGGCGTTACATCACTGGCTAAAAGAGTGGGAAAAGGGTCAGTTGGTAATCCGAAGCTGTTTCGGAAGGCCGTTTCTTCCTGCCTTTTTGCCGCTCCCCGCATACGGAAGCACTGAAAGGGGTGGATGACTGGTATCTGCCGCCCTGTTTCAAAAGAAGCTGTTCGATCTCCTTCGGCGGCGGCCCGCCCGCCCTCTCCGCAAGGCGGAGGAAGTGGGAGCATTGGACGGGGCTTAAATAGTATGTCTGCGGCACGTCTGCCTCCAAAATCCGCCACGACGAAAATCCGCTGCCTTCGTGCCAGCCTTCGGGAGCCTGCCCAATACTGGGCGTCCATGAGCCGCCAGCACACATCAGGCGTTCCCCCTCGCACCATTCCGGCGTTTCCCCATCTTCCCGAAGGAGGCATTGGAACTTCGGTGTCCGAGAAGGCGGATAGGACGGCTCTAAAGTCCATCCGGTCATTTGTAGAAAACGCTCCCATGACGTTTTCCCAAACAGCGATAGCTGGATATAGGTTATCAGTAGCATCCCTCATTTCCTGTATGATACGAAACGCCTGATAGAACAGGCTTGATTTTGCCCCGGCAAGGCCGGAGCGGTTGCCGATCAGAGAAAGGTTCTGACAGGGAGAGCCGAAGGTTATCACATGGACCGGCGGGATTTTCCCGCCGTCCACCTTCGTAATATCTCCCAAATGCGCCATATCGGGAAAGTGCCTTTTGGTTATGGAGATGGGCGCTTTTTCAATCTCGCTGGCCCATACCGGACGGATACCGCACCGGGAAGCAGCCAGAGGGAACACGCCGATCCCGTCAAAAAGGCTCCCCAGCTTAATGTCCGGCATAGCCCGGGGTGCCGTGTCCCTTCACGGCAAGCACCCCTTCCAGCGTTGTCGCCGCAATGCCCAGCCGTCCGGCAACCGCAATATCGTTTTTCACATCCTCGTCCACAGCGCTGCCGCAGACGATCAGGGTGTGGGAGCGCCGCAGCATATCCCGGCGCATATCAATCCCGGCCTTGTGTTCCTCGGGAACGCTGTCATTCAAAAACAGCGGCAGATACAAGAGCGGGCAGATCGGGGAAAAGCCCGCCTCATAAGCAAGACGGCAGTAGTGGGCCGCCAGCTCCATATCAACATCCGGCTCGCCGCTCCATGCGGCGGTCAGGTATGCTAAAGGTCGTTTCATTGGTTGAGCCTCCATTTCTGTTTTGGTTTAGGGAAAAGCAAGAGTTCGCCCAACCCCTCCGCCCCTTCCCCCGGGAAGGGGAACGGCTCTGGAGAATTTATATCCCCGTCGCTTGACCGGGAAAAAGCATAACCGGGAGAAATCCGTCAAGGGTGCCTCTGGCACCGCCTGCGGCGGCGCTGCCCTTGACTGATTTTCCCGGCTATGCTACGGAATAACTGGCGACGGGGAATAATTTATATCTCCAGAGCTTCGGGGCGCGGGGCAGAGCCCCGCAATCCTCGGGCCATGCTGACCCGAAGTTTGGGCTTACTTTTCCTGTTCGGTTTTCTTCTCCGGCTTTTCATGTTCCTTCTGCTGACCCTTCCAGTCGTCCAGCAGCTTGATGATCTGGTCCTTCATTTCCCTCGGCGTAGTTTCCTTGCCGAAATACTTGCTCAGTTCCGCACCTGTCAAAATCACTTTGTCTACCTCCTTTTTGTCCTCCATCATAATGCCGTCGATCACATCCCCGTTGAGCAGCTTCTTTTCGTCCAGCTCACGCATACGCTTTGCCTGCGCCTGTGAAGGCGAGGACTGCTGGCTGTCAATGGCGACGGCGATATAGTTCTGGTTCTTCTTGCCGATATAGGAAAGCTCCACCGCCGTAGTAAAGCCCAGCTTTTTTTCATCCATCAGCTTCATCAGGTCGGGAACCAGCTCATTGAGCCGGATATACCGCTGCACCTGCTTGACCGCCATCTTATTGCGCTCGGCTACAATTTCGTTGGAGCGTTTTCCTGCGTCCTTCGGGTCAATCTGGCCCGAAGTGCGGGAGCCCTGGTGCTTGATGGCCTCAAGCTGCATTTTCAAGGCTTTGGCCCGCTCACTGGGGAGGATTTCTTCACGCTGGTTGAGATTGTCCTCGACCATCTGCGTGATGGCTTCATCGTCCGTCAGATTGCGAACAATACAGGGCATATCCGCATATCCGGCAAGCTCGCTGGCCTTCTGGCGGCGGTGGCCGGACACGATCTCATAGCCGCCATCCTCACGGGGACGGACGATAGCGGGCTGGGTCACGCCCTTGTCCTTGACGCTGGACACCATAGCCCGCATTTCTTTATCATCGCGATCCTCCAAGGGATGGTTCTTGA
>ENA-UESH01002520-UESH01002520.1-human-gut-metagenome-genome-assembly--contig:-NODE-2520-length-10425-cov-4.520777_pt1 | contig 10425 bp, 6 predicted proteins | sample MGYA00243001_ERZ508002 | MGnify/ENA primary metagenome ERZ508002 (study PRJEB26167, sample SAMN06115447) | human gut metagenome | host: Homo sapiens | place: China:Anhui | collected 2015-08-07 | study... | reverse complement strand
TTTGAGAGTTATCTATGGATGTGATGATACCGTTTGAATGGAACCAATGAGTATTATCATCTCCGGAAATAGCATTTTCTTCCATAATAGAATCTCCTTTCATGGAACCATTTTTATGTATGAATATCACAACAATTCCGCTTAATATTAATACAAATATTAGAATAAGTAGTCGCTTTTTTTTATCCATTAAAAGTTGTACCTCGCAAATCAGTCCAGTTTCCAAAATCTAAATTTAAATATCGTACATATTCATTCCAACCATCAAATACCATTAAAGTATGGAGTTGATTTCCAGAGCTTTTGCTTTGTATAGTGGCATATCCCTGAACAGCCATGGAATGACCGGAACGTATGTTATCATCTTCATTAATTATTCCGTTGCAGAATTCTTACCGCTTTTTAATCAGGAGTGCGCACTTGTTCCGCAATTACCTACTTGTTGTACTTTTTATTATCGTAACTATCCAGAACCACCACACACATTCGCAAAACCGCACGATATTTGTACTTTATCTGCACTCTGTTTAGCATCGCTGCTACACAGCTAATTTCGCTCATATTTGCGGTATGGTTGCATGGTTAACCACTCAAGTAACTAACCTATGAACTTATAATAGATAATATAAATAATACTGTCAACTGTATTTTTCTTCATATAAAAAAGACCATACACTTTAATTCATCTTATTCCCAACAGCACTATGGTAATTCAAATGTCATCCTCTCCCCTGTCGCAGGATGGTCAAAAACAAGCTTGTAGGAGCAAAGTGCAAGCTGCTCCCTCACACCGCCACCGGTGCGTCCGGATTTGCTTCCCGTTCCTGAGTTATTTGAGGCAGGCTTCCCATACTTGGTATCTCCTATCAGTGGATAGCCAATATTTGCAAGCTGCAAACGTATCTGATGGTGCCTTCCGGTGAGAAGCTTTATGTCAAATTCTGTTTTATTGCATTCATTTGATATTATCCTGTACTGAAGCACTGCTTTTTTTGCCAGCTTGTCTTTTTCGCTTGTGATTTTAGATGTATTGGTAAGCTTGTCGAAGGAGATATAATCTGTGAGAGTATGCCATGCCAGATCATGATTATCTTCTTTATTAGCTTCTTCCTTATCTGCTCCTGACACTCCCTGACCTCTGCTTGCCGCACGATAATATTTCTCGGTTGTATGCTCCTTTATCTGCCTGCTCAAGGATGCCGCGGCTTTCTGATTCTTGGCAAATACCATCACGCCCTCTACCGGCTGGTCGAGTCTGTGCACTATACCGACATAGGGCGGCTCATTTTTAGCCGCCCTGTAATTTCTTATGAAGCTCTCCATGTCCTGCTGCCCTATACGCCTGGTCTGTGTAGCAATTCCTGCCGGCTTGTAGCAGACGATAATGTCGTTGTCTTCGTAAATGATATCTGGTTTTCCCATGTTGTAACTCCCGCAAATTGTTATTGTAAATTTTAACTGTTCAGCACATTTACAGTTGCGATACGCAAGCATATAGCCAAGTGTCACCTCACATATACAAACGAAGGCAGCATCGGTGTAAAATAATAGTTACTTATTATATTTTATCAACTTTATGAGTTGTTAGCAATGGTATTAAAAAACTAATTCTGACAATTTAAAACCTTTTTTGCACATTCTATCTGTTCCTTTGTAGGAGGCTCCACCCCCTCAAGCTGATATGGTATACCAAGCTCCTTCCACTTGAACACCCCAAGTGTGTGGTACGGCAGCACCTCAACCCTTTCCACCGTTTTAAGTGTGTCGATAAACTCTCTAAGCTGCTTTAAATATCTCTCATCCGTGGTGATTCCAGGCACAAGCACATGACGTATCCACATTTTTTTACCGTTTTTTGAGAGATATTGTGCCATATCAAGGATATTCTTATTTGTCTGTCCCGTAAGCTTTTTATGCTCCTCGTCATCTATATGCTTGATGTCCAGCATGAAGAGATCTGTATATTTCATCAGCTCATTAAATTTGCCGAAAAACGGTTCTTCCACGGTAAACGGATTTCCTGATGTGTCAAGGCATGTGTTTACACCTTTTTCCTTTGCAAGCTTAAATAGCTCTGTGACAAAGTCTATCTGCAAAAGTGCTTCACCTCCGCTTACTGTGATGCCGCCTGTTTGCTTCCAGTACGCTTTATAGCGCATGGCGGTCTTTAGCACCTCCTGCGGTGTCATCAGCTTTGCACCGTCATTTTCGCCGCATTTGGCCCATGTGTCCGGGTTGTGGCAGTATTTACAGCGCATATTGCAGCCCTTCAAAAAGACTATATATCTCACTCCCGGGCCGTCGGCTGAGCCGAAGCTTTCTACCGAGTGTACTCTTCCTAGTGTTTCTCCCATGTTTTACCTCCTAGGTTGTTGCTACTACTTTTATTTTATGGTACGGAATTTTCGGCAACCCGCCGACCGGGACTTTGCAATGCGAATTTCGCAGGGCTTAGAGGCTGTTAGAATTATGAACACAGCCAGCTATGCCCATGCATGGACGCATGGGCAAGGCGTTATGCGCCATGGAAGGCGCGTAAAAGCCGGTCGCGTCAAACATAGAAAACCTAAATCATAATTCATACAGCCTCTTAGCCCGAAGAACCTGAGCATTGAAAAGTCCCGGCTGGCGGGTTGCTGAAAATTCCTTACGCTGTGGTGTTATTTAGTACATATGCAGTTTATTTGGAAATCAGAATATGCAGGCACTGGGCCTGCACATTCTGGAATGTTGGATATTTTTTTATATTACATTCTCTCGTGGCATGTACGTGAGATTACATCGAGCTGCTGCTCTCTTGTGAGGTCGATGAACTTAACTGCGTATCCTGATACTCGGATTGTGAAGTTTGCGTACTCCTCCTTCTCAGGATGCTCCATTGCATCGATGAGCTTCTCTTTACCGAATACATTTACATTGAGGTGATGTGCTCCCTGATCGAAGTATCCGTCCATTACGTTTACAAGGTTGTCAATTCTCTCTCCCTCGTTGTTTCCGAGTGCTCCCGGGTTGATGGTCTGTGTATTTGAGATTCCATCAAGTGCCCACTCATATGGAAGCTTTGTGAGTGAGTTTAAGGATGCGAGAAGTCCGTTCTGCTCTGCGCCGTATGATGGGTTTGCTCCAGGTGAGAGTGGCTCTCCGGCTTTACGTCCGTCAGGCATTGCTCCTGTAGCTTTTCCGTATACTACGTTTGATGTAATTGTAAGGATTGATGTTGTAGGCTCTGAATCACGGTATGTGTGATGCTTCTTTAACTTGTCCATGAATGTCTTAAGAAGCCATACACCGATCTCGTCCGCGCGGTCATCATCGTTTCCGTATTTAGGGAACTCTCCCTCGATTTCGAAATCCTTTGCCAGTCCGCTCTCGTCACGGACTACTTTAACCTTTGCATATTTGATTGCTGAAAGAGAATCGATTACGTGTGAGAATCCTGCGATTCCTGTTGCAAATGTTCTCTTTAAGTCTGTATCCATGAGTGCAAGCTCTGCTGCCTCATAGTAGTATTTGTCATGCATGTACTGGATAAGGTTTAATGTATTTACATAGATGTCTACTAACCAGTCCATCATCTTGTCGTATTTCGCCATTACCTCGTCATAGTCAAGGTACTCTGCTGTGATAGGTGCGTAGTTTGGTCCTACCTGCTCACCTGATTTCTCATCAACACCACCGTTGATAGCGTAAAGGAGACATTTTGCAAGGTTTGCACGTGCTCCGAAGAACTGCATCTCTTTACCTGTCTGTGTTGCAGATACACAGCAGCAGATTGCATAATCATCGCCCCATACCGGCTTCATTGCGTCATCGTTCTCATACTGGATTGAGCTTGTCTCAATTGAGATGCGGGCTGCATAATCCTTGAAGGTCTGAGGAAGCTTTGATGAGTAGAATACTGTGAGGTTTGGCTCCGGTGCAGGTCCCATGTTCTCTAATGTATGGAGGAAACGGAAGTCTGTCTTTGTAACCATTGAACGTCCGTCCACACCTGTTCCTGCCACGTCAAGTGTTGCCCATACAGGATCACCTGAGAATAACTGGTTGTATGAAGGGATACGTGCAAATTTAACCATACGAAGCTTCATTGTAAAATGGTCGATGAGCTCCTGTGCTTCCTGCTCTGTGAGGATGCCCTTGTCCATATCTCTCTTGATGTAAATGTCAAGAAATGTAGATACACGTCCTACTGACATTGCTGCACCATTCTGTGTCTTGATTGCTGCAAGGTATCCGAAGTATAACCACTGAACTGCCTCTTTTGCGTTTGTTGCAGGTCTTGAGATATCATATCCGTAAATCTCTGCAAGCTTCTTCATATCCTCAAGACATTTAATCTGCTCTGCGATTTCCTCTCTTAAACGGATAACATCATCTGTCATCTGTCCACAGCCACAGTTTGCCTTATCCTTCTTTTTCTCTTCGATGAGATAATCAAGTCCGTATAATGCTACACGACGGTAATCGCCTACGATACGTCCACGGCCGTATGTGTCAGGAAGACCTGTAAGGATCTTTGCATGACGAACCTTCATCATCTCAGGTGTGTATGCATCGAATACTGCTGTGTTGTGTGTCTTATGATATTTTGTGAAAATTTCCTTGAGCTTGTCGCTTACATTGTAACCATATGTCTCAGCAGCCTGTACTGCCATCTTGATTCCACCGTAAGGCATGAATGCTCTCTTTAACGGCTTATCTGTCTGAAGACCTACAATCTGCTCGAGGTCCTTTAATGACTCATCTATATATCCAGGGCCGTAAGCTGTGATTCCTGTTACAACCTCTGTCTCCATGTCAAGAACTCCGCCCTTGGCACGCTCCTCTTTCTGTAATTTCTGAAGCGCATCCCACAGCTTGTTTGTAGCATCTGTCGGATCAGCTAAAAAGCTCTCATCTCCGTCGTATGGAGTGTAGTTGTCCTGAATAAACTGACGGACGTTGATTTCCTCTTTCCAAAGACGTCCTTCAAATCCATCCCACTCTTTCATTTCTATCATTGTAATATCCTCCTTAAAATGTATGAATGTTACTTCGTTTGATTAGTTTTGTTTAACTGTGGTTAGTATATACTTACTACAGTATTTTTGTCAATATCCCTGTTGTTTCTTTTGAGATACATTCCCTGGTTATTTATACGACTATGGCTGATTTTATAATCAAAAAGAGCCAACTGTCCGGGTTTATCGCCCAGACGGTCGGCTCTTATTTGTTATATTTCATGTGGTTATTCCACTTATCCGTCAGTCATATAACACGTTCATAGTAGACTATTTTTCTCAATAAAGCAATAGTGTTTTAGAACTATTTTTATTCTTTTCTATTCCGCACGGACCGCCCAGCGCATCTTCGTGGACCTGGCACGTCCGTTCTGAGCACATTCCTGTGCTGATGGACGAATCACATCCTTGGAATAGTCGCTGTATATTCCTGCTTTATATCCTGCCTTGAGTGCCTTTTTGACCAGCTTGTCCTCTCCTGAATGGAAGGTAAGGATGGCAGCTCTTCCACCGGGCTTTAATGCTCCCGGAAGCTTTTCCATAAACTCATATAGCACCTCAAACTCATGGTTTACATCTATGCGGAGCGCCTGGAATGTGCGCTGACAGGTCTTTTTGATGATGTCCTTCTTATCCTTTTCAGGCAGAAAATCGAGTGTCTGCTCTATAATGTGACGAAGCTTTGTGGTCGTATCTATGCGGTTGCCCTTCCTGATTTCGTCTGTGATTGCCTTTGCAAGCTCCTCGCAATACGGCTCATCTGAGTTCTCATAGAGCATACCCGAAAGCTCCTCACGGGATATATTATCAAGCCGCTCTGCTGCACTGATACCGGCATTTGGATTAAGACGCAGATCCAGCGGTCCATCCACCTTAAACGAAAATCCACGCTCAGGATTATCTATCTGCATTGATGAAACTCCCAGATCGGCAAGTATGAAATCAAAGCCTCCTACTTCCTTTGCAATCTCATCTATTGTGCAGAAGTTCTGAAGCTTTATGGTGAGAATATCCTCTCCAAAACCTGCTTCCGCGAGACGCTTTTTTGTCTTTTCAGACTCGATTGGGTCAACATCTGTAGCAAACATATGTCCATGTCCTTCAAGCTTTTCAAGCATTGCCCTTGTGTGGCCACCGTATCCGAGTGTGGCATCAAAGCCTGTCTGTCCCGGCTTTATGTCCAGAAAATCTATGATTTCTTTTACCATTATGGATATGTGCATGCCCGCAGGGGTATTTCCCTTGCTGATGACATGCTCAATTGTATCCTTGTATTTTTCCGGGTTTAATTCCTTGTATTTTTCCTCAAATTTTTTGGGATATTTTCCGCTATAATGCACGCGGCGCTTGTGCTGTTTTTCTTCGCTCATTTTATGCTCCGTTTCATTCTGGATTAGAACTGTTATGCTGACTTTTGCTACAGTATAACTTTTATTTTACTTTTCCGCAAGATAATGACTTACATTCCTATACCATCTGCACGAGCCACACGTCGCTTTTCACCATGAAGTATCCGATGACTACCTTTATCAGCTCTGTGGCCTGCACGAGGAAGTACACCGCTACTATGCCAAGTGCTGTGTATTTGGCAAGCACAAATGCCACCGGCACCACTATCACCCACGTAAATACGGAGTCAAACAGAAATGTGACCAGTGTCTTGCCTCCTGAGCGGAGTGTGAAATACGACGAATGTGTAAATGCACAAAACGGCATAATTATCGCTGATACCGCTATGAAGCTTGTTGCGAGTGACTTGATTTCATCTGTTGTGTTATATATCTGAGGGAAAAATCCGCCTACCAGAAGCATGACCGCCGCCATTACAGAACAGCAGAACACACTGAACACTATCATCTTGTTATCCGCATCCTTTGCCTTTTCAAGCTCACCGGCTCCAAGATACTGCCCTACAACTATGCTGATGCATGCGCCAAGCTGTATAAACACGATATTGAAAAGGTTTGTTATCGTTGTCGCAATGTTTAAACCTGCGATTACCGAGAGCCCTCGTACTGAATAGCACTGTGTAACCGTTGTCATGCCTGCTGCCCATAAAAGCTCATTGAGCATGAGTGGCAGTCCCTTGATGAATATAGTCTTAAACTCACCAAACGGCATTCCTATTCCTCTGTAAGCGCCCTCGAGATATCTATTCTTATCCCTGTTTTTATGCGCCCACAGCACAACTATTATTGTCTCAATATATCGCGACATCACAGTGGCAATAGCGGCTCCCGCCACACCCAGCTTTGGTATCGGTCCTATTCCGAAGATGAGCAGAAAATCAAGCACCGCATTGCTTCCAACTGCTGCAAAGCTTGCAACCATCGGTACAAAAGTCTGTCCTGTTTCCTTTATGTTTGTCGCATAGGCCTGCGTCACCGCAAACGGTATGAGACCTATCATAACAATTTCCAGATATTCCTTTCCATATGCCAGTGCTACCTCCGTGGCACCGTTTCCTGCCGTATCTGTCAGATAAAGTGATATGAAACCTGTTCCGTTCGTGATAAACAGTGTCATCGCTATTGCTGTAACAAGCAGCGCTGCATACAGCTTGAATCTGAAGGAATACATATGCCCTTTATGATTTCCCTTGCCAAAATACTGTGCTCCGAATATACTTGCCGCTGACACCGCCCCAAATACAGCCAGATTGTACACAAATATGAGCTGGTTTACGATTGCTACTCCTGACATCTGCTCTGTACCAAGCTGTCCTACCATAATGTTGTCCAGAAAGCTTACCAGATTTGTGATTGCATTCTGGATTATCATTGGTATGGCCAGCATGAGATAGCGCTTATAAAATGCCTTGTCTCCTATATATTTTTGTCTGAATTTATGCATGTTTGTCCCCCTTTCGATTTCTCCATGGTTCTTTCGCGTAATGCTACTATTTTACTACGTCAGACTTTATTTTTCAAATATTTTATGTATTTTTCCTTAACTTGAAGAATGAACAGATAACTGCCATTACTCCTGCTATTCCTGCAAGTACATACATAACCACTGACATGTAATCACCGGTTTTTGGCTTTGGCGGAGCAATCATTGTAATGGTCTGGGCTGCATCGTTGATTTCATTGTGTGATGCAATGGCATAAGCGCCATCTGCAGTCACAACATCAAGCTGCTCAAATACTACAAGCTGCTTTCCTGTCATGCCTTTTCCGTTGAATCTGAATGTCACGTCAACTACGCCCTCGGTACCTGCCGCTGTAAACTCAGTTACTGCAGTTACTTCCTTTCCGTCAATCACAAGTGCTTTTCCTGTAGCCTTATCCATGAGCTTTCCTGTCACTCTGTAGGTCTGTCCCTGTACCAGATTCTGGTACGCAACTGAATCTACAATAGTAACGCTGCTGTCAGCTGTTGAGTTGTGATCCTTTCGCTCACCATCGATTGCTGTAGTTCCAATCTTCGGCACATAAAGTGTCTGTGCCTCGTCTGTAATGTCTGCATGTGTCGCAATGAGATTATTCTCATAGTAGACATCCTCAAACATCACAATCGTTCTTCCTGCAAGAAGGCTCGCATCAAATGTAAATACCACATCCACTTTGCCTGTTGCTTCCTTTGCAATAAACTCTGCCTCTGCTGTGACATTGTTTCCGTTTGCAATGACCGGTGCTCCGTTTGACTTGTCTACTGCAGTACCGACTACCTTATACTTCTTTCCTGGTACCAGATTCCGGTACGATACAGTATCGACTATCTTTGCACTCTTCTCAGCATAAAACATGCTTGTGCCTGACTTTGCATCCTTTGCTGTGGTCTTAATCTGCGGCACGCAGATGGTCTGGTTCTCATCACTGTAATCTTCATGTACCGCAATGAGCACCTCTTTAACTTCACTGTTGTCGGCTGGATTGTTATTTTCATTATCTACCTCGACCTTGTTTGATGTGTTATCTGTTTTTTGTGTGTTTTCTGACTCAGATGCCTTCTGTGTATCATCAGGGTTTGCATCAGCATTATCCGCATTTTTAACTAAATAAAGCTTCTCAAACAGCACCATTGTCTTTCCGGCAAATTCCTTTGCACTGAATGTAAACTCAACATCCACAGTGCCGTCTGCTGTCTCAGGTGTGAATACAGCCTCGGCCGTGATATCCTTGCCGCCATTCTGCAATGGCTTTTTAGTGTCCTTATCCATTACTGTTCCTGCTACCCTGTATGTAAGGCCAGGGATAAGGTTTTTATATGTTACTGTATCTTTTACTTTTACATCATCCCCTGCATTTGACAGATGAATGCCTGTCACCTCATCAAGAGCCTCTGTTGCAATGGCTGGCACGTAAATGGTCTGTGCCTCGTCATTTATGTCAGCATGTACTCCGATAAGCTTGTCCTCATAACGAATTTCCTCAAACATTACAATTGTTTTTCCGGCTAAATTACTTCCGTCAAAGAACTCCTGGATCAGTATATTAACGGTGCAGCGCAATATATACCCAATGAAGGCAAACTTTGGTCAAATTCTTCTACACCGTTCCAAATTGCTTCTGATGAGAATTTCATGTCCTGGAATGATAGCCAGCACTACGGCATGAAGTTTTTGCTGGACGAGATTACTCCTTATGACGGATATTACAATAACTATCCCAAATATTACCAGGGTATTCGTATGGCACTCACTGCCTTGTCGAGAATCAATGAAGTACCCGATGTGACAGACGTTGAACGTCGTGAGTTGATGGGACGATGCTACTTTTTGGTAGGATATTATTATTATCTGCTGATGTTGCAGTACGGACCTGTGCCCATTGTTCCGGAAACGCCCTTTAATGTGGATGTGCCGGTAGCCGAAATGTCACTGGAACGAGGAACATACGATGAATGCGTATTGGAAATCCGTAAATGGATGTCTCTGGCCATTCAGTTCTTGCCACTGGAAGTAGAAAGTTCAACGGTTGTGACGCTTCCTACTCAATGGGCCGCTTACGCTACTTTGTCGAGAATTACATTGTATGCAGCCAGTCCGTGGTATAACGGCAATAAGTTTTATGCTGACTGGCAGCGGACAAGTGACGGCGCAAACTTTATTTCGCAGGAAAATGATAATTCGAAATGGGGAGTGTCTGCCGCTTATTCAAAATACATTATTGATTCAAATAAATTTGAGTTGTATTGGACTCCCAAAGAAATAGATAGCAAGGATCTGCCCACTAATGAAGAATTTATCAAAGAGATAGATCCGGATTATTATGAGCCTTATCCAAAGGGAGCAGCCGGTATCGACCATTACCGTTCGTTGACTTATACATTCAGTGGTGAAATTCCTGTGATGATTAATCCTGAATTTATCTATTCCTGTCAAATGCCGACAGGTGATGCCCCATTGGTGGCTGCTGCACCTTTCAAATTAGGTGGATGGGGTGGCTTGAATCTCGTACAGGACTTGATTGATGCTTACCAA
>ENA-UESH01002517-UESH01002517.1-human-gut-metagenome-genome-assembly--contig:-NODE-2517-length-10436-cov-2.811565_pt1 | contig 10436 bp, 5 predicted proteins | sample MGYA00243001_ERZ508002 | MGnify/ENA primary metagenome ERZ508002 (study PRJEB26167, sample SAMN06115447) | human gut metagenome | host: Homo sapiens | place: China:Anhui | collected 2015-08-07 | study... | reverse complement strand
GCCAAGCCCCGGCAGATCTCCGGCGGTCAGAAGCAGCGGGTGGCCATCGCCCGGGCACTGGCCATGGACCCGGAGGTGCTGCTGTTCGATGAACCCACCTCCGCTCTGGACCCGGAAATGGTGGGCGAGGTGCTGAACGTCATGCAGGCGCTGGCCCAGGAGGGTATGACCATGCTGGTGGTGACTCACGAGATGGCCTTCGCCCGGGACGTCAGCTCCCAGGTGGTGTTCATGCACCAGGGCGTGATCTGCGAACAGGGTACGCCGGCACAGGTCTTTGGCGACCCCCAACAGCGGGAGACGAAGGAGTTCCTGGCCCGATTCCGGGGCGTGGAATAAGGAGACTGCAATCGTAAAAGAGACCCCGGCGGCTGTTGAAACAGCCGCCGGGGGTTTTGGCTATTTTGCCGCTGTTTGAAAACAGCGGGCTGTAAACATTCGGGAATACGCAGGTGCTTACATGGATTCGTGGAAGGTGCGCTTGACCACCTCCAGCTGCTGCTCGCGGCTCAGGCGGTTGAAGTTCACGGCGTAGCCGGACACACGGATAGTCAGCGTGGGGTACTTCTCTGGATGCTCCATAGCATCCAGCAGAATTTCGCGGTTCATCACGTTCACGTTCAGATGGTGCGCGCCCTGGACGAAATAGCCGTCCAGGATCTGTACCAGATTGCTGCGGCGTTCCTCGGCGGTCTTGCCCAGTGCGTTGGGCACAATGGAGAAGGTGTTGGAAACACCGTCCTGGCACACGGCCCGGTAGGGGATCTTGGCTACAGAGTTCAGGCTGGCCAGCGCGCCGCTCTCATCCCGGCCGTGCATGGGGTTGGCGCCGGGGGCGAAGGGCTCGCCCGCCTTGCGGCCGTCAGGGGTGGAGCCGGTCTTTTTGCCGTACATCACGTTGCTGGTGATGGTCAGGGCGGACAGCGTGTGAATGGCATCCCGGTACAGCGCGTGCTTTTTCAGCTCAGCAGAGAAGTAGGAAACAATTTCCACAGCGATATCGTCCACCCGGTCATCGTCATTGCCGTACTTGGGGAAGTCACCCTCGGTGACGAAATCCACCGCAATGCCGTTTTCATTGCGGACGGGCTTCACCTTGGCAAACTTGATGGCGGAGAGAGAGTCGGCGGCGATGGAAAGACCCGCCACGCCGAAAGCGGCCAGCCGCTCCACCAGCGTATCGTGGAGGGCCATCTGGCTGGATTCATAGGCGTATTTGTCATGCATAAAGTGGATGATATTGATGGTGTCCACATACAGCTCGGCAACGTAGGAGAGCACCTTCTTGTAGTTCGCCAGCACCTTGGGATAGTCCAGCACCTCGTCATCGTCCTTCTGAATCTCGGGGATGACCAGCAGGCCCTTTTTCTCATCCACGCCGCCGTTGATGGCGTACAGCAGGCACTTGGCCAGGTTGGCGCGGGCACCGAAGAACTGCATCTGCTTGCCTACCGCCATAGCGGATACGCAGCAGGCGATGCAGTAGTCGTCGCCGTACATGGGGCGCATAATGTCATCATTTTCGTACTGGATGGAGTCGGTGTCGATGCTCATTCTGGCGCAGTAGCGCTTGAAGGCGTCGGGGAGGTTCTGGCTCCACAGAACGGTCAGGTTGGGCTCAGGGGCGGTGCCCAGATTGGTGAGGGTGTGAAGGTAGCGGAAAGTGTTGCGGGTCACCAAAGTGCGGCCGTCGATGCCCATGCCGCCCAGAGACTCGGTGATCCAGGTGGGATCACCGCCGAACAGCTCATTGTATTCCGGAGTACGCAGATGGCGCACCAGCCGCAGCTTGATGATGAACTGGTCGATCAGCTCCTGCGCGCCGGCTTCGTCCAGCGTGCCGTTGTCCAGATCCCGCTGGATGTAAATATCCAGGAAGGTAGCGGTGCGGCCCAGGCTGGTGGCAGCGCCGTTGTTTTCCTTTACACCGGCGAGATAGGCCATGTACAGGCTCTGCACAGCGTCATGGGCGGTCTCGGCGGGCCTGGTGATGTCACAGCCGTAGCCCTTGGCCATCAGGGCCATCTCCTGCAGAGCGCGGATCTGCATCTGCACTTCTTCCCGCAGGCGGATACGCTCGTCGGTCATAGCGCCGTCCAGAGCGTCCAGATCCTTTTTCTTCTCTTCAATCAGAAAATCAGTGCCGTACAGGGGGACACGGCGGTAGTCGCCCACGATGCGGCCACGGCCGTAAGCGTCGGGCAGGCCGGTGAGCAGGCCCACAGTACGGGCCACTCGGGTGCGGTGGGGATAGGCGTCGAACACACCGTCGTTGTGGGTCTTGCGGTAGGTTCTGAAATGCTTTTCAATTTCGGGGTTCAGCGTGTAGCCGTACTGCTCCAGAGCGGATTCGGCCATGCGCATACCGCCGTACAGGTTTACGATGCGCTTCAGGGGAGCGTCGGTCTGCAGGCCGACGATCACCTCGTTGTCCCGGTCAATATAGCCGGGAGCGAAGTTATTGATGCCGGAGATGGCATCGGTTTCCACATCTAAGATCCCCTTGCGCAGCTCCTCTAAAATCAAGGCGTGGGACTTGTCCCAAACCTTCTGAGTGCGTTCGGACGTTGGGGCCAGAAAGCTCTCGTCACCGGCGTAGGGGGTGTAGTTCTTCTGAATGAAATTACGCACGTTGACGAGATGACGCCACTCGCCGGTACGAAAGCCCTTCCAGGCGCTGCAGTTTACATCAATAGGCATCGTTATACGCTCCTGTCTATTTTATTTAAATATGGAATTCACGGTCAAAGCGCCGCTGCCAGTCAGCCAAGGCTTCCGGCGGCAGGGCGGGTACATCCTCTAAGGAATACGGGATCCCCAGTGCATGATACTTGTTGACACCCAGCGTGTGGTAGGGCAGCAGCTCCACCCGCTGAATGTTGTGGATCGTATGCAGATACGCGCGCAGCCCTTCCAGATGGGCGTCGGAATCCGTGAGTCCGGGGACCACCACGTGACGGATCCAAAGAGGCGTACCGGCCTTTTGCACGGCGGAGAGGAATTGTAAAAACTCCTGCGGAGACTGTCCCGTGATGCTGTGGTAGCCGTCCAGCGAGAAGTGCTTGATGTCCAGCAAAACGAGGTCGGTATGGGCCAGAATCTCCTCGTAGCCGCCGCTGCCGCAGCCTGCGGTGTCAATGCAGGTGTGGATGCCCGCGTGTTTGCACAGGCGCAGGACCTCACATAAAAAGTCCTTTTGCAGGAGCGGCTCGCCGCCGGAAAAGGTGACGCCGCCGTTATCGCCGAAATACGGCTTGAAGCGGAGAAGCTTGTTCACCAGCTGTTCAGGCGTGAAGATCTGCTCTTTTCCGCTGCGCATGGCCCAGGTGTCGGGGTTGTGGCAGTAGCGGCAGCGCAGGCGGCAGCCCTGAAAGAATACCACCGTGCGAATACCGGGGCCGTCCACAAGACCCATTGATTCAATGGAATGGATGTATCCCTCGATCAAATAGAAAAACCTCCTTTTCAACAGATCAAATGATCCGTATAAAAAGAAAAAGCCGCACCGATCTGAGCTTTTTCTGCCCAGACGGTCGGCTGGTTTCACGATCATACTCCATGTGGTAACATCCACTTCCGTCAGTCATATGATCACCATGCCCATAGTATATGGGCTTTGGAAGCTTTTGTCAAGCACCAACGCGCGGTGACTTTCTCAACGTGTATACGCCGGAGGAGTGGAACGCAGCGCGGCAGATAGCCAGAGCTTTGCCCGCAAGCTGAACAGGGAAGGGGTCAAACTCTATGGGTGACAGCCTGCGCTATCAGGACTGCTTTGAAAAGCGGCACATGACCTGCGCAGTGCGGAAATCTTAAATGGAGTGTGACGGCGGTGACGATTTAGTTGTGCGGCAGACAATGGAGAAAATGCGAAAATGCAAGGTTCAACTTTATAGTGACCGAAAGGTTATACGGGCCGCTCCGGAATGCCACAGCTGTTTGAGCATTTCGCCTGTATGCAAAAGAAAGCACACCCGTTGACACGGGGTTGGTGTCGCAGTGGGCAGATACATGAGAGACTGTGGCGTTTTACCGCAAAAACAGCATATACCATTATTTCATAGCAAACTATTGAAAAAAGTTATAGGCCATTCGACGAACTTTATGTGGAACTTTTTTGCTTCGACAGCCTATTATACTGTATTTACAGTATTTACAGCGGTAGGAGGGCCGTATATTTGCCAGAACAGGATAGGAGACCGGGACAGGGGATGCGGCATGCATTAAGTAAAAATAACGTAAATGCTTTGCTGTCGGCAAAGCGCTTACGTCATTTGAAACATTTTTGGACTTGCAAACTTGCAATGTGTAGAGTTATAATCATATCAAGAACGTAGCTGTATTAATATGGCCTGCCCCTCAGTAGGAACGGAGGAGCAGTTTCTAAGATACAGCTTGCTCAGTAGGCTGATCCGCCCGATTAGGGGGCCACCTCAAAGGGCGGAGAGTCTTCGCGTTAAATACAGGGAAGAATAATAGGAGGAATTACGTTCATGGCAAAAAACAAAGTGTTTAAGACGATGGACGGTAATGAGGCTGCCGCATACGTATCTTATGCGTTTACCGAGGTAGCTACCATTTACCCCATCACTCCTTCCAGCCCCATGGCTGACCATGTGGATGCATGGGCTACCAATGGCAAGAAGAACCTGTTTGGCCAGCCCGTAAAGCTGGTCGAGATGCAGGCGGAGTCCGGCGCGGCCGGCGCAATGCACGGCTCTCTGGAGACCGGCTCCCTGACCAGCACCTACACTGCTTCTCAGGGCCTGCTGCTGATGATCCCGCCCATGTACCGTATCGCCGGCTCTCAGCTGCCCGGCGTTATGCACGTCTCTGCCCGTACCGTGGCCACCCACTCTCTGTCCATCTTCGGCGACCACTCCGACGTCATGGCCTGCCGCCAGACCGGTTGGGCACAGCTGGCTTCCGCCAGCGTGCAGGAGAGCATGGACTTGGGCGCCGTTGCCCATCTGTCTGCCATCAAGGGCTCTATCCCCTTCCAGCATTTCTTCGATGGCTTCCGGACCTCTCACGAGATCCAGAAGATCGAGGTTCTGGACTATGAGGATCTGGGCAAGATGCTGGATTGGGACGCTGTTCAGCGCTTCAAGGATCATGCCCTGAGCACCGAGCATCCCACTCTGCGCAACACTCTGCAGAATCCCGATACCTTCTTCCAGTCCCGCGAGGCCTGCAACAGCGCCTATGATGCGCTGCCCGCCATTGTCGAGGAGTACATGGGCAAGATCAACGAGGTCACTGGCCGCAACTATCAGTTGTTCAACTACTACGGTGCTCCCGATGCTGAGCGCGTTGTGGTGGCTATGGGCTCCGTCTGCGAGACCCTGCTGGAGGTTGTTGATTATCTGGTGGAGCGCGGCGAGAAGGTCGGCTTCATTCAGGTCCACCTGTTCCGTCCCTTCTCCATGGAGCGTCTGCTGGAGAAGATCCCCGCTACCTGCAAGTGCCTGACCGTTCTGGACCGCACCAAGGAGCCCGGCGCTCCCGGCGAGCCTCTGTATCTGGACGTGTGCGACGCCCTGTGGGAAGGCAAGCGTACCAACATCGAGGCTCTGTGCGGCCGCTATGGCCTGGGTTCCAAGGATACCACTCCTGCCCAGATGAAGGCCGTGTTCGACAACATGAAGGGTGAGAAGAAGAACCACTTCACCGTCGGCATCAACGATGACGTTACGCATCTGTCCCTGCCCGTTGGCGAGAACATCGTCACCGCCGGCAAGTCCATCATCTCCTGCAAGTTCTGGGGCCTGGGCTCCGACGGTACCGTTGGCGCCAACAAGAACTCCATCAAGATCATCGGTGACCACACCGATCAGTACGCTCAGGCTTACTTCGAGTATGACTCCAAGAAGTCCGGCGGCGTTACCAAGTCCCACCTGCGCTTTGGCCATGAGCCCATCCACAGCACCTACTATGTCACCATGGCTGACTTTGTGGCCTGCCACAAGACCTCTTACATCAAGGACTTCGATATCGTTTCCGAGATCAAGCCTCACGGCACCTTCCTGCTGAACACCAGCTGGACCGGCGCTGAGCTGGAGGAGCACCTGCCCAACCGCGTGAAGCGTCAGATCGCCGAGCGTGAGATCAACTTCTACACCATCGACGCTACCGCTATCGCTATGGAGCTGGGCCTGGGCAACCGCACCAACACCGTGCTGCAGGCTGCCTTCTTCAAGCTCTCCGGCATTATCCCCATTGAGGACGCCGTGAAGTACATGAAGGCCGCTATCGTCAAGTCCTACTCCAAGAAGGGCCAGAAGATCGTTGACATGAACAGTGCCGCCGTTGACAGAGGTGTTGACGCCGCCGTGAAGATCAACGTTCCCGAGTCCTGGAAGACCCTGGCTGACGACACCAAGGCTCCCGATGCAAGCCTGCCTCACTACATCCGTGAGATCCAGATCCCCGTCAACAAGCAGGCCGGCGATGCCATCCCCGTGAGCGAGTTCATGCCCTACGCTGATGGTGTTACCCCCTCTGAGACTTCTAAGTATGAGAAGCGCGGCATCGCTGTGAAGGTGCCCAAGTGGATCCCCGAGAACTGCATTGGCTGCAACAAGTGCGCTCTGGTCTGCCCCCACGCCGCGATTCGTCCCTTCCTGCTGAACGCGGAGGAAGAGGCTGCAAAGCCTGCCGCCTTCGTCACCAAGGAAGCCAAGGGCAAGGGCTTCGAGGGCCTGACCTTCCGTATGCAGGTCGATCCTCTGGACTGCCAGGGCTGCGGCGCCTGCGCCAATGTCTGCCCCGCCAAGGAGAAGGCTCTGGTCATGGAGCTGCTGGATACCCAGATGCCCGAGCAGGAGAACTGGGAGCATGCCCTGACCCTGTCCACCAAGACCAACCCCATGGACAAGTTCACCGTCCGCGGTTCTCAGTTCGAGCGTCCTCTGTACGAGTTCAGCGGCGCCTGCGCCGGCTGCGGCGAGGCTCCTTACATGAAGCTTATGTCTCAGCTGTTCGGTGACCGGATGTTCGTTACCTCCGCTACCGGTTGCGCTTACGTTGTGGGTTCCTCCACTCCTTCTTTCCCCTATGTGGCCAATGAGAAGGGCCATGGTCCTGCCAACTCCAACTCCCTGTTCGAGGATAACGCCGAGTATGCCCTGGGCATGAAGCTGTCCATCGACCAGATGCGTCGTCAGATGGCTGCTCACGCCGAGGCTGTGGTGGCTTCTACCTCCGACGCTGCTCTGAAGAGCGCTCTTGAGGCTTGGCTGGCTGAGGGCGATAACGGCGACAAGACCCGTGCTCTGTCCGAGGCTGTTGTGGCTGCTCTGAACGCCACTGCTGAGACCTCTGATGATATCGCCTTCCTGAAGGCCAACAAGGATGCTCTGCCCAAGAAGAGCGTCTGGATGTACGGCGGCGACGGCTGGGCTTACGATATCGGCTTCGGCGGTCTGGACCATGTCCTGGCTTCCGGCGCTGACGTGAACGTCCTGGTTGTCGATACCGAGGTGTACTCCAACACCGGCGGTCAGGCTTCCAAGGCCACTCAGCTGGGTGCCGTGGCTCAGTTCGCCAACGGCGGTAAGAGAACCGGCAAGAAGGATCTGGGCGCCATCGCCATGACTTATGGCAATGTCTATGTTGCTCAGGTCGCTATGGGTGCCAACGAGCAGCACCTCATCACGGCTCTAAAGGAAGCTGAGGCACATCACGGTCCCTCCATCCTCATCGCTTACGCTCCCTGCATCAACCACGGTATCTCCAAGGGCATGAGCCAGGCTCAGCTGGAGGAGAAGCTGGCCAGCGAGTGCGGCTATTGGCCCCTGTGGCGCTATGTGCCCGAGCTGAAGGCCGAGGGTAAGAATCCGTTCATCCTGACCAGCAAGGAGCCCAATGGCCAGCTGCTGGACTTCATGATGGGCGAGACCCGTTTCGCTTCTCTGACCAGAACCTTCCCCGAGACTGCCAAGGTCCTGTTTGCCGAGGCCGAGGAGTTCTGCGCTCAGCGCTATGCCAAATACAAGAAGCTGGCTGAGCAGTAATTGTCGGTCAGAATCAGCACGAAACGTGAAATTGGTGTGAAAGCAAACCTTGCTTTCTGATGTAATCTCGTCTTGTATGGGTACAAGCTCAAATGCAGCAGCGACTCAGGAAAACAACTGAGGTTACATATCCGTTTTCTGTTTTTACTCTTACCATACTCTCTCCGCATAAAAGGCTCTCTGGCATATTGCCAGAGAGCCTTTTGCATATAATTGGGAAACGATCATGATGTACCGCTGTGCCGCGTTACCCGCAAGGGCAGCGTATTCGATCATCATGCATTCCGCAACAGCAGGTTGCTTGTCATACCGATAACTTTGGGGTATGATGACCGTGAGGTGATGATCGTATGGATACAAAGGATATGATTCTGGAACTCAGGACAAAGATGGGACTGTCACAGGACGAGCTTGCGGAAAAGGTATTTGTGACCCGTCAGGCGGTCTCCCGCTGGGAAAACGGCGAGACAACGCCGAATATCGAAACCCTGAAGCTGCTCTCAAAGCTCTTTGATGTCTCCATCAATACGCTGCTCGGCTCACCGAGACAGCTTATCTGTCAATGCTGCGGGATGCCCCTTGCAGACGGGGACATCAGCAGGGAGACAGACGGCTTTTTCAATGAGGAGTACTGCAAGTGGTGCTATGCTGACGGCGAGTATATGTACCACGATTTAGACGATCTGATCGAGGTCTGCGTGCAGAACATGGCCAGCGAGGAATTTCCCGCCGAACAGGCGCGGGCCTACCTGAAGAATACGCTGCCAAAGCTCAATTACTGGAAGCGGTATGAAAATCTCGGCGGCGCGGAAGCCTTTGCGCAGTATAAGCAGACACTGATGGATGAATTCAACGATCTGCATATTGACGGGATGCCCAAGGTGGAAAAGCTCAACGCGCTTGTAGGCAAGTATATCAACCTTGCATACCGCCTTCCCAACGGAAAAACCGTCAAATTCCTTGACGATCAGGCGACCTACCTCGGCAATCAGCTGGAGTGTGAATACGGCGGCGGCCGCTGTTTCGGCCTTGCCGCAAACATGGATTTTCTGCTGGTCTGCACCTATGAGGAAAACGGTAAAAACCCGGAGCTGGTCGTTTACAAGAAAAGATAGCAAAAATCAGATGCACGCCGTGAGACGTGCATCTGATTTTCTTTGACTGAACAGGCTGACGGAAAAGGGCGCGTCTGTGTGCCGATCCTGCAGGGAATCTGCCAGCGGGCAGGCATGTTCTGTAAGGACGCGGCCAAAACGCCCATGATCCAGCGCCAGCGGTGTGATTACCGAGCAGGTATTTGACTTGGATCGATCACACACCAGAAGCCGGCTGCACCTTCCGTGATGCGAACGGCCTTTTTGCAGTGAAACCTATCAAAAATTGACAATATGGCTCAAATCAGGTGGGATTGCAGAGAGAAAGCAGCTGGCTTTTGCGGGGAAGAACGTATTCATGGAGGCTTCTAATGAGTGAAATGATAGAGAATACAGGCATGGACCGGCAGAAATTGAAAACGTTCATCTTGGAAACCTATCCGGCAAGCGCGGACCGTCCGTGGCTCCAATATCCCAATTATGAGGTGTTCCGCCACAGCAGCAATCAAAAATGGCTTGCGGTTATTATGGATCTGCCGAAAAGCAAGCTTGGACTGCAAGGTGAGGAGCGGATAGACGCTGTCAACTTGAAATGCGGTCCCATTCTGGCAGGCTCGCTGCTGATGGAGAACGGCTTTTTTCCAGCCTATCATATGCGGAAGGACAGCTGGATTACCGTTGCACTGGATGGCAGTGTGGCGGATGACAAAATTAAAATGCTGCTCGATGTAAGCTATCAGGCAACAGCACCAAAGGTGCGCAAAAAGAAGGGCTGACAGCGTTTGAAAGGGAAAACGGCAGCTGCTGAATCGAAAAGAAAAGGGGACACAGGCTCCTCGGTGGGTCCGGACACGAGAGAATCTTAACGATTTTTAGCGAAAACACGTCTTGACAACGGGCAGAAAACCGTGTATTCTTCGTTCAAAAGGGAGTAGCTTGCACAGCTTTGTGTATCCGTTGGCGTCAGTACGGGCCGTTTGGCTCCGCTGCGGATTGAAATGGCGAGACTTTTGTATCAATGTGAAGGCATTGACGCAAAAGGGCTCGCCTTTTTTGCGTCCGCCGAAAGGAGACACAGTACATGAAGCAGGAAAAGAACATTTGGGAACAATCCCGCGTGGAGCTGTTCCAGAAACTGGATTGCCGGGAGACCGGCCTATCACAGGAGGATGCGGCGCTCCGTTTGTTGAAATACGGTGCCAACGAACTGCACGCCGGCAAGCAAAAGAGTGTTTGGCAGATTTTTCTGGGGCAGTTTGCGGATTTTCTGGTGTTGATTCTCATTCTGGCCGCCGTCATCTCCGCCTGCATGGGGGACGTGGAGAGC
>ENA-UESH01002515-UESH01002515.1-human-gut-metagenome-genome-assembly--contig:-NODE-2515-length-10441-cov-25.285508_pt1 | contig 10441 bp, 5 predicted proteins | sample MGYA00243001_ERZ508002 | MGnify/ENA primary metagenome ERZ508002 (study PRJEB26167, sample SAMN06115447) | human gut metagenome | host: Homo sapiens | place: China:Anhui | collected 2015-08-07... | reverse complement strand
GAAGAACGAAAAGCCGACCAACGGAGAGTTTATTGCGTTTCTGACTACGGTTTACAATTACGAGGACGACTGATACGTCGGCTTTATCGTTATTCCGCGCCGTTACGGAATTCTGTCGGTGTCTTGCCGACGGTCTTTTTGAATGCCGACGAGAAGTGCGAAATACTGCCGTAAGACAGACGCTCGGCGACTTCGCCGACGCTCAGCCCCTCGAGCAGAAGTTCTTTCGCGCGTTCCGCTTTGATTTCGGCGAATGCCGACATAACCGACTTATGGGCGTATTTTTTGAATACGGTTTTTATATACGAAACCGAAAAGTACGTCTCTTCGGCAATATCGGCAAGCGTCAGAGCCTCGTCGGAACGTCTCTTTAATATTTCGTAGATGTTTTTCGCCGCCGTAAAACCCGTTCCGCCGCCGAACGTAAGATCCGCCTCTAATTTTCCCGACGGTTTTTTTTCGGAAAATGTGTCGGTAAGGGCGAGTTCCAACGAGTTTTTAAGCGTCTGAAACGCCGTCGGCGAAATGCCGAGTCTCGGTAATTTTTCGGCGAACGACGATACGTTGCCGAATATTTCGCCGCAGACCGATACCAGTTCGGTCATAAGCGTTTTGCCGAGTACGGAAACTTTCCTCGGCGAAAAGGGGTTGATTTTTTCGGTGTCGCGGATAAACTCCGTTTCGATAACCAATGCCTTCGCTTTCGGCGATGCCGCGGTAAGAGTGAACTCTTCGCGTTTGTCGACGACGATTAAAGTTCCGATCGGCAAAGCAATTTTTTTATCGTCGGTCTTCAACGTCGATTCTCCGCCGTCGCAGAAAATCACGGTGTACAAATTCGTCGCTCCGCCTCTGAACGGACAATCCGCCGGCGACGCGTATGCAACCCTGCCTACGGCTTTCACCGTCAGACAGTTTTTTAATTCTGTGTAATTCGTTTCTATCATCGTGTGATTATTATACTATTAAAATTTGCCGAATGCAACGAATTTTTGCGTTTTCGTCGTTAAAGTATAAATTGCGACTATTTATCCGATAATGCGACCTTTCCGTCGGGTTATGATTTGGTTATGAAAAAACCGTATAATATGCGCAAAACTCTGCGCTACGCGTCCTCGTTCGTCGCGTACGTTTTTATAACCCTTGCCGACGGTAAATTTACGCCGTTTTCGTTGTCGCTGTTATTCGCCAACGTATACATAGGGCTCAATCCGCTGGGGTCGTTTGCTCTGTATGTTTTGCCGTTCGCGGCGTCGCTTGATATAACCGTCGTATGGACGTCTGCGCTCGGCGGACTGATCGTTGCCGTGTCGGCGACTTTTTTAAGGCGGAAAAAATCACGCGGTTATGCCGCGCTGTGCGCTCTGTCGGTTGCCGTTGCGGTAGTGCCGTTCGCGGCGTTCGCGCGAAGTTACGACGTCGTGTTGAGGTCTGTATATGCCGGTATAACCGTGGCGTCGGTGTTCCCGATGACGGCAGCGGTCAGAGTGTGGCTTATAAAAGGGCTTAAATACAGGGTTTCGACAGACGAATTTATTTCGGCGGCGGTGTTGTTGTGCGCTGTCGGATACGGCGCGGTATCCGTGACCGGAGAATATCCGTGGTTTGCGGTAAGCACGCTGTGCGTTATGCTTTCGGCGTCGCTGCTACCGGGGTTTACTCCGCTGTTGTTCGGCGTCGTTCTGTCCGTTCCGCCGTCGTTGTATTATTCGTCTTTCACTCCGCTTGCCGTCGGGGCAATAATCGCACTCGCGCCGATTACGTTTTCAAAATATTCGACGCTTTTGACCGCGGTTATGACTGTCGCCGCCGAGACGGCATTGTATTTTTTTACTTCCGCTTTCGACGGAATGCGCGTTTACGAGACGTTCTTTTTGCTTTTGCCGCCGATAATATATGCATTCGTTCCCGCGGGGTATATGAAAAAACTCAATAAAAAGTTGAGAATTTTCAGAAACGATAACCTTGGCAGATATAACGTAAACCGAACGCGCGCGTCGCTTTCGGGCAAACTCTATGAGGTTTCCGCGGCGTTCGACGAGATGTCTTCTTCGATGGCTAAACTCGGCAAAGCGGTGAGGAGCGACGACGATCTGAGGGTGAAAGTCGTCGACGAAATAATATATTCGACTTGCGCATCGTGTTCTTCTTTCGTAAAATGCAGAAAAAACGGGTCTCCCGACAGGGGAATGCTCGACAAAATAATCACGCTTGGCGCGGCTAAGGGCGATCTGAACCTTGTCGATTTACCCAAGGCTTTTACCGACGAGTGCGACCATCCGGAAAGCGTGGTTCTAAGGCTGAATTCTCTTCTGAAAGACTACGCGCGCGGCGTCGCCGAAACCGAGGCTCTTGAAAGCGGCAGAGCGTTGGTAACCGCTCAGACGCACGGGCTTGCCGAAATACTGAAAAATATGGCTGCGGGGTATTCGAGACGCCTTGAAGATTCTGTCGGAACAGAAAAGAAAATAACCGACAATCTGTTCGCATGCGGAATATATGTCTCCGAAATCCTTGTGTTCGGCGGAGAAAATCCCGAGATAAACATAGTTTTGCCGCCGTCGGGGATAGCGTCTCCGTATTTCCTTAAAGCGGTAAGCGAGGTTGTCGGGTACGACCTTGCCATATCTTCGAGGGAGAACGTGTCGGGCGAATTGTCTGCCGTCACGCTTACGAGAGCACCCGCGCTCGACGCTGCTTTCGGCGTTGCGTCGCGGGTTAAGTCCGATAAGACAAAAAGCGGCGATACTCACTCTATAACCAAACTTTCCGCCGGTAAATTTCTGGTCGCGCTGAATGACGGAATGGGTAGCGGAAAGAACGCCGAAGACGCGTCCGCCACGGCAATTTCGCTTGTGGAAACGTTTTATAAGTCGGGGCTTTCGTCCGATCTCGTGTTGTCGACGGTAAACAAGGCGCTGACGTTCAACCGCGAAGACGACTTTACCGCAATGGATCTCGGCGTCGTGGACCTGTATAACGGCAGCGCCGACTTTATAAAAATCGGAACGCCTTATTCGTTCGTCATCACCCGTGACAGCGTAAAGATTATAGAGGGCAGTTCGTTGCCGCTCGGCATTCTCGACGAAATGCGACCGACGGTCTGTAAGACGGAATTAAAGTCGGGCGATACGATCGTGTTCGTCAGCGACGGGGTTTCGGACGCATTCGGTTCGGCGTCCGATCTGATCGATTTTTTAACCACCGAAAAGGCGATAAACCCGAAAACGCTGGCGGAGAATATCATGGATAAAGCGTTGTCGCTGACGGACGGTATTGCCCGCGACGATATGACTGCTTTCTGCGTCAGAATTTTCGATAAAGCCTCTTAAACGAGTCGATTATATTAAATCCCCGCGGGTTGTGTATGCGCAAACCGCGGGGTCGATTTTAATCGTTAAAATAAAAATGTAAATTCCGAGCCTTGTCCCGGTGAGGATTCGACGGTTATTTTTATCCCGAGGACTTCGGCGATGCGCTTGACGGTCGCAAGACCGAGTCCGTTTCCGCCTTTTTTTCTCGCTGGGTCGCCGCGGTAATATCTGTCGAAAATGCGCGCCTGCGTTTCGGCGTTCATTCCTTCGCCGTCGTCTTTGATTTTAAGAAAAACACCGTCGGGGGTTTTACCTGAAGTTACGGTTATGTGTCCGTTTTCGGCTGTGTATTTTACGGCGTTTTCGACGACGTTCAATATCATCTGACCGACGAGTTCTTCGTTTGAACAGACCTCTTCTTCGTCGAGATCTGCCGTAACGTCTATGTTTTTCGACTCCCACTTTTCCTGTAACAACAAAATTTCTTTTCTCGCGAGTTCGTCAAGGCGGAATTTGCTTTTTTCGACTTCGGCGGAATTCATCCCGAGTCTGCTCAGCATAAGCGTGTTTGCTGTCAGGTCGATAAGCCTGTCGGATTCCGATACGATCAGCGCGAGATATTCTTTTTTTTCGTCTTCGTCAGCATCGCCGTTTGCCAGAAGTTTTGCGAATCCCCGTATAGAAACTATAGGGGTTTTAAGTTCGTGGGCGAAGTCGTCGATGAAATCGGTTTGTTTTTTTTCGGCGAATTCGTATGCGTCTTTTAATTTTTCCGCGGCGCGTTTCGCAGGCTCGAGATCGGGCGATACGTCCGGCAGTTCGGTCGCGAAATCGCCTTTGGTTATATTGTCTATCGCTTTACCGAGTTTTTCTTCGTCGTTATGTCGCCGTATCAGGCGTATGCATATCGGTGTCAGACCTGCAATCGCGGCGCATACGCAGATGAAAGCGACAAGTCCGCCGTCGACCTCTTTGTTTTCCGCAGCCAAAAAGACGCAGATAAGCATAAATAAGACGGTTATCGCTATACTTAACAGTCCGAACGCAAATTCTTTCAGCGTTCTTTTGATTGCGTTCTTATTTTTCATCGCTCTTTATCACCGCCTTATATCCGAGTCCTCTTACGGATTTTATGTCGAAAGTCGCGGAGTCCGCGAGTTTTTCCCTGAGTCTGTTTATGTGTACGTTCAGCGTGTGGTCGTCGTCAAGTCGTTCGCCCCATACTTCCGCGACGAGCTCGTCTCTCGTGAAGATTTTTCCCGCTCCGGATATGAGTTTGAACAGTAGCAGAAATTCCTTCTGCGTCAGCCCCGCGTCTCTGCCTTTTACAGTCGCCGTCATCGATGCGTAGTCCGCCGTAACGTCGCCCGCTGTCAGTTTTTGTTCCGACGCCGCTCCGGAGCGTCTTAAAAGGGCGCGTATGCGCAGGATGAGTTCTTCTTCGTCGACGGGCTTTACGAGGTAGTCGTCGGCTCCGACGATGAATCCGTACCTTTTATCCGACGGCATCGATTTGGCAGTGACGATGATTATCGGAAGATCGGGGTAGAGTTTTCTTAAATCCGCCGTAAGGCGGTATCCGTTTTCGCCGGGCAACATTACGTCCACGACGGCGACTGACGGGCGTTTTTCTTTTGCCGCCGCGAAAGCCTCTTCAGCCGTTTCGTATGCGCGGGAAGAAAACCCCGCGTTTTTCAGAACGACGGTCGTCAGTTTTCTTACCGCGAAATCGTCTTCCGCCACAAGAACGTCAAACATAGAAATCTCCTTTGCAATGCCGGACAAGAATAACACGAACCGTGGTCTGACGACGTGTTTTTAACCGATACGTCGTTATGCCCGCTGCTTATACGTCTAGTATTAACCCGTTCGCGCGCCTTGTCCGTCATACAAGACCATGGCTATATTACTCTTGCCTGTCATATTATATATCTTTTTTGCGTTTAAGTAAAGAAAAAGAGATGAAAAAAGTATTTCTGCGGTCGTTCGGGGTTGATTTTTGCATAAAATAATGATAATATGTACTTGAGAAAGTAAAACGGAGAAAGAATATGTTAGAACTCAAAGACGTTGTAAAGGAGTATAAGACCGCCGATGAAACCGTCGCTGCGCTTAAAGGTGTCAGCCTGAAATTCAGGAAAAGCGAATTCGTGTCGATACTCGGTCCGTCGGGGTGCGGCAAAACGACGTTGCTCAACATTATCGGCGGGCTCGACCGTTATACGTCGGGCGACCTTATAATCAACGGCAAAAGTACCAAAGATTTTTCGGATAAAGACTGGGATACCTACCGCAATCACTCGGTCGGTTTCGTCTTTCAGAGTTATAATCTTATACCGCATCAGACCGTTCTCGAAAACGTCGAACTCGCGCTTACGCTTTCGGGTATCGGGGCGAAAGAACGCCGCGAAAGGGCGGTAGCCGTTCTCGAAAAGGTAGGCTTGGGCAAGAAGATAAACGTTCGCCCAAATCAACTTTCGGGCGGACAGATGCAGAGGGTTGCCATTGCGAGGGCGCTCATAAACGACCCCGAAATACTGCTCGCAGACGAACCTACGGGCGCGCTCGACAGTAAAACCAGCGTGCAGATAATGGAACTCCTCAAAGAGATTTCTTCCGACCGCCTCATCATAATGGTCACGCATAATCCCGAACTCGCCGAAAAATATTCATCGAGGATAATTCGCCTTTTCGACGGCGTTATCGAGGGCGACGACAAGCCGCTTACCGACGAAGAAGTCAAAGTCGAATCTGCCGCAACGCCTAACGACAAGCGGACGAATAAGGGCAGAAAAAAGACGTCGATGTCCTTTTTAACCGCCTTATCTCTCAGTTTCAGAAATCTTATGACTAAAAAGGGCAGAACTTTTCTGGTGTCTTTCGCGGGGAGTATAGGCATTATCGGCATCGCGCTCATACTGTCGCTTTCCAGCGGATTTCAGACTTATATAAACCGAACGCAGGAAGAGACGCTTTCCAAATACCCGATAACGATACAACAGACTTATACCGATATGTCGTCCGTGCTCGAAGAGTTCAATAAAAGCGACAACGCCGGCGCGTATCCGAACGACGGCAAAATATCTCAGAACGACTCGCTGTACAAGATGATACATACTTACAGCGGAGCGCAGGTCACCAACAACCTCGAAAAATTCAAAAAGGAACTCGATAAAAAGGAGTACAATACGCAGAAAATAACCGCCGTTCAGTATACCTACAATATGACTTTCGATACTTACGTCAAACGCGAAAACGGTAAGTACGAGCGCGTTATGAGTACGGTCGACTGGATGGATAAAACCATGGGCGGGCTGCAGATGTCGAGTTCGTATATCTCGATGTACGCCGGCATGATGGGCAGTTCGGGCAACGCATGGAGCGAGGCTCTCGACAACGAGGGATTTATAAAATCGAAGTACGACGTGCTTGCCGGCGAGTGGATGGATTTCGACGGAGATCCGGAAGTCGGCGAAGTTATGGTCGTCGTCGATAAATACAACCGCATACCGGACTATATTCTGCCTGCTCTCGGGCTTGCAGACAAAAACGAACTTCTGTATGACATAGCGAATGCTATCCCGGGTGCGGCGGGCGAGATATATAAAAATATGTATAACGTTACCGAGGTCGCCGAAGAGGACAAATTCGCGGTAAAATACAAAGATTTCACGGCGGCGGATCTTGTCGGCAGAGAGTTTTCGATCGTACTGCCTGCGGCATATTACTATAAGGAAAATGCCGACGACGCGACGTATAAATACGCGCTTTACTCCGACGACGTTACGGTCGTGTCCGAACAGGCTGTCGAACAAGCCGTGGCGGCGGGTAAAAAAGTAAAAGTCGTAGGCGTTATCAGACAGAAAGAGAACGTTTCGTCGGGCGCGTTGTCAAGCAATATCGTTTACAGCAACGCCTTAACGAAAACGTTGCTTAAAAAAGTCGGCGCGGAAAGCGTCGTCGTCGATCAGAAAGCCACGCCGGAGTTGAACGTTCTGACGGGTAAGACTTTCGATGCCGAAACCGCGGAAAAGGCGGGAACGTCTTTCGACGGCAATATGCTTAAATTCGGCTATGCCGACGAAAATAAACCTTCGTCGATAGCGATTTACGCATCGTCGTTTGCGAACAAGGATTATATCGAAAGTTTTATCGCCGGATATAACGAAAAAGTCGAAAGCGAAGGCAATACCAAAGATAAAATTTCATATACCGATTATACGGGTATGATGATGAGTTCGATTACGACGATAATAAACGCCGTTTCGTATGTACTTATAGGTTTCGTTTCGGTGTCGCTGATAGTTTCGTCGATAATGATAGGCATAATAACATATATTTCGGTTCTCGAAAGAATCAAGGAAATAGGCGTTCTGCGCGCTCTGGGCGCGTCGAAGAAAGACGTCGCCAGGGTGTTCAATGCGGAGACTCTGATTATAGGGCTTGCCGCGGGGCTTATCGGCATAGCGGTGACGATTTTGCTCAACATCCCCGTAAGCGCGATAATTTGTTCCCTCGCCGGCATTAAAAACGTAGCCGTGTTGCCGTGGCAGGGCGGACTCATACTCGTAGCCATATCGATGTTGCTTACGTTTATTGCGGGACTTATCCCGTCGCGGATAGCCAGCAAGAAAGACCCCGTCGTCGCGCTGCGCTCCGAATGATTGACATTATATAATATAAAAACAAAGCCGCGGCATTTTTTGCCGCGGCAAATTTTTTGGATATTTTTTGAAAAAATTCAAAAAAATGCTTGACATACAAAAATCGGTGTGTTATTATGTGTAGGCTCACTTTTGCGGGCGGCGTTAAACCGTTTGCTTTGGCGAGGAAACAAAACGCTTGTCGTTTTTCGACAAGGGCTTACGGTAAGTAAGCGATTGAAGATTGACAACTGCATAGAAAGTTATAATTAAAATTACGTTTAGAGATAAACGTAAGAGAGATTAGTAACGAGTTAAACTTTAATAAAAAGAAAGTACAGAAAGGCAAAAAGACAAATATCTTTTTTAGAAAAATTAGAGTTAATACGTAAGTATAATACGAAGAGTCAAAGAAAAAGAACTGTTTGTTTTTGGATTTTTGAAAACGCTAAGAGTAAGATTAAAGACGAGAACTTATGTAAAGTAAGAATAAGCTACAAAGAGCGTAGGGAGGATGCCTTGGTATATGGCGCCGAAGAAGGACGTGACAAGCTGCGAAAAGCCGTGAGGAGTTGCACATAAACGAAAGGACTCACGGATATCCGAATGAGGGAACTCAGCGCGAGTAATATTGCGTTACGGCATAATGAATAAATAGTTATGTCGGGGGAACCCGGGGAACTGAAACATCTAATTACCCGGAGGAAAAGAAAGTAAAAACGATTCCGAAAGTAGTGGCGAGCGAAATCGGAGGAGCCCAAACGATATATAGAAATATGTATCGGGTAAGGACTTGCGGAAAGCGAAAGGATGATCTAGTGGAACAGAACTGGAAAGTTCGGTCAGAGAGGGTAAAAGCCCCGTAGACGAAAGATTGATCTAACGCGAGCAAGAATCCGGAGTACGTCGGGACACGAGGAATCCTGACGGAAGAAAGGAGGACCATCTCCTAAGGCTAAATACGACCATATGACCGATAGAGTATAGTACCGTGAGGGAAAGGTGAAAAGAACCCCGGGAGGGGAGTGAAAAAGAACCTGAAACCCTATGCTTACGAGCAGACATAGCACTATTAAAAGTGTGGTGTCGTACTTTTTGTAGAACGGGCCGGCGAGTTACGACGTTATGCGAGGTTAAGATGTAAAGCATCGGAGCCGAAGCGAAAGCGAGTTTGAAGAGAGCGATAATAGTATTGCGTCGTAGACCCGAAACCGGATGACCTAACCATGAGCAGGTTGAAGCAGCGGTAAAACGCTGTGGAGGACCGAACGCACGCCTGTTGAAATAGTCGGCGATGACTTGTGGTTAGCGGAGAAATTCCAATCGAATCCGGATATAGCTGGTTCTCCTCGAAATAGCTTTAGGGCTAGCCTGTAGCAAGAATACCGAAGGTAGAGCACTGTATGGTCTAGGGGGTTTCACGACCTACCGAAACTTAACAAACTTCGAATGACGGATATTTGATGCTATGGAGTCAGACAGCGACAGATAAGTGCCGTTGTCAAAAGGGAAACAGCCCAGATCCGCAACTAAGGTCCCCAAGTACAGGTTAAGTGGAAAACGATGTGTCATTGCATAAACAACCAGGACGTTGGCTTAGAAGCAGCCACGCGTTCAAAGAGTGCGTAATAGCTCACTGGTCGAGTGATGGTGCGCGGAAGATTCACGGGGCTAAAACCTGACACCGAAGTTCGGGAATACAGAATAATGTATTGGTAGAGGAGCAATCTATACGGGCGGAAGCGATACCGGAAGGAGTCGTGGACTGTATAGAAGAGAGAATGCCGGCATAAGTAGCGAGAGAGAGGCGAGAAACCTCTCCGTCGAGAGTCTGAGGTTTCCCGGGGAAGGTTCGTCCGCCCGGGGTAAGTCGGGACCTAAGTCGAGGTCGAAAGGCGTAGATGATGGACAACCGGTAGAAATTCCGGTACTGCCGAAGATCGACTAAATGAAGCGATGACACAGAAGGATAGTCAAACCGTGCGGATGGAAAAGCGCGGCCAAGGCGAAGAGCAGGCATAGAGTGAAGTACCTATGTAGGATGCTTAGCGCCGATGGGGAAGTGAAGAAAAGTAAATAAGTTGACGAATCCACGCTGGCGAGAAAAGTCGCTAAATAAGGTCGGAGGCACCCGTACCGCAAACCGACACAGGTAGACGCGAAGAAAATTCATAGACGAACGGGAGAACCCTTGTTAAGGAACTCGGCAAAATGACCCCGTAACTTCGGGAGAAGGGGAGCCACTGTAAAAGGTGGTCGCAGTGAAGAGGTCCAAGCAACTGTTTAGCAAAAACACAGGTCTCTGCGAAATCGAAAGATGACGTATAGGGGCTGACGCCTGCCCAGTGCCGGAAGGTTAAGGGGAGATGTTAGGAGCAATCCGAAGCGTTGAACTTAAGCCCCGGTGAACGGCGGCCGTAACTATAACGGTCCTAAGGTAGCGAAATTCCTTGTCGGGTAAGTTCCGACCCGCACGAAAGGCGT
>ENA-UESH01002514-UESH01002514.1-human-gut-metagenome-genome-assembly--contig:-NODE-2514-length-10442-cov-4.635504_pt1 | contig 10442 bp, 8 predicted proteins | sample MGYA00243001_ERZ508002 | MGnify/ENA primary metagenome ERZ508002 (study PRJEB26167, sample SAMN06115447) | human gut metagenome | host: Homo sapiens | place: China:Anhui | collected 2015-08-07 | study... | reverse complement strand
GGTTCTTCGTCAAATTTGGTGGTACTTCTTCTATTGTGAATAAAGAATCTTGGCTCTCAGTAGTTTACTTCCTGCCCTATTGTACATCTGCCTTTTTACCGCTTTTTGGCATTTTCCGATGAATCACTTACAGTAATTTCTGTAATTTCATCACCTTCTGTCACATAATGATACCCTGTCGCATCACATGACCGCAATGCTCTATACGTCTTACCATTGACTCTATACATTCCATATGCATCTTGATATTTATCTGTGTTGCCTTTCAGTATGGCTTCTGACTTATTATACAGGTTTACAAATCCATCAATATCCGTACCGCTGCAATCACTCCGTTCTGGAACCGATTCACATAAGCATATCTCAACTGCCGGCCAGACGCTGTTGTTATAATACTTCCGTCATCTTTTCCTCTTACATTGATTACCTTTGACGGTTTATCAATTGCAGCGAGTTCTTCCTCTTCAGTCTCTTCTTCGGTCTCTTCTTCTATTTCTTCTTCCGATTCTTCTTCCGTCTCTGTTTCCATCACTTCGGTATCATCAACAGCCTCCGTATCATTCACGTTTTCTGTCTCTTCTACAGTTTTCTCAGTTTCTGATGCCTCTGATGTTTCTGGAATTTCCGATGCCTCGCTGTTCTCTGTCTGCCCGCTGTTATTTTCTGCAGACTCACTGTCCGTTTCGCTTTCTGTCTCTGTCTGTTCTGTTGCTAAAGCTGCTTCCATCGCATCTTCTTCCTGTATCACAGCCTCTGTTACTGTCTGTACATCTGTCTGCGGCAATCCAGCAGCACCTACTGATGTCCAATCTCCGACCGTCAGCGTAAGCGCCATCGCAAATGCCGCCATACGTTTCCAACCCGTGAGTCTCTTTCTTTTCATAACTTTTCTCCTTCTGATTTATTGCACATTGTCACGCGCATTTTTTATGTTAATGTAACAGTTTATCCCCGTCAATCGTACTTTCGTACTTGAAAGCGCAAAAAAAGCTTACATGCCCTTTTGACATGTAAGCTTCCTTTGATCTCACTTTTCCGTTCTTAACACTTTGTAACTTTTACATCTACCGGATGGTCGCCAAGTTCTACACTTAAGCTTAATTTGCCGCCAAGATTTGTCTTCATCTTTCCTGCATCTGCGCCATCGATCGTGATGTCGTACTCTGACTCATCCTCAAGTTCTACTGTGATCTGTGCATCTTCCGGTCCCTCTACCTGAAATGTCAGGCCTGTATCTGTTGCATTCAGATTCATGACAGCCGTTCCCGGAACAGATTCATATACGAACATGCCATTGCGCTCTAACTTGGTGATCTCGGAAAATGTCTTCACCTTGTAGATATCTCCCTGATGTTCGAAATTATCAAGTTTCGCCTTTGCACCTAATGTGTAATCCCCAAAACTGATCGTTCCATCTGCTTCTGAACGAATTAATTCGCTGATCGTTGCCATTTTTTCCTCCTGTGATAAAGTAGTTTTCTCTTTATCGTAAAATTTTGTGCCCTTATTATATAATATCCCCGTCACGATTTCCAGTGCTTTCCCGGATATTTCAGTAAAATTTTATTTTGTTTCGAACACGACTTTTTCTTTGTGGATCGTCACGACCACTTCCGTATCTTTTTTCACTTTGCCGGACAGGATTTCTTCTGCCAGTTCATCCTCGATATCGTTCTGGATCTGACGGCGCAGCGGTCTTGCACCATATTTCGGATCATACGCTTTATCGACAATATGCTTTTTGACACTGTCACGCACGGTAAGGTGGATTCCCATCTGTTTTTCACAGCGGTCTGTAAGTTCTTTTAACATCAGTGCAACGATCTGTTTCATATCGTCTTTGTTTAACGCTCTAAATACGATCGTCTCATCAATACGGTTTAAAAATTCCGGTTTAAAAATACGGCGTACTTCTTCCATCACGCTGTTTTTCATGCGGTCATAATTCTGTTTTTCATCATCCGAAACTGCAAATCCAAGTTTTTTCGGCTCAATGATCGCCTGTGCTCCGGCATTTGACGTCATAATAATGATCGTATTTTTGAAATCCACTTTGCGTCCCTGGGAATCCGTGATATGACCGTCGTCTAACACCTGCAGTAAAATATTAAATACATCCGGATGCGCCTTTTCGATCTCATCAAACAGGATCACCGAATACGGATTTCTGCGCACCTTTTCGCTGAGCTGTCCGCCCTCCTCATGGCCTACATATCCTGGCGGTGAACCAATCATCTTTGATACGCTGTGTTTCTCCATATATTCCGACATATCAACACGGATCATAGACTGTTCGCTGCCAAACACTGCCTCCGCAAGTGCCTTTGAGATCTCTGTTTTTCCGACACCGGTCGGGCCTAAGAACAGGAAAGAACCGATCGGGCGCCTCGGATCTTTTAATCCGACACGTCCTCTTCGCACAGCTTTTGCCACTGCACTCACCGCATCCTCCTGACCGATGACACGTTTGTGTAAGGTAGCCTCTAATTTTCTTAAGCGGGCAGCCTCCCCCTCGGCAATCTTTCTTACCGGGATCTTCGTCCATCCGGATACCACATCCGCAATATCGTCTTCTGTCACTTTTAACTTTTTACTGCGGCTGTCTTTCTTTGTCTTTGCCTGTATTTTGGCAAGCTCTTCTTCACACGCTTCTTTTTCGTTCTTCTTCTGCTTTGCACCTTCCACATCACCATCGTGCAGAAATTCTAACATTTCCTCTTCTAACAGGTTGATGCGATGTCTTAATTCAACGACTTCCTCCGGTTTTCCACCCGCGCGCAGACGTACCTTTGCTGCAGCCTCATCCATCAGATCGATTGCTTTATCCGGCAGGAAACGGTCATTGATATAGCGCGCAGACAGGCGTACTGCTGCCGATACCGCATCATCCGTAATCTTTACCTGATGATGCTTTTCATACTGTTCCCGCAGTCCCTCTAAAATCTGCACTGCCTCCTCTTCCGACGGCTCTTCTACCGTAACCGGCTGGAATCTGCGCTCTAGCGCAGCATCTTTTTCAATATATTTGCGGTATTCATCGATTGTCGTTGCACCGATCAGCTGCAGTTCCCCACGCGCAAGTGCAGGTTTTAATATATTGGAAGCATCGATTGCTCCTTCCGCTCCACCCGCTCCGATGATTGTATGCAGTTCATCGATGAAGAGCAGGATATTGCCGGCTGCCCGTACTTCCTGAAGTACCTTTTTAATGCGCTCCTCAAACTCACCGCGATATTTTGAGCCTGCCACGATTCCGGACATATCCAAAGATACCACCCGCTTTCCCGCAACGGTATCCGGAACCATTCCGGTTGTAATACGCTCCGCAATTCCCTCAACGATCGCAGTCTTTCCAACGCCCGGTTCACCGATCAGACATGGGTTATTCTTTGTCCTTCTGCTTAAGATCTGGATCACACGGCCGATCTCTTCCTGTCTGCCGACTAACGGATCTAATACTCCCTCTGCCGCCAATGCAGTCAGATCTCTGGAGTATTGATTTAATACCGGTGTATCCGATGCTGTTTTTTTCACCGGCTTACCATTCATGAAATCTTCTTTGTACAGGCTCGCATCTTCTCCCATTGCGATCAGGATATCCACATACATTTTCTGGATATTGACCGCTAAGGTATTTAAAAGGCGGGATGCCACACACTCTGTCTCTTTCATCATCGCGATCAGGATATGCTCCGTCCCGATCTCCTCTGCATGAAAACGCGCTGCCTCCCTTGCTGCCCCTTCTAACACCTGCAGTGCCCTCGGCGAATATTCCTTAGCCTCTGCCGTCAGCACCTGTGCATCCGGTGCAATGAGTTCCTCGATCAGCTGCATGACTTTGTCAAGTTCTACTCCATTATCATTTAATACCTGCGCAGCGACGCCCGTTCCTTCTTTTAAAAGTCCGATCAGGATATGCTCCGTTCCGATATAATGATGATGCAGTGATTTCGACATCTTTGAAGCCTGATCGATTGCTTTTTTTGCTTTTGATGTATATCGTATCTGCATAGTTTCTCCATTCTTTTTCTATTTATAAATCATTTAAATCGATGATCTCTAAATCATCTTCTTCCTCTTCTTCTCTCGGAATGTGTTTTTTCTCCGGAGTATGTTTCCGCTCCGGCTTTTCTTTTCTCTCCGGCCTTTGTTTCTCCTCCGGTTTTTCTTTTCTCTCCGTGCGCTGTTTTTCCTCCGGTTTTTCTTTTCTCTCCGGCCTTTGTTTCTCCTCCGGTTTTTCTTTTCTCTCCGGACGCTGTTTTTCTTCCGTTTTTTTTCTTTCTACCGGCAGGAAATCTTCGTCCTCTTCCCAGTCCTCATCGTCAAGATCGTCAGACATGCCACGTCCAAACAATCCCGCACGCACTTTATGGATCTTTGATACGCCGACTTCGTTCTCTGTATCGTTTTCTTCCACATCATCCGGCTCTTCTTCCACTTTTTCTTTTGGTTTTCTGTGGAAAAATCCTTTTCTCTGTGTTTCTTTCTCCTCCCAGTCAGCGTCTTCCGGATCATCTACTTCCAAATCATCTTCTTCCACGCCAGGATTCTCTTCTATATTATCATCTTCTTCCAGATCAGTATCATCTTCTGCTTCCTGATCCTTTCCCTGTTTTTCGGACTTCCAGTCCCAGTCATCCTCTTCCTCATCCCAGTCGTCACTCTTACGTCCTCTCAATAGAAGATTGATAATAATAACGACAAGTACTGCGATCACAAAAGCCATAATTCCCATCATATTTCTGGAAAAAGACTTTTCTTTTGCATATTGTTCAGAGAGATCATTGTATTCCTGCTGGAGATATTCCATATTAGAAACATCTTCCGCTTCTTCTGTTTCAAACTCTGCGTTCTGGTCTGCTGCCTGTCCATCTGTTCCATCCGCCGGCTGGTCTGTTGTCTGACCGTCTGTTCCATCCGCCGGCTGGTCTGTTGTCTGACCGTCTGTTCCATCCGCCGGCTGGTCTGTTGTCTGACTGTCTGTTCCATCCGCCGGCTGATCCACTGTTCCGTCTGCTGTCTGTCCATCTTCTCTGGTCAGTGTGATCGTATACTGGGCGAGTGCTCCGTTCTGCGCCTTCACGACTACTTTTATCGTATTTGTACCGACCTGCAGATTGTCATTTCCTGTGATCGACTGTACCGTCGCAAATTCATTAACCGGTGTTGCCGTCACTGTAACGCTTGTGACATCATTCGGTACGGTAGCTGTATATTGTACTGTCTTTCCTGTAAAGTCCGGGGATAATGTTCCCGCAGAAAGTGATAACACTTCCAGCGAATTATCTGCGGAAAGTGTTGTCTGTGCAGCAGCCACCTGGATTCCGGCAGCCTTTATGTCTGCCGCAGGTTCTGTCGCAAGACATCCCATGCAGAAAAGTGCAGCTATGAATCTTACTTTTCTCTTCATTCGTTTCACACTCCCTCTATTGCCATCATTACTATGGAATTATATGAGATATTCGAAAATGCGTCAACCTCAAACTCCCTCATTGTCAAATTCCGGAATAAAACTCTCCTCCGCCGTCTCCCCCTCCTGGATAAAACCGTTTTCAATCCCTATATCGATTGCAAAATCAATAACCTCATCATATTCCCGATCCGTGATCTTACGGTTTAATTCCGGATATTTTTTCACGTTAGAGAGCGGTGTAAACTGGTGCATGATACTGATATATATTTGATTCTCATAGGTTTCATGCAGATATTTCAAAACTGCTTTGGAATCTTTCGTGCACCCCGGCAGGATCAGATGGCGCACGATCGTACCACGCTTCATCAGGGAATCCTCCCCGTTTTCAAAAACTGCCGCACCCGTCTGACGCACCATCTCCGCTATCACCGCCTTAGCCACAGCAGGGTAATCCGGCGCATGGGAATATTTTGCACTCAAAGCGGTATCAAAATACTTAAAATCCGGAAGATAGATATCCACAATTCCTTCTAAAGAACGGATCGTATCCACATTTTCATAGCTGCTGGTGTTATAAACGATGGGAATCTTTAAATTCTGATTTCTTGCAAGCTCTACCGCTTTTATGATCTGTGGTACAAACTGCCCCGGTGTCACAAGGTTGATATTATTGGCACCCTTTTCCTGGAGTTCCAGAAAAATTTCGCCAAGCCGCTCCGTACTTATCACCTTACCAGCTGTACCATTTGCAATATTTTCATTCTGGCAGAACACACAGTGCAGTGCACAGCCGGAAAAAAAGACCGCACCGGAACCCATCTCCCCGGAAATACAGGGTTCTTCCCAGAAGTGCAGTGCCGCACGCGCCACCTTAATCTCTGTGGTCTGTCCGCAGATGCCGCGCTCACCGGATTTTCGGTCCACAGCGCACATTCTAGGACACAATGTACATATTTTCATGGTATACCATCACTCTTTCTATTTAATTTAATGATTGCGCAACCGTGCCTTTTTTTGTATGATAGACATTGCAAAAAGAAGATCAAACACAAAGGAGTTTTCTTATGAGTCCAAAAAACTGTATGGTAGCACAGTCAGGCGGCCCTACTGTTGCGATCAATGCCAGCCTTGCCGGTGTGATCGACGGTGTAATGCGTTCTGACATGTATGACACGGTTTATGGTTCCTTAAACGGAATCACAGGTATTTTAAACAACGATCTGACGAATCTTTCTGAATTAATACAGCAGAATTCGGAATATCTCGACCGCTTAAAGGTCACTCCGGCAATGTATCTTGGCTCCTGCCGTTACAAACTGCCAAATTATTTAGATGATGATTCTTCCTATGTATTCATTTTCAAACAGTTTGAAACTTACCATATTGATGCTTTCTTTTATATCGGCGGCAACGATTCCATGGACACCGTCTTAAAGCTCTCCGAATATGGCAAAAAAATCGGCAGTCCTGTGCGTATTGTCGGTATTCCAAAGACCATCGACAATGATCTCTGTGAGACAGACCATACACCAGGATTCGGTTCTGCCGCAAAATATATCGCATCTTCTCTTTTAGAAATCGCACATGACACATTTATCTATGCAGTCAAAAGTGTGACGATCGTGGAAATCATGGGACGTGATGCCGGATGGCTGACCGCTGCTTCTGCACTGGCAAGAAACGGTTATAATACAGCACCACATCTGATCTATCTCCCGGAGGTTCCATTTGACAAAGAGGACTTTTTACTGGATGTAAAGCGTATGCTTTTCGAGCGCAATAACGTGATCGTTGCCGTATCCGAAGGTATCCGCGATGCTTCCGGCAACTATATCAGTGCTTCCGAAAGTTCTGTTGACACCTTTGGTCACAGCCAGTTAAGCGGAGCCGGAAAAACACTTGAATTTTTAGTCAAAGAAAAACTAGGCGTTAAAGTCCGTTCCGTGGAAGTCAACGTATTACAGCGCTGCGCTGCACACCTTGCTTCAAAGACTGATCTTGATGAGGCTTTTACTCTCGGTCAGAAAGCGGTTGCTCTCTCCGAGGAAGGTGTTACCGCTTCCATGGTAACAATACGCCGTATCTCTGATTCTCCGTACGAAATCGCCTATGAGCATGCCGAGATCCGCCACATTGCAAACGAGGCAAAATCAATTCCGAGAGAATGGATCAATGATGCAGGCAATGATGTCACACAGCCACTGATCGATTACCTTTCACCTCTCATACTCGGTGAAGTTCCGGTAAAATACGAAAACGGTATCCCTGTCTATATGGATGTCAGTCATTTAGCAAAACATCAATAAATTTACCGATCTCAACCCACGCTCTTTTAGATTCCGGCAGCATTTTTGCTGCCATCTGAAAGATGTGGAACATTCCTTCATAAATACTGATTCTTACTTTTACTCCCTGTTCTCTGGCTTTTGCAGCCACATCCACAGAATCCGAGAGCAGCATCTCATAGGAACCAACCTGTATCAGCATCGGCGGAAATCCCCTGAAATCCCCATATAAAGGCGAAATATAAGCATTATACGGATCGTTATCCCCAATATAATCTTTATTATAAATAAGGCTGTCCCTTGTTTTTCCAAATAACGGGTCGCGCTCAAAGTTTGTCTCGTAAGATTCCCCGCTCGCCGCAAGGTCTGTCCACGGTGACATGGCTACGATCCCACACGGAAGCTGCTTTCCGTGATCTTTCAGATAATGGCATAATGCCATCGCAAGACCGCCTCCTGCGGAATCTCCTGCGATGATGATCTGCTCGGAAAACCACCCCTGTTCCAACAGATAACAGTATGCGGCATAGGCATCTTCTAAAGCCGCCGGATACGGATGTTCCGGTGCCACACGGTAATCGGGTGTCAGAACACTCATTCCATGGCTGACTTCACAGTAAAGTCCGGCAAACATACGGTATGCATTCCGCATCGCTCCGACATATCCGCCTCCGTGAAGCTGTAAGATTACTTTTTCCGTATTCGGATTTTCTTTTGCCTGTAAATACGCCATGGAGAAATTATCCATCTCGATCACATCTAATGAAAAACAGTCCGGACATTTCCACGGCGGCTCCGAATCCCCGATTTTTTTCCTCAGTTCTCCATTTTTTATCTTTTTCCCAATCAGGTGATCATTTGTCACATGGGCGATCAGGTCCCTCATGACTCTTCCCCTGATACTCGCTTCGCTCTCTCTCATCCGATTGCTCCTGTTCTTTTTATTCTAAATATAACTCAGCGGACATGAAATCTTCGTTTCAGTTCCACCCTTGCCCTGCGGTCTCCGATGATCAGTGTTCCAAGAAACAGAAACAGGGAAAACGCAAATGCGATCAGTGCAAAAAGCTGTGCCGTCACGATACCGGTAAAAATCAGTATTACCGGAACAATGCTGCATAAAATCATAAAAATCTGCCACATCATATAGCTCTGCCAGTTTCTGCGGTTTACGATCATACAGATGATAATACCAACATCGACTAAAATGATCGCCGACGGCAATGCATAATTGACAGACCATCCGCGGTAGCCGACCAGAAAATCGATTGCGATCACGATCAGTATCGCCATCAGCGTGAGTACCGTGATTTTGGCGCGGTAACCTGTCTTTCCAAGAATTGCAAAACGGATCAGCATATATCCGTAAAAGAATCCAAGCCCCGTGATCGCACTCCATGCAATCTGTGACTCGGTGACCACATTGATATAAATGAGCAGCACCTCAACCAAAAGTGCACAAAACAGATAGATTTTACTGATCATTGTCATTTTCCGGGTGTACACTCTCACATCCGGGTACATATTCTCCACTTCACCTGTGTATTCTAACACGGATCCGCAGAGTGGACAGCGCTCTGTTTCATCTGATATCTCCACATTACAATTTCTGCATTTACTCATAATTTACTCCATTACTCTTTATTTCTACCGCAATCCCGTCCGAGGCTATTTTCCGGAAAAATCCACGCTGCACAGACGCATCGACAAGATCATAACTGAAACTGAATACAAGTGTATCCCCGTAAGAGCAGATCGTTCCTTTCAGATGCTGCCCCTTTGACATGGCAAGAAATGCATGAAACATTTCCACATAAGGGCGGTACTCTTCTGTCACGGAAATATTGCCGATATTTGTGATCGTCGCAGTATTGGCAAGTGCAGAAGTTGTATATACATACTTCATTGCAAGGTTTTTCAGGAAAAGCGGCACAACTCTTGCAATCAGCAGTTTTTCATTGGAAACGTTATAGGAAAACAGCTTTTCAAGATTTTCCCGGTTGATCTGGCTTCGCAGGCTTTCCTTCACGATTGCAGCCACCTCTGCAAACGTATAGGTCTCTTTGGTCGGATGAAATTCTGCGGACACCATGACAAAAAAGTTTTTCGTGGTAATAGAATTAAAATACGGCCGCAGATTAACCGGCACCGCAACACGGATCGGACACTTTGACGGCATGCCGTGCAGACATTCTGTATAAACGCTCCAGATGTACACACTTACCAGATATTCGTTGATACTGATTTCCATCGCATGACAGACCCTTTTCAACTCCGGTATTTTCATATAACCGTGCATCACGCCGAACTCGCCCGGTCTTAACTTTTCTCCACGGATCAGATATGCCTTTTTTGTCTGGTATCCTTTTGCGGAACTTTTTTTGTAATTTTTTAAGAAACTGTCTTCCCGGTTCAAAGACGTATCAACACTTAATGAATCTCCCAGCTTTTCCTGCAGGTCTTTATGTGCCAGACGCAGATACTGGTAAGTCAGCTCTTTTAAGAAATTAATTCCTCCCATTCCATCCGTCAAAACATGGAATACTTCCAGATTGATCCTGCATTTATAATAGGTCACACGGAACATATAACTGCGGTTTTTATTCTGCTGGATATATCTGCATGGAAAATTGTTCTCCATGCGAACCTTTGGCGCCGCTTTTCCGTTTTCCTCAAAATAATACCAGAACACCCCCTGCCGCAGTCTTAAGTTAAACCCGTCAAACTTCGGAAGCACCATATCA
>ENA-UESH01002502-UESH01002502.1-human-gut-metagenome-genome-assembly--contig:-NODE-2502-length-10489-cov-3.437380_pt1 | contig 10489 bp, 6 predicted proteins | sample MGYA00243001_ERZ508002 | MGnify/ENA primary metagenome ERZ508002 (study PRJEB26167, sample SAMN06115447) | human gut metagenome | host: Homo sapiens | place: China:Anhui | collected 2015-08-07 | study... | reverse complement strand
AGTTCCAATATAGATATGGTGGTGAGGACCTCTCATCTGCCGGCTCCCGGTGAAACCATTCTGGGTGGTGAATTCTTTATGAACCAGGGCGGTAAAGGAGCCAATCAGGCAGTTGCAGTGAAAAGGCTGGGTGGTAATCTGATCTTTGTAGCGAAGTTGGGGAATGATATACTGGGACAGCAGTCAGTGGATTATTTCAAGAAAGAGGGAATAGATACAAAATATATCACTCTTGATGAAAACTCTGCTTCCGGAGTTGCTTTGATCAGTGTGGACGATCATGCGGAGAATAGTATAGTGGTAGCTTCCGGAGCCAATATGTTGCTGAACGAGCAGGATGTGGATAAAGTTGTGGAGGAAATGTGCGAAGGAGACATCTTGTTGATGCAACTGGAAATTCCGATTCAAACGGTGGAATATGCTGCCAGGAGAGCTTTTGAAAAAGGGGTGAAGGTAGTCTTGAATCCGGCCCCTGCCCGGAGCCTTCCGAAAGAGTTACTCAGACACCTGTTTATGATTACTCCCAACCGGATTGAAGCCGAAATGCTTACCGGTATAAAGATTGTGAATGATGCTGATGCGGAACGGGTTGCAAAAGAAATCAGTGCGATGGGAGTACAGAATATAATTGTAACCTTGGGTTCGAAGGGATGCTTGGTGAGAGAAGGCGATACTTCATATTGTGTGGATGCTTTTAAAGTGGAACCTGTTGATACAACGGCTGCCGGTGATACTTTCAATGGTGCTTTATGTGTGGGACTGGCAGAAGGCATGAACTTGAGGCAAGCTGCTGTAATGGCTTCTAAAGCTTCATCTGTTGCCGTGACAAGAATGGGAGCGCAGTCTTCTATTCCTCATCGTAAAGAACTGAACCTGAATGAATAAATTAACCTCTAAAAATACCGATTATGTTTATAGTTGAAAGTTACGGATTGGCAGTGGCGTTGTGTTGGGTTACGATGCTTTGCTGGGGATCGTGGGGAAATACTCAGAAGTTGGCGGCAAAGACCTGGCGCTACGAGTTGTTCTATTGGGATTACGTGATTGGCATCGTTCTTTTCTCTCTGATCTGGGGATTGACTTTAGGCAGCACGGGAGAGGCCGGGCGAGGATTTATACAGGACTTGTTGCAAGTGAGTCCGGAGAACTTCTGGAGCGCTTTCCTGGGTGGTGTGATATTCAATGCTTCTAATATTCTGCTATCGGCTTCTATGTCATTGGCAGGGATGTCGGTTGCTTTTCCTGTAGGGGTGGGGCTGGCATTGGTGCTGGGTGTATTTGTCAATTATTTCAGTGTTCCGAAGGGAGATCCCGTCATTCTTTTCCTGGGCGTTTTCCTGATTGTGCTGGCTATTATCTTTAATGGAATAGCATCCGGAAAAGTTTCCAAGGCATCCGGTCAGAGCACCAGTAAGAAAGGTATCCTGGTTGCTGTATGCGCCGGTATCCTGATGGCATTCTTTTACCGTTTTGTGGCGGCAGCTATGGACTTGGAAAATCTGGAAGCACCCACAGCAGGCATGATGACTCCTTATTCTGCTTTGTTCGTGTTTGCAATAGGTATCTTTATCAGTAATTTTCTGTTCAATACACTGGTGATGAAGAAACCTTTTATGGGAGAACCTGTGTCCTACAGCCAGTATTTCAAAGGAAACTTCAATACGCATCTGGTGGGTGTGTTGGGCGGTATAATCTGGGCATTGGGAACTGCTTGCAGCTATATCGCTGCCGGAAAAGCCGGTGCGGCTATTTCCTATGCACTGGGGCAAGGGGCAACGATGGTAGCCGCCTTATGGGGCCTCTTCATCTGGAAAGAGTTTAAGGGGGCATCAAAGTCTACCAATCTGTTGCTTACGCTGATGCTTATTCTTTTTATCTCCGGTTTGGTACTGATTATAGTGTCTGGAGGAAGTTGATCACTTAATTATAGATTTATATATGTGTACTATGAAGAAGAAATTTCAAATGATAGGATTTGCTCTGTCAGTTTTATTGGTTACGCTGCCGGTAGTTACGGTGGGTGCGGATAATGCCGCTTCCGGCAAGCAGAAAAAAGAGAAAACCACCGAGTCGGCTTTGGGTGTGAAACCTGTTACAGGTAGCTGGATCAACCTGGCATACAAGGATGTACGTAATAAATATACGAATCCTCAGAGCTTTGATAATATGGACCCGAAATTGTGGGAAGCAAAAGTACGTGAATTGTCGGCTATGGGTATCGAGTATCTGGTATTCATGGAGGTTGCCAATGAAGGGAAATCTTATTATCCTTCGCAAATAATGCCTTGGTGGTATAATAAGGATAAGAAAAGTCCTGTGGATGCTATTCTGGATGAAGCGGCCAAACATAATATGAAGATTTTCATGAGTAGTGGTTGGGCAAAGGATCAGGATGATAATCTGCTTGATCCGGCAATTAAGGAACGGCAACTCCAGATTATGGAAGAGTTGGCATCCCTTTATAAAAACCACAAGGCCTTTTATGGCTGGTATTTACCGGTAGAAGATTGCCTGTGTCCTATTTTTGCGGAGCATGCGGTGCAGTCGGTAAATACTTTATCAGAGAAGGCTAAAAAACTGACTCCGGGTAAGAAGACTTTGATTTCGCCATATGGAATCGGATTGTCAGAATTTGATAATCCGGAATATGAGAAGCAAATGCAAAAACTAAAAGTGGATATCATTGCCTATCAGGATGAAGTGGGGTGTGTACGCGATCAGTTCACACTTCCCCGTCTGAAGAAGAACTGGCAGAGATTGCGTGATATTCATAACCGCCTGAATATTGAAATGTGGGCAAATTGTGAGACTTTCACTTGGGAAGAGGGTACCAATGACCGTACTTCTGCCTTGATTCCGGCTGCCTATCCGCGGCTGCTGTCCCAGCAGGTTGCAGCATCTGCGGCGGGGGTTGATAAGATCATTTCATTTATGTTCTACGGTATCATTGAGGATCCTGAGTCAAAGTACCAACTGGGGCAACCTGTCTGGTCGAACAAAGTGTATACTGACTATATGGACTGGAAGAACGGAAAGGAATATTGGAAACTGATGGAAGCGGCTTTTATGGAGAAATTAGTCAATGGGGCGACTCCGGAAATGATGCTTGGAAAGGCCGGTTTGCAACCGTTACTGGATGGTAAGGTTGCTGAAGAGGACAGTAAGGATGCCCGCTGGGTGAAGTTTGAGGCCGGCTATCATGAATTTGTAGTGGATCTGCAAAAGAAAACCCGTGTTCAGAAAGCTATGTTGCGTATGCTGAATTATAATCCGGAAAAGATAGGTATGCCGATGAAGACATATCTGTATACTTCAATAGACGGTAAAGAGTATAATCTGTCTTCCATAAAAGACGCCCCTTATTTCCCGAACAACAAGCATGATGCCTGGATTGAAAGCATATTGTTTGACCAACTGGATGAAAATGTACGCTATGTAAAGGTGGCTTTTGAAGCTCCACAACAGGTATATATAGATGAGTTGTTTATTAATCCGGTCCTGAAATAAAAAGCAAAGTACTATGAAATTTGGGACAAAAGTAATTATCGCATTGGCTCTTTTGGCAAACTTGTGGTTTGTTTCCTCTTGTAATAACGGGCCGAAGCGTGAACTCTGGTTGGATGAAGTTTATAAGGATTCCTGTTTTGTGCAGGATTGGGGAATACCGCAGATAAATCAGTCTGTGGTATGGACTCCGCTTACGGTAAATGGTGTTGTGTATGAACGGGGGATCGGAGCTCATTCCATCAGCCGTATGCTGTATGATTTGGGTGGTAAAGCCGTTTCAGTGAGTGGCTTGGTTGGAGCCGATGATAACAACTTGTACGCCGGTAAATTGCAGTTCAAGATAATCGGAGATAAAAAAGAACTTTGGAAAAGCGGTGTGATGCAGAAGGGCGATCCCGTAAAAGAGTTCAATGTCAACCTCTCCGGTATTGATAAAGTGTTGCTATTGGTGGAAGAATGTGGCGATGGCATTATGTACGACCATGCCGACTGGTTGAATGTGAAGTTTGTGACTCGTGGAGAGATTATCCCGATACCTGCCTGGCCGAAGCCTGTAGCTAAGGAGAAGTACATTCTGACACCGGAAGCTCCGGAAACTCCACGGATTAATAATCCTCTGGTATATGGTGCCCGTCCGGGAAATCCGTTCCTGATGACGATTATGGCAAGTGGTAACCGGCCAATGACTTTTGAAGCGTCAGGACTCCCTGCCGGACTGAAATTAGATACTTCCACCGGCTTTATTACGGGAAAGACCGAACTTAGAGGAGATTTCAAAGTGCTTCTGAAAGCCATGAACGAAAAAGGTGTAGCCGAAAAAGAGATTACCTTGAAAATAGGAGACCGGATTGCTCTGACTCCTCCGATGGGATGGAACAGTTGGAATTGCTGGGGACTTTCTGTAGATGATGAGAAAGTGCGCGAGGCTGCCCGCATGATGAATGAAAAGTTGCATGCATACGGATGGACGTATGTGAACATTGATGACGGCTGGGAAGCTGCCGAACGCACCAAGCAGGGAGAGCTGCTCTCTAATGAGAAATTCCCTGATTTTAAAGGCCTGGCTGATTATATTCATTCCTTGGGATTGAAATTCGGTATTTATTCTTCACCGGGACCGACAACATGTGGTGATTATCTGGGCAGTTATCAGCATGAGGAAATAGATGCACGGACTTGGGGCAGATGGGGAGTAGATTATCTCAAATATGATCATTGCGGCTATCATGCGGTTCAGAAGGATTCTGAAGAGAAAACAATCCGGGAACCCTATATTGTTATGCGTGATGCATTGGATAAAGTGGATCGGGATATTGTCTATTGTGTGGGATATGGTGCTCCCAATGTCTGGAACTGGGCAAGGGAAGCAGGAGGTGAACTGTGGCGCACCACCCGTGACATTACCGATGAATGGAATGTTGTGACAGCCATTGGTTGTTTTCAGGATGTTTGTGCTCAGGCTACTGCACCGGGGAACTATAATGATCCCGATATGCTGGTGGTAGGAAAACTGGGTAAGGCTTGGAGAGAGAAGGTTCATGAATCGGCTCTGACTCCTGATGAACAATATTCTCATATCTCTCTATGGTGCATTCTCTCCGCTCCGTTATTGATCGGTTGTGATATGTCCGATATAGATGATTTCACATTGAGTTTACTGACAAATAATGAAGTGATTGCTGTGAATCAGGACCCGTTGGCAGCACCGGCCACAAAATTGCTGACTGACAATGGGCAGATATGGTACAAGAAACTGTATGATGGCTCGTATGCAGTAGGATTCTTCCAGATAGATCCTTATTTTATCCTGTGGGATCAGGATGAGGCTGAAACTATCCAGATGAAGACGTATGATTTTGAATTAGCTCTCAAGCAACTGGGAATTACAGGCAAAGTGTCTGTTCGCGATCTGTGGCGGCAAAAAGATTTAGGGGAATACAATGGGGAGTTCCGGACACAGGTTCCCTATCACGGAGTTTCTTTTGTGAAAATTACTCCTGTGGAGTAAATTGTGTGTATCTTAGAAAAAACCTCCTTTCTAATCTTGTCATGGGGATTGAGAAAGGAGGTTTTATATTTTATGAATGGCTGATTGGCTAATTAGACAACTCCGGATTCGCCGCAATCGCTTCTCTCGGAATCTGAATCGTATAGCGTTGGTCATCCTGTTCCAACACATAGGTTCCTCCTTTGAGAACTTTCTCGATGCGTGGGCGGGTAGTACGGCGTAAGTCGAACCAACGATGACCTTCGAAAGCAAGTTCACGGGTACGCTCATTCAGAATCTCTTGTATCAAGGTTTCTTTATTCATTGCGTTGACCGCAGTTACTTTAGCTGCATAAGCTTCTGGGGTATAGCGTTTCTGCATTAGCTCCAGCAGTCGGGTACGTGCCTGGGGCAGTTTGTCCGATTGTGCTGCTGCTTCTGCTGAGTTCAGATACATTTCGCCTACACGGAAAGAACAACGGAAATCATCTTTTCCACTCTTCTGGCTGAAACGATAGCCATTTTTGTCAGCCGGTTTGAAGTAAGCATCCAGACGCAAATCTCCTTCTCCGTATGAAGACGCTAAAGCTTCGGACAGAACCGCTGCCTGAGTGTAGTTGGAGCTCATGCCGCGTTCCAAGGCTGTGATATTCTCTACAGACTGATAGTGGTTTGGCAGCATAAAGGCTTCGTCATTGAAATCTTCCAGACTATTTTTCCCGGTAAGAACAGCTTCGGCGGCTTTATACGCATTCTCCCATTGCCCCATATACAAATATACACGGGCGCGCAGAGCTTTTACAGATAGGGTTGTGAAACGATAAGAAAACTTCTGTTCCCAGGATTCCTTATTAATCAATTTTTCAGCTTCATTGATATCTGAGAGTACCGCCTCGTAAATCTGTGCAACGGTATTTTTCTTCAGAATTTCGTTGATATCGCTGTTCAGCTTCAGTGGCACTGCTTTCGTTTCTAACGCTCCCGGACGGGTATAAGGCTGTCCGTAGAGATTTACCAACAGGAAATGCATGTATGCACGGAGCAGATAACATTCACCGATCAATTGGTCGATGTCCTCTTCGCTTCCTTCATTGATTGAGTTTCGCTCTTCTATGGTATAGTTTGCGGTGAACATGATGCTATAGAAATTCTTCCATTCAAAGGAAGTAGTCTGTCCCGGAGCACTGAAGTCATCCCAACATTCTATTTTACCATAACGGTCCTGTTCCCAACTATCATCTTTTACATACAGTTCATCAGAACGGAAGCAGGCGAGTCCTCTGGCATCGGGAACGTTTTTATATGCTGTGGCAATCAGCGCTCTGTACTCAGCTAAGGTCTGGGGGATCACTTTTCCCGTAGGCTGGATATCCAACATATCGCAAGCAGTCAGCAATACTACACTGCTCATCAATAACATGATATATATCTTTCTCATTGTTGTTACTCTCTATAAAATTAAAAAATCAAGTTCAGGCTTAAGGTCACGGACTTGGGAGCCGGTGTTGCATAAGCATTGGACATGGTTTCCGGATCGAGATAATTTTTGTAGCTTGAGCCGAATACCAATAAGTTGCGTCCCTCTATGGCAACTGTGGCGGAAGTCATTCCCAACGTGCGGCTGAAGTTAGTAGGCAATGTATAGCCCAACCGGATATTTTGTAGTCTCACATAGTTCAGGTCTCTGATCCAAATATCCAGGTTACGGTATATTTCATTCTGATTTGAATACCACATATATTCGTCCAGACGTTCGTTCTGACTCAGCAGAACCGGGAAGATCGTTTCCGTATTTTCCGGAGTCCAACGATTCAGGATATCACGGTTCGTGTTGCGTCCTTTGTCGAAATCAACGATAGAGTAGGTGGGTTGACTGCGTACCTTTCCACCGAAGTCGAAGCTGAAGTTAACACCCAGTTCAAAAGCCTTGTAGGTGAAAGTATTATTGAAACCGCCTGTATAAGGGCAGTCAGCAGTACCAACATACGTGTAAAGTTCACGACGCTCGCGGGCTGTCAGGTCGGTTGCTCCGAATCCCCATTCCTGAAGTTTAAAGAATTCCATGGCCGATACGGCTTTTCCGTCTTTGTCCTGGAACATCGGATAACCTTCTTCATCCAGCCCGGCTGTTTTCAGGGCAAACAAGGCTCCCGCGGGATATCCTTCACGGCCCGGTTCTAAGGCATCTTCACGCAGTGCTTCCTTCAGTACCTTATTGTTATTGTATGCGAAGTTGAAGTTAGTGGTCCACATAAAATTCTTGGTGTGGACATTGCGTGTACTGAGAGCGACTTCGACACCTTGATTTCGCATGCTGGCCCAGTTGACGGTCAACATTTCGAAACCTGTTTCCAGCGGTAACATCTGGGTTCCGATCAAATCTACACCTTTTCTGTAGTAGTAGTCCACACTCAGGTTGATAGCCTGATTCAATACAGCAAAATCGAATCCTGCATTTACGGAATGTGTTTTCTCCCAGCGCAGCTTTTTGTTCGGTGCACCGGAAACGTCAATCATATCTTCTGAACCTCCCGGCAGGATATTTTCAATTCTGTAATTTCCCAAAAGGAAAGGAGAGGTGTTCTTGTCAATGTTTCCCTGCAAACCGTATGATGCACGGACTACCAGGTTGTCTATCCATTTGGCACTTGCCATAAAAGGTTCTTGGGAAATGCGCCACAAACCACTGACTGAATATAATGGCAGATAACGGTACTTCTTGTCTACACCGAAAAGGTCGGAACCATCGAAACGGATACTTCCTCCCAATGTATAGCGGTTCAGTAAAGAATAGGACAGGGTTGAGAAAGCGGACACGTATGCATTCTCCACATGAGCCTTCTCATGCAACTTGAATGCCTGACTTTCTTCCGGGAAGATGATCGGCTTTGTTGTCAGCGTCTTCCGGTCAAATCCATAACCGGCACTGTATAGCTTTTCTTCCCATGTCTTCCGGATTTCCGTTCCTACCATTGCTTCGAACTCATGGATGTCGTTGTAGGTATCGCGATATTCTCCCATCGCTTTCCAAGTGAGTTGGGACAATGAATTTTCATTGGCCTTGTGAAATCCTCCGGCGGGTAGGTAAGTTACGCCATTGCTGCGATGGTTCTTCTTTTCTTTACGCATGGCAAAAGATTCTTCATCGGCAATCTTCTCGATGGATGTTTTGTCAAGTTGTAAACCGAGCTGGGTGGTAAACTTGAACCGGTCGTCAAAACGTAACTCTGCATCAAAAATAGATGAGAGACCATTGATAGTGGTTTCGTTGGTAGTGTTTTTTAGTTCTTCAAAAGGGTTGAATCCAAAGTCCATATCCACATCATTCTCCACGTCAATGTCGTAGTTGTAATTACCGTGTTCGTTGTATGGCGTGAAGTAAGGGTTAGCCAGGCGAGAATAGAATATCGGATTGGTTAAACCATCCGAATCCGGCAGATAACTTGAATTCTTACGGCGGTTGGCAAACATAGAAGCACCTACTTTCAGAATGCTGTTCACTTTATAACTGGTCTTCATCACTAAGTTCAGACGTTCGGCAGATACATTCGGAACGTTACCATTCTCTTTCATATATCCGAAAGAAGTATAGTAAGTTGCCTTTTCACTACCACCGGAAAGAGACAGGTTATACTCTTGTGTGAATGCGTCGCGGAAAAGGATATCACTCCAGTCTGTGTTTGTTGCCTTCAGTTTATTTATTGCACTTTGAGCGCTGGATGACAAGGCGTTCCACCCTCCGTCTTTGAAATTGTTGAGTTCTCCCAACCCGGAGATAATGCGGTATACCTCGCCTTTGGTTTCCCTGTATGGATAACCGGATGCCAGTAAGTCAAGTTCCAGACCTACCTTCTCTTCTGAGTTCAACAGGTTCAAACGGTCTATATTCAACTTCGGAGAATAGGTCAGTTTAGTGGAGAAGTTAATAACCGGTTTGCCCACTTTACCTTTCTTGGTAGTAATCACGATTACACCATTGGCAGCACGGGCACCGTAAATGGCAGTTGCGGCAGCGTCTTTCAGAACGGTGATATTATCGATGTCGGCAGGATTCAGACCGGCAATAGCGGTTTGACCTATGTTATCGATGTCTTTCAATACTTCCATATTGGGAATGTTCGTTCCTTCCAATGGAATACCGTCCAGCACCCACAAAGGGTCTTGCGTACCATTCAGGGAGGATGTACCGCGAATACGGATTTTGGCAGGAGCACCCGGAGTACCGGAAATGTTGCTTACGGAAAGTCCGGCAATCTGTCCGGCCAATGCTTGGTCTATACTCTTGGTTGCACCCATCATCTGATCCGAGATATCGATCTTCGATACGGCGGCCGTCAACTTACGGCGTTCCACAGTCTGATATCCCGTCACAACTACCGCATCGAGCATGTGGGCGGAAGGTTGGAGAGTAATATCATATTTATTCTTGCCCGGTATGAGCTTTACTTCCAGCACATCATAGCCGACGTAACTACAATAAAAACGGGTAACTCCCTCCGGAATGGAGATGGAGAATTGACCGTCAATATTAGTAATGACACCAATGGTGGACTGATTATTCCCAACTTTCTTCAAATCATCGGCTGTCACATAGACAGAAGCGCCGATGAGAGGCAAATTATCCTCAGAAGAGATGACTACACCCTCTACCTGCCGGTTTGCGGCAAGGGCGTACGTGAACGTTCCTATTAGTAATAGGAATGCGACAGATAAGCGTCTTTTCATCCGTTAAAATAATAAAATTAATACTTAAATTGAAAACTGTTTTTTAGCTAAGTGACGATAAAAAAATAACTTGGTACAAAATATGTCACAAATAAAAGTAACTTGGGTTCCCCACGCCCTCCGGATCTCTTATTATCGGGGGAGATAATTCCCGGGAGGAGAAGGATTGAGATAGTATTATTCATCATTTAGTTCATTGTATATTATTTAATCATTATATTTTTGCATAAAGTTTCAACATCAGAGTGTGGAATAAGGCCGATTGCTCAT
>ENA-UESH01002500-UESH01002500.1-human-gut-metagenome-genome-assembly--contig:-NODE-2500-length-10491-cov-10.748992_pt1 | contig 10491 bp, 7 predicted proteins | sample MGYA00243001_ERZ508002 | MGnify/ENA primary metagenome ERZ508002 (study PRJEB26167, sample SAMN06115447) | human gut metagenome | host: Homo sapiens | place: China:Anhui | collected 2015-08-07... | reverse complement strand
TGCAGCTGTCCGGTGTTTGCGTTTACTTTCAGATAGGAATCGAACGGTTTGCCGTTGGGACCTTTCATACCCGTTACAAGGATGGCCTTTCCGTCCTGAAGATTTGCTCTTTCCTGTGCCGAAAGCAGGTGTCCGTAAACCTCAGCCGGGATGGTAGGTGCCTGTCGTTCGTTGAAACCGTCCGGAGTTCTTGAATATTGCGGTCTTCCGCTTGCAAGGTCCAGCTTTACGAATGACGAGAATTCCTCACCTTTACGGTTGATCATGTTTTCAAGATAGATTGGCTGTCCTTTACGCAACGCTTCCTTGTCCTCCGGTGTGAGCTGTACCGAACAGATTTCCTTCGGTATGTAGATTTCTCCCGTTTCAGGGTTGTGGCGTGTGTATTGGAGTCCGCCTGTGACCTTGTCCATGGTGACAAAGGAAGAAAAAAGTTCACCGTTCTTTCGCTTCATGTCCTCCACAAGGATGGTATGACCTTCGTTCAGTGCCTTGAGCTGCATCGGTGAAAGCTGTACACCTCCAAGAGACTGCTGGTTAAATGCCTGGTCCTTTGGGAATATGAACTCTATACCCCTTCTTTCCGCACTGTACTGCAAGGTTGCATTGAATTCCTTTCCCTGGTTAGACTTCATGCCGTCCACAAAAATCTGTTCTCCGTTTTTCAGTTTCTGGATTTCGTCCTGAGTCAGTGTAACCCCTTTGATTTCATTCGGGATATAGACATGCTCCTGTCTGACTGCTACCAGTTCGTTGGTATTCTTGTCAATGGAAATCAGGCATGGCTCTGTCGTATTTCCACGAAGGTTGAGGTCTGCCACACGTCCCATGTTCCCGCTTTCACGCAGGTTCTTCTTGTCCTCTTCCGTAAAGATGTGCCCGAAATAAGGACGGTCAAGTTCCGGTTCCTTTCTGATACCGTGGATGCCAAGCATGACCTGTCCGTCGCTGGATATGAATGAGAGACGTGCGTCCAGCTTGGCGGTCAATACCCCCGGAATGCTGAGTGTCAGTGGCATGGTCTTGTTGGTCTTGTATCCTTTCAGCATACTGTCAAGCTGTCCGGATTGTTCCAGCATTTCCTTGGAAACGCCGAATTTGCCCAGTTCTTCCCAGTTGATCATGTTCTCGTTGTAGCGATACGTGGGTGTCTGCTGGCGTTGCGGTTCCTGCTGTTCACGTCCCTGTGCGGCAGCTTCCACCTGTGATACCTGTTCAGGCTGTGCCTGCGCTGTCTGTTCCTGCTTCTTTGCCATTGTTGTTTCCTCCTCTTTTGTTTGACTGTTTTTCTGATTGTTTACTTTCGGTACGATTTCATAGCGTTTCAGAAACTCCTTTACCGCGTCTGTTTTCTTGCCTTCGGCCAGGTCCTTGAGAGCCTGTTTGTTCTGCTTGTAATCGTTGAAGGTCATGCGGATAAGCCTGAAATGCGTAGGTTCCTTCAGCTGGCTCCAGAAATTCTTGATGAAGTTTTCAAGGATACTCGAATTCTTATCGAATTTCAGGAATGAGTTCTCGTTCTTCTCTTCCGGTGTAACCGTCTGATAATTGCCTTTCTCGTCCATCTTGCTGATTACTCCCAAACCCTCCTTTGGGTCATTCTTGTTATGTACCAGCAGAAGTTCGTCAATTTGTTCCACATAAGGCTTTTCCGGTTTCTTTGTCCGGCCTTGCCTTTTTTCCTTGTCAGGACTGTTTTCTTGTGCCATAATCTTTTGTTTTGAGTGACTACTTGATTTGTTTCACAGTCCAAATGTAAGATGATAAATTGAGTAAACATCTGATTTACAAACGGATGTCGTTAGATGTCATCAGGTGTCATCAAATGTCATACGAAGGATAGGAAAGAATACAAAAACAGTTGGAAAAAAGGATGAAAGGAAGTAGGAAGAGTATAAGTAAAAGCATAGCTAAGCCACTGGACTATGCAGATCGGAGGGAGCTGAAATCCCTGTCTTATTTCGGGATTTGATAAGCAGGCTATGTTTTGTTATTTGGGAAGGTGGGTTTTCACAGTATTTATGAGGCCATATATGGAATATAAGGATAGCCGCCTTTGGTTTACGGCTATGCGTCACGTCGGTCGCAGTTAATCCCTGTAATCTTTTCTTTAATTCTAATCCGTTTGCCGCCGCATTCTTTTTCAGGTGAATTTTCATGGCGTCAGCCATAAAGAAAATTCTCCTGAAAAAAGGAATAAATGCGGCTGGCAAATCAGGATTGGGATTTACCTTTGATGTAAGGGATAGACTATATTTGATTAATCAAATTGAATTTCTATTTTTACCAGGAGTGTAAGTCTTTATTTGGAAGAAATCAATTTCAGAAAGGTATTGCCGATTGACATTTCAAATGATTGTCGGCTGAATGTTTGTATATCTTTAACAATCAGATTATGCTTGGTGATTGTTTTACTTATGACAGTAAAAAGGAAACGTTGTTCTTCAGCAAGGAGTTCTTGATACTTTTGTGGAAATTCACTCATATATTCATTTGCTGAGGATATGAATTGCATATAATGCAGTAATCCGATTTTATCCTGTTTGTCCGGGAAATTATGGATTGCCCGTTCAATAGGGTTCTTGTAATTCTGGATAAACTCACTCCATTCTTTATCTGCCAAAAGTACCATTTCTGGAGATAGGGCAGATGAAGGAAAGAAACAATTTTCTATAACCGTGTTGACTAATTGATTTTTTGATGGAAAATAATGCATGACCGCTCCTTTAGACTTGTTTACAGCTACGGCTATATCACAAAATGAGGTGTGCTTTATTCCTTTAGAAATGAATAGCTTGTACGCTTCATTAATTATTCGTTGTCTTAAATTAGGGTCCATCTCATAGCTACGTTATATAAAATAATAGCACAGATGCAATCAACAACCCAAACGCGGTAGTGGAATACCTTAGAGATGAAGCTGACGCACCTGTGCTATATATGAATATAGCGCAAGCTGTCATATCCCATCTTATCTCTTTGAAATTTTCCACTTTTCATTTGAAAGATGATATATGATACTATACTATGTCTTTTTTTATCTGTGCAAAAATAAGTGATTTATTGTTTATTTCCAAACTTAAACCACACTTAATAGTACTGTTCCATAAGAAAAACGTCCGCTTTCCGGAACAATCAGCAGTATTTTTTCGCCAGATTTAAGTTCGTGTGTATTCCAGAACTCATCTAAAATTGCAAAAATAGCGGCAGAAGCGATATTGCCAACTTTTGATAAATTTGTATACCATTTGCTTTCATCAATACCTATTCCCACCTGTTTCAGTTCGTTTATTATTTTATCATAAAAAAACATGGAAGAAACATGAGGTAATACATAAGATATTTCATCTGGTGATATGTTGTGTTTTTCAAAGCAATACTTGATATGTTTTGCCCAATATGGGATTGCATAGTTACCTAATGATTTTACATTTTGTTTTACTACAAATAATGAACGGTCTATCCTTTCTTGATTATTGAATGATTTCCAGCTTTTCAGTTCTCCGTTATCGTTACTTTCTGCTCCCATGAACATACATGTGGGTAGTTCATTTGCAAATGAAGTCATCTCAACCCACTCTATTTTTAAGGCTTTCCCTTTTCCCGGATTATTTTGGAGTAATACAGCACTGGCACCATCACTTAACATGAAACGAAGAAAATCTTTTTCGAGTGCCATATAAGGTTGTGTTCCCAAATCTGCACATTTTTCGTATTCAATATCATAATTCTTTGAAAGTAGAGTTGCAGAAGTTAATTCTGATGTACTACATACTGCATTTTTTTTCTCTCCTGACAAGATACTCCAAAAAGCAGTTTTGAAAGCTTGGATACATGATAAACAAATACCTGAAGCAGAGAATATTTCCATTGGCTTGTTTTTAAGTAATCCATGAACCATTGAGGCATGAGATGGAAGCATTTGGTCTGGACTTGATGTTGCGCATGTCAATAGTTCAATATCTGATTCAGAAATGGAAGCAATTTGTAATAACTGTCGTATTGAAAGAACTGCCATTTCTGCATTTGAATGCGTTATTTCCTGACTTTTTGTAAGTGCATAATAACGTTGTTTAATACCATTTTGTTTTAGAATAATAGGCTTGACTCTTGAATGTTTTCCAGCAATCAATCCTAAGAAATCTTCCATATCTTCATTAGAGACAGGGTTATTAGGGAAATAACTAGATGTTCCCGTAATAAAAACATCATTTTTCATTTTTACTTGTTTTTGATTAGAAAATATATAAAATAAAATTGCTCTCTTAGGGCATTCACATCTAAGCCATTTTTTAATGCATCTTGATATGATTTACCCAAAAAAATCAATCTGACCTGCTGGACAAGCAATTCAGTATTGCAAGAACTACGTATTTCACCCTTTTCTTTTGCTTTAATAACAACTTCTCTTAACTGCATCATTTCATGTTTTTCTATTTCACTCAATTTTTGATGAAACCCAGGATAATGTTTTTCTGCTTGCAGAATTAGAGTCATATACGCACGTGTACCGTTAATGTTTGTCTCAGGAATAACAAATAGCGAAAGCCGTTCCATCGCATTCATGATATTATCAACATATTGATTGAAATATTCGAATAACGATAAATCAGATAGATTATCTGATGCATGCTTTATCCTTTGTACATCTAAAATGTAGGTATCAATAACATCAATAAATAGTTCTTGCTTTGTCGGATAATGATATGACATACATCCTCTTGACAAATTGAGACTACTTTCTATATCCTTGAGGGGGACCATGCTGTAATCATTTGTCAGAAACTGTTTAAATGCGGCCTCCCTTATTAAAGCTTTTGTTTCTGAACCTTTTGTTCCTTTCATGATGTTCTTTTTTGTATTTTACAAAAGTAATCTTTTTAAATGAAAGTACACTTTGATTTTAATGTTATTATACGTGTAACTTTGTAGGAACTAAATGAATAAAAGGTTTTTATCAATCAATAAACTTTTGGTGACATTTTACCGCACCATCTTTTTTGTCCTTAATTTACTGTTTCAAATTTTTTTTCGCTATATTTGTTTTAAATAAGCCGATTAGTCGGTTTGTTTGGCATAGAGGGACCCAAACAGAAAGTGGAATTTCAAATTGAGATGTTCCTCTATGTCTTTTTGTATTCCATTTTCTGCATAAATCCTTTTATTTACCATAAAAAACCGACCAGACGGTTTTTTTATTGCAAAAATATAAATATTCCATATAAAAACAAAGGGAAAAGCCAATAATGCATCTTGTCAATTGAGATATATGGATAAAATACATTATAGTTTTTCCCAGTGAGGAACAATATGTTATCGAATCATCTTGGAGTCATTTTTATCTTGACCTGTGTGCCTTGAGAGTTCAGGATGCGGACTGGAGTCTTTTCGCCTGCTTTCAGATAAAAAAGAAGATAATCTTTTGCACGTTGAGATTCGAATAGACCTTTTTCATGGTATTCAGCAATCCATCTTTGAATTACAGGAATTTGCCATCTGTTCATCAGCATATAGTATCCAAAACGATATTCCGGATCGCCCAAAAAGATATTGAGTTTCAGATAATCCCACCAAAACTGCTTCTTGTTTTTACTTTTGGCGTTAAGCATGACTACCTGATTATGGAAGGTTTCACGTGGATAATCCGGATAATATTCCCAAACAAACATGTCTGGAACAGCATTTTCATTGTCTTCCTTAGAAGGGATGAATGGCTGCAATACTTTCATGGAATCCTGTATTTTTTCATATGTCTGGTTTTCGTATTCCTTGTAGTATATTAGACAATCTCTTAAACGTGAGGATGTATGATGTATCAGTGCAGTCCGTGCCCCGGTACAAGATTGGGAATTGTTGTTTATAGCTGTCAGTTTTTTCATAAACCGGATTTCCGCTTTGGCTTGTTCCTCATGCTCCTTTTTCATAAATGGATAATCCTGCCAAGCGATTTTCCTCATAGAACGGTGCAAGCTGGGAAGCTGCAAGGCTCCGTAAGCGCAGAAAATGGAATCACGGACAATCTTGTATATAGGGGTTCTGTCGCCTTCGTGTGCCACGTAAGGAAGATGATTTATGCTAAAGAGCTTTTCACCTTCCACAATTAAATCAGCTGAAATTGTCTTGCCTTCGTCCAAGCGGCCTTGAATTTTGAAATTACGTTCTTCTTTACTGAAAAAGTCAACAGGCTGTACTGCCACTAACGTTACACTGTAATTGCCGTTATGTGGTGTGTAATCAACATTTTGCGGTGTTAATTTGGAAGCCAGTTCGTTCAGTAACTCAATTTTTCTGCTATCATTCATAATTTGTTATGTAATTAAGTTGAACATATTATTAACGATACAAATGTAAGGATTGGATTCTGGATATGAGTTCCAAATCTTGATAAAAATCATTGCAAGGTTAACTTGTTATTCGAATTTTGTCCTGCTTTTTATTCAAAATATATAGTTTATATTTGAGAATGAAAAGATAATTGTTGTTTATTCAAGAATAGTATATTTAAATTAGATGTTTTAAAATCGTTATGGAATATTGCATACTCCATAACGATTTTTCATAAAAGGTATAAGTCTGATATGTAGTGGAAATCTGTCATGTTAAAAAACAAAATTAACCGGCATTAAAAGGACGGATTTCGGAAAGATTTTCATTGCCACTATCAATAAATCTATCAAGCACTTTAATCATAACAATAGGTATATTTTCCTTCCACAATATTTTTGCATTCAGCTCTGTACACACCAATGCAGCCTGTTTGAGTTTTTCCTCTAGATATGCTCCAGTTCTGATATATTCGTCAAGAAGATTTCTGCTCTCAGCTAATTTGATTACAGAGGCATACAGCTTATATTGTTCATTGATACATTCCAAATGGAACTTATCCTTAACCGCAGAAGGCGGATCAATTAATTTCAGTTTGGGTAAGTCTGACCTATTTAGAATAATTACGGTATTTGTAAATTCTATAGTGTAGTCTCCTGGCAAACTATACAATAATCTATTGTCTGGGGATTTGAACTGATAATCGTTTTCCTGTTGTAAATTCTGAGGGTAAGCATTGTACCAGTTAAAATGAAATCCGATGATTACCTGTTCGTCGGTCAACTTTAAAGCCTGAAAGGCCTTGTCAAGATTTTCTGGGAAAACCCTGTATTCTCTTTTAGATAGATATTGGAAACTTCGGAGCCAACAGTTTCTGAAAGAGTGTAAGGTCGCGGCACTGAAAGATTCCTTGAAGTTGACATATCCTATTGTCTTGTCTATACAGAATGCTTCTGCTGGCATTAATTCCCGTATTCTTCCAATACAATCAAACTTGTTGTAGCTGATGTCCTCATCAGTGGTTATGTCAGATACTTTTGTAATCCACTCCATTTCCTGGTTAATACTATTTGATGCTATCTGATAAAAATCGTGAATTTCGTCTTCAGACAGCTGTTGAGTAATTTTTTGATGTTGGATTGCGGAAGTGAGTGAATGCGCAAGTATTTCCAGTACAGTCTTCAATTTATTTTTAATCCTATAAATCTGTGACTGATTCAATGGTATTATTGTTTTGACTTCTTCCAGTGGAATGGAGTTCTGTTCTATCTGTTTTAGAATAATTGGGACATTATCTAACCATTCATGCTTCTTTGACAAAGATTCTGGAAGAGCTGGCAGTGCATAAAAATCTTCGTAAGTATAAGAACGGTTAAGGGTTGACAGACGTAACATTAGGATATACAGATATTTCTGTATCCAACCGTTAATGATGCTGTTGTTGCGTACGCCTGCCTGAAGGCCAAAGAAAGGATATTTCTGCTCATACTTGTACATTGAATCGGGACTTGATGAAAGTAAGTCCATATAGAATGGAATGATTTCAGCTAGTGAACCTGGAATAAGTACATAGTGAGGGGGCTGGCTATTTGTGAAATACAGAAGCTGATTCAGAAGTTCGTGTTCCTTCCTAAATAATAAAAGTCCTCCTAATGCGATATGAAATTCCTTAAATTCATTTCGTTCTTTTTGTCTTAATTCTACCATTTTACTGTCAGCAACAACTTGTCCAGACGTGTTATAGGAAACGTTTATACGTTCATTAAGTTGGATAGATGGAAGATGGAGAAGCAGGTGTGAATGGGCAGCATTCCAATATTTGAGAATCCATTCACTGCGTTTGTAAAATAATTGCTGGTTCAAGCAAGTCCAGATTGTGCGGTAGGTATTCTGATGCATTATTGTAAACTGAAAATCATCCAGCATTGCATTAACAATGTCATTACCGTTTTTTATGGAAACCGCTTCCTTTTGTTGCATACATAGTTGCTCATTTACTGAGACAATACCTTCGTATAACTCTGGCGGATACTCCATTACAGTCCATTGTTTACCTGCGCGTAAAGATACAATCCAGTCATACAATTCCTGATAACAATTGCGTAATACATCTACGTTATTTTGTTTAAGCATGGCAATAAAAAACTCGAACCATGCTTTTCTGGTTTCTTGTGGGATATTGTTTCTTTTTATAAGATGCTTTTGTAACCTTTCAGGCACGTTATAGATATAGATAAGCGTGAAAATCATAAATATGCTGATTGTCAGTAGTACACAGAATATTGTAGCTAGAATAATGGCAGAATAGTCTATGTATTTTGTAAAAAGCCCGAAATTATAATCGTTTGGCGGAGCTACCAGCTGATAGAACAGTAAAAGTATGGTAATAATCAACAGTCCAATAAAGCACTTTGTGCTTTTTTCATTCATGAAAATCTGAATTAGGCGAGTAGATTTATACTTATCGTCTATTCTTTGGATGACGCTAATTAACAAAGGAACGGCAATACCCAGAATGGCAGCTGTTATAGGTATAATAATGTCTTTAGAAAAAATATCCATAATGTGAAGTTTTTTAGTTATTTTTATGGTACTGGAGGAAACTTGATAAATCCTCCTTTTGTGATGATACAAGACGCAGCTTCATTTTGAATTTGTTCAGCGATACGGTTGTAGTTTATTTCTGTTCTTAGCTTTGAATTTGGTAATTCTTTCCAATCAAAGGTATGCTCTATATTAAAAACATTCTGTTCATTGGCTGAAGTAAATCGCATGGATGATTTTACATGGATATTACCCTCTTGAGACCGTACATTCCAGTTAAATCTGGGATGATATTGTAATTTTGCAGCGAGGCATAATCTTTCGACTGTTGCCTGAATTATACCTTTAGTCGTGTTTAAATCTTTCAGACTCTGGGAGTAATACCATTTGAATTCATCATAAACTTTGAAATCTAAAGGATTTTCAAATGGCTGGAATAACTTGTAAATTTCTGTACAAAAAGATGAGTCATAATCATGTAAGGATGCTGGAATTTCCTGATCCATTAAGACACGACAACCTTTGGCTCCTGCCTGTTCCAACTTGACAGCCTTGCTCACGGCATTGCCCAGCAGCATTTGTCCTAAATTGTTGTTATTGTCCTCAATAATATCTCCATAGGCAATTCCACCCCGACATAAAATTCCATTCTGTAAACAATCCCACATGATAGTATGACATGATAGTATGACATCTTTCATGTTTTCGGACCAGACGAAAGCGCAATCGGACAACTGGGTGAAATTCACTTTAGGGTACTTATTCTGGCAGTTTGTCAGGATTTCACGAAATATTATCAATATATTAGCAGCAAATTCCTGATTCCCTGAAGTCTGAAAATGTTTAGAGACTTGCCAGATGTTAAAATCGTCTTCTGTAAGTTGGATTTTATCTTGAGTTAATGCTGTAAATCCTAATATATCTACATAGAAGACAAAACCTTTTAGATTTTTCAAGCTCATCATGATGTATCGTTTATAATCTATTAAATTTATACAAAGATAGATTTTCAAATTTAAACGAGGGTGTGTCAAAACTAAAATGACTACTCTTCAAAGTTACAGATTATAACTATAATATTTAAAAGGGTCGTATTAAACTCTGTATTGAGTAATGATACGGCCCTTTCTTTAGTCTTTTAGAATAGATGTCATAAGCATACACAGTCTTTTCGACTAATTGAGGTAGCATATCAGAATCGAACGTTGGTGTCATTCTGATAGTAAAGTCTGTTTTAGTCTACATCCATCATAAATCGTTTGCATGTCAGATAGCTGGTATTCCATATAAGGTCCTCGTTATCAGTTTGAACATTAGAGTAAAGATTCTTTATTGCTTCAAGAATACAAGTATCAATTGTATTTGGGGTATTCTTGTTAAATGTTGTTGTAAAGGGACGAGTATATACTATTGTTTCTTCACAATCACATAAATGATGTTTGAACCTAAATCTAATTACTCTTGCTACTTTCCAATCCGGAATTAGAAGCATTACTAATTAAATATTTAGTGGTGGCATAAACATTTGTATATTAAAAAATAAATGACTTAAGTTTCGCAAGTGAATTTTAGCCCCGTTAGGCGGCGACCGCCAGCTTGTCAAAGGCCATTTTCACTGCTTTA
>ENA-UESH01002497-UESH01002497.1-human-gut-metagenome-genome-assembly--contig:-NODE-2497-length-10500-cov-6.115610_pt1 | contig 10500 bp, 8 predicted proteins | sample MGYA00243001_ERZ508002 | MGnify/ENA primary metagenome ERZ508002 (study PRJEB26167, sample SAMN06115447) | human gut metagenome | host: Homo sapiens | place: China:Anhui | collected 2015-08-07 | study... | reverse complement strand
GTTGGAAATTTCCATCTTATACACGGGATAGGTTTCGCCGTTCACTTCGATGGTCTCTTTTGTCGAAACGGCGGACCTGCACAAAAACACGTGGTCATTCGACATGTCTTTGAATGCCACTAAACGATAATTTTCGGGATGAATACCTTTTTTCATTTCGTTTGTTTTGTTTGTAATTAGATGCTTAAGCGGAGCAAAGGTAGTAAATTTTTTCCAGTTAGCTAATTTTCCGAAGAAAAATCTTGCGATCGGGTCGGTTAGTTGTTGCGGAAAATTCCGGTGCGGCTGTTTTTCTTGCGATGCAGGGGCGTAAAACAGGGAATCGATTTGAGCGAAACGGGTTTGTGCTGGCGTCTCGAAATGAAAAAATGGGTTTTTATTTTGTGAATCCGGTCGAAATTCCTATTTTTGTGTCCGTATTCGGATTTTCCCGGATGCAAAAGGACCCATAGCTCAGTCGGTTAGAGCAGCGGACTCATAATCCGAAGGTCGTGGGATCATGCCCCTCTGGGTCCACTTGAAAGTCAGGGAGTTGCACAGTTTGTGCGACTCCTTTTTGTTTTTTCTTTGCGGTTTTATGCAAGTGTAGGCTGGCCGTGCGAGCCATGAGTGCAACAGTTGAAGTCGTTGTTTTACAGGCTTGAAGTATTCAAACGGTAAATTCGCATTGATGTTACGCGCTGCGTAGGGCTAAAAGCAGGTGTTCGAACGTTGGGATTCCGGGAAGCCCTGTCTGTTAGTATTTTGAGAAGAATCTACCGCCTGTATGGATTACCCCGATAGAGTCGCTATTTCAAATTGATTGGGTAACTTTTTGCACAAAATCATAATTTTACGTATTTTTCGAAAAATAAACCATAAAAATCCATAGAAACGATGCGAGCAAAATACCTGGGGCTGGATCTTCCGAGTCCGATCATTGTCAGCAGTTCTCCCTATACCTCCAATGTCAAGAGCGTCGAGCAGTGCGCTGCGAGCGGTGCCGGTGCCGTAGTGCTCAAATCCATATTCGAGGAGCAGATCCTGCACCATGCGGCTGCGCTGGACACCGTATCCGATTCGGCTTACGGCGATGCGGAGGTTTATTTGCAGCGTTATCTGGGCGAGGATTACAAGGCCGGATTTCTCCGGTTGGTGCAGGAGGCGCGGTCGAAGACGGAGCTTCCGGTAATCGCCAGCATCAATTGCGTGGTCGATAAAGGCGATTGGATCGAATACGCTACGGCGATGGCCGATGCCGGTGCTTCCGCGTTGGAGCTTAATATTTTCATCCAATCTACGGACATTCATGCCCAGGCTCGCGAACTGGAGTTGAACTATGCGGAGATCGTCGGTCGGGTGGCCGGTGCGGTGAAGATTCCCGTTTCGGTGAAACTGCCCATGCGCCTGACCAATGTCTTCGCCTTGTCGAGCGCTTTGCTCGGTCACGGGGCCCGGGGCGTAGTCTTTTTCAACCGTTTCTTCGAGCCGGACGTGGATGTCGAGCGGATGACTTTCGTAGAGAGTTCGCCTTACAGCGAGCCGACGGAATTGCGCAACGTCCTGCGTATGGTGGCGATCTGTTCGGCCGTGTTGCCGCAGTTGGACCTTTCTGTTTCGACGGGCGTGCACGATGGCGAGGCTGCGGTCAAAGCGCTTTTGTGCGGAGCCGAGGCAGTGCAGGTCTGCACGGCGATCCACCAGAAGGGATTCGAAGTCATTGCCGAAATGAACGAGTACATCGACCGTTGGTCCGAGCGGCAGGGTTTCGGTTCGCTCGATGAGTTCCGGGGGCGTCTGAATTTCAAGAACGACACTTCGGCCATGTTCCAGCGCGTACAGTATATGAAGTATTTCCCGTCGGAGGCGAAATAGTATTTGCCGGAATAGTTTCGGTTTTTGATAAAGAGTGGGCCGTCCAGTTGTCGGACGGCCCACTCTTTTGGATATGTGTTTTTGGGGTTAATATTCGATCTTGTCGAGAATCCCTTGCAGGTAAGCGATCGCCACGCCGTAGTTGGTCATCGGGACGTGCTGGGCGCGGGCCTGGGCGACGCGGCTCAATACGTGGCGCCGGTTGAACATACAGGCGCCGCAGTGGATTACCAGGTCGTAGGGCGTGAGGTCGGCGGGAAAGTCCGTGCCGGCAACCACATCGACCCGCAGTGCGGGTCCGATCCGTTTGCGGAGCATCGCCGGAATTTTGACCCGGCCGATGTCTTCGCCCACCGGAGCGTGCGTGCAGGCTTCGGCGATCAGCACGCGGGAGTCTTCGCGGAGCTGCCCGATGGCTGCCGCGCTCTCCACGAAGTAGTCGATGTCGCCCTTGTAACGGGCGAAGAGCACCGAGAACGAAGTTAGCAGGCTTGCGGCGGGCTTCTGCGCATAGACAGTCGAGAAAACCTGCGAGTCGGTGATAATCAGTTTCGGCGGTGCGGCCAGCGACGAGAGCGTGCCTTCGATCTGGTCGGTGGTACAGCAGACCACGCGGCACTTCTTATCGAGCAGCTCGCGGATCGTCTGGACTTGCGGCAGGATGAGGCGTCCCTTGGGGGCCTGGATATCCTGCGGCATAACGAGCATCACCACGTCGCCTGTCGAGGCGAGGCTGCCTGTGATTTCGGGCTGGTTGTAGTCTTCGGGCAGGTTGCGGATCAGGGCTTCGCGCAGGGCGTCGAGTCCCGTTCTGTCCGAGGCGCTGACCCGGAGCGGCCGTTGTCCGAAAAGCGCTTCGGCTTCCGCATCGGACATACCTGTAAACAAGTCGGCCTTGCTGCGGACGACTACGATCGGAATATGACGGGCTTCGAGGAGCCGGAACCATTCGATTTCGTCGTTCTGCGGCACGGCTCCGGAGAGGAGCAAGACGGCCAGGTCGGTCTTGTCCAGCATCTTGCGGCTTTGCTGCACACGCAGCGCTCCGAGGTCGCCTTCGTCGTCGAACCCCGGCGTGTCGATCAGTACGCAAGGTCCCAGCCCGTGTATCTCCATCGTCTTGAGTACGGGGTCGGTCGTCGTGCCCGGCGTCGCGGAAACGACGGCGCTCTGTTGGCCCGTGAGGGCGTTGATCAGCGACGACTTGCCGCTGTTGCGCCGCCCGTAGAAAGCGATATGCAGCCGTTCGGCGCGGGGAGTTTGCTCGTTCATCGTGCGAAAATTTTTAGAAACGGAAGTCCCGTTTACCCTCGGCGATCGCTGCGAGATTCTTCTCCGTGATGCGGCGCACACGTTCGTTGAGGAGCATCGGAACCTCTTTCGAAATCATCTTTTCACCCAAGGCCCGGGTTTCGGGCGATGCGTAGTCTTCGAGGTACTCCTTGAGGGTCATCAGGGCGTTGGGCGTGCAGCAGTCGGCGATCTTTCCGGTTTTCACCAGCGACATGAAGCGGTCGCCCGTGCGGCCTTCGCGGTAGCAGGCCGTGCAGAAGCTCGGCACGTAGCCCAGTTCCAGCAGCCAGCGCACCACTTCGTCCAGCGTACGGTGGTCGCTCACGTCGAATTGTGCGGAATCTTGCTCGGCATGCGTCGTTTCGGCGTAGCCGCCGACGCTGGTGCGCGAGCCGCCGCTGATCTGTGAAATGCCGATTTCCAGCACCTGTTCGCGCGAGCGCTGCGATTCGCGGGTCGAGATAATCATGCCAGTATAGGGGACGGCGATGCGGATCACGGCTACGATCTTGCGGAAGATCTCGTCCGAAATGGCATCCGGGAAGTCCTTGGTGTCGATGTCGTCCGCCGGGCAGATGCGGGGTACGCTGATGGTGTGGGGGCCGACGCCGAAGCGGGCTTCGAGGTGCTCGGCGTGCATGAGCAGTCCCGTGAAATCGTACCGGTAGGTGTTCAGACCGAACAGTACACCGATGCCTACGTCGTCGATGCCGCCTTCCATCGCGCGGTCCATCGCTTCGGTGTGGTAGGCGTAGTCGCTCTTCGGACCGGTGGGGTGGAGCGCTTCGTAAGCGGTTTTGTTGTAGGTCTCCTGAAAGAGAATGTAGGTGCCGATGCCTGCATCGCGCAGCTTGCGGTAGTTCTCGACCGTCGTAGCCGCGATATTCACGTTCACGCGGCGAATCGCTCCGTTCTTGTGATGTACGGAGTAGATGGTCTTGATTGATTCGAGAATGTACTCGATCGGATTGTTGCGCGGATCTTCGCCCGCCTCCAGCGCTAAACGCTTGTGACCCATATCCTGCAGGGCGATTACCTCGCGGCGGATTTCCTCCTGGGTGAGCTTGCGGCGCGGAATGGTTTTGTTTTTCTGGTGGTACGGGCAATATACGCAGCCGTTGATGCAGTAGTTCGACAGATAGAGCGGCGCGAACATTACGATACGGTTGCCGTAGATTTTCTCCTTGATCTGTTTGGCCAGCGTGAACATGCGTTGGTTCAGGTCTTCGAGTTCGCACTCGAGCAGCACGGCCGCTTCGCGGTGCGTGACCCCTTTGCCTTCGGCCGCTTTTTGCAGGATCGCCTCGATCAGGGGGCGGTTCGCACGATTTTCGCGGGCGTAAGCCAGCGTTTCGACGATTTCTCCGTCATGGATGAACTCCTCCGCCTTGGAGGATGCGACTTGGTACATATCTTTGTGTTTTTATAAGCTATTCTTGATAATCTCCCCGGCTCCACGAGATGTGGCGGCCGATTTCGTTGAGCTCCCGCTCCAGAGCGGCCAATCCTTCGGCAGCTTCGGCACCGAAGGCGGCCTTGCCGTCGTAGAGGTTGTATTTCGACCGTTCGTCCGGCGGCGAAAGGTTGGGCATCACCACGTTGGCACCGGCCAAAATACCCCGCATCCGGCCGTCGCCCGAGAGGGTGGCGAGCGCGGTGGTCGAAGGGATCAGTGCTGCGGGACGCATCAGCCGCAGAATCGACAGCAGGGTGAGCGTTCGTTCGACGCTTCCGGCCGGTTCGTGGCCGAAGGGGGTGTCGCGGTGCGGGATGAAAGGTCCGATACCGATCATCTGGGGTTCGAACTCCCGGATGAAAAGCAGATCCCGGACCAGATCGTCCACCGTTTGTCCCGGGCTGCCGACCATGATGCCCGTACCGGTCTGGTAGCCGATCTTTTTGAGGGTGTGCAGGCATTCGATGCGGTGATCGAGGGACATCCGGACGGGATGGAGCCAACGATAGTGATCGGGAGTGATCGTTTCATGCCGCAGCAGGTAACGGTTCGCGCCCGCTTCGAACAACGCCCGGTAGGAGGCTTCTGTCCGTTCCCCCAGCGAGAGGGTGATGGCGCAGTCGGGCCAGCGGCGACGCATCTCCCGGATCAATCCGGTCAGCAGTTCGTCGTTCAGAGCCGGGTCTTCTCCGCTCTGAAGTACGAATGTCCGGAATCCCAGCCGGTAGCCCTCTTCGCAGCAGGCCAGTACGGTTTCCGGGGTCAGACGGTAGCGTTCTGCCAGACGATTGCTGCGTCGAATGCCGCAGTAGCGGCAGTCGTTGCGGCAGTAATTGCTGATTTCGATCAGCCCCCGAACGAAAACTCCGTTTCCGAAATGCACACGGGCGACCTCGCGGGCCGCCCTGTGCAGGTATTCTCTCTCTTCGGGGGACGCATCGGTCAGCAGAAGGCGCAACTCTTCCGGGGAAAGGGTGCGGTTGCGTTTCAACTGATCGACGAGCTCTTTCATAGCCCCGTCGGATTTAGCGTTTAGCCAGTTCCTTCGCGAATTGCCGTTTACCGGCATCGTGCAGGTTGTGGGTGCTGGGACCCGTGATACATCCGCCTTCGCAGGCCATGACCTCGATGAACTTGGCCGGGGCTTTGCCCGATTTGGCATAGGCGCGGAGCAGGGATACGTTTTTCTTGTTCAGGTTGGAGACCTGGATGCCTTCGACCTGCGGCCGGTTGTTGTCCGTCAGGAAGAGCTGTACGGCGCCCATCACGCCTCCGGCCTGTGCGAAGCCGTGGGCGGCCCGGGTCGAAACGAACGGAATGGGGAACGGATCGGTGGTTGCGACTTCGATACCCAGGCCGTCGAAAATGGAGTTGATCTCCTCGAAGGTCATCACGAAATCGACGCATTCGTCGCGGCGTGCCTCCTTGCGTTTGGCTACGCACGGGCCGATGAAGACCACTTGCGCGTCGGGGTGTTTCTCCTTGGCGATCCGCGCGGCGTAATACATCGGCGATCCGGTGCTCGAAATGAAGGGCTTCATCTCGGGGATATGCTTGTTGGCCAGTTCGACCCACGAAGGACAGCAGGAGGTGGTCATGAACGCCTGTCCCTCCTCAATTTTCTCTTCGAGTTCCGCACCTTCATTGCGGATGGTTTCCATGGCGCCCTGCGCTACTTCGATCACGTCCTCGAAACCGATGGCCTTAATCGCGCCATATACTTTTTCCGTGGGGGCGTTGTATTGTCCGAGAATGGCCGGAGCGACGACGGCGACCATCTTTTCTCCTTCGCGCAGACGCTGCAGCACGTCGAACACCTGCGAAATTTCGAAGATCGCTCCGAACGGACAACTGTTGATGCACTTGCCGCAGTAGATGCATTTGCTCTCATCGATATGCTCCACGCCGCGTTCGTCCTTGGTAATCGCCTTTACGGGGCAGGCCTCTTCGCACGGTACGGGCATATAGACGATGGCATGGTAGGGGCAGTTGCTGTGGCAGATGCCGCAACTGATGCAGAGATCGTGGTTGATGACCGCTTTGCCGGCACGATTGAATTCGATGGCGTTTTTCGGGCAGTTGGTGGCACAGGCCCGGGCCACGCAACCTTTGCAGAGGTTGGTGATCTCGTAGTTGGTCTGCACGCACGACGAGCAGGCTTCGTCGATTACGCAGAGAATATTGTCTTTCTGCTGCTGCCCTTTGCGCTCCAGGGCTTTGCGGGCATATTCGGACAGCGGGGTGAGTTCGTCGGTTTCGTCGGACATGTCGAAACCCATCAGCGGGAAAGATTTGTATTTCCACACGGCGCGCTCCTTGTGTACGCAGCAGCGACCCAAAACCCGTGAGGTACGGGGACTCAATTCGATCGGCAAGCGGTCGATTCGCTCGACGAGCTGGTTGTCTTTCCACAATTTGATGAGATTGGTCAGCAACTTGTGTCTGACAATCATTACGTTATTGGTAAGAGGCATGTCGGAATAATAGAATGTTAAACGAAATTTCCGTCGCAAAGATAGGTTATTACCCGTATGTTCACAAACAAATAAGTATAAAAAAGAGAGTAAATATTATTTTCGGATAATTTTGATTTTCAAATTTTATATAATATATTGCAATACACATGAACGGCATTTATGTTTTGACCATCTAATCCTAAATATTATGCTTATGAAAAAATTATTACTATATATTTTAATTGGTGGTATCTTGTTAATCGGCACTTATGGTTGTGCTAATTATGAAGAAGATTTGTTGGACGAAATTTCGCCGAAACAAATGTTAGCTACTGTTACGACCGAAATTGAGTTGGCGGATGCGGTGTATCATAGAGACACAGTCTTGGATCCGGCCGCAGAATGATCCGTACAGGCTTGAGAACTTTCAGCAGGCGTACGACAATATAGTATCGGGTGAATCGAAAATTGTCAGGGCATCTGATGAGTTTGCAGCAAGCGCGCGGAGTGTGCGAAAAGAATTCTCAGCAACTGCCAAAACGCAGTTGAAACTGAAAGCTACCCACTATGCCTTGAAAATTTTTCCAAAAACGGAAGAGGAACAACGAAGCCTTGAACTGGACGAGCAGATCAAGATCGCGTATACGCCTTTCAATTATACGTCATTACCTGATGAGGCGACCCAGAGTCTTGTGTTTTCGAAATCCCGGACACAGTTTTGCGAGGAAGATGAGGAGAGGCGTTATTCTGTGACTTACGAGGGCGGTATGATTAAGGATGGACCAGTGGAGCCTGTGACAATTATATTGCCTGTATTATATGCCGTTTGGCCTGTCGAAAAAACGTTCCCTGTTGAAATGGATTTTGAAATCCTTTATGAAGTTTTCCTCCCTAAATATATTACTCTTGGTGAGAATGGATTGAGTGCGGAGGCAATACAAATTTTGGAGCAAGAAGCCATTGCTTTGGCTTTAGATGAAGAGAGACATTTACCAGGTGGATTCCCGCGCGGAAAAGTACTATGTTACGATACTCATTTAAAGCGTTATGTACCGCTAGAGAATCTAAAAATCCGTTTTACACTGGGTTCGAATATTGAGGAGGTTTATACAGACAAAACTGGATATTATGCTATCAACAATAAATTGATCGACAACCAGGCAACGGTAAGTTTTGTTTTTCAGCACGAAAAATGGACGATTGTCAAGGGTTCTGAGGAAGGAGGACGGATAGAGGAAATAAAGGGAATTTATGGAGAATTAAGAAGTGGTAAAGATTTGAACTTTAATATTAACTCTTCTTCGGCTCCGGATCCCCGCTACGAAATTCATCGTGCAGTCAATTTTTATCATTATGGCGAACACGATTTTATAATTTCTACTTTTGTTAATAACAGAATATCAATAGTTGCATTAGCCGTTGATCCTGGTGGGTGGCAAGGCCGATTTAATTATTGGCCGACTTCTGTGGGGAGAATGCCTTTTATACAAGTTGGCAATTGTAACAGGAATAATCATCCGAGACTAATAGGAACCACTTTGCATGAATTGGGACATTATTGTCAATTTCATTTGCGTGGCGGCACATTCAGTGCGTACGATGGTACTTGGAATATATTGCTCGAAAGTTATGCTTCTTATGCCGGATGGCATATGGGAGAAGCATATTATTTAAATCAGGGTCGATCCGCAAAGGAGACATCACAAAGCCTGTCATCTCACAAGTTTGTTCTCCTGAAACAGGGGATATGTTCTACATGCTTCATCAACAAGGGGACGGTGGAGCACCTACATTGGCAACTTTGTGATATACGAGTTGCATGTCTTACATGGGCAGTTGGATGAAAGTCTGACTGCCCTTTTATTTTTCTGATTGTAAAACCATTAATAGTTTTTCATATGATGCAGTTAAGAGTTTCATCAAAGAAGCAGGCTAAGATAAAACTTGCTTTACAGGGCTGTGCAGGCAGTGGTAAAACCATGTCAGCACTCCTTTTAGCCTATGGACTGTGCAATGATTGGGGCAAAATAGCCATCATTGACAGTGAGAATGGAAGTGCAGATTTATATGCCAATTTAGGCAATTATAATGTGTTAGCCCTTCAAGACAACTTTACTCCCGAGACCTATATGGAAGCCATTGGGATATGTGAAAATGCTGGAATGGAGGTCATTATAATAGATTCCATATCCCAATGCTGGGATAATCTGTTGGAATATCATGCCAACCTGCAAGGCAACAGCTTCACTAATTGGCAGAAGGTCACTCCAAGAATCAATGCTTTCATGCGGAAGATATTGCAAAGTGAAAAGCATGTCATTTGCACCATGAGATGCAAGCAGGATTATGTCCTCAATGAGAAGAATGGCAAGATGATTCCTGAAAAGGTTGGTCTAAAGGCTGTGATGAGGGATGGCATAGACTATGAGTTTACCATAGTCTTTGACATCAACATGAAGCACCAAGCCATTGCAAGCAAGGACAGGACAAATCTCTTTATGGGAAAGCCAGACTTTACCATCACACCAACCACGGGACAAATAATCCTTGATTGGTGTAATGATGGTGTGACTGTTGAAATGATAAGACAACAGATAAATACGGCTAAAACCATAGAGGAACTCACAGCCATTTATCATAAATATCCCGAATGGTATCAACAACTGACCTCTGGCTTCATGCAGAAGAAAATGCAGTTGCAAGAAGAACAGAATAAACCGAGTATTAACTATAACCCCAATTTTATAAGATATGGAAGCAATGCAGCTACAGCCAGTCAAGGCTAATCTGATTTATCCAAGCAGGGTAAACAGGACATTGGAATTATCCCAGCAACAGGATATTATTGAAGTTGAGCCTGTTTTGTCAAGAAGGGAAGTAAAAAGACTTCCTTTCATTGAAGCCAACACAAAAGAAGGGACCATCGAACATCTGAAAAATGATTGCATTGTACCTGTGTTCAGCAAGGACAATGAAATCACAATCAGCCATCCCCACTTCATTGAATCTGTTTGGGAAGCAGCCAACAGGGTATTTCCCAGTGAGCAGGTTGAAACTCCTGAAATCAGGGTGAGCCATATAATAAAAGGCAGAACCCCCGAAGCCATCCATAAACCAGTAAGGGATTTGTTGGAAGAGGATAAGACCATCTACTATGAGAGGATGATGTTTTGTTTTGAGATACCCACCATCTATGAGGACATAATGGGCAACAGACTTAACCTGACCATTGGAGGAGTAAGGGCTTACAACCATGAGAACCTCTATTCAAAGAAAGGGGCTGAGAAGTTCAAGATATTCATAGGCTTTAAGAACATGGTATGCTGCAATATGTGTGTCTCCACTGATGGCTTCAAGTCAGAACTAAAAGTGAAAATTGAAACAACTGTTGAAACCATGTTAGGCGATAAGCCTGTTAATGAAGTTCTTGGTGATATTGCA
>ENA-UESH01002495-UESH01002495.1-human-gut-metagenome-genome-assembly--contig:-NODE-2495-length-10505-cov-2.192942_pt1 | contig 10505 bp, 8 predicted proteins | sample MGYA00243001_ERZ508002 | MGnify/ENA primary metagenome ERZ508002 (study PRJEB26167, sample SAMN06115447) | human gut metagenome | host: Homo sapiens | place: China:Anhui | collected 2015-08-07 | study... | reverse complement strand
CAAAGTGGATTTGCCTATCCCCGGTTCACCGCCCAGTAGAACGAGTGATCCCGGTACTAAACCGCCTCCCAATACCCCCTCTCGAAGCCATCGCGCACCGAAATCATGGACGGCGAGTACGGCACCGGCGAGTACGTAAACGGCTGGTCCGACCCGGTCGAGGTCCGCGTGAACGCGTCCGCCCCCAGCGGCGACAGCTCCTCCAGCCCGTTCGGAACGCAGGTCGCCTACGACCTGCAGCTGGTGGCCGAGTCGAACCGCTGGGGCATCGACGAGGGCGACCGCATGTGGCTCGGCGACAAGCCCGAGCTGCTGGCTGACGGCCAGCCCTCCATGTCCGGCGCATACGAGGTTAAGCGCGTGTCCCCGTCGCTCAACTACTGCGCGTTCGGACTCACAAGGGTCGACGGCCGATGAACCTCACGGCAGAGCTGTCGTACAGCTCGCTCGCGGCGCTGGAGAAGCCGCTTCGCGGGTACGCGGACGGACTCGACGAGAAGTCGGGCCAGCTCGCGGAGGAGCTTGCCGAGACTGCGGCCGACACGGCAAAAGAGCTTTGCCCTTCCACGCGCGTAACCGAGACCATCGGCTCCCGCAAGACTGCGGGCGGCGTGGAGGCCTTCGCCAGCGGACGGGTGGTTGCGCCTGCCGACGGGACCTACGGGGGGCCCCTGAGGCACATCCTTGAGTTCGGTTCGGGCATCCGTGGAGACGCCGCATATGGCGCGGAGAACGGCTACACGGTCGACCAGAGCGGCAGGGGAGAGTCCGGCTGGACCTACCCGAAGGACGACGGCACGTTCGGCTTCACGCACGGCCATATCGCAAGCCGATTCATGGGCGCCGGTGCGGACGAGGCGCGTTCCGAGGTCGTCAATACCGCCAAGAGGATTTTCAAGTCATGAACGACCACTCCACCCGAATCTTCAACTACGTGCGCCAAGAGGTGACCAAGAGGTACCCGAAATGCACCGTCACCTCCAGCGCGATCAACTCAAAGGACTCGAAACTGCCCGCGCTCCTAATCCAGTTCCGGTTCCCCGGAGAGGACGAGAGCACGCGCGACAGCTCCGGCGTGGAGCTGTGGACGCGCACGGCGGTAGACGCCCAGTCGTTTTCCGGCACGAGCGTTTTCGAGGCACGAAACATCCTAGTTGCAGCGGACGAGGCGCTGGCCCGTTGCGGTTTCCGCAGGTCGAATTGGACGGAAGTTGCCGATGCCGACCCCAGCGTCCGCCGTCTCGCTGCGACTTGGCGCGCAAAGCTCGACAAGTCGGGCACCGTTGCGCCTTGGTAACTTGAAAGGAAAATACATGGCAGCATCCACCACCCCCACTGCAACCATCAACACCTATTTCTTCCACTTTAAGGGCCTGACTGCCGCCCCCACCTCGACCGACTTCGCCAAGGCCGAGAACGTCGTGAACATCAAGAGCTACAGCGACCTCGGCGGCGAGCCTAACAACCTCGACGCCACCACGCTCGCCGACGACACCCAGAAGAGCATCAAGGGCGTCAAGAAGCTGGAGGCCGTCAAGATGACCGCCAACTACACCAAGGGCGATTCCACCAAGCTCGCTGACCTTGAGAAGCTTGGCGAGGGCGAGTGGTGGGCAATCGTCATGGGCGTCAACGCAGCTGGCAAGCCCGACGGCCACGACGGCATCTACTACTGGCAGGGCGGCCTGAGCTACTACGAGAACGGCGGCGAGGTCGACAAGGTCCGCGAGACCACCATCGTCGTCTCCACCGTCACCGCGCCAAAGCTCCTGCCGGACGCTGCCTAGACAGAACAGAACCGATAGGGATTGCAAACCGAAAGAAAGGTAAGACATGGACGAGAACACCGAGAACACTGAGACTGCCGAGGACATCAACATCGCTGCCAAGGCGCTTGAGGACATCAAGGGCCACGACAAGATCGTCATCGAGGACGAGGAGACCGGCACCGAGTACACCCTGTGCTACTCCCGCAAGATGGTCAAGGACATGGAGAAGAAGGGCATCACGTCGCAGTACGCCACCGAAATGCTCTCACATAGCACCCTGACCTCCCTTGAGAAGTTCATCAGCGACTTCGTCATGCCCGCGTTCAAGAAGGAGCAGCCCAAGATTACCTTCAACGAGGTTCTTGGCATCTGGCAGGGTATCGAGGATAAGCCGTACATGATTGCACTGCTCGTCGCGCTGTTCAACCAGCCGATGACCGCGCTTATCGAAAACCCTACCGAGTCCCGAATGAAGTTCCGTCTGGTCTAGCCGGGGAAGATAAGAAACCTTCCGATGGAGGGGAGCGCTACACGGGCGAGTGTCCTCTTGGGCACGCGTTCGACATGGCGCTCCCCTCTGCCATTTCATTCGGGATGACCGTCGAGCAGTACTGGGACGGCGACCCTTGGCTGTATGCCGCTTTCAGGGAGTCCCAGAGGCAGTGCGACGAGCGCGCCGAGTGGGAGCGCTGGCAGATGGGACTCTACGTCTACAACTCCATCGCATCTCTCGTCCCGGCTCTCAACCCGTTCGTAAAGAATGCCAAGCCAGAGCCTTACCCTGAGGAGCCTTACGGCATCACGTCGTCTAGGACACCCGAGGAGACTGCGGCGCACGAGGAGAAGGCAGCACACGAGAAAATGGCTCTATGGCTCATGGGACATGGGCCTGCCTAGTGTAAGCACGGCGGGATTGCGCCCCCAGAAATGGGGTAGCCGTGGCAGAAGCCAGCATCGACCAGCTGCGAATCTCTATCGAGACCAAGGCGGACAACGCCCGCAGCGCCGTCAGAGGCCTAGCCGATGACGTAAAAGAACTCAAGACCGGAACTCGCGGCGTCGGCACGTCGCTGTCCAAGGTCGCGGACGGCATCGGGAAACTGTCGTCCGCCCGCGTGGACAGCAAGAACATCGCCGCAGTTGCGGACGCCGTCCGACAGCTGCAGGGAATCAAGATTTCCTCCACCGTGGCGAAGAACGTCTCGGCGATAGCGTCGGCGGCATCGCAGATGAACAGCTCCGCGCAGGTGCGCGAGACGGTCAACTCCGTCCGTTCGCTTAGCGGACTCAAGCTGTCCTCCAGCATCGCCAACCAAATCAGGAAAATCGCGGCCTCGGTCGCGGAGATGAACCAGGTCAGCTTCGACGCGACCAAGTTCCACAGCCTGTACACCTCGCTCGCGGAGCTGAGCGCACTGCCGAGGTCTAACCTCGGCTCCACCGTCAACGCGCTCAAGAAGCTCCCGGAGCTTGCCGCATCTCTCGACAAGATGGACATGACGTCCTTCCGCGCCGCCTGCGATGCGATCAACGACTCTCTGGGCAAGCTCCCTGAGAAGTTCGCAAGCGTCGCGTCCGGTTTCAGGACAATCAAGAGCGCGTCCAAGAGCTTCGGAGCGAGCACGGCCAGCGGCATCAAGCAGGCCGAGTCCTCTCTTGACAGCTTCATCTCCAAGCTGCGCACCTCGGCATCGGTCATCCGCGCCGTGGCGACCGTCGCCTCGACCTTCTACAAGGTCGGGCAGGGCATCGCCTACTGCGTCGACCAGTCCAACCGCTACATCGAGAATATCAACCTCGCCGACACGTCCCTCGGCCAGTACGCCGCCACCGCGCATGAGTACGCGGACGCGGTGAATGCCGCGCTCGGCATCAACTCGCGCGAGTTCCTGAAAAACCAGGGCACCTTCATGACCATGGCGCAGGGCATGGGCGTCGCGTCCGACAACGCGTACACCATGTCCAAGGGACTCACGCAGCTGTCCTACGACCTCGCGTCCTTCTTCAACATCACGAACGACGAGGCGTTCGAGAAGGTCCGTTCCGGCCTCGCCGGAGAGATCGAGCCGCTGCGAGCGCTGGGCTACGACCTGACTACGGCACGCCTCCAGCAGGAGGCCTACAACATGGGCCTCAACGAGCAGGTGTCGAACATGACGCAGGCCGAGAAGGCCATGCTTCGCTACAAGGCGATAATGTCGCAGGTCAGCTGGGCGCACGGCGACCTCGCCAAGACCATCTCGTCCCCCGCCAACCAAATCCGAGTCCTCAAGAGCCAGATGCAGACCGCCGCGCAGGCGATCGGCAACGTGTTCCTGCCGATGCTGCAGGCCATCATCCCGGTGGCCGTCGCGGTCGTCAAGGCGGTGGCGACGCTCGCCAACCTTTTGGCCAAGGTGACTGGCGGCACCGCCATCGCCAACATGGGCTTCGGTGACGGAGGGGCCTACGAGGGCACCGCCGCAGCAGCGGATGACGCCGCAGACGCCATCGACAACGCAGGCAACGCCGCAGGCGGCGCTGGCAACAAGGCCGGAAAGGCCGCAAAGCAGGTCGAGGAACTTAAGCGCCAGCTCATGGGCTTCGACGAAATCAACAAGTTCAACGAGACCTCAAGCGGCTCCGGCACTGGCGGTTCCGGTGGCGGCGGTGGCGGCGGCGCGGGCGGTGGCGGCGGCGCCCCGAACATCTCCGACATCAAGCTCGACGACTACGACTGGGCGCTCGGAGACGGGCTGACCGACAAACTCTACGACGAGATAATGGACATGCTGAACCGCATCGGCAAGGCGTTCCAGCCGCTCGTCGACGACTTCAAGGTTCTGGGCAAGGCAATCCAGCACCAGTTCGACGGACTCGACATCGTCGGCTCCGTCAAGAACGAGATTGCCGGAGTCGCCAACCTGATAAGCAACGTGGTTCGCCAGATTATCGAAATCATTGGGCCACTGATTGTCGCGTTCAACTTCCCTGAGACTATCGCGCTGTCGTTCGACCTCGCGGCGCAGATGTGTCTGACGCTCTCCGCTGCAATCAACGGAGTCGGCACCATGATTAAGGGATTCACCGACACGGCGCTCATTCAGCTGGTTGCTTGGATCGGCGATAGGCTGCGCGGAGCCATCTACCTGTGCATCGACGTACTGCAGAGCTGGCAGGACTGGTTCACGCGCAACGTGGACGCTCTTGGCAGGCTCGGTCAGGCCGCAGGCATCGGCGCGACGCTGGTACTGCAGCTCGCGGAGTCCGTCGCTAACGTGGCGTTCACGACCGCCGCTGTCGCTTTCCAGGCAATCAATGCCGTCCTGCAGGTGATGCTCGAGCTGCTGGTCAACAGCGAGGCCGCGAGGGTTGCCGCAACGCTTCTCGGTGTCGCGTTGACCGCGCTTGCCGTTAGCAACGGCATCGCCAAGGGGCTGCAGGGCATCGGTTCCGCTTTCAGCGCTATGGCTGGAATCATCAACGGTAAGTCGACCGAGTCCTCAAACAAGGTAAAGCTGCTCTCGACCGACCTCAAGTCGAACCTCAAGTCTGGCGCTGAGAGCGCCAAGGAAGGTCTTGGCAAGCTCGCATCCGCTCTCGGAATCTCGAAGGACAAGACCGATCTCGCTGCAAAGGCGACTGAGCACGCCAAGACTGTTACGGCAGACGCCGCAGATGCGCTCGCCAACGAGCGAACCAAGCTGAACGAGGCCCGTTCCGCTCTCGGCGAGAATGCGACATACGCCGAGAAACTTGGCGTCAAGACTCAGGCGATGCGCGTAAAGACTGCCGAGAGCAACCTTGCCCTGGAGCAGTCCAAGGACAAGCTGAACTCCGCTAAGCTGGCCGCCATGGACTACGCGGCCAGTCAGGACAAGACCGTTGCGGGCGCTGGCAAGATGGCCGCTGCCGAACTCAAGGCTGGCGCCGAGGTCGCGGCCAACACCGCCAAGCTCGGTGCGAGCACGGTCGCAACTGGAGCGATGACTGTCGCTGAGACCGCCATGACCGTTGCAAAGACGGCTGGAGCCGCCGCGCAGAGCCTGCTGAATGCCGCCATCTCCGCGTTCCCCGGAATGGTGTTCATGGCTGCGCTGAGCGGCATCCTGACGTTGCTCCAGCCCATCATCGACGGCATCGGCAACGCCGTCCTCGGCTTCCTCGGCCTGAGCGACGCAACCGGGCAGGCCACCGACTCCACCAAGCAGGCCAACGAGGTCCTGTCCGAGGAAGAGCAGCAGGTCAAGAACAACGTCGAGTCCATCAAGCAGTACGAGCAGTCGCACGACAACCTGAAAGACGCTCTGGCTATGGCGGGCTTCTCCGAGCAGGAGTTCGCGCAGCACCTCGCGGAAACTGGGCAGTCGTTCGATGACGTCGCGCAGCAGATTGACAGCTTCTCTCAGAAGACCATCAACAGCTTCGACTCGATTGAGACCGGTTCGAGCATGTCGCTCGAGACGGTGAACGCCAACCTCGCGAACAACCTCTCTGTGCAGCAGCAGTGGTCTGACAACCTGATCCAGCTCTGCTCCATCACCGGGTGGAGCATGAACAGCTCCATGGTCCAGGCGCTGCGCGACGCTGGCCCCGAGAAGATGGCCACCGCGCTGCAGGAGGTCGTCAACAACCCGACCAGCGCGCAGTCGAAACAGTTCATCCAGCAGCTCCAGGACGCCGCGAACTCCGGTACCGATTCGTTCGCCAACGCACTCGGCGCCGGTTCGACCAAGTCCAGCGCGGCTGGCAAGAAGAACGCCAAGGGCGCAACGGACGGCGTGAAATCCGAGAAGGAGAACACCAAGTCCGAGGCCAAGAAAACCTCCGAGGAGACTGCGCAGGAGTTCGCGTCTGCCAAGAAGCAGGCCAAGACCAGCGGCGAGACGATGGTGAACAACTTCGCCAACGGCATCAACGCTGGAGCCGAGAACGTAAAGTCCAAGGCGCAGGGCGTGCGTGACAAGGCGGTCACCGGGTTCAACGGAGGAACGGGCTACACCAAGGCGAAGTCCGCTGGCAAGAACATGTCCGGCGGCTACGGTGACGGAATCAACGCCGGGGCAGAGTCTGCGGCGAGCGCGGCACGCGGCGTGAGCAATAAGGTCGTGTCCGCTTTCCGCTCCAGCACGGGAACGGCCCATAGCGCCGGAACCGCCGTCATGAACAGCTACAGGAGCGGCCTGTCGAACGCCGCCAGCGGCGCGGTGTCGGCTGCGTCCAGCGCGTCCAACAGGGCCGCGAACGCTTTCCGCAACGGCAGCGGTACGGCCAGCAACTCGGGCAGGGCGCTTGGCAACAGCTTCAAGAATGGACTTCGTGGCGTGAACGCAAGCTCCGCCGCGCACTCCGTCGCGGCATCCGGCGAGAGCGGTTTGCGCGACTACCGAGGATGGTACGAGAACGCCGGACGATATGTCGGATACGGATTCGACGACGGCCTGTGGAGCACCCGCTGGACCATCTACAACACCGCAGAGGTCATTGCGACCAACGCGGCCAACAGGATGCGCCGTAAGCTGAAAATCCACTCTCCGTCCCGAGTCACGATGGAAATCGGCGGCTACTTCGGCGAGGGCTTCGCAATCGGCATCTCCGACAGCGCCAAGACGGTGGCCGACGCCGTAACCGACATGACCGCCCAGTCGCTCGACGCCACGAAGGAGGCCGCGAAGTTCGGAGAGAACGTCGGCAAGGCCTACGGCAACGCGATTGGCGACGGCTTCGACGGCTCCAAGGTCGCGTCCATGCTGCAGGACTCCGAGAACCTGGCGCGTTCCACCTCGGCGTCAACGTTCGACGGCTCCTCCAGCCGATACACCTCGCACGAGGGTTTCCCGACCTCATTCGAGACTGAGACTGCGGTAAGCGCCATGACCAAGGCAATGGTGCAGTCCGCGATGACCACCGGGCAGCTCGGCGGCCAGCAGGTCAACGGCGGTGGAGACACCACCATCGTCCTGCGGGTCGGCAACGAGGACCTTGCCCGCGCGGTCGTTAAGGGTAACGAAAGCCTCGCGCGTCGAGGCGTGGTGAGTTTGGAGTAGCCACTTGGCAATCCTGAGCATCGGGGCGAGCGCCGACGGCGTGCGCCCCGTCTCGCCCGACCCGTCCTCGCTCGAATGGGGCCTACAGGACGTGTCCGGCTCCGATGCGGGACGAGTCATGGACTCGACCGCGACCATGTACAAGCAGCGTCTCTGCCAGAAGCGAAAGCTCAAGTGCACCTGGGCGCAGCCGACTGCCGCCCAGGTTGCGGCAATCCTGCAGGCCGTCAACCCCGAGTACATCTACGTCCGCTACTGGGACGCGATGGACGGATGCATGGAGACGCGCTGCTTCTACGTCGGCGACCGCTCCGCCCCGCTCCAGTACGTCTGGGTCAGCGGAACCCGATACAAGACCCTCAGCTTCGATTTGATCGAGAGGTAGCCCATGCTCAGCATCAGCAGCGAGTACGAGCTGTCCCTTAACGAGAACTCGAACCAGCTTATCAAGGCGAAAATCACCTTCGCCGACAATACCGTGCGCCAGCTGACTGGCGACGACATCGTCGCCTGCGATTTCGACCAGCAGGTTTCATCCGACAGCTCGTTCGACATCGGCACGGCGATTATCGGACAGATGACCATCACGCTCAACAACCACGACGGCAGGTTCGACGCCTGCGACTTCACCAAGGCGCAGTTCGTCGTCTGGGTCGGCAAGCAGCTGTCCAAGGGCACTGAGTGGATTCAGCGCGGCGTCTACACCGCCAACCAGCCAGACTCCTACAACGGAACCATCGCCATCTCCGCTCTCGACAACATGTCCAAGTTCGAGAAGCCGTTCAGGACGTTTCTCGCGTCCGTCGGCGCCCTGCAGGGGGCGAACGCATCCGTCCGCACGCTCCTGACCGACATGTGCAGGCACTGCGGAGTCACTTGGGTCGATAGCGGGGACAAGGCGTTCGACACAAAGTTCGAGTACGGCTACGTCGACAGCAACGCCACGTGCAGGCAGGCTCTGGCGTACGCATGTCAGGCGCTCTGCGTAAACGCCTCCATCACTAATGACGGCAGGCTTAGGACTGTCTGGTACGACTCCGCTCCGTTCGAGGCGGAGTCCGACTTGGACGGCGGCGAGTTCGATGCCGCAAAGCCCTACGCAACTGGAGCGTCCAAGGACGGCGGCAACTTCACCGACTACTCAAGCGGCGCGTCCGCAGACGGCGGCACGTTCTTCACCAACAGGAACGTCCACAGGCTCTACGCCTTCAGCAACATCACGGTCAACACCGATGACGTCGTAATCACCGGGGTACGCGTGACCGAGCGCAGCGTCACGGTCGGCAGCAAGACGACCAACGGCGGCACCTACACGGTCGGAACCGAGGGCTACGTGCTCGACGTGAGCAATAACCCTCTAATCATCCCGGGCACTGGCAAGTCTGTCGCAGACCGCATCGGTGCCAAGGTCATCGGTCTTAGGTTCAGGCCGTTCAGCGGCAAGCACATTTGCGTCCCGAGCCTGGAGGCGGGGGACTGTGCCTTCGTCATCGACCGCAAGCAGAATGTCTACAAGACCTACGTGACTCGCGTGAAGTACTCCGTGAACGGCGGCATGACCGTCTCGTGCGGCGCCAAGAGCGCGAGCAGGAACAGCGCGGACAACGCGGGAGCGAGCACGTCCGCTGTGGTCAGGGCGCGCAACGAGCTGCATCAGGAACTCGGCATCAGGGACGAGACGATAAAGAACCTCGGTGAGACGCTTGCCAACGCTAGCGGACTCTACCACACCGAGGCGAAGCAGCCCGACGGCTCCACCGTTGGCGGAAAGACCTACGCCACGGGGCTCAGCGCTGACGGCAACGCGGTGCTGAACCGCATCTACGCGATCGGCATCAACGCGGACTACCTGACCACTGGCCGAATCAGCTCGAAGAATGGAAACAGCTTCATCGACCTGGACACCGAAGAGGCCAACCTAAAGCTGGGGAATAAAACGACCGTCGGCGGCAAGGTCATCGCCACCACGGATGTGGCCGCGTCAAAGACGGTGACGAAGTACGCCACGTCGACCAGCAACACGACCGCGCCGACGAGCGGCTGGCAGGACTCCTGCCCTCCGCGCAAGGCTGGCAGCTATATCTGGTTCAAAATCGTCACCGTCATGCAGAGCGGCGCCCAGATTGAGTCCATGCCGTCATGCATCAGCGGAGCAGACGGCAAGGATGGAGCAACTGGCTCCCAAGGCCCTGCTGGCCCGGCTGGAGTCAACGGCACCAACGGCAAGGACGGCCGCGGCATCAAGTCGTCCGTCCCCGAGTACTACCTGAGCACCACCCCGAGCGCCGTCACTGGCGGCTCATGGTCGACATCTGTCCCTGCTTGGTCTAGCGGGAAGTACTACTGGCAGCGACTTCACATCACGTGGAGCGATGGCGGCACGTCGTATACCGACCCCGTGTTCAACTCGGCTCTGACCTCGGCGAACCAAAACGCCAAGACTGCGGTTGACACGGTCAACGGCCTAGACCAGAAAAAGGTTTTCAACCTGCTGACCGACAACGGCAAGATTAAGGGACTGTTCACGCAGGACGGCCAGCTGTTCGTCAACGCAGACTACATCGGCAGCGGCTCAATCGACGCAAAGCGGGTCGCTATCAGGAACCTGCTTAGCATCGGAGACGACACCAACTCCGTGAGCGTGTCATCTTCTGGCATCTCCTTCATGTCCGGTGGCGTAAAGGACGCGCTGACCATCAAGCCAAAGAGC
>ENA-UESH01002487-UESH01002487.1-human-gut-metagenome-genome-assembly--contig:-NODE-2487-length-10537-cov-28.131549_pt1 | contig 10537 bp, 10 predicted proteins | sample MGYA00243001_ERZ508002 | MGnify/ENA primary metagenome ERZ508002 (study PRJEB26167, sample SAMN06115447) | human gut metagenome | host: Homo sapiens | place: China:Anhui | collected 2015-08-07... | reverse complement strand
CCCGTGCGATCGTCCAGCGATTCGGTGCGGCGACGATCGAAGTGATCGAAACCGACATCGAACGGCTCTACGAGGTGCCGCAGATCGGCCGCAAGCGCGTGGAGAAGATCCGCGAGAGCTGGGAGCGGCAGAAGGAGATCAAGAACGTGATGCTGTTTCTCCAAAGCTACGGCGTAAGCACGGCCTATGCCGCCAAGATCTACCGAGAGTACGGCTCGGAGAGTATCGACAAGGTTCGGGAGAATCCTTACCGCCTCGCCGACGACATCTGGGGCATCGGCTTCAAGACCGCCGACGGCATCGCCGGCAAGATGGGCTACGGGAAGAACGATGCCCGCCGGTGCCGGAGCGGGATCCTTTACACGCTCGGCCAACTCTCGGACGAGGGACACGTCTATGCCGAACGGGAACAACTCGTGCAAGCGGCCTGCACGCTGCTCGAAGCCGACGCGGCACCCGTCTGCGAAGCGTTGGAGCGGATGATCCTCTCCGAGGAGTTGATAACGGAGCGGGAGGCGATCTACCTGCCGGCGTTCTATCATGCGGAGTGCGGCGCGGCACGGCGGCTGAAAGAGCTCGCGGAGAGTGCGGGCCGCACGTTGTTCACTACGGAGCTTGACCCCGGCGTTCTTACCGCAGAAACGGGCATCGACTACGACGACGTGCAGCTCGCTGCGATCCGGCAGGCCGTGACCTCCAAGGTCATGGTGCTCATAGGCGGCCCCGGCACGGGTAAGACGACCACTACGCAGGGCATCATCGCGGCGTTGAAGAAGGCGGGGCTGCGCGTTCTGCTGGCGGCACCTACGGGACGGGCGGCCAAACGCATGAGCGAAGCGACGGGTATGGATGCCAAGACCATTCACCGGCTGCTGGAATACAATCCGCAGGACGGTTATAAACGCAACGACGAAAATCCGCTGGACGGCGACGCCCTGATTGTGGACGAATGCTCGATGATCGACATCCTACTGATGAACAACCTGATGAAAGCCGTTCCGGTGACGATGCGTCTGGTGCTTGTGGGTGACATCGACCAGCTGCCGAGCGTCGGTGCAGGCAATGTCCTGCGCGACATCATCGACTCGCAGAAGATTCCCGTCGTGCGCTTGACGCGAATCTTCCGGCAGGCACAGAAGAGCCGGATCGTGATGAGCGCCCACGCCATCAATCAGGGCCGTTTCCCCGATACGAGCAACGGCCGCGATACGGATTTCTTCTTTATGAAGGAGGAAGACCCCGAACAGGTGGCAGCCACGGTCGTTCGGCTGGTGAAGGAGCGCCTGCCGCGCGCCTATGGACAACGGCCGGACAAGATTCAGGTTCTCACGCCGATGCAGCGGGGCATCGTGGGTGCCGCCAACCTGAACCTGTCGTTGCAGAAGGCCCTGAACCCTTCGGGGCCGAGCCTGAATCGCGGAGGCTACACCTACCGTCAGGCAGACCGGGTGATGCAGGTGCGCAACAATTATGATAAGGAGGTTTTCAACGGCGACCTGGGGTATGTCGAGAGCGTGAATACGGAAGACCGGACGCTGACGGTGGATTTCGACGGTCGCAGCGTGGAGTACGACGTAACGGAGCTCGACGAGCTGACGCTGGCCTACGCCACGACGATCCACAAGGCGCAGGGATCGGAGTATCCGATCGTGGTCCTGCCGGTGCTGATGACCCATTACGTGATGCTCCAGCGCAACCTGATCTACACGGGTATCACACGGGCCAAGAAGATCTGCGTTCTGATCGGTGCGACGAAGGCCCTTGCCTGCGCCATCCGGAATCAGGCCGTGCTGAAACGCAATACCAAACTCAAGGAGCGGCTGAACCCCGCCTTGAACACGTGATCCGGGCGATCGCCTTTCGACGACGGATCGGATCACTTACCGCAGCAGATGCCGCAGGGCTTCGAGGGGATGATACAGCAGCATCCGGGGCCCGGCATAGCGCATCACGGCCCGAATCTTTTCCCGCTGTGCCGGAGCGTAGCAATGAACCGTGCACTGTTTGCAGGAGCCTTTGAGAGGGCCGTAGCGGCAGGTTTCCAACCGCCGGCAGGCGTAGGACAAAAGGCTGCGGCACGCCTCGCACAGCTCCGCGTTGTGCTCCTTGCGACGGCAATAGAGGCGTATCATCCGTTCTACCGTCCGTTTTTCCCGTTCGATGCGATCCATCCTATTTCGCCTTTACGGTCAGTAGCTCCCGCCAGTCGGTCGTATAGCGCGGCGAGAGATGTTCGCGGTTCATACGGAACGGCTCGGTTCCCTGTGCCGCGATGACGATGCTGCCCCGGCCATAGACCTTGTTCACCCGATCCAGAGCCTCCATCAGTCGTGCGTGCTTCCCCTTGTCGGGCGGTGCGAACAGAGTGCCCTGCACGCCCGTTGCCGGTACGATCTGCGCGAGTGTCACACCGGCTTTTTTGTACCCGAACCCTGGACGATAAATTTGCCGCAGCGCTGCACGGGCCTGCCGGACGATCTCCAGCGTGCTGTCGGTAGGTTCGGGTAAGGTCAGCACGGCCGTTTCATAGCGCTGAGGCTGGTCGTCCCGGTGGCGGTTGGTGAAAATGAATCCGTGTATCTGCCCGCAGAGAGCACGCTGGGCGCGGAGCTTCTCGGCGCACATCGAAGCGAACTCCGCGACGATGCGTTCGAGCTCCTCCCGCTCGTAGATCTCCTTGGGGAAACTGCGCGAGACGGTGATCTGCTGCTTCTGCTGCGGCATCTGTTCGAAGCCGATGCACTCGATGCCCTGTAACTCGCGCCACGTCCGCAGACCCGTAATCCCCATGCGCCTGTGTATCCACTCCTCGGGCAGCTCGACGAACTGCCGCGCGGTCGTGATGCGCATCGAATCGAAGAGCTTGCCGTAGCGGCGTCCGATACCCCAGACCTCGTGCAGGGGAAAGGTCGCAAGTACCTTTTCGATGTCCTCGGGCCGATGCATGTAACAGCAGCCGTCGAGTTTCGGGTAGCGCTTGGCCAGCTTCGAGGCGATCTTGGCCAGAGTCTTGGTCGGCGCGATGCCGATGCTCACGGGAATGCCCGTGTTGCGGCGTATCGTGCGGCCGATGCGACGTCCGTAGTCGTCTAACGGCTCGGCGATGCCGTGCAGGTCGAAAAATGCCTCGTCGATGGAGTACACCTCGACGGAGGGGACGAGCGTGCGGAGCGTCGCCATCACACGGCGCGACATATCGCCGTAGAGGGCGAAGTTGGCCGAAAAGACGGCCACGCCGTGCCGGTCGATAAGCCCCTGTACCTGATAGAGCGGCTGCCCCATGCCGATGCCGAGGGCTTTGGCTTCGTTCGAGCGGGCGATGATGCAGCCGTCGTTGTTCGACAGCACGACCACGGGTCGCCCGACAAGATCGGGACGGAAGACCCGCTGGCAGGAGGCGTAGAAGTTGTTGCAGTCGCAAAGGCCGTACATCGAAGGTGTTATTTGAAGGTTTTGACGACGTGACGCACCACGCCCCAGATCGAGAATTCGTTGTCGGCATCGACGCGAATGGGCGGATATGCGGGATTGGACGGCAGGAGCCAGGCCCCCGCAGCTTCCAGCTTGACCCGTTTGACGGTGAACTCCCCATCCACGTAACAGACGGCGATGCATCCGTCGTAAGGCTCGACGGCACGATCGACGATCAGCAGGTCGCCGTCGCCGATACCGTCGCCCGTCATGCTGTCGCCCTCGACACGCACGAAAAATGTCGAGGCAGGATTCGGCACCAGCTCACGGTTCAGGTCGAGCGGCATGTCCAAAAAGTCGTCCGCCGGCGACGGGAACCCCGCCCTGACCGTGCCGCCCGACAGAGGAACTTCGCACGGAGTAGACAGGCCCGGACGAAAGATTCGCAGTGTTTTTTTATCCATTCTTCTACATTTTACGGAACAGGTGTGAGTCTGTACCGGCCTTGAAACAGCACCTCGGGGAGCGGATCGGCGGACATCTCTCCGGCCCAGTAGCGCACGGCTGCGGCGGCTATGTCGCGGGCCGTGGCCGTACGCTCGTCTATGGCGTCGAGCCAGCGCATGTCCCCTGTAAAACGGTCGTACGTTTCGAGGATTTGCACTTCGCATAGCTGTGCCGAGGACATGCCGCTGTAATTCCTGTAATATTCGCAGGCCGCTCTCTCCGTGAAGAAATAGGCGCAGTCGGTGCGACCGATACGCATGTGCGGAGGACGGTGCAAATCGAATGCCGCATCCCAGATGCAGCAGACGCACGCCTGATGCTCCGGATTGAAAGGGTCGAGCTGCGGAAAGTGGTCGGCAAGCGAGGGAATCGTTTGCAGGATGCTTTGGCCGCTTAACAGCGACTGGACATAAACAAGACGCATGATCTGCGCGTGCCGGGCATAGTCGGGGTGTCGCAGGTTGTTGTCGCGCGTTTTCGTATCGAGATCGATTCCGATTTGCGTACGGTCGGATTCCAAACGGTAGAGTGCCATTGCGAGATTCTGTTTCGGGTGCCTGCAAATATAGCGATAAGACACCGAAAAGAACACGTAATTTTCGATTTTCATTCGCCTCCGGTTGCCTGCGGGGAAGCTCGGCACGCGCACGGCCGCTGCCGCGCCCTCGTCGGCTGCGGACGGGAAAATCATCCTCGGCGTCGGCATACCTCCGCCCTGCGGTATTTTCCCGTCGCTGCGCCGCCGTCGCGCACCGGTGTTCTTCCCGAGGCAACCGGTACGTCCGGGATAATACAGATCGTCTGCCCGACAGATTCGGAGGCGGTCGAGGTTGTTCCGCGACGCTCCGGTCTTCGCTTTTCATTTACGAATCTCCAAACCGATAACGAACCATGACACATGATCCGACGAAGGGCTGTTATACCCTCGACACATTACGGGCATTGAATCCGCTTTACGACAACGAACACGGCTTGACACAGCAGGACGTCGAAGCGGTCAATGCCATGAAGAAATACATCGAATCGACACGCAGCGCCGACAGGCCGCAGTGCGGCGATCGGGTGCGATACGTTTCCCGCCACGGCGACTATACCGGCAGTGCATTGATCGCCTACGACAGAAACGATATGCTCACCGTCTGTATCTATCCTTACGATCCCTTCGCCTCGCGGACGAACGACGGCGTACAGTGCTGTAGCAGCGGAGGCCCCTATACCCATGTCGCGGCTGCCGCATTCCGCTATGAGGGTCCCCGGCGGGGTTCTTTCAAAATCTGGGGTCACGACGGACCTTGCGGCAACGGGTCGATCTGCTTCGAAGCCGAAGTCGCGGGGTGGAGCTACCGCGAACCCGATCCGCTCTATGGCGACTTTACGACCGAGGCGTGGCGCAGGCTCTATGTTTACCGAATCGAACAGCTGTATGGCAACTATTTTTACTATGCAAACGGTCGGGAGATCGGCGACGAAGCGGCGTTCCGGACGTTCCTGCACGATTACAAAGCCACCGTATTTCCGGGACGTTTGCCCCGGCAACTGGTCGTCTGGTGCTACTGCCATGCGGAGAGACCCCTGTGGCAGGAGCAGTGGGATGCGCTCGACGCGCCGATCGCCGATTACCGCATCTACGACGATTCGCAACCCGTGAAGATTCTCTACGATGATCTTCGGCACGAACGGATCGTCTATTACGTTCCGCCCACACTTCATATCCATTAAATCCCGATACCACTATGAATGATGACACACTGATCGTTACCGAAACCGAGGGCGATACGTTCGACTTGCAGCTCTCGGAGTCTTCGACGCCCGAAACCTTTCGACGCCGGGCCGCTTCGCTGACGGGAAGCGGCCTTTCCGAATCCGAAGCGCGGCATGTCGTTGCGACGACGCCCGTTCCGATGGAGATTTTCTGCGACTCCGAGCGCGGAATCTTCGCTGTCGAAGCCGAACCGCTCGCCTACAGCCCGCTGTTCAATCCCTACACGGGAGAGGAAATTCCGAACGAGAACCTCCGAACGGAGGATGCGAAACTTTCCGACAGCCGAACCGCGACGGAAAGAGATAAGATACTGGAACGATACGAGGCGATCGACCGAATACACCGCCGATGCCTCGTCGATCTGATGACAGGAATCGTTTCCGAAATGACGGGCCAAAGCCTCGATTCGGGCAACGAATATCCGGCATCGGACGAACGCCAGGATAAATGCTATGTCACAGCTTTCCAGATAAAACATGCTGTGTTGTATGCCTGCCTGTCGTACGACTACGGAGGGGATCGCTGCGTGCCGGTGCGGGACCTCGAAGTCGGACAGCTTTTCGATGTCTTGCGGATGATGCTGCGAGACCTCTGAATATCATTCCGCCCCGTTTCGCCCCGTAATCAGCGACGATTACGGGGCGCATTTGTTTTACCATAAAATTTACCGATTATGAGCCACGAAATCATCAAAAACATCTTCGTCACCGCCGACCGGCGCGTGATCGTCTGCCATGCGTCCAGCAATATCCAACCGCAGATCTTTCATGAGGAGGAATACGAACCCCTGACCGAACTGTTGCGCAAGGAGGGCTACGAACGCCTGGAGGAGGAAATCCTCTATCTCTTTTTTCTGGGAGTCTGGCAGAACGACCTGCGGCACGGCCGTGCCGTCGCCCGCGCTATCGAGCAGGAGCGGATGGATGTTTACGAACTCTGGAAACGATGCGATCGGGACGTATCGTTCCGACGGGAGTTTATCAGACATTTGGCCACCTATCTCGAACCTTTGACGGTCGAATTGCCGAACCTATAAAACCTCGATACGACTATGCAAGTGAAATTATTGCGTCAGGCCGCAGGTCGGGATGACCGGATCGTCGCGGCCTATGAAGATGTGACCTTCCTGAACGAACACGTCGGATGGTACCCCATTATAAAAGACCGGTTCCGTAAGGCGAACGATATAGTTGTCGTCGTACTGCGCGTCGGCGACGTTTGTTTCGAAGCCGGAAGTATGTTTCGCAGAGGAATGCTCCGCAAGGAATGTATCGAAGCGCGGACTGCGGAAGCTCGCAACCTGCGAGCCGCCGTGCAACGCCGTATGGAGAATCTCCAATGGATTCCGTCGTCTTACGTGGCAGCCTTCGAAGCGCTGGGTTGGGATGCCCGGCCGTTGAAGGGGCATCGCACCCGTATGCGCGAACTGTATGCTGCGGAAGACCGAAGACGGGAACAAGTGCGGATCGAACGGGAAAAACGACGACAGCGGCAAGAGGAAGCGCGGCTGAGAACGTCATTGAAACGGGCCGAGGCTGCTTTTCGGGAGGGAGGATTCGTCGAAACGGAACTCTTTGTTGCCTTGTGCGGCAAATATGGGATCAATATCCACCCCCGGGCGCTCGGCATGCTGCAAAGACGGATTGCCGATTTATCCCGAACGCAGATCCATTGCAAAGGCGTATGCCGAGGTTTCCGTATCTCGTCGTTGCGCGGATGCCGCGAATTGATCGATCGCTTGGCGGAAAAACTAAAATAGATTTTCAAATATTCACCCTGTAATTTAACTCAATATGAAAATTATGTGTCAGGAGCACTACGACGAAGTAGTGCGTTATGCCGAACGAATCGGCGACAAAACATTGGAAGAACGGTTGAACGATCTGAAACGGTGGGAGCGGAATCCGAACTGTCCTTGTGAAATCGAACTGTATAAGGATTCTGCGCCTTATTCCTTTCTTTTCAGGCAGCGCTATGCCGACGGCAGTACAGGCATTGTCGGCGGACTGGTCTATCACGGCACACCCGATCGTTCGGGATGTTACTGCGAACCGAGAATCCGCGGCTGGGAAATTCATACGTGAAATGCGGATTCTGATTTGACAATGAATCTTGATTAATAAATGACGTATAAAAAACGAACCGATGAAACAAAATAAAAGTATTATAGACCGCTATTTCGACTATATGCGGGATAGCTGGTGCGAAGAAGAATGCCGCACGATCTTCGGCACACGGGCTGCGAGCGTGTGGAAAGTGTGGTGCCGAAGTATTGCACCTGACCTGTGCGGTGCAGCCCGACGATTCTATGTCGCTCTCGATAGGGGCAATCGGCGGCTGTTGATCGAGCACATTGCGTGTGCTGTTCGAGGACAAGACGAGGAATGCCTTTCTAAGGAGCCGAGTGTCCTTGTTTGCGAAAGATGCGGCTCGCGTGAGATACAGATGATGGCGTGGGTCGATCCTAATACGTTGGAGTATGTATCCTCGATAGACGCGGATGCTGACGATCAATGGTGCGACGCATGTCAGGAGCACGTATGGTTTTGCTCGCTCGAAGAGTTCGGAGATAACCTCGATGCCTGGTGGTTGGCAGTGGACTTCCCGAAAATGGAACGAATTACGGGATTGTCTGCGGCGAATTATCCGGCGGATGACGAGGGACAAGCGTTCCTCGATGCCTGCAACACTTGGTGGAAAGCCCTCGACTATGAACGAAAACGGGCTATCTGGATGGAGAACGACCAGAGTCGGACGGAGCGGCAAAACGAAGACGAAAACGAGATGTAATCAAGTTCAATAACATGAAATAATCGATTGGGTGAAATTTCCAGTCTGGAAAATTGTCATTTTATCAATATATCGTAGAACAATAAATTGCACTCTATAGCATGATAACATGAAGAATTTTAATTGATCCAGGTCCATATTGAAAAACAGACGTAACCGTGATACTTTTTTAATTTGTATAACACGTCAGTGTCCAATTTGAAAGATACAGGGGTTAAATAAGTCGTACTTTGCAGTTGAAAATTAATGTTATCATATTTTTTCGCAATAGCTATAAACTCCTTCTCCCGCCTATCCATCATATTGAGAACATCTTCGAAAGATTCTTGAAGGAGCCAAAGATTTTGTGCATATCTGGTAGGAGAAACATATTCCCATGTATTTATTTTCCATGTAGCTTCAGGCGGTTTTTTTCCGCCCATATGTGCTCCTTTGATCTGTTTTCTTGACGGTTCTATGCCAACAATTTCAGATACAATGTCCGGTTTATCATTTAACGTATCAATCCAAAGTAAACATTTATAATTCGTGTCTGAATTTACTTCCGACTTTTCACTGCTTATAATATTATTTGAATCCTCTTGAACTGTAATTTGATAATCTATCGAACAGTGATAATCACATAATTTCTCAATTACGCGGGTGGATAGGTCAAATTGCAGCCAAGGTTGATCTACATAGTATGTCAAGGCTCGCAGTTGAATATGAATTCCATGATATTTTTCTTTAATAAAATAGAATTCCGACTGGCAAGAATCCAATATTTTGAAAATATCTTCGAAAGCATCGTTGTATTGATTTATACGATAGCTACTATCGATATGTTCAGCAGAATGCAGTTCCCAAACATTTTGATTGAAAAATCGGGAATTTCCTTTATCGCCTTTTATATAGATTTTAGACGGTTTTATTCGAGTCTGCTTTGTAATGGTATCCGGATGCTCTTCCCCTGTATCAATCCAGAGGTAACATTGGAATATTTCTTTACTGACACTCATACGATTATTGTATTAGATAATCATGTATATTCATGTATGTCGGCTCAAAATGTGCTCCATCCGGAGTACTATAATATATATTTCCCTGTTGATCTTTGTAATAATCAATTTTTTGCCCGTTGCCCTGTTTGGGTTTATATCCGTGCGGTTCAAATCCATTTTCTTGCATTTTCTTCATTTGATTAGGGCTTATTCTTTTATATTGTTTTTCTTTTGAAGACTCAATTTTTGCTTTACCTCTATTATATCCTTGTGATGCATTATTAGCGGCATTCCCCATCAACGTAATTCCGAGGGCTTTCATCCCTAATCCTGTTAATGCAACGCCTTCTCCGATTGTTGCAAGAGGAACTGTAACTTCTGCGGATGCACCTGCCGTTGCCATTGTCGTACCAGCGGCTAACGATCCTACAGCCATTCCTGTAGCCATCAACCCTTCCCCAGACTCCGATAACTTATTACCTGTAATACCCGCCAATATATCTGATGTTTGCAAAGCATTGTTGTAATCTACAGGATCGGTTGGAGTATAGCTGTCTCGTAGTCCAGTTGTACCCGGAATGATATTTGTAACAAAACCAATAGCATATCCTACGGCTGCATCTTTTATCGATTGTCCTTTCTTGTCACTGAACCGTATGGGATTGCCCGCGCAGTAGTTGTATGCTCCGATACGGAAATACTTCTCCAACAACGGATCCTGCTGCAAGAACGTTACCCCTTCGGGATCGTAGAACCTTGCGCTGAAATCGAGATAGTGTGCCGAGGAAGAGTATGTCTGCTGAATTTCCTTTCCCGAAAACGTGTATCGGTTGTCCGATGTCGGCATATCGGGCTGTTCCCACGCCTTGCCGAAGGGATAGTAATCCTTGCGGTCGAGGTCTTCGCGTCTTGTTGGCGTTACCTTTGCTACTACGCGCGTACTGCCCAGATGATCCGTCAGGAAATAGTACACCTCCGAACTTGTTCCGTCATTCGTTCCTACGATCCGTCCGCCGCCGAACGACGCGCTCTCGAATGAATTTACTGTTCCGTAGTCCATCGAATATACCAAAGAACCCGCATACTG
>ENA-UESH01002480-UESH01002480.1-human-gut-metagenome-genome-assembly--contig:-NODE-2480-length-10583-cov-4.500952_pt1 | contig 10583 bp, 10 predicted proteins | sample MGYA00243001_ERZ508002 | MGnify/ENA primary metagenome ERZ508002 (study PRJEB26167, sample SAMN06115447) | human gut metagenome | host: Homo sapiens | place: China:Anhui | collected 2015-08-07... | reverse complement strand
ATTCTCGTACCCCTGCTCTCCGGCCTGTTCGGTTAATCGCCCGCACAAATCCTTCGCGGCGTCCGCCCCCCCGGGGCGGGCGCTGCGGGAAAGGAGGGTAAAGCCCATTGGATTTGATATGGCAGAAATTCACCGAGTGGCTCAAGGAGCTGCTGGTCGGGGGCATCATGGACAACCTCACCGGCCTCTTTGATAACGTCAACGCCAAGGTCGCGGAGGCGGCGGGACACATCGGCAGCACCCCGCAGGCGTGGAACGCCAATATTTACAGCATGATACGCTCCCTCTCGGACAACCTGATCCTGCCCATCGCCGGCGTGATCCTCGCCTTTGTGATGACACTGGAGCTGATACAGCTTATCGCGGACCGCAATAACCTCCACGACATCGACACATGGGTATTCTTTAAGTGGGTATTTAAGACAGCGGCAGCCGTGCTCATTGTGTCCAACACATGGAACATCGTCATGGGCGTGTTCGAAGCGGCGCAGAGTGTGGTAAACAGCGCCTCCGGCATCATCGTCGGAAACACCTCCATCAACCTTGCCGACCATATCGCAGACCTCGAGGCGCGGCTGCTGGAGATGAACGTGTGGACGCTTTTGGGGCTGTGGCTGCAATCCTTCGTGGTGGGCTTCACCATGTGGGGGCTGACCATCTGCATTTTCATCATCATCTACGGCAGAATGATCGAGATTTACCTCGTCACCAGCATCGCGCCCATCCCCATGGCCACCATGATGGGCAAGGAATGGGGCGGCATGGGGCAGAATTATCTCCGCTCCCTGTTGGCTTTGGCGTTTCAGGGCTTTCTCATCATCATCTGCATCGCCATCTATGCGGTGCTGGTACAGAATATGCTCATCGACGACAACATTTCCACGGCCATCTGGCTGTGCATGGGCTACACGGTGCTGCTCTGCTTCACCCTGTTCAAAACCAGCAGTCTCGCAAAGTCAATTTTCAACAGTCATTGACGGAGGTACACCATTATGGCATACGTTCCCGTACCCAAAGACCTGAACGCGGTCAAGACCAAGGTGCTGCTGAACCTGACGAAGCGCCAGCTCATTTGCTTTGGCGCTGGTGCGGCGCTGGGCGTTCCGCTGTTCTTCCTGCTTAAAGCCCATACCGGCGTCAGCACGGCGGCGATCTGCATGATCCTGCTCATGCTGCCCTTTTTCCTGCTGGCCATGTATGAGAAGAACGGACAGCCCCTTGAAAAGATCGTCCGCAACATCGTGCAGGTCTGCTTCCTGCGCCCCAAGCAGCGCCCTTACGCAACCAATAATTTCTACGCCGTTCTGGAACGGCAGGACAATTTAGACCGGGAGGTGTATCGCATTGTCCACCCGCACAAAACTCACCCGCGCCGAACGCAGGCAGATCGAGGCCGCCATCGCAAGAGCGAAGCGGCAGGATAAGAAACAGAAGTCCGCACAGGACAGCATCCCGTTTCAGCGGATGTTCCCCGACGGCATCTGCCGCGTGACGGACAGCTACTACACGAAAACCGTCCAGTTTCAGGACATCAACTATCAGCTCAACCAGAACGAGGACAAGACCGCCATCTTTGACGGCTGGTGCGACTTCCTCAACTACTTCGACAGCTCCGTGCGCTTTCAGCTCTCCTTCGTGAATATGTCCGCCAACAAGGACAATTACGCAAGGTACATCACCATTTCGCCGCAGGGCGACGATTTTGACAGCATCCGTCTGGAATATACCCAGATGCTCCAGAACCAGCTTGCCCGCGGCAACAACGGCCTCATCAAGACCAAGTACCTGACCTTTGGCGTGGAGGCGGATGGGCTGAAAGCGGTAAAGCCCCGCTTAGAGCGCATCGAAACGGACATCCTCAACAACTTCAAGCGCCTCGGCGTGGCGGCGGAGCCGATGAACGGCACGGAGCGGCTGCGGCTGCTGCACGGGATGCTGCACATGGACGAGCAGGAGCCGTTCCGCTTCTCGTGGGACTGGCTGGCACCCTCCGGGCTTTCGGTCAAGGACTTTATCGCGCCCAGCTCCTTTGAGTTCCGCACCGGGCGCTCCTTCGGCGTCGGCAGGCGCATCGGCTGCGCCAGCTTCTTGCAGATTTTAGCCCCCGAACTCAACGACCGGATGCTGGCAGACTTCCTCGACATGGAAAGCTCCCTCATCGTCAGTATGCACGTCCAGTCCGTGGATCAGGTCAAGGCCATCAAGACCATCAAGCGGAAGATCACGGATTTGCAGAAAATGACCATTGAGGAGCAGAAAAAAGCCGTCCGCGCCGGATACGACATGGACATCATCCCCAGTGACCTTGCCACCTACGGCACTGAGGCGAAGAAGCTGCTGCAAGACCTCCAGAGCCGCAACGAGAGAATGTTCCTGCTGACCTTTATTGTGGTCAACACCGCAGGCAGCCGCCAGCAGCTTGACAACAACGTATTTCAGGCGGCCTCCATTGCCCAGAAGTACAACTGCCAGCTTACCCGCCTTGATTTCCGGCAGGAGGAGGGGCTGATGTCCTCTCTGCCGTTAGGGCTGAACCAGATCGAGATACAGCGGGGCTTGACCACATCAAGCGTCGCTATTTTTATCCCCTTTACCACGCAGGAGCTGTTTCAGGACGGCAAGGAAGCGCTGTACTGCGGGCTGAACGCCCTCTCCAACAACCTCATCATGGTAGATCGCAAGCGTCTCAAGAACCCCAACGGCCTCATCCTTGGTACGCCCGGAAGCGGCAAGAGCTTTGCCGCAAAGCGGGAGATCGCCAATGTGTTCCTCGTCACCGACGACGACATCATCATCTGCGACCCCGAAGCCGAATACGGGCCGCTGGTGGAGCGCCTGCACGGACAGGTCATTAAAATCTCCCCCACAAGCCCGCATTACATCAACCCTATGGACCTGAATCTCAACTATTCGGACGATGAAAACCCGCTGAGCCTGAAATCCGACTTCATCCTCTCCCTCTGCGAGCTGATCGTGGGCGGCAAGGACGGCCTCATGCCGGTGGAAAAGACCATCATCGACCGCTGTGTGCGCATGGTGTACCGGGATTATCTCAGCGACCCGAAGCCAGAGAATATGCCAATTCTGGAGGACTTGTATAACGAGCTGCGGCGGCAGGAGGAAAAGGAGGCGCAGTACATCGCCACGGCTTTGGAAATCTACGTTTCCGGCTCCCTCAACGTGTTCAACCACCGCACCAACATCAACATCGCCAACCGCATCGTGTCCTTCGACATCAAGGAGCTTGGCAAGCAGCTCAAAAAGATCGGGATGCTCATCGTACAGGACGCCGTGTGGAACCGCGTCACCGTCAACCGGGAAGCCCACAAATCCACCCGCTACTACATTGACGAAATGCACCTTTTGCTGCGCGAGGAGCAGACCGCCGCCTACACCGTGGAAATCTGGAAGCGCTTCCGCAAGTGGGGCGGCATTCCCACCGGCATCACGCAGAATGTCAAAGACCTGCTCTCCTCCCGCGAGGTGGAGAACATCTTTGAGAACAGCGATTTCATCCTCATGCTCAATCAGGCCAGCGGCGACCGGCAGATTCTCGCCAAACAGCTCAATATCTCCCCGCATCAGCTCTCGTATGTCACCCACAGCGGTGAAGGCGAAGGGCTGCTTTTTTACGGCAACGTCATTCTTCCCTTTGTAGACCGTTTCCCCCGCGGGGAACTCTATGACCTGCTTACCACCAAGCCACAGGAGCAGACTGCATAACAAAAAGAAAAAGGAATTGCACGATGGAAAACAAACTGATGATTTTTGAAAACGACGCCTTTGGAAAGGTGCGAACGCTGGACCTCAACGGCGAGCCGTGGTTCGTAGCGGCGGATGTGTGCAAAGCGCTGGAACTGGGGAATCCGAGCATGACGGTTGAGCGTCTGGATGATGATGAAAAGGGTATCAGCACTATTGATACCCTTGGTGGGAAACAGCGCATGGCAATCATCAACGAACCCGGGCTGTATTCGCTGGTGATCACCTCCCGCAAGCCGGAGGCAAAGGCGTTCAAGCGCTGGATCACCCATGAGGTCATTCCGGCCATCCGCAAGCACGGCGCGTACATGACGAAATCCGTGTTGGAGCAGGTGCTGGAAAACCCGGAGCTGGTGCTGCTCATGGCGCAGCGGATGCTGGAGGAACAGCGGAAGAACGAGCTGCTTCAGCAGGAGCTGCGGCTGGCAAAGCCCAAGGCGGACTTCTACGACGCATTCATTCACCCGGAGTGCTGCACCAATCTCCGCGCCACGGCAAAGGAGCTGAATGTGCCGGAGCGCTGGTTTGCCCGCTTTCTCCAGCAGACCGGCTTTCTCTACCGCAGCCCTGCGGGGAGCCTCATGCCCTACGCCATCCCCCGCAACCGCGGGCTGTTCCGCGTGAGGGATTATGTCCGCAACGGTCACAGCGGCGCGTACACCCTCATCACCCCCATGGGCAAGAGCCTGTTCCGGGAGCTGCTCCGCTGCGGCGAGGTGCTTCCAACTGATTGATTAAACGAATAAGGAGCGTAACACCATGAAAAAAGAAAATCTGTACCTGATCCACGGCGAGGACTATCTGCGCCACATCGAGGAAAAGCTGGAGCTGCTGTGGATGGCGACCATCCTCATGCACTACATCAAAAACGGAGCTGAGAAGGACGGCTATCTGGACCTGGTACGCAGATCCACCCTCGACTTTGACGAGCGCTGCGAGGAGATGTTCAGTTCTTGGGGCAGGGCGCTCAATTACCTCAAGTCCCGCGACCTTGCGGACCTGTCCGACCTCATCGAAAACGACCTGATCGAGCCGGAATATGCCGGTTACGTCCCTGCGGACAATCCCTGCTGCCCCGGCGAACGCTGCTGCGAGTACGCCGAGCGCATGGAGCGCGAATACACCGCAGAGCGTGAGGCGGACGAGGACAACGAGGACGCCGACGTGTTTGAGTATGACGGAGAACCGGCCATATCTGAGCTGACCGGCGTGTGCAGGGACATCCTCACGGCTGTCGAGGGGCTTACCACGCTTCTAAGGGATGAGTTCGACTATGCAGGCTGACCGCATCTACTGCGGCGACGCCCTGACCGTGCTGAAAACCCTGCCGGACAGCTCCGTAAACTGCTGCATCACCTCGCCGCCGTACTACGCCCTGCGGGATTACGGCGTAGACGGGCAGATCGGGCGGGAGGAAACCCCGGCGCTGTATGTGGAGCGCCTGACTTCCATTTTCCGGGAGGTCAGGCGCGTTCTCACGCCGGACGGAACACTCTGGCTCAACATCGCGGACACCTATGCCGGAAAGGGCAATCAGGGGGATAGCCTCGACCCCAAGTACCCCAACGGCAGGACCGGTCAGGCGGTCGCCCTCAACGGCAAGGTGGAGGGCTGCAAGGCAAAGGACATGATCGGCATCCCGTGGCTGCTGGCCTTCGCGCTGCGCGCAGACGGCTGGTATCTGCGCTCGGACATCATCTGGATGAAAGCGAACCCCATGCCGGAAAGCACCAAGGACAGGCCAAGCCGCTGCTATGAGCATATTTTCCTGCTGTCCAAGTCCCGCCGCTACTATTATGATGCCGCTGCCATCGCGGAGCCGGTTGCGGCCTCCACTCCTGCGCGGATGAAGCGTGGATTTGGTGCAGGCAACAAGTATTCCGCGGATATTCCCGGTCAGAAGCACCAACACCTCAATGACCACCGCCCGAACGGGTACGCTGATGAGGACATCCCGCAGCTTCGCAACAAGCGCGACGTCTGGCAGATCAACACCGTGCCGTACAGAGGCGGGCATTTCGCCGCTTTCCCGCCAAAGCTGGCGGAAACCTGCCTGCTGGCAGGCTGCCCGCCCGGAGGCGTGGTGCTGGACCCCTTCCTCGGCTCCGGCACTACGGCGGCGGTGGCAAGGCAACTTGGCCGGCACTACATCGGCATTGAGCTGAATCCCGAATACTGTACGCTGGCAGAGAAACGGATCGGAGGTGTCGCGGTATGAACGCCTACACCCGGCAGGATCTGAGCGTCATGCAGGCGTGGCCGCTGGAGCGGAAAATTCGCGTGACGCAGGCGAAGATCATTGAATGGTATCACCACTACGGCGGCAAGGTCGCCGTTTCCTTTTCGGGCGGCAAGGACAGCACCGTTCTGCTGGACCTTGCGCGGCGGGCGTTCCCTGACATTCCCGCCGTGTTTGTGGACACGGGGCTGGAATACCCGGAGATACGGGAGTTTGTGAAAACCGTACCCAATGTAACGTGGCTGCGGCCTGAAATGCCCTTTTCAAAGGTCATATCGGAATACGGCTATCCCGTCGTTTCCAAAGACGTGGCACGGCGCGTTCGCTATGCAAAGCGTGGCAGCCCGTGGGCGCTGTGCCATCTGAACGGATTAAACCGTGACGGTACGCCCTCAAAATACAATGAACGATACATGAAATGGCGTATCCTGCTGGATGCGCCGTTTTTCGTTTCCGATCAGTGCTGTTTCATCATGAAGGAGCGGCCCCTGCACAGATATAACCGGGAAACCGGTAGAAAGCAGATCATTGCGACCATGGCCTGTGAGAGCGCACGCCGCCAGAGCGTCTATCTCAAAATCGGCTGCAACGCCTATCACAAGCGGGACCCCACCTCTCAGCCCATGTCCTTCTGGACCGAGCAGGATGTTTTGGAATATCTCAGAATGACCGGTATCCCGTATGCCTCCGTCTACGGCGAGATCGTGGAGGAAAACGGCAGGCTGACCACCACCGGCGCGAAGCGCACCGGCTGTATGTTCTGTATGTTCGGTGTTCATCTGGAAAAGGAGCCGAACCGCTTTCAGCGCATGGCGCTGACACATCCCAAGCAGTACGATTTCTGTATCCATAAATTGGGATGCGGTAAAGTGCTGGACTTTCTCGGCGTACCGTATGCCCCGAACGGAGGTGAAACCCCATGAGCAAACGCTCACCCCGGCTGCTGTTCACGCAGGAGGAGCGGACAGCGCCGGAACTGGAAAAGGCTATCCGAAAAGCGGACAAGCGCATAAAGAAGCTGGAAAAGGCCGAGGCGAAGATACCCAAGAAAACCGTAAAGAAAAAGCAGCGCGTCGTTGACCCGAAAACCGGCACGGTCACAACGCGCCTTTCCTTTGAGGAGGTGGACAAGAAGCGGCCGCCCTCCAAGCTCACCCACGCCCTGCGGGACGCGCCCGGTGCGGCGGCGCTGTCCGCCGTACACCGTGAGATTCGGGAGCATGAGCAGGACAATGTGGGTGTGGAGAGCGCCCACGGCGTGGAGCAGGCGGCGGAGCGCGCCGTGCGACTTGCCCAGCACGCCCGCCGCTCCCATAAGGAGAAGCCATACCGCCGCGCAGACCGCGCCGAGGTCAAGGCAGACCGCGCCAACCTCCGTGCGCTGGACAAAACGGCACAGCACCATGACCCGCAGTTTTCCAGCAATCCCTACTCCCGCTGGCAGCAGAAGCAGGCCATCAAGAGGGAGTATGCCGCCGCCAAAGCCGGAAAAAGCGCCGGGAATACGGTCAAAGCCTCCGAAGCCACGGCAAAGGCGGCGCGGAAAGCCGCGGAGAACACAAAGAAAACCGGTGAGTTCATCGCCCGTCACAAAAAGGGCTTTCTTATCGTAGGCGGCATCGCGGCAATGATCGTCCTTATCCTCTGCACCGTGTCCTCCTGCTCCCTGCTGATTCAGGGCGGAGCCACCGGCGTCAACGTGTCCACCTATCCCAGCGAGGACGCGGATATGCTGGCGGCAGAGGCACAGTATTGCGCCATGGAAGCGGAATTGCAGCAGTATCTCGACACCTACGAAAGCACCCACGATTACGACGAGTACCACTTCGATCTGGACGAGATTGAGCATGACCCCTATGTGCTGATTTCCGCCGTTACCGCCCTGAAAGGCAAGGAGTGGACGATCTCCGAGGTCGGCGGCATACTCGATATGCTGTTTGAAAAGCAGTACATCCTGACGGAAACCGTCACCACAGAAACGAAATACCGCACCGAAACGCGCACCGGCTACTATACCGATGCGGAGGGCAATCTGCACAGCTATGAATACACCGTGCAGGTGCCGTACACATACTACATCTGCACAGTCCGGCTGGAAAATTTTAACCTCTCCCATGTGCCGGTCTATATCATGTCGCAGGATCAGCTCTCCCTTTACGCCATGTATATGGCTACTCTGGGCAACCGCCCGGATCTCTTCGGCGGCTCGGAGTACATCGGGAAATACTACACCGCCGACTATGAAAAGTACGAGATACCCCCGGAAGCGCTGGAGGACGCGCAGTTCGCCGCCATCATCAAGGAGGCGGAGAAGTATCTCGGCTACCCCTACATCTGGGGCGGCAGCACGCCCGCCACCTCCTTCGACTGCTCCGGCTTTGTCAGCTATGTCTACAACAACTGCGGCGTGGGCTGGAGCTTCGGCAGGCTGGGCGCGTCCGGGCTGCTGGGCATCTGTACGCGGGTATCCGCCGCCAACCTGCGCCCCGGCGATCTGGTGTTCTTCCAAGGCACCTACGACACGGCGGGCGCGTCCCATGTGGGCATTTACGTCGGCAATGACATGATGCTCCACTGCGGCGACCCCATCCAGTACGCAAGCCTCAATTCAAGCTATTGGCAATCCCATTTCCTTGCTTACGGGCGCGTACCTGCGCCCTGATCTCTTAGAAAGGAGACGAATATGAACCCGAAAATCAGCAGGCTGCGGGCGGAGCGCGAGAAGAACAACGGCAAAATCGCCGCGCTCCAGACCCGCAACAGAGAAATCGACAGCCAGATCATGGAACTGGAGAACACCGACATCATCGGCCTTGCCCGCGCCACCGGCATGAGCATGGAGGAGCTGGCGCAGTTCCTCACACAGCTCAAAAGGGGCGGCGCACCCTTTATCACACCCAATACCAAGGAGGATACGGAATATGCGCATGAAGAATAAGTTCAAAGGCCGCAGGCTGCTGCGCAGCGCCGCCGCGATGATTTGCCTTGCGATGATGTTTTTCACCATGTCCGGCATGGCCATGGCGACGGATATGGAGGACGCCCCGGCAGGCGGCGCGCCGGAAAGCACGCCGGAGATCGTGGAGGCCGAGCTTCCCGCCACGCCCGAAGAAACGCCGGAGCCCCCTCCGGCAGAGCAAGGGCCGGACACACAGGAACCGGCTCCCGCACCGCCTGAAACGACGGAAACGCCGCAGCCGGAGGCGGAATACGCGCTGGAGGCAGATATTCCGGCAGGCTGGCACAACGCGCCGGTGACGGTCACGGTCCGTATCAGGGACAAAAACAACGCGGGCTGGCAGAAGGTAGAGGCGGCGCTGCGGGAAACCGCCGAAAGGACAGACCTGACGGAGCAGTTTGCCCACGACGGCCTCGCCCGCTACACGGTGCCGGACAACGGTATCGTGTTTTTCTTTGTCAACGACCCCTACGGCACGGAGCATACGCTGACGCTGGAGCTGCGCTACATAGACCTTGAAGCGCCGGTCCTTCGCGCAGGCGTCAGCGGTACGCTGCTGCGCGTGGAGGCCGCCGACGCACTCTCCGGCATGGCGGGCGTCTATGTGAACGATGAGCTTTATACCACCCTGCAAAACGGCGAGTTCAGCGTCCGCATTGACAAAAACACGCGGGATTCCCACTTTTACATCATGGGCGTGGACAATGCAGGCAACCGCACGGGCTATGTGGTGATCGCCAACCCCTTCTATGAAAAGGAAACGCCTGCGCCCAGCCCCACACCGGAGCAGCACAGCACCCATTGTCCCGCAGACTGCGATTGCAGGAAGCAGCCCTCCGGCAATACCGGCAGCAGCGGCAATACCGGCAGCAACGGCAGCAATACCGGTGCAGGAAAGCCCTCCAGCACCTCCGGCAGCACGGGAAAGCCTGCTGCGGCACAGACGCCCGCCGCCGCCGAGCCGGCGAAAGCACAGGAGCCCGCCGGTACCGCCACGCCTGTCGCCATTGAGAAAGGGACGGGCTTTTCCCAAAACGGCAGCGCCGTCACCCGCGACCTGCTCTATGACAAGCACACCAACAAGCAGTTCATCGCGGTGGAAACCCGCAACGGCCATACCCTCTATCTGGTGATTGACTATGATAAGCCGCTGGACGAGGACGGAGATCAGTATGAAACCTACTTTTTGAACCTTGTGGACGAAAGCGACCTGCTTGCACTCATCGACGAGGATTCCGCCCCCGTCTGCTCCTGCAAGGACAAGTGCGAGGCAGGTGCGGTCAACACCGCCTGCGCAGTCTGCAAGAACAATATGACGGAGTGCATGGGAAAGGAAAAGGTCACGGAAAAGACGCCGGAACCCGACCCGACGCCTGATACGAGCGACAGCCCGGACAAGTCCGGCGGCGAAAAGAAGTCCGGCAGCGGTCTTGTTGTGATTGTGCTGCTGCTCCTGATGGCGGGCGGCGGCGCGCTGTATTGGTTCAAGCTCCGTAAGAAAAAGCCCGACACAAAGGGACCTGTGGACTTGGACGATTACGACTACGGCGATGAGGACGAGGAATACGAAAACGAGGACGATGCGGACGAGCCGGAGGAAACGGAGGACGCGGATGCATGACC
>ENA-UESH01002479-UESH01002479.1-human-gut-metagenome-genome-assembly--contig:-NODE-2479-length-10590-cov-3.662989_pt1 | contig 10590 bp, 7 predicted proteins | sample MGYA00243001_ERZ508002 | MGnify/ENA primary metagenome ERZ508002 (study PRJEB26167, sample SAMN06115447) | human gut metagenome | host: Homo sapiens | place: China:Anhui | collected 2015-08-07 | study... | reverse complement strand
GCGGAACTCTCAGCGTACTTTTTCTCCCTCTTTTGACTCTTGAAGTGACTTTTTGTAGGTCTTTTTTGAGGTCAGAATCGCTTCTTAACCCCTCTTTTTGATTTTCTTATACGGAAATCAAGTTTGAGACCGTAAAAGGTATTTCACCGGGTTTTTCGGCATTTTTTGCTTATTTGTTAGGCAGTCGTGAGAAAATCAGGCAAGTTTTAAGCGTCCGATTCCGGAAATTACGGTGCTTTTCTGTGGTCTCCCCTACCCTGACGCGGAGAGATCGCTCTTGATTCTCTCATACTGAAATCAAGAGACAGTTCCGAGCGGCGTTTTTCGGTAATTTCGAGGCTGCCGGTACCGACTTTGGGACTTAAAAAGTCCATTTTGAGGTTTCCGGCCTCTGTTTTTCCTCCATTTCGATGAAAATTTCATCTTGATTTCGATATACCGAAATCAAGTAGCGACTGAAGCCATGAAAAAATCATCTTGAAATCGATATATCGAAATCAAGTATCCCTGCGGTCAGCCCTTCCAAAGAGAAAGAATACGGCATTACGGTTGATCAAAAAGACCGTTATGGGAATCGTCTGGAACTCGCCAGGATCTCGGGTTTCTGGCGATCTATAGCGCTGTTTAACGTTGATAGCAGTATGATGTTTTCATAACTCAAACTGAAGTGGGCCCGGAACTGTGTTTCCTGATCCCCTCTTATCTTGCTATGAAGAAAATCGCATTGGCTCTCTGCTCCGCTGTTACGGCTCTTATGAGCCAAGGGGTGTCGGCTCACGGCATGACCCAGAACGACCTGATGAATCTGACAGAAGCGTATGCCTATGTCTATCAGCGGCAGCAGGTGCTCGCGGCGGCGGAGAAGCAATTCGGGAACGACGTTGGGGTGCTGGGCGTGGTTGATACCTCGCGTCTCACCTGGAATCTCATCTATCCGGACGCGGAAAACGCGCTGATCACGCATCTGGGACACTTCGGTCTCAGTCGGGCGGATATCGCGAAGCTCACCGCGGAAACGCTCGGAGCGTCGGACAAGAATCTCCGATTCCGGGACGCGATCCAGGCCAAAGCCGTGGTGCTGCACTACAGCCTGGTGTCCAAGAGTCCGACTGAGAAGGAAAACCGGGTCCGCCGGACACTATCGGATGCCGCCTTCTCGGCCTACCCGGAAGAAGAGTTCGCGTTCCATCGGACAGCGCACGAAATCAAATATCCGCTTCGGAATACCGCGGGTGAGAAAAAATTCCGAATCCTGATCCCGGATTCCTGGGAAGAAACGCCGACGAGTTTTCCGGGGCATCTTGGCTACTGGACGAAGAATGATGAGGACGTCGTCGTCTCGATCGGCGCGAGGCGGCCTGTCGACGATGAGTACAACCCTGCCGATTTTATTTACCGGAACCTGAAGGCCATCGAAGGGACGCCGGAAATCGGGAAGCGGTTCGGACCGCTTGAAAGCGAGCTCGTTAAGAAGGGCCCTTCGAAGGTCGTGATCTTCGATCGGACACCGGTGATCCTTCTCGAGTGGGACGGAAAATTTGCGAGAGACAATACGCCTTTCTACACGCACACCACTTCAGCGATCTATCAGGATGGATCGCAGTACGTGGATGTGGAATTTTATGTGGCGTCACGCGATCCCGAGGCAGCGAAGCGGGCGGGTAACAAGTACCAGATGCTGAGAGACCAGATCCTCAGTTCTATCCGGTTAGTTTCCGCTGACAAATAATCTCCGAAGCCCGCTGATTCCGCGGGCTTTTCCTTTTTCCGAGGGGCAGAAACGGGCCTGTTCTTCGGATTTATGTGTCACCCAAGTGTCATTTTTTTGACATGTGACCGGGCTACCTAGGCAAAGATCTAATCCAAACTTACTACGTCGAGAGACATAGAGAGCCGCAAAGAAAAACGCGGCGGTCTCTCAGTACGCATACAACCAAAAAAGGAGATTTTGACCATGCCCGTTTCGGTTTCACGCCGCAGCCTCTTAAAAGCCTCAGGTCTTACCGCCGCCGCGGTGAGTGTGAATGGCGCAGCGTCCGCGGTCGCTTCCGCAGCGACGAAGGACATCAACGTCCAGCACCCGATCAGGAATATCGAGCACATCCGCGCGTTCTATAAGAATTTCCCGACGCGGCTCGCCGCTGTGCGGAAGGGGTTCAACCGTCCGCTCACGCTTTCTGAAAAGATCCTCTACACGCATCTCTATCACATCGAGGATGCGAGGGACTTCAAGCGCGGACACGAATTCGCGAATTTCCGTCCGGATCAGCTCGTGATGGAAGACCTCACCGCGCAGTCCGCGATGCAGCAGTTCCTCGTCGCGGAGTTCCCGAAGGTGCAGCTCCCCTCCTCCATCCACTGCGATCACCTGACGCTCGCGAGCGAGGGCGCGATCAAGGATCTGAAGGTCTCAAACTACGATAACCGCGTGACCTACAAGTTCCTGAGCGACGTGAGTGATAAGCTCGGTATCGACTTCTGGGAACCGGGCGCGGGCATTATTCATCAGGAAACGCTGGAGAACTACGCGTATCCGGGCTGCCTCATCGTCGGGTGCGACTCCCACACGCCGAATGGCTCGGGGCTTGGCGGCATCGCGATCGGTATCGGCGGCGCGGACGCCGTGGACTGCATGTCGGGTGTGGAATGGGAGCTCCCCGTGCCGAAGGTGATCGGCGTGAAGCTCACCGGGGAACTGAAGGGGTGGTCCACGCCGAAGGACGTCATCCTGAAGCTCCTCGGAATTCTCTCCGTCAAAGGCGGCACGAACGCCATTATTGAATACTTCGGTCCGGGCACCGACACTCTTTCCGCGACCGGCAAAGCGACGATCGCGAACATGGGCGCGGAACTCGGCGCGACGAGCTCGGTTTTTCCCTATGACTCCCACATGATGGATTACCTCCGGAAGACGGGCCGCGAAGAGATCGTCCTGATGGCAAATAAGATCGCGGGCGACCTCAGAGCCGATAAGGCGGTCTACGAGAACCCCTCGAAATTCTATGACCAGGTGATCACGATCGACCTCTCGACCCTTGAACCCCAGGTATCCGGGCCGTTTTCACCGGACGCTGACATGAACCTCTCCGAAATGAAGGAGAACGTGAAGAAGAAGGGGCTCTCCGACAAGATTGAAGCGGTGCTGATCGGTTCCTGCACGAATTCGTCTTATGAAGACATTTCACGCGCCGCCTCCATCGCGCAGCAGGCGCTCGATCACGGGATTTCTGTGAAGTGCCCGATGTTCCTCTCTCCTGGCTCCAACCTCGTGAAGGCCACGATGGACCGCGACGGTCTCACGCAGGTCTTCCAGAAGCTCGGTGTCACGGTGCTCGCGAACGCCTGCGGCCCGTGCGTCGGCATGTGGAACCGCAAAAATAACCCGAAGCGTAAGAACACGATTGTTCACGGCTTCAACCGCAACTTCCGGAAGCGTAACGACGGGAATCCGCTCACTGAAGCGTTCCTCGTGTCGCCTGATATCGCGGTCGCTTACGCGCTCGGCGGCCGTCTTTCCTTCAACCCGATGACGGATACCGTGACGGGGAAGGACGGAAAGGCGGTGAAGCTCGAAGTCCCGCACGGAAATGAGCTTCCGCCGAAGGGCTTTGCCCGTGCCGGCACGGGCTGCCACACGGCGACCTTTAAGACAAAGGTGATCAAGATCGACCCGAGCTACGACCGTCTGCGGCTCCTCGACCCATTCCCCGCCTGGAACGGGAAGGATATCCAGGGGCTCCCGCTTCTCATCAAAGTGAAGGGTAAGTGCACGACGGACCACATTTCGCCAGCCGGCAAATGGATTCACTACGTCGGGAACATCTCCCGGATTTCGGATAACACGCTTTCTGTCGCCGATAACGCCTTCCAGCCCGGGAAACTCGACCACGTCTTCAATCAGAAGACCGGAACGTACGACAAGGTGAGCTCGGTCGCGAAGAGCTATAAGGCCGCGAACCAGTTCTCCTGCGTCGTGGCGGACGAAAACTACGGTGAAGGGTCGTCCCGCGAACAGGCTGCCATGCAGCCTCGCTACCTCAATGTCCAGGTGATCATCGCCCGGAGCTTCGCCCGAATTCACGAGACGAACCTCAAGAAGCAGGGGATCCTCGCCCTCACCTTCGCGAATCCGGATGACTGGAACAAGGTGCAGGAGAAGGACCGCATCTCGGTGGTCGCCGTGACAGTCAAAAAGCCCGGGAAGCCCCTCACCGTGATCCTCAGTCACGCGGATGGGTCTCAGGACCGCGTCCAGGTGAACCACACCTACACCGATCGCCAGATCGAGTGGTTCCGTTATGGGTCGTCGCTTAACATGCTCTGCGCCCAGAACCAGGCAAAGGCGAAGAACGCCTGAGCTTAATTGCAGTACCCGCTCCTGGATCCTCCCGATCCGGGAGCGGCGATTCTCTCTTTGGTCTTCGTTTGAACGTACGACGTTTTCACGCTCTTCCTCAGATTCCTGGTGAAGAGCGTGTTTTTTTATTTTCTGCCGCGAGTCCCCTTCCCTATACTTAGAGACATCACCGTGAACCTTTATCCGTTTATTCCCATGCGCCGCGCGAGGTACCGTCTGAAACCTGTGAGTCTCATCCTGATCGCGGGGCTCGTCGCTCTCCCGCTTCTCACGCCGGCCGCGGGAGCTACGGAAATTGATGAGCCGTACCCGATCGGGCGGGTATTGACGCCCGAAACCGCGGCTCGGAAAGACGCCCCGGACATGGTCCGGATGCAGGTCTCGCACTTCTCGCAGCCAAACCAGAATGACGCGATCATCATGCCGACCGTCCGGGCGTTTCAAAAAGCGTTTGGGCGGGATCATTTCTATGCTGAGGTGTTTTCTGGCGAACGGATCAACCCGAAGAAAACGGATCTGGTGCTGAGTTCGGCCGGCACGTACCGGCGTGCGGCGGATGTCGGAAGCCGCGATATTGGGTCACTCGTTTCGGATCGCTTTCCGGACCCGAATCACGCGGAAGGATCGGTCTTTGTGGTTCGAAAAGGGAACCGGACGTACCAGAGCCTCAAAGATCTCAAAGGCCTAAGGCTCGTGACGAGCGGCCCGAAAGCCTTCACAGGGTACCAGGTCGCGATGGGGGAGCTGCTGCGGGAGGGCATCAACCCGGACCGGTTCTTTTCCGATCAGATCGTGAAACTGAACGATATGCCGTCAGTCGTCACGGCGCTCCGGAAGGGAGAGGCGGATGTCGGTGTGCTCCGCACCTGTTTCCTTGAAGATATGGCGGCCGAAGGCAAGGACATTTCGGATCTCGCGGTTGTCGGAGCGAAACCGGAAACCAAAGACTTCCGCTGCGTTCGCAGCACGGCGCTTTACCCGAACTGGACCGTGACGATCACGCCTCACGCGACCCCGGATGTCGCGCGGCTTGCCGCATCCACCCTCCTCTCGATGAAACCGATCCCGGGGAACCTCCACTGGGGGATGGCGACGGACTTCACGCCAGTCGACACCCTCTTCAAGGAACTCAAAATCGGGCCGTATGAATATCTGCGGCATTGGACGCTGAGACGGTTCCTTTCCGAATACTGGCCGTTTCTCACGCTCTTTATCGCCGCGGTGATCGGGCTCCTTCTTCATTCCGTCCGGAGTGACCGGCTGGTCGAACGGAGAACCCGGGAACTCACGAAGGCGTACGCGAAACAGAAGGAACTTGAGGAAAGGACGCGCCGGGCGAACGAGCATCTCGCGGCGCTGCAGAAAAACGGCATGATCGGGCAGATGAGCTCCATGGTCGTTCATGAGCTCCGGCAGCCGCTCGCAACGATCGTGAATTATGTGCAGAGCCTCTTAAGACTCAGTGACATGCATCGGCCGAATTCTGAAGCCATGATGCAGAAAGGTCTCACCACGATCCGAAGCGAAGCCTTGAAGGCGGACGAGATTGTGACCAAAGTCCGGGACTACGCGAAGCGGTCGAGCGGTTCGGACACCCGGACCGTGATTGATCTCACAGAGCTCGTAAATCGCTCTGTCGCGAATCTCGAGGACTCCAGCCGCTACCGGACCCCGATTCACTCTGATATCCGCCCTGCGTGCCTGATTGAGGGGGACCGCCTTGAAATTGAAGTCGCGGTCGTAAACCTCATCAAGAACGCGCTCGAAGCCGCGGACCGGAAGGGAGGATCGGACGCGCGGGTCTCTGTGGTGCTTGACCGCTTTGAAACGGCGGACGGGGAATCGATCCGCCTCACAATTGAGAACACCGGTGACGTCCTCACAAAAGAGCGGCTCGAGAGTCTCGGGTACGCGACGAAGAGCGCGAAGCCTGAGGGCCTTGGGCTTGGGCTCGCCATCGTCCGCACCATCATCCAGAACCACTCGGGCTCGATCGCGTTTAACCCGAGAGAAGCCGGGGGGCTGGCTGTCACCGTGACGATTCCGGCTCCGTCGCACCCGATTTCCTGATTCTTTCGTTTTCTTCCCTCCACTCTTCGGCCATTCTGCTTCTCTTCTCTATATAGATAAGAAAAAAACCGGAAATCCATCACCCTCGGAGAGAGAAAGGGGAGGATTTCCGGTGAACCTCAAGAATGAGGAGAAGTCAAAGGAAGATTGGAAGTATTGCTTCCCGCCTTACGGCGTCTTCAGATTGAACTTGTGGCACTGGCTGCAGGAAAGCGTGCTCTGCTGGTGACCCTTGTGGCACGTCGTGCAGTCGCGCTCCCCGTAGTGGTTGAAGTGCGGGTTCGGGTGAACGTTCGCGGTCTTCTTCGCGAGTTCCTCGTAAGACTTGTGGCACGCGAGGCACTGCGCCTTGCGGACCGGTTTCGAGGTGTCGCCATTCACGTGGCAGGACTCACACTTCACGCCGCGCTCGACGTGGCGATCCGCGAGGAAGTGGTCAGTCGTTCCGGCAGCCGCGGCGGTGCCCGCGATCAGCATGGCGAGCGTCATAACGATTAAGTTTTTCATATCGGTATCTCCCCTTCGGTTAAGCGTTCTTATGCTTTGAAGCCATATCAGCCGCGGCAATACGGCCGAACACAGTGGCAGCGCCAAGCTGCGAGCCGCCGATATAGTTTCCGAAGAAGAGACCGCCCGCGGCGTTTCCGACCGCGTAGAGCCCCTTGAACGGGACGCCTTCGTTACTCACAATCTGAGCCTTCGAGTTGATCTTCGGGCCGCCGAACGTGGCCGTAATGCCGCCCTGGAACGGGAACGCGTAGTACGGGGGCTTATTAAGGGGCTTCGGATCCTTGAGGGAGCACGGCGGATTCATGTCCTTCAGCTTCCCGTCCGCGAGCGCCTTGTTGTATTCGGCGAAAAGCTTCGTGAAGACTTCAGGCTTCAGGCCCATCTTCCGCGCGAGTTCTTCCGGGGTGTTCGCAATGATCACTTCGCTGTTCATTCCGAGGAACTTCTTCGCCGCCATTTCGGAGCGCGGCCAGTTCGCGTCGATGATGTGATAAGCCTTGTTTTCCGCCGTCTTTGTGGCAGTCGCCATCGACTTCTGCGTGTACGTGAACACTTCATCCATGAAGCGCTGGCCCTGGCAGTTCACATCAAGCCCCGTGCCGGCATCAATCACGAAGTTCGGATTCGCGTGGGTGTTCTCAACGATCGGGCCGCAGTGGAACTGATCCATATGAACGAGCATCGCGCCGAGCGGCTCCGTCATCGAGACGTTTTCACCCGTGACATACTGAGAACCGCGCAGCACGAGGCGGGAAAGCGGACCGCCCATATAGCGGCAGAGCATCGCGCGGTTCGCGGAGAAGCCGCCGGTGCCGATCACGACACCGTCACGCGCCATGTAGTTCTTGAGACCGTCGTCCGTCAGGCACTCAACGCCCACGATCCGATACTGGTTATCAGTGATGAGTTTCAGACCCTTCGTATTGAAGCGGACCGGGATCTTACGGGCGTCGCACGCGGCGAGCAGATACCGGATCAGGCGGCTGCCGCCGGTCAACCCCTGGCCATCCACCGGAATCATGCGGTGAAGAAGCGGCCACGGGAGGGTGCGGATCTTCTCGAACTTCACGCCGATCTTCTTCTGCAGCCACTCGATATCGGGTCTGATGTTCTCAACATAGGTATCGACGAGAGCGGGGTCCGCACGGTTCTGCGACACTTTCATCATGTCAGCGCGGAACGCTTCTTTCGTTTCGTTGAACCCCTGAGCCTTCTGAAGGTCGGTGCCCCAGGCGGCGATACCGCCGGACGCGAAAATGGAATTCCCGGCGGCCCAGGACATTTTTTCTAGCACCACAGGCTTCAGTCCGCGGTCAAAGGCCTCGATCGCGGTGACAAGGCTTCCGGTGCCCGCGCCGAGAATGACGCAGTCAAAGGTTTCGGACGGCAGCGTCTTATTGATGTTTGACTTCTGGGACGGGGCAGCTTTTCCAGTCGCAGCCTGCGCGACACTCGCGGTTCCCGCGGCCGCTGCCGCGACACCGGCTTTCAGCCAATTTCTCCGAGTCAGCATACATATCTCTCCATGAGTGAGTTCTTGGTCTTTTGAGGACATCCGGTCAGCCGAATCCCCTCTTCTCAGGAGAAATTGTGTTTCGGGGGTCTACCTAGGTGACCCCCATCGAAATCAGAAAATAGTCAGAAAGACTATGCCGAAAGGCGTATAAAACTCGCTCTATCGCTCAGGGTTCGCGGCGAGGAACGCGTCGACCCGAGCGAAAAACTGCGCGAGGTCGGCGGATGAATGGAGGCCGAGTTTCTTAAGCGCTGATCCCCGGTAGTGCTCCACCGTGCGGTGTGAGATCTCAAGCCGCTCCCCGATCGCGCGGCTCACAAAGCCCTGGATCGTGAGGCGGCAGATTTTTTCCTCTCGTTCTGAAAGACTCTGGAAGAGCTTCACCTCTTCCCGGATATCGCGGCTGATGCCTTCGCGCCGCAGGCGGTCATTTTCCAGCGCCCGCGCGACCGCCGGGAGGAACTTCTCGACGTTGATCGGTTTCGTCTGGAAGTCACACGCTCCGTCCCGCATCGCGCCCACCGCCATATCGATGTCGCCGTGCGCCGTGAGGAAGATCACCGGGACTTCATACCCCCGGTGATTCAGCCGGTCAAAGAGATCAAGCCCGCTCATCTCCGGCATCTGGATATCGAGAATCAGGCACCCAGGGCGGCTCGGGGTGTCGGACTTCAGAAACTCCATGGCGCTTGCGTACGACACGACTTCATACCCCTCGCACTGAAGCATGAATTCAAGTGACTGCCGCAGCGTATCGTTATCGTCCACGATGCGGATAAGCGGAGGAAGTGCCGGGGTGTCGGTCTGAAGTGCCATAGGAAATCTTTGCTGCTCTGAAGTGATCTGGATTCGCGGTAATTCTACTCACGGGAGTCCGGAGGACGTCAAGAAGTGCGTCTAAAACTCTGAGGACGGATAGAGCTTGCCTCGCGGTTTTCAGACTGCCGGAGCTCCATTGAGTTTCAGTCTCAATGCGATCAGAATCAATGAATAATTCCGTAACGCGCTGCATCTTTGAGACCCTCACCATGAAAACCGCCGCCCTGCTTCTCGCCTCCTTGATCTTCGCATCGTTTAGCGGAGCGGCGTCCGCTCACGGTCTCGGAGAAGCCGATATCCGGAATCTCGCCGAAGCCTATGGCTACGTGGAGTATCAGAAGACCGCGTTCACTGAAATCGCTCATTCCTACCCCGCTCTCGCGCCGGATGTTCTTCGCTTTCAGCGCCGTTTCCGCCTCTTTAAGGGCGCTGTAATCCGCCGTTACGGCTCGTGCTTTAAGCGATTCTTTGGCATCGGTCAGCGCCGCCAGCAACCCGTCCACGGCCGCCTGATCGAGGTCGGCGTTTCCGTCTGCCGCAACCGCGGCTTCCGCAGCGGAACGAGCCGTCCCGAACGTCTCAAACGAAGAAACGGTGTAATCGTTTTCACTATATTCCTTGACGGAATCGAATAAAGCTTTTAAGGCTGCGGTATCGCCTTTAAGTGCCAAAGCTCCGTATGCCGTTTTTAATGCCATACACGCGCCGTCCACTTCTTCCTGCGTTATATATGCTTGTTGCTTCACCGCCTCGGCGGCATTTTTCGCCGCGGTAAAAACGTTTATTGTAGAAGTCGTGTAATTTGAAATCGTCACCGCTTCCGCCTCCGTGATAGCGGCGTCCAGCATCGTTGTATTCACCGCCGTAACGAGGATTTTCACCGAGATACTTTTCAAAAGCCCGTAATAGTCCGATTCGTCCGCGGCGGAACAAAATGCCGTCTATTCTCCCGCTTTTGTCTTGTCGTAATCCTCGCTTGTCCATACGCACGCGATCTCCTTATTCGTGCCGTCGGAATAAACGACGTTCAAAACGGAAGGGAGAGCAAGCTCGGCAAAATTTTTATTGCAATACACCGCAACATTTTCAACTTCGGGGACGGAAGAAACGTAGGACTTATACTCGTATGCGGGAGGCGCGGCGGGATCGCGGCAAGTCCAGGCCTGCAATTCGGTGTAAATGGAATTGTAGCTTCCCTGTCCCGTCTGCGCAAACGCCCGTATGTACCTGCCTTTGATCGGCTCGAAATTAAACGTGAAACCCACGCTGGCGTTTGGTATCCATTCCACATTGTAATTATGCGCAGGATCCATCGAAC
>ENA-UESH01002469-UESH01002469.1-human-gut-metagenome-genome-assembly--contig:-NODE-2469-length-10664-cov-5.362426_pt1 | contig 10664 bp, 4 predicted proteins | sample MGYA00243001_ERZ508002 | MGnify/ENA primary metagenome ERZ508002 (study PRJEB26167, sample SAMN06115447) | human gut metagenome | host: Homo sapiens | place: China:Anhui | collected 2015-08-07 | study... | reverse complement strand
TTTTTCATAGTATTTTAGATCTAAGGTTAACAAGTCTTTGCAAGGGGGGAATCGTGAGATTGTTTCATTGAGGAGCAAAAAAAGCCGCATCCATATTGGGACTAGCGGCTTTTTTGTTTTTCCGGACTCTATATCCTAAATCAAGAAACTTATCGTATCTTTGTCAATAGGTCACATTAAATATTTGGCACTATGAACCAGACTATTTATCCCATCGGTATACAGAACTTCGAGAAGATTCGTAAAGAAGGATATGTATATGTGGATAAAACCGCATTGATGTATAAGTTGGTGAAGAGTGGGAGTTACTATTTCCTTTCCCGCCCCCGCCGTTTTGGGAAGAGCCTGTTGATTTCCACGCTCGAAGCCTATTTTGAGGCGAAACGGGACTTGTTTGAAGGCTTGGCGGTGGAAACTTTGGAAAAAGACTGGGTGAAACGTCCCGTGTTCCATCTGGACTTGAATATCGGGAAATATGATACGCCGGACAGTCTGGACAAAATACTGAATGAAACGCTTGATTACTGGGAGTCACTTTATGGAACGCGTTCTGCCGAAACGACCCTTGCCTTGCGCTTTGCAGGAGTTGTGGGACGGGCCTATGAGCAAAGTGGTGAGCGTGTAGCCATTCTCATCGACGAATATGACAAACCCTTGCTCCAAGCTATCGGCAACGAGGAACTGCAACGCGAATTCCGCAACACTCTGAAACCTTTCTATGGCGTACTGAAAACCATGGACGGCTGCATCAAGTTTGCCTTGCTGACGGGAGTGACCAAGTTCGGTAAAGTCAGTGTGTTCAGTGACCTGAACAATCTGAATGACATCTCCATGGACGAGCCGTTTATTTCCATCTGTGGAATTACTGAAAAGGAGATACATCTTAATTTTGAAGAAGACCTGCACGAGTTGGCAGCCGCGCAGAAAATGACGTATCAGGAAGTGTGCAATGAACTGAAAGCGTGCTATGACGGTTATCACTTTACAGAAAATACGGACGGCATCTACAATCCTTTCAGTTTGCTGAATACATTCTTTAAGATGAAATTCGGCAACTATTGGTTTGAAACCGGAACGCCTACTTACCTTGTGGAGTTGCTGAGACGCAATCATTACAATTTGGAACGCATGGCGCATGAAGAAACGGATGCTGATGTGCTGAACTGTATTTATGGCGACAACGAACCCATACCGGTTATTTTCCAAAGTGGTTATCTCACGATAAAGGGGTATGATAAGGAATTCGGTCTATACCGTCTCGGTTTCCCTAACCGGGAAGTGGAAGAGGGCTTTATCAGATTTCTGATGCCGTTTTATACCCGCTTCAATCAGTTAGAAGCACCGTTTGAGATACAAAGATTTGTTCGTGAGATACGTTCCGGCCAACCTAACGCTTTCTTTAAGAGGCTGCAAAGCTTTTTTGCCGACACACCTTATGAATTGGTGAAAGACTTGGAATTACATTACCAAAATGTGCTGTTTATCGTCTTCAAACTGGTGGGTTTCTACACACAGGCGGAGTATCACACTTCGGAAGGGCGGGTGGATTTGGTGGTGAAGACTGCCGATTACATTTATGTCATGGAATTCAAGCTGGAAGGTACTGCAGAGGAGGCTTTGCAACAAATAGAAGAAAAACAGTATGCTCTTCCTTTTGAGGCAGATCCGAGGAAATTATTCAAAATAGGTGTGAACTTCAGTAATAAAACAAGGAATATAGAGAAGTGGATTATTGAATGACAGATTTGTGTAGTTCGCGTTCTTTTATTCCGTTTTGACACTATCTTATGCGGATTGGAGTAGAGAGTCCTTTTATATTTCCTCTTTGTTGTGTGTTAAGTTAACGTAAGTTCCTAATTTCTAATTCTCAAAATTAGAGAAAATGGTATCGGACAAAACAAAATGGAAGAATTAAAAAATAAAAAAAGAAAAGTCGGAAAAAACAACCTAAATACTTGACTTTGCCTTTCGGATGTCGTATTTTTGCAGGGTAGTTGATAATAGAGAATTCATACGACTTATTTTTTAAGATAATAACAGACAAAAAACAAGAAAGGCGGTAATTTCAATGGGAAATTATCGCCTTTTTTGTTGATATTTATTAGATTCAGGCTTAAAAGAGGCTTTTTACGTTTTTAATAAACGTTGAGCACATTCTTTAAAAACGTTCCCGTTATTCTTTAAAAACGAATAACAAGAAGCTTAATAAAGCAGAAAAACGCCTGTTATTTGTCTATATTTGAGACTGTGATAAGAATGCTCAGCATTCTATTGATGGATCTTGCTTGGTAAATTGTTTACACAGTAGGCTCTGCTTGTAACAGGCCTTATCAGCCCACGTTCCCGGCTGCCTCGTGCACATCTGCCACAGCTCGTCCGCTCGGATCATTTTTCCCTTGCAACGTGGCATCCCAAGCGAGTGCTTCAGCAGTAGAGCAAGCCACGCTCGGCACACTGGGCACGCTTCGGGCAGCCGACTGACTGGGGAAGTGTTCTTCGAAAATGCTACGATAGTAATATTCCTCCTTATTCTGTGGTGGATTGATGGGAAACCGTTCGGCGGCATGTTCCATCTGATGGTCGGTGACGGCGGCAGAAGTAATGGCTTTCAATGTATCAATCCAATTATAACCGACGCCATCGGAGAATTGCTCTTTTTGCCGCCAGGCAACACTCTGAGGCAGCATATCCTGAAAAGCTTCGCGCACAATGCGTTTCTCCACTTCTTTGCCCGGACACATCTTGACGGCAGGGCTGAGGTTCATTGCCACATCCAGGAATTCTTTATCGAGGAAAGGAACACGACCTTCCACACCCCAGGCAGAAAGGCTCTTATTGGCACGCAGACAGTCGTACAGGTGCAGCTTGGAGAGTTTACGGATCGTTTCTTCGTGGAAAGCCTGCGGTGTGGGGGCTTTGTGGAAGTAGAGATAACCACCGAAAACCTCGTCGGCACCTTCACCACTAAGCACCATTTTGATACCCATAGACTTGATGACACGTGCCAACAGGTACATCGGTGTGGAAGCGCGAACAGTGGTAACATCGTATGTTTCGATAAAGTAGATGACATCACGCAAGGCATCGAGCCCTTCCTGAATGGTATAATTGATTTCATGGTGAACGGTGCCGATGTATTCCGCCACTTCACGGGCTTTAATCAAGTCCGGTGCACCGCGCAGGCCGACGGCGAAGGAGTGAAGTTGAGGCCACCAGGCTTCGCTCTGGTTGTTGGTTTCAATGCGCTTGCGGGCGTATTTCTTGGCAATGGCAGAGATGACGGAAGAGTCGAGGCCACCACTGAGCAGAACACCGTAAGGAACATCGGACATTAACTGGCGTTGCACGGCAGCTTCAAGGGCGAGTTTTATAAGTTGACGAGGGGACGAGTTGACGAGGGGACAAGAGGCTACGCTGTCATCTCCCCTTGTCAACTTGTTCCCTTCTTCCCTTGTCAACTTTTCCACTCCTTCCCAAGTCATCCAGGGGCGTTGATACCAACGATGCATTTTCCCTTCATGTCCCCAGAAATAATGTCCGGGCAGAAAAGGCTCGTAGGTATCACAGAAACCTTCGAGAGCTTTCAGTTCGCTACCGACGTAGATATGTCCCTGGTCGTCACGACCGATATAAAGAGGGATTACCCCGATAGGGTCACGGGCAATCAGATAATCGTCTGCTTCCTCATCGTAAAGGGCAAAGGCGAAGATACCGTTCAATTCTTCGAGGAAATGAATGCCTTTATCCTTATATAATGCGAGGATGACTTCACAGTCCGATCCTGTACGGAAAGCATACTTGCCGGCGTAGCGGGAACGGATTTCCCGATGATTATAGATCTCACCGTTGACGGCAAGGATTTGCTTGCCATCCGGAGAGTACAAAGGTTGTCCGCCACTTTCCGGATCGACGATGGAAAGACGTTCGTGAGCCAGGATGGCACTGCCGCCTACATAAATACCACTCCAGTCCGGTCCGCGATGACGGATTTTCTGCGCCATTCGAAGCGCTTTGTTTCTCAATTCCTGGGATTGAGATTTGATATTGAAGATACCTACGATTCCACACATGATGCTTAGTGATTAGGGGTTAGTTACTCAAATACTTGTCTATTCTCTCTGCCACTCTCCGTCCGTCCGCCAGTGCATGCACCACAAGGCTGGCACCACGTGCCGCATCACCTGCTACGAATACATTTTCCGGAAATTCCGGTTGTTCCGGTTTCAGGAAGCCCATGGCCAGAAGCACCATATCGGTGTCTATCACTTCCTTCTTTCCGGTAGGTTTCATGGTAGGGCGTCCGCCATCCTGAGCCGGAATCCATTCCACTTCTTCCACCTCTACACCGCAGACTTTTCCATTCTTGCCAATAAACTGATTGGATGCCAGCGACCAGCGGCGCGTGCAACCTTCTTCGTGACTTGAAGTCGTCTTCAGTACAATGGGCCATTGCGGCCAAGGAGTAGCGTCATTGTGACCTACGGGAGGCTGTGGCATGATTTCAATCTGTGTCACACTCACGGCTCCCTGGCGGATACTCGTACCGATACAGTCTGATCCTGTATCACCGCCACCGATGACGAGAACCCGTTTGCCTTTGGCATTTACCAGACGGTCTTTGGGGAACGTTTCTCCATCGAGGATATGATTTTGCTGGGACAGCATTTCGAGGGCAAGATAAATACCTTTCAGTTCGCGTCCGGGAATGTTGAGGTCGCGTGCCTGCGGTGTCCCGGTGCAGATGCAGTAGGCATCAAAGCCGGCAGGGAGTTTCTGTACATCTACCGTTACGCCCATTTCGAACTTGATGCCTTCGGCTTCAAGTACTCCCATCCGGCGGTCGATTACTGCTTTATCGAGTTTAAAATTAGGAATACCATAGCGTAGTAATCCGCCGGGCATGGGTTTGCTGTCAAAAAGGGTTACTTCATAGCCTTTAGCATTCAGCCGGCAGGCGGCGGAGAGTCCCGCAGGACCTGCACCGATAATGGCAACCCGCTTTCCATTACGTTCGGGCTGAATGGGCACGATATACCCTTCGCGAAAAGCCGCTTCGGCAATAGCCGCCTCGTTTTCACGAATGGTGACAGGCTCATCGCACGAAAGCTTCAGTACACACGACTTTTCGCAAAGTGCCGGACAGATGCGTCCGGTAAATTCGGGGAAGTCGTTTGTGGCAGCGAGTACTTCGTATGCTTCGCGCCATTTACCTTTATAAAGTGCATCCTGAAATTCAGGTTGCTTATTGCCCAACGGGCATGCCCAGTGACAGAAGGGTACACCGCAATCCATGCAACGTGATGCCTGGAGTTTGCGTTCGTGACTGTTTAAAGTTTGCTCCACCTGACTGAAGTCGGTGATGCGTTCGTGGACAGGACGGTATCCCGCTTCCTGTCGTGGTATGTTTAAGAATGCTTTTGGATTTCCCATTATACTATTCTTTAGTTTGACTAAGTAAATGTTTGTAATTAGTTTGTTTGCATAATTAAGTAGGCGACTAAACAGTAATTGTCAACTGTCAATTCTAATAATCTCTCTGCATCTCTGCAATCTTCTGTTGCAGTTTCCGCATTTGCTCTTCTTGCAGTACCTTCTTGTACTCGATGGGGACTATCTGGATAAATTCATCCACATATCGGTTCCAGTCATCAAGCATAGTGCGTGCCAGGTTGGAGCCTGTATAGAGGTAGTGCTGACGGATGAGTTCGTGCAACTCTTTACGATAGGAGGCTTCTTCGATGAGGCTTAGTTCCACCATTTCCATGTTGCAGAAATAATCGAAGTTTCCATCCTTATTCCATACATAAGCTACACCGCCCGACATACCGGCTGCGAAGTTGCGCCCTGTTGAACCGAGGACTACCACACGACCGCCCGTCATGTACTCGCAACAATGATCGCCTACACCCTCTACTACGGCAATGGCACCGGAATTGCGGACAGCAAAACGTTCGCCTACGCGTCCATTGATGTAAACTTCACCACTGGTTGCACCATAGAGCAAGGTGTTTCCTGCAATCGTATTCTTCTCGGCCTGGAAGTTAGAGCGTACCGGAGGCAATACGGCAATCCGTCCGCCCGAAAGGCCTTTGCCGAGGTAATCGTTCGCTTCACCTTCCAGCTTGAAGTTGACACCCGGTACAAGGAAGGCACCGAAACTTTGCCCTGCAGAACCCTTGAACTTTACGTTCAACGTATGTTCCGGCAGTCCCGCTTCACCGTACTTCGCGGCAATGGTGCCCGAAAGCATGGCTCCGCAAGCACGATCCGTATTGGCAATCGTATATTCCAGTGAGATTTCTTTCTGGTTTTCCAGAGCTTCGGCAGCGGCATGCAGCATTTCAACGTCTTTTACGTGGTCGATGCCGTGTTGCTGGTCGATGGTGTGGCGGATGGCTGCACCATTATCGACGCGTGCCAGTATTTTGTCGAAACTAATCAGGGATTGCTTGGGTGATTCGTTTTCTGGCTTGCGGATAATAAGATCCGTGCGTCCGATGATGTCATCCAGACGTTCCACACCGATTTCGGCGAGATACTCCCGCACTTCCTGTGCCAGGAAAGTGAAGAAGTTCACCAGATATTCGCTGCGTCCGTGGAAGCGCCGGCGAAGTTCCTCGTTTTGCGTTGCCACACCCACGGGGCAGGTGTTCTGATGGCATTTGCGCATCATGACGCAACCCAGTACAATCAAAGCGCTGGTTGCAAAACCGAACTCTTCGGCACCCAGCATCGCCATCAGTACGATGTCGCGACCGGTTTTCAATTGCCCGTCCACTTGCAGCATCACTTGCCCGCGCAGACCGTTCAGTACAAGGGTCTGTTGCGTCTCGCTTAGTCCCAGTTCAGGAGAGATACCGGCATAGCGGATACTGGAGGCAGGAGAGGCGCCCGTACCACCTTCCGCACCGGAGATGACGATAAGGTCTGCTTTTGCTTTGGCCACTCCGGCGGCAATGGTTCCTACACCGCTTTCGGCTACCAGTTTCACACTGATCTTGGCACGAGGATTTACATTCTTCAGGTCGAAGATCAACTGTGCCAGGTCTTCGATGGAATAAATGTCGTGATGGGGCGGGGGAGAAATCAATGAAATGCCAGGAATGGAATGGCGCGTTTTCGCAATCACCTGGTCTACTTTAAAGCCCGGCAACTGACCGCCTTCACCCGGTTTGGCCCCTTGTGCCACTTTGATTTGTATTTCATCGGCGTTCACCAGATACTCCGTTGTTACTCCGAAACGTCCCGAAGCTACCTGCTTGATGGCGCTACGCAGACTGGTTCCGTCTTCGCGGGGCGTAAAGCGTGCGCTGTCTTCGCCTCCCTCACCTGTGTTGCTGCGTCCGTGAATCCGGTTCATGGCAATGGCCATTGCCTCATGCGCTTCTTTGCTGATAGACCCATAACTCATGGCACCCGTCACAAAGCGGTGCATGATGCTTTCTACCGGTTCAACCTTATCTATAGAAATGGGGGCACGGCGGAAATCCAGGAAGTCGCGCAGGAAGATAGGCGCTTCTTTTCTGTCTACCAGACTGGTGAATTCTTTGAACTTCTTATAGCTGCCCAGGCGTGTGGCAAGTTGCAAGGTAGAAATGGTTTCGGGGTTCCAGGCATGTTTTTCTCCGTCTTTACGGAAAGCATACAAACCGTTGTTGGGGAGTAATCCGTCTACTTGTGCGGCAAAACCTGCATCGTGGAATGCGATTGCATCGCGTGCCACTTCATCCAGCCGAATACCGCCTATTGTGGATCTCAACCCGCCGAAATAAGCATTGCTGAGCTCTTCACTCAAACCTACGGCTTCGAATATTTTCGCTCCCCGATACGAACGAATGGTACTGATACCCATCTTACTCATGATCTTGAACAATCCCTTGCAGATGGATTTGATATATTTCTTTTCGGCAGTGGCATAATCCAACTGGATTTCTTTCTTCGCCACCAGCTTGTCGATCACGGCGAATGCCATGTAAGGGTTCAGGGCGCTGGCGCCAAATCCCAGTAACAGGGCTGCATGCATCACCTCGCGTATTTCACCGCTTTCCACTACCAATGCCGTCTGTACACGTTTTCCTACCGAAATCAGGTGGTGGTGTACTGCGCTTACTGCCAGTAGGGAGGGGATAGCCGCATGAGTGGCATCCACATCACGGTCGCTCAGTACAATGTAGTTCACCCCTTCGCTGACGGACTCTTCCGCTTGCTTGCAAAGTGCTGTGAGTGCTTCCTGCAATCCGGCACGACCCTTTGCTACTTCAAACAGCAAGGGTAGTTTCACCGTTTTGAACCCTTTGTAGCGGATGTTGCAGAGAATATCCAGCTGTGCATTGCTCAGGATGGGATGGTTGAGGCGCACCATCTTGCAATGGCTTTCGCTGGGTGTCAGGATGTTCATGCCCACGGCGCCGATATATTCCGTCAGTGACATTACCAGTTCCTCGCGTATCGGGTCGATAGGCGGATTGGTGACTTGTGCAAACTGTTGGCGGAAGTAATTGTACAGTAGTTGCGGCTTATCCGAAAGCACGGCAAGCGGCGTATCATTCCCCATTGAGTGGATAGGCTCGGCACCCGTGGTACACATCGGAACGATGAGCCGCTCCACATCTTCCTTGGAATAGCCGAAGGTACGCAGCATCCTCTCGTAATTCTCTACGCTATGGGGGACTTTGCGCCCGCTTTTCAGCTCATCCAGTTCGATGCGGTTCGTTGCCAGCCAACTGCGGTAAGGCTTGGCTTCGGCCAACTGTTTTTTCAATTCTCCGTCGTAGTAGATTTCGCCTTTCTCGGTATCTACCAGTAGTATCTTACCCGGTTGCAGGCGTCCCTTTTCTTTGATGTCTCCCGGTTCGAAATCCATCACGCCCACTTCGCTGGCCACTACCATCATGTCGTTGTGCGTAATCAGATAGCGTGCAGGACGCAATCCGTTGCGGTCGAGCATACCGCCCGCAAAACGTCCGTCGCTGAACAGCAAGGCGGCAGGGCCATCCCAGGGTTCCATCAGGATGGAATGGTATTCATAGAATGCTTTCAGATCTTCGCTGATAGGATTCTTTTCATTGAAAGATTCCGGTACTAGCATGGCCATGGCATGCGGCAGGCTGAGGCCTGACATAACGAGGAATTCCAAAACATTGTCCAGTGAGGCACTGTCGCTCATCCCCGGCTGAATGATGGGGCGTATCTCCCTGATGTCGCCCAAGACGGGAGAGGAGAGCACACTTTCACGGGCTTCCATCCAACCCCGGTTGCCGCGGATGGTGTTGATTTCGCCGTTGTGGGCCAGGAGGCGGAACGGTTGTGCCAGTCCCCAGGTAGGGAAGGTGTTGGTGCTGAAGCGGGAGTGCACCAGTGCTATGCCGCTGGTGAAGTAGGGGTTTGTCAGATCGGGGAAGTAGCCTCGCAGTTGCAGTGAAGAGAGCATACCTTTATAGATGATGTTCTTCGTGGATAGGGAGACAACGTAGAAATCTTCGCGCGTGGCAATATCGGATTTGCATACTTTGTTTTCTATTCTTTTTCTTATGAGATAGAGTTTACGGTCGGCTGTCTCGCTTTCCGTAAATCCGGTGATGAAAATTTGTTTGATATCCGGTTCGTTGGCAAGTGCCGATTCTCCCAGAATTTCTGGACAAGTGGGCACATTGCGCAGGTGCATCAATGTCAATCCTTCTTTTTCAATCTCTTCGATGATAATACTTAAGATAGCACCCTGGTCTTTCTCATCTTTCGGTAGAAAGAGAAGACCTGTACCGTATTTTCCTTTCTCGGGGACAGGAATACCCTGCAAAAGAATAAACTCGTGCGGGATTTGCAGCAGGATGCCGGCACCGTCTCCGGTTTTGTTATCTGCACCTTCGGCGCCCCGGTGACGCATGTTCTCCAACACCTTCAATGCAGACTCTACCAGTTCGTGTGACTTGCCTCCGTGGATGTTCACTAACATACCGACACCACAAGCGTCATGCTCGTTCTCTACATCATACAAGCCCAACTGCCTGGGCTGTCGTTGATATACAGGATGTTGGCTTTCTTCCCTTCCCTGTTGTCCGGCTTTTCTCTTTGTTTCGTTGTTAAAAAGTTCTTCTTTCATCTTTTTAAGTTTACTTTATTCTGTAGTAATACCTATTATTGCTATCAAAATGTTTGGCAAAAGTATTAATTTAATTTCAAATTGGTATAATAATGTGGGTTTTTGTGACTTGCAAAATGTCTGTTTATTGGATCTGTGTTTTAAATTGAAATAAAATATATGCTTTTGTGTTTTGAATTGAAGTAAAATGCGTGGTTTATATTCTGTATTGTAAGTACGCCTTTCCCTCGTTCGAGAAATTGCCATATTGCCATAATGCCAAATAGCCAAAAGGGAAGTGCATGACATTTTTTTGTTTCATCCTTATCCGGATATTACCAAGTCCGTACCAACTCCGTACCAAGTCTGTTTCTATAGACACGGAGATGGTACGGACTTGATACAGTGTTGATATAGGATTGACGTGGATTTAGTCTCTTTACCCGTTGGCAGAATTGATTTCTTTCTTTCGGGTATGAATAATGAGTATTTCTACATTAAGTAAATAGAGTATCTCAATTCCCCTCCTCCGTCGGAGGAGGGGTGCCCAGAGGGCGGGGTGGTAGGTAAAGCAAGAAATACCGAT
>ENA-UESH01002451-UESH01002451.1-human-gut-metagenome-genome-assembly--contig:-NODE-2451-length-10745-cov-3.008343_pt1 | contig 10745 bp, 8 predicted proteins | sample MGYA00243001_ERZ508002 | MGnify/ENA primary metagenome ERZ508002 (study PRJEB26167, sample SAMN06115447) | human gut metagenome | host: Homo sapiens | place: China:Anhui | collected 2015-08-07 | study... | reverse complement strand
ATGGATCTTGTTTTTCTTTGAACCGGAAATAAATGACCCGCCGGGTGGTTTTTTTCTAATACCCTCAGCGGAATGGCGTAATCCTAAAGCTGCACCTCGCTCTCAGGTCAAGAAACGGATTCGGACGGTCCCAAAACGCAAAGGTGAGTAAAAAAGTGGCGGTTTTGGCGATTTTGTGCGTAAAATGTGCCCCTTCAGGGGTAGAAACTGTGACTTCGGGAACGGATTTTTCCGTTTCCCGGGTGTATGGAGCCCCGAACCCTCCCCTCAAAACCTGAGTGAGGGGTTCAGCTTTGTAACTAATCCCCTTGAAGAAAACCCTCTACACCGTCCGGTGGTTTGATAAAAATCAAACGGGTACGGTTTCCCGTATCCGGAGGGAGACAAAAAAACACGGGCGCGGCAGAGACGCCCGGACTCTAAAAATCAAAAACAATTCAGACACGGCTCCCGCCCCAGGTGCTTATTGGAACGGGAAGGAGAGAGAAAGAGAATGGAGAAGCATGCCTTTAAGCATTACCGGATCGGGAACTTCGCGAAGCGGCTGAGTGTCACGACGTCATTCCTGAAGCACTACGAGGATGAGGACCTCATCCATTCGACGCAGCTCGATAACGGCTACCGCTATTACGCTTTCCCGGAGTCCGCCCGGATTCTCGAATATATGCGGCTCCATAGCTACGGGGTGCCGCTGAAAGAAATGCGGAACGCGGTCACGGGGACGCCGGAAGCGGCGGTCGCTTCGATCGACGCTCACGCGGAATCGATCCGGGAGACGGTGCGGAAACTCGAAGCGGTGCTCGCGGAGCATGAGCGCTTCCGGGCGTGGTATGACGAGATGGAGGGGGAGCCGGAACGCTGGGAAGTGAAGAAGATCAAACCGATCTACTTCCTCCCCCACACGAGCGGCCAGGATTTTCTGGATGATGACCGGATTTATGAGGTGCTCGGCGCCTGGTGCGGCGCGATGCCGCTCACGAAATCCGCTCTCTGGGCGAAGAACCCGCTTGAAAAAGGGAATGTCGATGAGACGTACTGGGGTCTCGCGGTGAGTGAAGAGAATCTGAAACGCGCCGGGATTCCCGTGAACGGCGCAGTGAAGAAAATCCCCGCGTGCCACGCCTTTATCTATCACTTTTTCGATCTTCCGCACCCGTCCACGATCTGGGAAGTAGCGCAGGGGCAGCACCCGGCGTTCGATAAGATGCGGGAACTCGGCTGCCACCCGGCGGGGGATGCCCTCTTCGTGATTGAAATGAAGCTTGAGAAGGACGGCGTGAAGCGGGGCTTTGGGCGGGCCGTGATCCCGATGGTCGATCCGGCGTCGATGCTAGATCATTCCGAAAAAAATGACTGACCTTTCCGGAACCCCTTTAGAATGGAGGTTTCGGGGTCCGGGCGGGACACCGCGCGAGAGCGGTGAGAGGGGCCGAGGCCTGAGGTCCCATCGATTTATATCCAGCTCTGGGTAAAGCCCGAGTGCGAGATTGGAGAGAGTCTCAAAACACTATGGATACCTTTAAGCACTACCGGATCGGTAACTTCGCGCGCCACATGTGCGTGTCGCCCTCGCTTCTCAAGTATTACGAGGACGCGGGGCTTCTGAAAGCGGTGCAGCTTGAGAACGGGTACCGCTACTATTCGTTCCATCAGGCATCGATTCTGCTTGAATACATGCGGCTTCAGAGTTACGGGATCCCGTTAAAAGAAATGCGGGAAACCTTCACGGGTGACCCCCGGGACGCGATCGCGAGTTTTGACGCGCACGCGGATCAATTGCAGGAAAAAGCGGACCGGCAGCAGGCGATCGTGGATGAGCACCGGCGGTTCCGGAAGTGGTTTGACCGGATGAAGGGGGAGCCCTTCCGGTGGGAAGTGAAAGCCGTCGACCCAATCTACTTCCTTCCGCATTCGAGCGGCCAGGATTTTCTGGAAGAGAAAGGGATTTACGAGGTCTTCCAGGGGTGGTGCGACAACATGCCGCTCACGAAATCCGCGATGTATGTGAGGAAGGGAGCGGAACCTGGGTCGAAGAACGAACTCTACTGGGGGCTCGCCGTGGCGGAGGAAACCCTTCACCGAGGCCGGATCCCGGTGAACGACGCCGTGATGCTGCTCCCCGAGTCGCACGCCTTTGTCTATCACTTCTACGACCTCGAAGACCCCACGCACCTCACGGAACTCGCCGAAAGCCGTCACCCGGCGTTTGATAAGATGCGGGAGCTCGGCTTTCACGCGAAAGGCGACGCCCTCATCGTGATCGATATGGCGCTGGAACGCGACGGCGTGAAGCGGGGGTTCGGGCGCTTTGTGATCCCGATTGAGGAGTAAGACTCTTCAAAGACCGCCGATCTGGCAGTTCCTTTACTCTCTTATATAGAGAGACACCAAAGCCCTGGCGTCCGGCATGGATTCCAGGGCTTTGCTTTCAGGAGCGTTACGTGGATCAGGGGTTTGGGTCTCCCCTCCTCCACCAAAAGAAAACGGGGCCCCCCGCATTGCTCAGGGGGCCCCGCGAAACACTCTCAGGCTCTTAACTGATTTTGGTAATCAGATCAGAACTTGTGGATCAGGCCGCCGAGGACGCCGACAGAAGACGGCGTGCCGTCGTTCGACGTGCCTTCAGCCTTCTGCTGCGAGTAGGTCACAGCGGCGTAGGCGCTCGTACGCTTCGAGAAGAAGTACTCGTAAGCACCGGCAGCGCCCCAGCGCTTGTACTTCGCCGTGCCTTCATCCACCTTCGCGTCACGGTAGTCAACCATGGCGTGCCACACACCGCCGAAAGCGGGGATGTCAGCGCCGAGAGCAGCGCCCCAGCCTTTGAACCCGTTCTGAGCGACGGTGGAGGTGAGGTTCGCGAGGTCACCGACCTTGCTCTTCAGGGACTTCTGGTGATCGAAGTAGTTCACCATCGCGTAAGCGCGGACGACCTTGAAGTCATAAGCGCCGCCGAGGATGATGTTGTAGCCGTTATCGATGTTGTCGTTCGTCGTGGAGTCGTTCTTCCACATCGTGTAGTCACCGATCAAAGCGGCGCGCCACGGACCCTGGTCATAGGACACACCGAGGGCGGCGTAGCGGTCGGTCTTGGAGCTGTTTTCGCGGATCGCGGAGCCGTCCGTCACGCTGTCCGCCTTGAAGGAGTACTGAGCGTGGAGAGCGAAGCCGGCGACAGAGGGAGAAACGTACGTGAGGGAATTATCGACGCGACCCCAGTCGGAACCCGTGAAACCGGAGATGCCGGCATCGTTCCAGCCGCCGTTATACGGGGTGAACGCGCCGCCGCCCATCGCGGTGGAGCCTGCCGTGCTCACGAGCTTACCCACGCGGCCAGCGGTGAGAGAACCATAAGCGCCGGAAACCGTGATCGAAGCTTCACGGCCGAACAGGCGGCCGGAGTTATCCGCCGTGCCGTCGTCATCGTTGAAACCGTTTTCAAGGATGAAGCTCACCTTGGCGCTGCCGAGGTCTTCCGTGCCCTTCAGGCCCCAGCGGGAGCCGGAGTTCTGGCCGGACTTCATGGAGACCGTGTCGGTCGAGGAGGTCTTGCCGTCGTCGGCGCGGTAGTGGTTATAGTAGATGCCGGTATCGATCAGGCCGTACATCGTGACGGACGGAGCGGCGAACGCCGAGGCAGCGAAGGTGCCGAGCAGAGCAGCGGCAACGAGAGTCTTTTTCATCTTTTCAGTCCTATGAACTGTTTGTCATCTCTCCTGGGGGTGTCAGACACTTGGAGTGCGTTTTCTCCCGGGACTCTTGTTTTTCTCTTCAGGCGGAACGGGTTTCAAAGTGGCGAACCTTTGACACCCTGCTCTGCCTGAATCGGTAAGCCTCATCAGGAGGATCTAATCCTTTCTAGGCTTAACGACGTAATCCTAAAGATGAACCCTGCACTCAGGTCAAGAGAACGATTTTCGGCGGATTTTTTCCGGAAACACCCTGAAAAACTCCGTTACAAAGGCGGCTTCCCGTAGAATATTGGCTGAAAGCAGGTAAAAACCCTACAATTCTGGGGCGGAAACCACGGAAACCCCCGTTCTGAAACCTGAGGGAGGGGCTCAGCTTTCGGCTAATCCTTTTTTCTTACAGAGGGTTAGGCTGACGGCGTGAGGGGTGAAAAGCCCGAATCCGTGATCCCGGGAATCCGGGTGAGGAAACGGGAATGGTGTTTTCTCTTCTCCCCTCCCCGCTTCTCTGAACAAAATATAAAATCCCGTAAACTCATCAAGTTAGATTGACTTTCTTCAAGCGGTAACTGAAAACCTGAGGCCTCTATGGAAACGTTCAAGCAGTATCGGATCGGTCACTTCGCGCGGCACCTCGGTGTCTCGCAGTCGTTCCTGAAGCATTACGAGGACGCTGGGCTTCTTGAGGCAACCCAGCGGGAAAACGGCTACCGGTTTTATGAGTTCCCGCAGGCCGCGCGCCTCCTCGAATACATGCGGCTGCATAGCTATGGGGTCCCCATTAAACAGATGAAGGACGCGGTGTCTGTCACCGCGGACGAGGCGTTCGATAACATCGATCACCACGCGGATGAACTCCGAAAAACGGCTGAACGGCTGCTCGCGATCGTCGATGAGCATGACCGGATTCACACCTGGCGAGAGGCGATGCAGGGGAAGCACACCCGCTGGGAAGTGAAGCCGATTGAGCCGATCTACTTCCTCCCTCACACGAGCGGTCAGGATTTCCTGGAAGACCACCGGATTTATGAGATTCTTCACGACTGGTGCGAAGAGATGCCGGTGACGAAGTCCGCGCTCCTCGTGAAGCACCACTCTGACAACGAACCCGCGAACACCATGTACTGGGGGCTCTGCGTGACGGAGTCAAACCTCAGGCGCTGCGGGATCCCCACAAACGACGCGGTGCTCGTGATCCCGAAGACGCTTGCCTTTGTCTTTCACTTTTATGATGTGGAAGACGTTTTCCGGATGGACGATATCGCGTCCCGCCTGGGCGTCTCTAAGCGGACGATTTACGAATTGTTCGGCGACCGGGAGTCGCTGATCGTCGAATGCGTGCGGCATTTTTATGCGTCGCAGGACGAAAAACACGACCGGCGCGTCGCATCGGCCCGCAACGTCATCGAGGAGTTTATCCTGCTGCTGGAAGATTGGGAAAACATGATGATGACCAACATCAATTTCATGAGCGATCTGAAACGGTTCTATCCCGCCGTCTTCGAGCGGGTCTATTCCGAGATTCGCCAGCGCGGGCAGGAGCGACTGAAAGGATCCCTGAAGAAGGGGATCGACGAAGGGTTGTTTTTCCCGGAGCTCAACCTCGACTTTACGGCCGTCGCGCTGATGGCCTCGATCAATACCATTTTCGCTTCGCCTTCGGTGTACGACGAGGTGCACGTGTCGGTGTCCGATGCCTTTAAGTACATCACGATGTGTTTTTTCAGAGGCATCTCGACCAAAGAGGGGATTCACATCATCGACGATACGTTCCGGAAGCATTTTCCCGGCGGCCTTTTCGGGCAGAACAAAGTTCGGGCGTAAGACGGAGTCGACCTCGATTGTATATAATCCGGGGGGCGGCCCGCTCAGACGCCGAGGATGAAAATCGCGGGGCGTTTGTGAATATCGGGCGTTTTCGCCTTCCAGTCGCGGATTTGCGCGGTGCGGATGAGTTGATCGGGCTGCAGGATATCCGCCGCGACCGTCAGCAGCGTATTCCCGTTGCATTCCTTCAGAAAATCTTCGAAAAGTTTCAGGTTGCGGTAAGGCGTTTCGATAAAGATCTGCGACTGGCGCTCGGTTTGCGCCCGTTTTTCGAAATGCCGGATCGCGCGGCCGCGTTCGGGTTGTTTGACCGGCAGGTAGCCGTTGAAAGCGAACGACTGCCCGTTCAGCCCGGAGGCCATCAGCGCCAGCAGGATCGACGACGGGCCGACCAGCGGAACCACTTCCACGCCGCGCAGGTGCGCAAGCGCCGCCAGGTCCGCGCCCGGGTCGGCTACGCCGGGCAGGCCCGCTTCCGAGATCACGCCGGCATCCGTTCCGGCGAGCACAGGGGTCAGCAGTTCGGCCACCGCTTCCGGCGTCGAGTGTTCGTTCAGTTCGGCGAAACGCAGCGAGTCGATCGGCCGTTGTATGCCGGCGCGGCTCAGAAAGCGGCGGGCCGAACGGGTGTTTTCGACGATGAAGTATTCCAGGCGGTCGATTACGGTTCGATTGTATTGCGGCAGCACATCCCATACCGGCGTATCGCCGATCGGGGTCGGCAGCATGTAGATTTTCCCCTTTCCCATTACTCTTTGGTGTAGATCCGTTTGACGCGGGTCGAAATACCCGTCATGATTTCGTAGGGAATGGTTCCCAGTACGTCGGCCATTTCGCCGACCGGCGCTCCTTCGCCGAAGACCGTGACCGTGTCGCCCTCGTGCGCGTCGATGCCGGTGATGTCGATCATGCAGGTGTCCATGCAGATATTTCCGATGATCGAGGCTTTCCGGCCGTTGACGATGAAGCTCCATTTTCCGCAGCTAAGCCGGCGGTTCAGGCCGTCGGCATAGCCGATCGGGACGGTCGCCGTACGCACGGGATGCTCTGCGACGATTCCGTGGCGGCCGTAGCCGACCGTATCGCCGACCGGAACCTCTTTGATCTGGACGATGCGGCTTTTGAGCGCGCTGACCGGCAGCAGGTGCTCCTGGTGGGCGACGCTGATGCCGTACAGTCCGATGCCGAGCCGTACCATGTCGAACTGCGCTTCCGGGAAGCGCTCGATCCCGGCGCTGTTGTCGACGTGCCGCAGGATGTGCCGCTGCGGGAAGGCGGCGACCAGCCGGTCGCTCAATTCGCGGAACAGGGCGATCTGGCCGCGCGTGAAGTCGTCGTGCCGGGCTTCGTCGCTACCGGCTAAGTGCGTGAAGATCGTGCGGATGTAGAGTTCCGGGATCGTTTTCAGCGCGTCGATCAGCGGGTCGATGTCCTGCCGTTCGAATCCGAGGCGGTGCATGCCGGTGTCGAGCTTGATGTGGATCGGATAGTCGGTTTCTCCGTTCCGGCGTACCGTTTCGGCGAACGACTGCAACGACGATCGGCTGTAAATCTCCGGTTCGAGCCGGTAGTCGAGCATCAAGTCGAAGCTGTCCGAATCGGCGTTCAGCACGACGATCGGCATCGTGATGCCGGCCTCGCGCAGTGCGACGCCTTCGTCGGCGAACGCGACGGCCAGGAAGCCGACGCCCTGCTGTTCGAGCATGTTGGCGACTTCGAAAGTGCCGTTGCCGTAGCCGGATGCCTTGACCATCGCCATCACTTGTTCTCCTTCGCGCAGCAGGCTGCGGAAGTAGTTCAGGTTGTGGATCATGTGGTCGAGGTTGACTTCCAGCACGGTCGTATGTATCTTGTCTTCGAGGATGCGGCCGATCCGTTCGAACTGGAAGCGGCGTCCTCCTTTCAGCAGGATGCTTTTTTTCGAGAAGCGCGACCGGTTGACGCCCCGCAGGAAATTTTCGGTGGTCAGGTAGAACTCCTTGCGGCAGTCGAATGCCCCCGCATGTTTGAAAATCTCTTCGCCGATACCGATCAGTTCGGTCACTCCGTTCGCCTTCAGCAGTTCGGCCACCCCGGCGTACAGCCGGTCGGGTTTCAGACCGCTCTGGTCGATGTCGGACAGGATCAGCGTTTTTTCGCGGTGGCCGGCTACCGACGACAGGTATTCCAGCGCGATGCCCAGCGAGTTGATGTCCGAATTGTAGCTGTCGTTGACGATTTTGCAGCCGTTGATGCCGTCTTTGAGTTCCAGCCGCATCGCTACGTTTTGCAGCGAGCGGAGTCCGCCCCGGACTTGCGACATGTCGTACCCCATTACTCCGTACAGGGTCAGCGCTTCGGCCGCGTTTTCGCGCGAGGCGGCGTCAGGGTAGGGCAGTCCGTTCAGGTCGCAGCGGCTCGCGTCGACGGCGATCAACTGCCGGTCGGGATAGCGGGCCGGAACGAGGCGCCGCAACAGCGGGTCGCCGGCATTGTAGATAATCGTCGGCGTGTGGGCGAATAGGTTCAGTTTCTCTTCGGCCTTTTCTTCCGGCGTGTCGAAATTCTCCTGATGGGCGTCGCCGATGTTCGTGATGATGCCGATGTCGGGACGGACGATCCGTTCGAGCGACTGCATCTCGCCCTTGCGGGAGATACCCGCTTCGATCACGGCGATCTGCTCGTCGCCCGCGGTCATCAGCAGCGACAGCGGTACGCCGATCTGCGAGTTGTAGCTTTTCGGACTGCGGAACAGTTTTACGCCCGGCGGGCAGAGCTGGGCGATCCACTCTTTGGTGACGGTCTTGCCGTTGCTGCCGGTGATGGCTACCACTTTGCCGCGGATGCGGTCGCGGAAGCAGGCGGCCAGCCGCTGCAACGCCGCTACCGAATCGTCGCAGCGGACGAATCCGGCTTCCGGGTAGCGTCGGACGTCGACGGCGCCGTCGACGATGAAGGCGCGCACTCCCTTGCGGTATAACGGTTCGATGTAGTCGTGTCCGTCTCGGTTCGTTCCGCGGATCGCGACGAAAAGGGTACCTTCCGGGAGGTTGGCTCGCCGGCTGTCGGTCGTCACGCGGACGACGGTCGTGTCCGTCCCTTCGAATGCGCCCCCGACGCAAGCGGCGATATGTGTCAGTAGATCGTTCATGTTCCGAATGAATTGAAGCGACACAAAAGTACGCCATTTTCCGCAAAAAGTTTTGAACCGTGCGGAATTTTACCGGAATTACCGGCTCGTTGCCTGCGGTTCTCCGATAAAAAAGCCGGAAAAAACGGATCGTCCGTTTTTCCCGGCGTATGCGAACCGGCCGGATGCCTTTAGAAAACGTATCCGAACCCGATGTTCAGGTAGACGTTGTACATGTTGAACCCGATGCTTTTGAATCCTTTTTTGAAGATCGAGTTCGCCGCCCAGGTCAGCTCTCCGTATACCGACAGGTGGCGGTAAGCCATCCATTCGGCTCCGAATTCGCCGCCCCAGTTGAACCGCCGGATGTCGTTATCGAAATTGTACGTGGCCGACTCGACGCCGATCTTGGTTCCGGTCGGATCTCCGTCGCGGATGTATCCGTCGTAGGCGTTTCCGCTGAAGCCGCCCCGCAACAGGTATGAGAAGAAGAACCCCAGTTTCAGTTCCCAACGCGGGGAGACCTGGCGCATTGCCATCACCGGCACGGTCAGGTATTCGTTCTGCACCCGGGTTTTGACCTGTCCGGTGAATACTCCGGAGATCAGCCCTTGTTCGTCGCCGTTGTCCACGTTCATCGTCAGTTGGTAATTCTTCACCTGGGCGCCGGCCGACATCCCCTTCGTTTCGAAACGGAGTCCGCTGATCAGCGCCCATTTCGCAGTCAGGTTTCGGACGACGTTTCCTTCGATGGCGAAAGCCAGCGTCGGCGAGTACGCTTTCAGTTTCCGGATCTCGGCCGGTAGCGGAAGCGGGGTCGTGCCGCCGATGTTGAAACCTGCCTTGACGCGGTATTCGAATTTTTTGAAAGACTGGGCGGATACGCCGCCGATACACAGCAGTGCGACCGCCAGGCAGATGATGTGTTTTTTATTCATCGTCATAGTTGGGTTGTCGGGTTAGTTTGCCGGTTTCTCTTCGCAGATCACTTCTACGTCGTCCACGAGCAGCGTGCTTCCTACGGCTCCTTTGAAATAGGCTCCGTAACGGCTGGACGAGAAGACGACGGTCAGGTTGTACTTGTAATTCTTCATTTTTTCCTCGTCGAACCGCTTGAGATAGGTGAATTCCACGTCGAAAGGAAGGTAGGTTCCCAGCGGCGACTCGACCGGGTCCGGGACGACGGCCTTGGCGACGATGTTCGGCGAAGTGAGCACGTTGTCGCCGAACAGGCATTCGACGTTGTCGTCCGTTTCGTACAGCACCGCGTAAATCTGGCAGGAATCCCGCTGTTCGGGGATCACCAGGTTGTTGTATTTATCGGTCACGTTGCCGGCCGACACGTAGCTGTAATAACCTTTCAGGCGCAGCGGTTTTTTGCCGAACGGAAGACCGAACCGGGTGGCCTCCATCGGATTTTTGGTAGCCAGCATACCGTCGAACGTTCCGATGAACAGGTTCCCGGCGGCGATCGGCATGTTCAGGGCCGAACCGAACGTCCCGGTCGATTTGGTTTCGAGTTTGGCCGCCAGCCGGCCTCCGTGGGCGATCGGGGTGGAACAAGTCGGAAATTTGCTCGGGACGGATGCGCCTCCGGTCAGCGCGTAACCCGCATTTCCGGACGACCATATCTCTTGGGCCACACCCCCGGCGATGATTTCGTAAGGCTGTTCGTATTTTCCTATCTCTTTCCAGTCTTCGAAACTGAACAGGGTCGGCAGGTCGGTTTCGATCACGCTGACCAAGTAGGATTTGTTCCAGCGCCCATCCTGCGAGGTGACTTTGTAAAGCTTCGGAGTGGTGAAATCGCGGACGGTGCCCGATGCCGGTTCGATGACGGCTCCGGGAGTCAGCTTGAACTCCGGGGCCATCCGGGTAACGTCCGTCGAGCCCGGGACGATCAGGATCATCACCGTGTTGTCGGCGATCTTGGGATCGGTTTTGACGATGTCTCCCGGAACGGTGCATTCGATGATGTCCGCTTCGGCGTTCAGCGGTTCGTCCTTGATGCAGGAAACCGTCAGCGCTGCGGCGCCCAGGAGCGTTAACAATAAGCGTATTTTCATAATTGTCGGATACATTTATCGGATTTTCTCCGCAAAGGTAATTTTAATCAGATATCT
>ENA-UESH01002440-UESH01002440.1-human-gut-metagenome-genome-assembly--contig:-NODE-2440-length-10786-cov-3.129424_pt1 | contig 10786 bp, 9 predicted proteins | sample MGYA00243001_ERZ508002 | MGnify/ENA primary metagenome ERZ508002 (study PRJEB26167, sample SAMN06115447) | human gut metagenome | host: Homo sapiens | place: China:Anhui | collected 2015-08-07 | study... | reverse complement strand
GGCAGCCGAGCCCTGCAGCTTCTCGGTCAGAGAGGCCACGATCGCCTGCTTTTCAGACAGGACTTTTGCGTTAGGCATTCTTGTTTTCACCTCCGTTAGATTTGCGGCATAGCTCCCTATGCCCGGGGAAAAGAGGCGTTCTAAAAAGGAAACCGTCCTCATGCCGAAAGACACAAGGACGGTGTAAGCAATCATAACGATTTGCCATCCTCGGCAGGACTTACGAGGTGTGACCCTCCCCTGCTGTCTTTGGAACGCTCCATTATTATATTCAGAGCCTGTACAAATGTCAAGCCCCAAATATCACATTTGCGCGCTCTTAGAGCTTCGCGGTGCTCATCTTGACGCCGGGGCCCATGGTGGAGGCGGCGACGCAGGACTTGATATACTGGCCCTTGGCGGCGGCGGGCTTGGCCTTGACGATGGCGCCCATGATCGCGTTGAAGTTCTCGGTGAGCTTCTCGGGACCGAAGGAGACCTTGCCGATGGGGCAGTGGAGGATGTTGGTCTTGTCGAGACGGTACTCGATCTTACCAGCTTTGGTCTCCTTGACGGCAGCGGCGACGTTCGGGGTGACGGTGCCGGCCTTGGGGGAGGGCATGAGACCCTTCGGGCCAAGAACTTTACCGAGACGGCCGACAACACCCATCATGTCGGGGGAAGCGACGACGACGTCGAAATCGAACCAGTTTTCCTTCTGGATCTTCTCGACCATATCCATCTCGCCGACGTAATCGGCGCCGGCCTCGCGGGCAGCGTCCGCCTTGTCGCCCTTGGCGAAGACGAGAACGCGCGCGGTCTTACCGGTACCGTTGGGCAGGACGATCGCGCCGCGGACCTGCTGGTCGGCGTGACGGGAGTCGACGCCCAGCTTGACGTGCAGCTCGACGGTCTCGTCGAACTTCGCGGAAGCGGTCTTGCAGATCAGGCCGAAGCCCTCTGCGGCGTCATACTGCGTATTCTTTTCGATCTGCTTGGCAGCATCCTGATACTTTTTACCTCTGAACATTTCCGTATACCTCCCTTACTCTTCGACCACGACGCCCATGGAGCGCGCGGTGCCGGCGATCATGCTCATCGCGGACTCGAGAGACGCGGCGTTGAGGTCGCGCATCTTCATCTCGGCGATCTTCTGAACGGAGGCCTTGGAAATGGTGGCGACCTTGGTCTTGTTGGGGACGCCGGAGCCGGACTCGATGTTGCACTCCTTCTTGATCAGGACCGCAGCGGGAGGAGTCTTGGTGATGAAGCTGAAGGAACGGTCGGCATACACCGTGATGACGACGGGGATGATAAGACCCATGTCGTTCTTGGTGCGCTCGTTGAATTCCTTCGTGAAGGCCGCGATGTTGACGCCGTGCTGACCGAGCGCGGGGCCGACAGGGGGCGCGGGAGTTGCTTTACCAGCGGGGATCTGCAGCTTAACGTAGCCGACTACTTTCTGTGCCATTTTAGGCACCTCCTTGATTATAAATGTGGTAACGGCCGCCCCGGAGGCGGGCCGCCCTTGGCGAGACGCACAGCGTCTCTCCCACTTTGCCGGGATACCGGCTCATCGCTTCTGGCGATTCTTGCTTATCTTTCGACCACTTCGACCTGATCGAGCTCGAGCTCGACGGGCGTTTCGCGGCCAAACATGGAAACGACCACGCACACGCGGTTCTTCTCCGGCTCGATCTCCTCGACCGTGCCGAGGAAGGTGGCCAGAGGGCCGTCCGTGATCTTGACCTGGTCGCCGACGTTGTAGGCCACGACGATCTCGCGGCGCTCCATGCCGAGGGCCAGGACCTCATCCTCCGTCAGGGGGATGGCGTTGGTGGCGCTGCCGACAAAGCCGGTCACGCCGCGGATATTGCGGACCAGATGCCAGGTGTCGTCCGTCATGACCATCTTGACCATCACATAGCCCGGGAAGGTCTTGCGCTCGACCTCCTTCACCGCGCCGGATTCCGTGACCTCGGTCACCGTTTCCATGGGGATCTGGATGTCGAGGATCATATCCTCCAGATGGCGGTTCGCCACGAACTTCTCGATGGCGGTCTTGACGGCGTTTTCATAACCGGAATAGGTATGGACAACATACCACTTCGCGTTATCAGCCATTTCCTGCGCCCTCTTAGCCGGCGAACACGCCGAGCAGAGACTTGACGGCCAGCATAGCCACGGCGTCAAAGACCCAGATGCAGGCGCCCACGCACAGGGAGCACAGAAGCACCGTTCCGGTGTTCTTCGCCGTATCCTTGCCGGTGGGCCAAACGACCTTTTTCAGCTCGCTTTTCATTTCGCGGAACCACTTGCCGCGATCCTTTTTCTTCTCTTCTGCCATAGTTACACTACCTTTCCTAACTTACTTGGTTTCGGTATGAACGGTGTGCTTTTTGCAGAAGCGGCAATACTTGTTCAGCTCAAGCTTGTCCGGGGTATTCTTCTTGTTCTTCATCGTATTGTAGTTTCTCTGCTTGCACTCGTTACATCTCAGAGTGACCTTCACGCGCATAACGGCACCTCCTTATTATGGCAGTTTCCCGTCCTGCGGGACTGCCGATTGCCTCCCTGCTCTTGAATTAAGAGCGGCTCTCCTTCGCGGCGCGAAAAGCGAAAAAGCGCACAAAAAGAAAGCCCTCTTTCACAGGTAAGTAAAATAGTAGCACAAGGCAAGCGTTCCGTCAAGCACAAATTGCTTGAAAAATGAGAAATTTTCGCTATAATGGTGTCACTACAAATACGGAGAGATTGTTGCAGGAAAATTATGGCCATTGACTACGGCGACGCGCACACCGGCATCGCCGTTTCCGACGCGCTTTTGACGCTTGCGGGCTTCACCACCGTCATCACTGCCTACCGCCCCGAGGCGGTCGCGGCGGAGATCCAAAGGCTCATCGCCGAGCACGGCGTCACCGAGCTGGTGCTCGGACACCCGCTGAATATGGACGGCACGCGCGGCCCGCGGGCGGAAAAGGCGGAGGGCTTCGCGGCGCTGCTGCGCGAGACGACCGGTCTCCCCGTCACGCTTTGGGACGAGCGGCGCACGACTGTGGACGCGCACAATATCCTCATGGCCGGCGGCAAGAACGCGAAGCAGCGCAAAAAGACGGTGGACGCCGTAGCCGCGAGCCTGATGCTCGAGGGCTATCTCACCTTCAAAAAGCGACAGAAATAGCGGAAAAAGGAAGCGCAGGCGCGCTTCCTTTTTTTCATCGTTTTTTCTCTTGTTATTTATCGGAATTTCCGATTACTTTTTGAATTTGCGGATCGTCTCCGCCATGATCGTCTGACGCAGCAGCAGGCTCACGCCGAGATAGACCGCGCAGCCTGCCACGCCGGTCAGGCCGCACTTGACGACCAGCATCAGCTTGCTCTCGTCCGCCGTGACGAGCAGCGCGTGCCCGCCGTAGAGCACGAGCGACATCGCCGCCGTGGCGGCAAGCCCTTTCAGAAGCGGCACGAGACGGACGATGCCCGTGCCGCGGAAGAGCTGGGCGATCATCGCCAGCGCGCCGATCGTCAGCGCGATGGAGGTCGCCGCCGCCACGCCGGTATCGGTGCGGAACACACGGTTGAGCACGATGTTCAGCGCCAGTACGCCGAGGTTGATGAGCAGCGGCACGAGCGTTTTCTTCATCGCGTAGTACGCCTTGTTCAAAAGGTCGAGCACGGCGAACGCGCTCATGCCGAGAGCGTAGCGGGCGAAGATGCTGCCCGTCATCTCCGTGGACGCGGCGGTGAAGCTGCCGCCCTCGAAGATCACGCGGATGATGTCGGTGCCGAAGGCGCACATCATCGCGCAGACGGGGAAGATAAAGAGCAGCGTGTTCTCCGTCACATTCCAGATATAGCCGAGGTAGCCCTTCGCGTCCTCACGGGTGAACTCGCGGTTGAAGCGCGGGAACATGACCGCGCTGATGCTGTAGAGCACGCTCGTCGTGAGCGGGGTGAAGAGCTTGTCGGCATAGTAGAAGGCGCTCACCGCGCTGTCGTTGAACGAGGCGGCGGTCGAGGTGTCGATGAGGTAGCAGAAGAGGAACACCGAGGTCGTGAGGACGGTGACGAGCGCCGTTTTGAAATAGGTGCCGACGTAGTCCGCCCCGCGGTCGAGCACCGGCCGGTAGACATAATGTTCCTTCTTCGCGTATGGAATGCTCATGCCGAGCTGGAGCAGCCACGCGCAGGAGCTCGCGATGACGACGCCCATAATGCCCCACCTTGCGCCGAGTGTCAGCAGGAATACGGCGAGGAAGGCGTTGTAGGGGATGCTCATGCTGCCTTGCAGCTCGTAGTGGTCGGTTGCCTGAAAGATGGCGACGTTCAGATACGCCGCCGCCACGACCGGCAGGGCGCAGGTCATGATGCGGATGTAGCTTACCAGCCGCGGAAGCTCCACTGCGTCGGTGTCCCAAAGCACGCCGACAAGCGGCGTGGAGGCCAATATCTGCCAGAGCGCGACCACGACCAGCGCGCCGAGCAGCGTCACGGTCATCAAGTTGTTCGCCGCGCGCTCGCCGCGCCGGCGGTCGGCGGCAAATTCCTTGGTGAGGATCGGCACCGCCGCGATGCACAGCGCGTAGCAGACGGTGGTAAAGAGATAGAGCGTCGAATTGTACGAGGCGGTGTAGAGGTTCGCGTCCACGCCGGTGCCGAAGATGTTCGCCTGCACCATCTCGCGCACCACGCCGAGGAGCTTGGCAAAAAGCGTCAGCAGGAAAACGATGCTAATCGCGCCCGCCGTGCGCACGCCGGACTTCTCGTTCTTCTGCGGTGCGGACGGCTGTGTTTTCTTTTCGTCCTTCATGATCGCGCAGATCATCTCCTCATTCGTGTCGAGCTTTCGGGACAGCTCGTCCATGTGCCGCTTCACGCAGGCGGTCTGCTCCGCTCCGTTTGCAAGCACGCGCGCGGCCTCCGTCTCAAACGCCTCGGCTGTGTAGCCGTCCCGCGTGCTGAGCTTGTCGAGCCCCACGGAGTTGAGGAACGCCGTACACTTGGGGTCGTAGGAGATGCCGATGAGCGGCACGCCCATGATAGCGGCGTAGATCAGCGAATGGAGCCGCACGCCCACGAGCAGATCCATGCAGCCGATGATCGAGAGCATATCCTCGGAAAGATACTTTTCGTCCAGACAGACCGCCGTATCGTCGGGAAGCTGCGAGGCGATATGGCGGCAGACCTCGCCGTCCTCCTCATAGTGGAACGGAATGAGCACCGACTGCGCGTTGTAGGTCTCCTTCAGCCATCGGATCGAGCGCAGGACCTCCGCGACAAAGCGGCTGTCCCGGTTCCGCTCGCGGATGGCCCAGCCGACCACGGGGCGGCCGTCCTGCGTCACGCCCGCGCGGCGGAGGATGGTCTCCCCCACCGCCCTGTCCGTCTTTTTCATGCGGATAACCGGGTCCGCCGTGATGACGACCCGCTCCGCCGGAACGCCGATCTCCGCAAGCAGCGCCGCCGAGCGCTCGTCGCGCACCACAATGCCGTCCGCGCGCCTGAGCGCGCGCGCCGTGGCGCGGCGGTCGGCGTCCTTCTCGATCGGGCCGATGCCCTGCGAATAGATGAAAACCTTCTTGCCCAGCAACTGCGCGAAGCGGATGATGGCAAGGTAGTAGTGCAGGCTCTTGCTGCTCGTCACGTCCTGCAGCAGGCTGCCGCCGCCCGAGATGAGCATATCGCAGCGCCGCACCGCCCGCGCGATGGCAAGGGGCGACATACGCTCCACCGCCTCCACGCCGTATTTTTCGCGCGTAGCGGCGGGATCGTGTGAGAGGACCGTCAGCGAGCAGTCCGGAATGCGCTCGCGCAGCGAGGTGACGAGCGTGCGCAGGATGGACTCGTCGCCGATGTTATCAAAGCCGTAATAGCCGGAAATGAGAATGTTATACATGCTTCTCCACCCCGCAGAAATGGCGCACAGCGCGGTAAATGAGCTCGGCGAGCAGCACGAGCGCAAGGCCGATGAGCAGACCGAACAGCACGCCCCAGCCGGTGCGCAGGAGGCTGATGAGGAACGGCGTACGGATGTGCAGGAAGGTATTGACGACGCTGACCAGGCCGATGGTCATGCCGAGGCCGAACACCATCGGCAGGAATTTCATGCCGCGGCGCAGCGACCAGATGAACAGCAGCAGCATCGGCCAGCCGACGATCATCTCCTTGGTGCGCGGGCGGATGACGAGCGTATTTTCCAGGAAATTGCGGAACGCCAGCTCGGTGCTGGAGGTCGTGGCGGAATTGCCGGTGCGGTAAATGTAGTAGACGAACACCGCCAGCAGGAACACCGCCGCGACGGCGATGACCACGACCGCGAGGAACCAGCCGAGCTGCATCGGCGTTTTCATCAGCTCCGCAAAGTAGGCGTTGAAGCGCTTGATGCGCCCCTTTTCTCCGCGCGGCCCGACGTGGGCAAGCACTGCGTCGCGCGCGCCGGTCTCCTCATAGGCGAAGACCAGCAGATAGGCCAGCGCAAACAATCCGATGGGAATGAGCTGCATGAGCTTCACGCCGCGGTAGAGGTCAATCTCCAGAATGTAGGAGAGCTGCGAGAGCGCGGCGGAGGCAAGCAGCGAGCCGCAGAGCGCCGTCGCGATGGCAGTCAGCGCCGTGACCGCGGCATCGCCCAGCAGCCGTCCAAGCCCCGGGCGCGGCGCCTGCCGGCGCTTTTCCAGCATCACGCGGCAAAGGCCGACCGCCGCGATGGACGGCATCACGATGCCGCCCGCCATCGACAGCAGCAGCGGGTAGGACGCAGGCTTGAGTACCGCAAGGCCCGTCATGACGAGCGCGGCCAGCACCAGCAGGAGCAGGCTCGTGCGGCGGCTGACGAGGAAGAACAGGTCAAAGAGAAGCACCAGAAGCGCCGCCGTGCCGATGCCCTGCACGATGTGCAGAGCCGCGGAGGGCGTCTCCAGCTCCATCGGCGGGACCGTGGTGCGCGTATAGCCCATCGGCTCGAGCCGCGCGTCGAGATCCAGGATCATCTTTTCATAGGCTGTGGGATCGGTGATGTAGGTCCACTCCGTCTGATCCGCGTCCCAGCTCACGTCGTTGTCCGGCTCCAGGATCATCTTGAGCCAGATCACCTTGCAGTTGCGCTCCACGATGGCGCGGAAGAAGGAGTTGGTGATCTCCTCGGGGCCGGTATAGCCGCAGTAGGCGTAGCGGTTCTGGATGTAGCCCCACTCGTTGAATACGCGGATGCCGCGGTAATCAATGCTGTTGAGCAGCTCCACCGTGCCGGGCCAGGTGATGTTCTGGCTCTGGTCGTTCTGCTCGACCATCGCAAGGCTCGCGCCGCTCTCGCGGAGGTACTGCGTGAGCAGCTCTCTGCCCTCGTCGCTCTCATAACCGATCAGCTCGTCGCCGTTGTTCATAAAGTACGGCGAAGCATAGTGCTCGAGCACCTCGATGTACGCCTGCGCGAAGCGCGTGCCGTTCATGTCCTTCATCGTCTCGGTGCGCGGCACGATCTGATAGCCGTGCTCCTCCAGCAGCGCCGTGATGTCCGGCCAGATGCCAAGGCGCAGCTTCAGCAGCTTCTCGCCCTTCAGGCCGTCGGGCTGCTGGGAAAGGAAGATGAAGCCCTTTTCCCCGTCGCGGCAGGTCCTTGCGGTAAAATTCTCCACGCGGGCATTGAAGGCGTTCATGACCCAATCGAAGGCCTCCGCCGTGTCGGTGCAGATGATCGCGTCGCTTACATCCTTGCTCTCGCGCATCCAGCCGATGACCTCGTCCGGATAACTCGACTCCCACCCGAAGTCGCCCATCGCATCCTTGACCGTCATGGCGTGGATGGGGATACCCGCGCTTCCGCTCAGGCCGAGCGCGGTCGCCTCCGCGACCGTGGCCTTGTCGATGCCGAGCGAGGCGAACCGATCCAGCCATTCGCCCTCCGACCGCGTGGACTGGCTCGCCATGTAGCGCAGGCTCGAATAATCGAGGATGTAATCGTAATACTTATTGCTCTCCTCCTCCCTTGTACGTGCCGCGAGTGGCACCAGCGAGGCCAGCAGCCCCACCAGCGCCACGAACACAAGAATACGGTCTTTCTTCAATATGCTCTTCATCTGTGCTTCTCCTTTACGCGGCGGCGTGCACGCTCCGTCGGGTCCTTCCCGCTCGGGAGCCACGTTCCCGTAGCCGCAGGCTTTGCTTTCCGTTCGTATAATGCGCCAGAATACTCTTTACTATAACACGCGCGCAGCGGTTTGTAAACATAAAAACAACGGCGGTCGGAGCCGCCGTTGCTTCCTCATTTCTTTTTCGCGCCGCGCTTTTCCGCCTTTTTGCGCTGCCGCTCGAGCTTGCGGCGCAGCGGCTCGAGATCGTTTTTCTGCACGTCGTCCGCCACGTTCTTCGCATACGAGCCCACGAGCGCCCGCAGCGAGCCGGAGAGGAGCTGGCGCGTCTCACGGTCGAGGTTCGAGTAGGTCTTGAGCATCGTCACCGCGCTTTTGAGCTTGTCGCCGTTGAGGTCGGAGAGCGTTTTCGCGCCCGAGGCGGTGAGCACCGTGTAGAGCGCGTCGGCAAACGCCTCGCGCTGTTTGGGGCTGAGCGATCCCTCCCACGACTCGAGCGTTTCGTCGATGACCTTTCCCTCGCGGGAGAAGCCGTCGAGATGGATGAAATGATCGCCCACGACCTGCCAGGAAAAGCCGTCGTGCTGCAGCATCCCCTCGGCGTCCGAGCGCACGATCTCCACATTCTGTTCATGCTCCAGAAGCTGCCCGACCACGCTCGACTGCGGCACGACCGTCAGGATGCGGTCGGCCACGCGCGTGTGCTCCGGCGTGCCGACGAGCGGCTTGGCAAAGCCGGGGCCGTCGTTGTTGTAGACCCGAACGATGCGGTCCTGCACGGCGGCCGGGGCCTTTACCGCGGCATAGACCGAAAGGTTGCCGCCCTTGGAGTGTCCGCCGATGCGCAGCTTCGCGTCCGGATACTGCCGCGTCATGCGGCCAAGGTATTCAAGCGCGCGCGTCTGGGAGGGGATGACCTCGAGGTAGCCCATGTTCAGGTCCTCCTTCCAACCGACGATGGTATCGTCCGTGCCGCGGTAGGAAAGATAGATGCTGCCGTCGCCCAGCTCGACCGTCAGCGCCGCGAACTGCTGCTCGCGCGCGTCGTCCATCAGCTCGCAGTAGCCGTTCAGCAGCATCCCGCCGAAGCGCACGGAGTGCGCCATGCGGCACATGAGGTCGGGGATGCGCCCCGGGACCAGCACGCCCATGTCGATCTCCTGCCCGTTATGGCGGGCGAAGTACGTTCCCGCCGCGTCGCGCAGCGGCACGCCGCGCCCCAGCTCCAGCGGCGGCACGATGCCCTCGAAGTTGATGAAGCTCAGCTCCGCCAGGATCAGGCCGTCCACCTCGTTGAACGGTGAGACCGTCAGCGGCAGGTCGCCGCGCCAGTCCAGATAATCCATGATGTTCGCCATCGTTTCTTACTCCCTTCCGTCTGTCTCTCCGCGCCAGCCGCTGCGGTACAGCCGCTCCGCGCGGCGCACAAGAGCGCCGTGTTCATTCGCCAGCCTCTCCGAGGCTACCTCGTCGAGCAGACGCTGCTTCGCCCGCCCGACCGCGCGGCCCGAAAAGCCGATCGCCAGCAGCTCCCCGCCGCCGATGCGCAGCTCCGCGAGCGAGCAGCAGGCGTTTTCCGCCAGTAGTTCATTGTAAAGTAAAAGCGCTTCACGCCAAGGCTTCTGCGCTTGCTCCAGTCCGTCGGGCGCCTTAGCGGCGTTGTCCGCGAGCTTGGTCTGCAAAAGGTTCCACATCGTCTCGCGCCCATAGCGTGCCATCATGCGGTGCACCGCCGCGCGCTCGGGCGGAAACATCTCGTCGAAGCAAGCCAGCTGCGCCCGCACGCCCTGCGCGAGCGTGTGCTCGAAGCGCAGCCGCGCCATGATCTCCTCCGCCATTTCCGCGGAAGCGGCGGTGTGACCGTAAAAGTGTCCGATGCCTTCCGCATCCTGTGTAAAGCATTTTGGCTTGCCAAGATCGTGCAGGAGCATCGTCCAGCGCAGCACCTGCGTCGGCGGCGCCGCGCCGACCGCGCGCGCCGTGTGCCCCCACACATCGTAGCAATGGTGCAGATTGCGCTGGTCGAAGCCCACGCAGGGCAGGATCTCCGGCAGCACCACGCCGAGGATATCCGGGTACTCCAGCAGCACCGCCGTCACATTCTCCCCGCACAACAGCTTATTCAGCTCTGCATACACACGCTCGTGCGCGATGGCGCGCAGGCCGTCCCTCCGCTCCCGCGCGGCGCGCGCCGTGTTTTCCTCGACCGAAAAGCCCAGCACGGACGCGAAGCGCAGCAGGCGCAGAATGCGCAGCGCATCCTCGGCAAAGCGCCGCGCCGGGTCGCCCACACAGCGCAGGACGCCCGAACGCAGATCCTCCCGCCCGCCGAAGGGATCGACAAGCCGTTCGTCCGGCGCGAGCGCGATGGCGTTCACCGTGAAGTCGCGGCGGGCAAGGTCCTCTTCGATGCTGCTTGTAAAGCGCACGCTCTCGGGGTGACGGCTGTCACGGTAGGCTCCGTCGCAGCGCTCGGTCGTGTGCTCGACGGCAAACCCGCCGCGCACGAGCGTCACCGTTCCGTGCATCAGCCCGGTCGGGTGCGCGTCCGCGCCGAAGAGGGCCATGACCTCCTCCGGCCGCGCATCGCTCGTCATGTCGTAGTCGTCCGGCTCCGCGCCGCGCAGCAGGTCGCGCACGCAGCCGCCGACGAGGTAGGGCGCATGGCCGCTTTCGCGCAGCAGCGCCAGCATTTCCCGCACCGGCTGCGGGGCCCTTTC
>ENA-UESH01002437-UESH01002437.1-human-gut-metagenome-genome-assembly--contig:-NODE-2437-length-10797-cov-3.468563_pt1 | contig 10797 bp, 10 predicted proteins | sample MGYA00243001_ERZ508002 | MGnify/ENA primary metagenome ERZ508002 (study PRJEB26167, sample SAMN06115447) | human gut metagenome | host: Homo sapiens | place: China:Anhui | collected 2015-08-07... | reverse complement strand
GGAAATCCCTTTTTCCTCTTTTGTTCCAGGACGCGGTAGTTGTTATCGTCTTATTCCAAATTCTTCCAACTGCTTTTCCTGTTTGCGTGCGCTTTCCTTTCCCGTCTTGTCAGTATCATATAATAAGATTATATGCTTAAAACGGAACGTCAATTTATAAATCAGCGTAGGCGGGATAGTCACCGTTTCACTGTTGAAGCAGATAGCATGAAAACCATGTGCCGCCAATGACATGACATCTTTTTCACCACCTGTGATAAACAGCGTATCACCCTTTGCGGGTAGTTGCTCCAATCCAAAACAATAGTTTTCCCCGAAATTGCCACCATAGAGGAAACGGGCTTTCGAGAACGGACGGTACAGTTTTATGTACCGTTTGTTCTTATACCCGTACATCGGTTCTGTTACGGATGAAGTATAAGTGAACGGTGTTCCATCCGCTGTTACGCTCTGAAAGTCCCGTAAAGAACACACCTTATAAAGTTCCAATACTTCCGGTGCAATACCATACTGCTGCCAGTACATCAATTCGGCAAGCGGGAATTTCTGTTCCCTGAACTGGTAGGGTTTGCTTTCCTTTTCAGATGTTTCTTCCGGCATATCATCTACTATGTGGGAAGAAGTACGGGTAACTGGTATCGGATTGCCTGTTGCCAGTCCCAATCCCAAATCCCGGTCTATGGTTTCCAGTATTTCCACAAAATCCATTGAGTTGTTGCAGTCCAGCCCTTTAAGTTGCCCCACGAAAAAGAAACAATCACCGCTATAACTGTCGTTGCCGAAATCTTTCATCTTATAGATACCACTTCGGCGGTCGAAATAGATGTTACAGGACGCTTTGTTATCCTCATAAAGCGGATTTAAGAAATTGCGTCCTATCCGCCAATTACCGGATATGTAATGCTTGAACACGGATAACCCGTTATTTGTCCTTTCTAATATTTCTTCTTTCCTTAACATATAGCTGGTGGTTGGTTATCAGGTCGTTAATACTGTCCTTATCTCGTTTAATCAGGCGTTCTTCCAGTAATCGTTTTATTTCTCCAATCTTGTAGAAATAATGTCCCTTGATATTGGAATAAGTGACTGTCCCGGCTGCCCGCAAGCGTTGTAATGTCCGGTCACTGATTTTTAGAAATGTGCAGACCTCGTAACTATCCACCCAAATTTCATCCTCATTAGTGCTTTCCGCTTCCATGTGGTTGAAAATGTAATCCGCAATAGCGGTAATTTTGTTGTCTAATTCCTTATAGGCTTTTGACTCAAATGTTATTATCTCCATTTCGCTAACTAATTGATTTGCTGCAAAGATGGCGGGTTTCAAAAGATAAAAATTACAAGGTATAACCAAGTTGGTGAATATTTATTTTTCTCTTTTTCAGTAGCAAAAGCAGGGTGTTATTACCCGAAAATGCCGCATTTCATGTCTAAATCGTATAAAAACAAAAACTACCAAGTTGATAATTACTTGGTAGTTTTTATGTGGACTAAATATCTTTATTACAGTTCGTCCGATTCCATTCGCTTTAACAGTTGTTCGATTACTGATGTAAAAAAGGCAGTTCGATTTTTCTTTCTGCTTTTGAGAGTTAGATATGTTCGATAATAATCTCCTAAATCTATATCAAAAGCTGCTTCAATGAAAGCCATGATTTCTTTTATTGTCACATTTCCATTATTGAGTGTTGCAATAGCAACAAGTCCATATCCAAACTCTACTGCATCTGATTTAGAGCCAGTCCATTTCAGATTAAAGTCAGAAAGTGCCGCCCGTATTTTAGATATTTGCATTTTCCTGTCTAACAATTGTAATTGTCTATTGAGATATATTCGTAGCATTTCATTCGACAAAATTTTAGCTACTTTGTAATCATATCCAGTAGAAAAGGCTGGGTCTTTATCTAAAAATGCGCTATCAACACACAATCTGAAATTCGCTTTATATCGAACAAAGTAATAAGAATCTAAGTGGGTTGCTTTCGAACGATAATATTGGTAGAAATCAAGATTTTGGTCAAAGAAATATTTCAAATTATCCAATTGGCAATGAAGATACTCTCGTTGTACATCATCACTGCCAATCGGACGTTTCATCTCAACTCTTGTTATTTTGTAAAAGTATAAATACCGACTAAGAATGTCTGGCTTTATATCTTTAAAGAAATGAATTTCTTCTTCTTCGTTCTGAAATTCATATTTTACAGTCATGTTCCGCAAGTTATCGAATAAAGGTCGTATGACATCTATCATATGCAAAGCATCCTCCACGCAGACATTTTCATCAATGCCAAGCAACTCCATTTCTTCATTTATTCGATGCAATATTTCATTGATATCATCTTGCATGATTGAATTTCGGTATAATCAGAAATTTGCATTTCGGGGTGTACGTGGAAACGGAATAACATCCCGAATGTTTGTCATGCCTGTAATAAACAGCATCAACCGTTCAAAACCCAATCCAAAGCCTGAATGGGGAACAGTGCCAAATTTGCGTGATTCAAGATACCACCACAGTTTTTCGGTATTCATATTCAATTCTTTCATTCGCTGCAACAATTTTGTATAGTCGGCTTCCCGTTCAGAACCTCCTATGATTTCCCCAATTTTCGGAAATAATACATCCATTGCACGAACTGTTTTCCCATCTTCATTCTGTTTCATATAGAATGCTTTTATCTCTTTAGGATAATCTGTAACAATCACAGGGCGGCGAAAATATTCTTCCACCAAATGACGTTCATGTTCAGCACATAAATCAATTCCCGGTTTTACAGGGTAATCAAACTGACGCCCGGATTCTTGTAAAATCTCTATAGCTTTAGAATAAGGCAAACGCATAAATTCATTATTTGCAACGAAATGTAATTTATCCATTAAACCATTATCTACGTTATCATTTAAAAAAGCTAAATCACTTTCGCAATTTTCAAGTGCATAACGGATTAGATATTTCAAAAAGTCCTCTGCCAAATCCATATTGTCGTTAATATCATTAAAGGCAACTTCCGGTTCAATCATCCAAAATTCGGAAAGATGACGGAATGTATTTGAATTTTCTGCCCTAAAGGTCGGGCTAAAGGTGTAAATTGCCCCCAATGCTAACGCACCAAGCTCGCCCTCTAATTGTCCCGAAACTGTTAAATTGGCTGGGGAACCGAAAAAATCATCTTTTAATTCCGTTTTGACTTCAAAGAGTTCTCCTGCTCCCTCACTATCAGATGTTGTTATTATAGGAGTATTGAAATAGAAGAATCCTCTTTCATTGAAATAACGATGTATGGCAAAAGCCATATTATGGCGCATACGAAATATTGCACCAAAAGTATTTGTACGTAAGCGTAAATGAGCTATTTCCCGTAAGTATTCTAAAGAATGTTCCTTTTTCTGTAAGGGGTATCCCTGTGGGTCTGCTATTCCATATACTTCAATATCCCCGGCTATTACTTCTACTTGTTGTTTACCTCCGGCAGACCGGATAAATTTGCCCTTTATACCGATTGCACTTCCTGTAGTAATAGTCTTTAGCATATTCTTTTCAAACTTTACATGTTCAATCACAATTTGAAGATTGTGTACAGTAGAGCCATCATTTAAAGCAATAAAGCTTATATTTTTACTCTGCCGATGCGTACGAACCCAACCTCTCACATAGACATCAATTCCATAAATATCTGATTTTAATAAATCTACGATTCTTATTTTCATAACATTATTCTTTTATGCAATATCTCTAATACTTATAATAAGAGCATTATTAGACGTAAACTTGTCATTAAGAAATAAATCATAATTCAATTCAACACGAATGCGGTCATCATATATTTTAAGCTGATAAAGCAATGTCCTTACTTTTATATTAATATCTCCATCAGCAGTGATATAATCCGATTCCGTTAATTCCCCATTTAGGAAAGACATTTCAGTAAAAATCGACCCTGTACGATATAAATTAGCTTTTTCCGGGTTGATTATTAGTCGGTTTTCAACAACATGTCCTCCTGCACATAATTCTCGGTATAAAACAGAATGACTACTACCGGAACGTGAATAGTTTCCAATGGCATTAGTTACTATTTTATCCGTATAGTCGTCATACCGTTGAATATTTTGAACGATTATTCTAACATCCTTTTTCATAAATGAGGCAAGTTTTCACGGTATTGCCGCAAATAAGATTCATCTTGATTATGGATTTGTTGTTCCAAAAAATGAACCATCTTTTGCTTATCTGTTTTTAAGTTACCACGGACTTGGATTAAGTTAGAAGCTCCATCAGTAGCAAACCTTGCATTTACCGTCAAGTTCTGAATCAGTGTTTTTAACTCCTGCAATTTTTCAATCTCTGTTTCCTCTTTCCAATTTCCTGCTTGAATTTCTTGAAATAGCTGAGAGGTTGGATAGATGGTTAGCATGGAAGCATCTATGATTTGTGGGTGAAGTTGGTTGAAGATTTCCGCAGTTGCCTTTGCGCCAATTTCCCCTCTCCCTGAACCGGAAATACCTGTCAAGTAAAAGAAATTATAGCTCATATCCACCTCTTCTAACTTTTTGCATTGTTCGATAATATCTTTAGACAAATATCCCTTTTTCATAAAAACAAGTGCTTCATCATCTCCCGTTTCAATTCCAAACGTAATTCCATCATAACCGAGGTCTTTCAACTCTTGCAAGTCTTTGACGGATTTCTGGCTAACATCAGTTATTCTTGCAAAACAACCGATGCTCTGACAGTTTGGAAAATATTCATGTACCATTTTCGCCAATGTTTTAAGCTTATCCACACTAAGTACAAAAGGATTAGCTCCTGTAAAGAATACTCTGTCTGCATCTTTATAGTAGTGATTAGCTTCTTTCAAATCTGATTTAACTTCTTCGAGCGGTGACATTCGAAACTTGAAAGGCAAGTCTTCATAAAGAGTACAGAACTTGCATGAATGATGAGTACATCCTGCTGTAACTTGAATTAAAAGGGAGTATGCCTCATAAGGCGGTCTCCAAATAGTTCCTGTGTAATGCATAATTATTTCTTCTTTTATTTATGTAAACAATAACCAAAAACAGTAGAATTTCAACTGTTATTTAGTTTCTTTTTCGATGGCAAAGTTATAAATATACTTAGTATAAAAAAAGAAGTTACATAAACGTTAGGCAGTTACAAAGGGGTAACTATTTTTGCGTATCAGATAGTTACGTGCGAAAAAAAATAAAAAAAGATGGGAATGGTATATTTATAGGGTGATGTAGAGAAGATTTATAAAAAGCACCCGGTGTCCCTTCGGGTGCTTCAACCACAAAAATTTCAATTATAATCTATCTATAATGAAACTTTCTGTGGCAAATATAGCGATTTTCATTTTACTTCTTCGGTTTGCCTTTCTTTTCGGGGAACACGAAAGTAACATTAAACTGGTCGTCAAAGGCAAGTGAAGCGTCAAAGACTTTGCCGTTCCTGCTTTTAAAGCCTTTGATTAGCCCGGTTTTCCCAGTAGTCACCAGTTCGGTAATCTGTTTGTCTGTTAGTTGCTTTTCGCTCTTGTTGCGGAAGATGGTAACGGAACAATCCACATTGGAACATTTGGCGACTTTCGAATAAAACAAGATACGTCCTGTTTTACATTTCGGGCAAATGCAACCACTACCCGAAGCGAAAGAAAGCTGAACGTCCAAAAGTTCAGCCGTGATTTGCCGTGCATACACTTCGATACCTTTGCGGAACGTATCGGGGTTCATTTCCCCGCTTTCTATTTTGGCAAGCGTATTTTCCCACATCCCTGTCATTTCAACGTCTGCTATCTTCTTGTCCCGGATGATGTTGTAAACGGCAAGACCTTTCTCAGTCGGGACAAGGTTCTTTTTCTCCCGGACGATATACTGGCGGGTAAACAGTGTTTCGATGATAGCTGCCCGTGTTGCGGGCGTGCCTATACCCATATCTTTCATGCTGGCTTTCATGTCTGCGTTTTCCAGTTCCTTACCTGCCGTTTCCATTGAAGAAAGCAAACTGCTTTCCGTGTGTAACGGCTTGGGCTTGGTCTGTTTCTCCAACAGCTCAATGGCGGAAAGCGGCAGACTGTCCCCGTCCTGTATGGCGGGTAAGGTGGTGTTATCTTCCGTTTCTTCTTTCTCGCCGAATGCGGCACGCCATCCGGCGGACTTGGTTACAGAGCCTTTGACCGTGAAAAGCGACCCTGCACATTCCAGCGTTACACTGGTAATGTCTTTGACGCATTTTTCAGAAAAGGCTTCCAACATCCGTCCGGCTATGAGTTCATAAACTGCCTGTTCGTCCGTTTCCATTTTACCGGGCAGATTTTCAGTCACAATCAAGGCGTGGTGGTCTGTCACCTTGCCATCGTTCACGGAACGGGAATTTAAGGATTTACCTTTCATTCCGGCGGCATACCCGGCAAAACGGGCGTACTGTTCCAAATTAATAAACCGTTCCGGGATTTCCTCGAATACGTCCTGTGGGATATAACGGCTTCCGGTTCGGGGGTAGCTGATTAGTTTACCCTCGTATAACTTTTGTGCGATGGATAAGGTTTTGTCTGCGGAAAAATTCAGTTTCGTATTCGCTTCTTTTTGGAGCGTAGTTAAATCATAGAGCAAGGGCGGTTCTTGGTTCACTTCCTTACGTTCTATGGTTTTCACCTGTACCGTTTCCGCATCCTTTATCCTTTGCAGCGTGTCGATGGCGGGCTGCTGCGTATCGTACTTTTCTGTGGATAGTGCCGTAAAAGTTACATTGTTCTTAGTTGTCTGCAATTTCAGTTGCCAATACTTTTGCGGAACAAAGTTCTTGTTCTCTAAAAAGCGGGTACATATCATCGCCAACGTGGGCGACTGTACCCGTCCCAAAGAAAAAATGCCTTGTCCGGCTGCCACACTTAAAGCCTGTGTACCGTTTATGCCAATTAAATAATCGGCTTCGCTGCGTGCCTGTGCCGAAAGGAAAAGGTTATCATACAGGCTACCGGCTTTCAGGTTTTGCAGTCCCTCACGGATTGCCTTGTCCGTAAGACTGCTTATCCATAAACGGACAAAAGGCTTGTTGCATCCAATATACTGGTAGATGTAGCGAAAGATAAGTTCCCCCTCTCTCCCTGCATCGGTGGCGACTATAATCTTGTCCGACTGGTCGAATACCTCTTTGATTACCTTTAGCTGTTTCAATGCGCCGGGGTCTGCCTTGTACCCTTTTTCCGCTTTCACTTGCCGGGGTGTAAGTTGAAAATTATCCGGGATAATAGGCAGACTTTCCCTGCGAAAACTCTGTATGCCGTATGCTTCCGGCATTGCCAAACCTACAAGATGGCCGAACGCCCAGGTAACGAGATACCCGTTACCTGAAAGATAGCCATCCTGTTTTTCATTCGCTCCTAAAATACGGGCAATGTCCCTTGCCACACTTGGTTTTTCTCCGATTACTGCAATCATTCTAATTTCGATTTTAATTGTTCTACTTCTTTTTGTCTTAGGATTTTCCGGTCATAGTAGATGTGATAGCCACCTACATAATATTGTCGGTTCTGCTCGTCTATGGCTTTCCAGTCTGTTCTGTAACAGGCGAAGATAAACAGGGCGAAACCGATAACCGGGATAAGGATTAACACCGCTATCATCTTTTGCGTCCCCTGCTTTGTTTGGGTTTGTCCGTCTGCTCCTGCTTCTCCTTTTTATCCTGCTTGGTCTTTTGTTTTTCAGTGGGCTTGTCCTGCCCCTTTTTCAAGGGTTCTTTTACTTTCTTGGTGGCTTCGTTGGTCTTGCCCTCCGAATTGACCGCTACCTGTGTGCGGTTCTTGCTGGCGGGGGTAATTTCTTTCACGGCGGAACGGTCAAAACTGGGATTGTCACTGTAAAAGCCTAACTTCTTCTTATCATGGTTCACCTGAATATAAGCATCGTATTCGACCCCTCTCCGGTCTTTCAGCCCGGCAACAAAAATGGTCTTGTCATTGACTAAATCCTGCTGTTGCTGGCGGGATAGCTCTATTCCTGAAATGCTCTTGGGAATGGTTACACCGTCACTGGTGACAAGGCTGTTCTGCTGCGTCTGTTTCTGCCCTTGCTCCTGTGACTGTTTGGCATTGGGATAGATAAATTCCAGACTTTTCTTGTCGGCATTGACCTGAACGATTGCGGATAAGGGGTTTTTACGGTTGGAAATCATATTTTCAAGGAATACCCCTTTTCCCTCCCGTAAGGCTTCCTTTTGTTCCTTATTCAGTTTGACACCTTTTATTTCATCGGGTATTTGGACGCTGCTTGCACGCATGGAAACAAGTTCGTTTGTCACTTTATCCACACTGACGAAAGAGGGTATCATTTCTCCAGTGATATAGTTTTTCAGGTTCACTATCCGTCCCATGTTTCCCGTTTCAAGAAGATTGGCTTTGTCCTCTTTGGAAAATTCATGTCCGAAGAACGGGCGTTCAAGTTCCGGCTTTTGGCGGATGCCGTGTATCGCCAAAACCACATTCCTGTCCTTGTCGTGCCGGAAAGATAGGCGTGCGTCCATCTTCATAATGGCGGAATTGTAGTTTCCCGAAATGGTGAACGCTCCGGGTGACTTGTACCCCCTTAACATGGGTTCTAAAGCCTTTGCCTTTTCAAGCTGTTCTTTGGATAGCCCGAAGTTTTTCAGGGCTTCCCAGTCCACTTTATCCGGGTCGATAACATACTTGCTTTTGTCAGGTTGCTGCGGTGCTTGTGCCGTTGTTCCCGCTTCTTTGGCTGGCAGCTGCCCGTTTTGGGGTTCCTGCTGCTCTTTCTTCACTTCCTGCTTCACGATTTCAGGTGTCACCCGGTAACGCTCTATGCCCGCTTCATTTTCCGGTGTAGGGTTGTTGAAGTTATCCCTGATTATCGGCTCGATTTTGGGAAGTTCCAACTTCGGGATTTTGAAGAAGTTGAAGCGGGTCGGGTTCTTCAACTGGTTCATCATGTTGGAAAAGAAGTTGGAAAAGAAATCGCCGTGACGGTCGAATTTCAGGATTTCGCTGTTGTTCTCCGGCGGTACGGTTTGAAGCTCTCCGCTTTCATCCACTCCTTTTACTGCGCTGATTGTCTTTTTCTCCTTATCCAGTACAAGAAGAATATCCATCATCTGTTCGTCAGTGGTGGAATGGTTGGCTGTGTTTACATTCATAACTTTTTGAATTTTAGTGAATAAATAAAATTTTCGGAAGTAAAAGTACGGATGAAATAGAGTATATTTAAGGATTTGGGAACAGGTGGCTTCATTAGTCCCCGTTTGGCTTCATTTGTCTCGTATAAAATATTTTTAGTGAATTATTTGTTATGTATTTGCATGTAAAAACATAATATATTAACTTTGCAGAAAAATAAAAGCTATGACTTCATTTAGAAAAGAAATATTGCAGCAAATTGAGCAAATAGATGTCGGACATATTTTTACATTCCGGGATTTATCGTTTCCCAATGACAAATTGGCGAATGTGGCTGTCTTCCTTTCGGAACAGAGTAAAAAAGGCATACTGATGCGGGTTGAGAAAGGGGCTTATTTCCGTCCTCGTAAATCGGCTTTGGGATTAGGAACATTACCGGTATATCAGGATGAACAATTCCGCTATATTACCCAAAAACTGGATGGCTATATCACTGGAGCATATATTTATAATAAAATGGGGTTGACCGAACAAGTGGCAACTACCATTACGGTGGCAACCCTCAATCCTGTACGTCGCTTTCGGTTTAAGAATTTGGATGTGGAATGTGTAAAATCCTATACTGCTGCCTACCACGATGAAACGAATATCCCTTATTTGCGGTTATTGGATGCCGTCAAAGATATAAAACATATTCCCGGAAGCACGCAAAAAGATATATATGAGCGTATTAAGAATCAACATTTCAATAGCTTTTCAATACAGGAACTTATAAAAGTAGTATCTTTGGCGAAAGATTACCCACCTCGTGTACGAAAGATAGTAGCGGATATACTGGGTGAGATGGGGCAGTACGACTTGCAGCGGAAAATTGCTAATACCGTTCTACCTACCACAAGGTTTAATTTGAATTATAAAACAACGTAATACTGTATGGATTTACATTCGGATAAAGAAATATTCAAAGAGTTAATCGCATTGGCAGCAGACCATTTCGGTTACGAACAGTCACATATAGAAAAGGATTATTGGGTATGCAAAATACTCAAAGAGATTGCTTTGTCCGAATATAAGGAAAAGGTATTCTTCAAAGGTGGAACATCTTTATCAAAAGCTTATGGCTTGATAGAACGCTTTTCGGAAGATTTGGATTTGTTCGTTTTTACCGGAAATACAGCAGCATCCAAACAAGCGGAAAAAACATTGAATAAGAAGCTATCCAAATTCATAATAGAACAAAACGCAGGCATATACCGTGAAGAGTTATCCGAAACAGGTGGGAACTTCCGTAAATTGCTTTTTTCTTATGAGAATGTTTTTAAAGGTGTTGGACTGAAAGAAAATTTGGAAGTAGAAATAAAATCCTGTGATTTATCCGATAAAAAGCAAATGTATTATCCGGCTGATACTCGTATTATCAAAGCAATTATCACCGCTTTTTTGGAAAATATAGAACGACAGGATTTGATTCAGGAATATGAACTGGATGGTTTCAAGATACAATGTATCAATCCAAGAAAAACCATCTGCGATAAAATTTCAAGACTTGTCAAATTGTCTTACAACGAAGATGCTGTAAATTTATTGGCAAAGCATATCCGAGATATTTACGATTTATGCCAGTTGTTCCACACTTCTGAATATAACCAGTATTTGCAATCGGAGG
>ENA-UESH01002435-UESH01002435.1-human-gut-metagenome-genome-assembly--contig:-NODE-2435-length-10811-cov-2.446711_pt1 | contig 10811 bp, 9 predicted proteins | sample MGYA00243001_ERZ508002 | MGnify/ENA primary metagenome ERZ508002 (study PRJEB26167, sample SAMN06115447) | human gut metagenome | host: Homo sapiens | place: China:Anhui | collected 2015-08-07 | study... | reverse complement strand
CTGATATTTACTCCCGTATCCATCGTAACCCGCTGTTGGGACACACCCCGGCCGTTGCGGATTTCTTTCAATCTCCACACAATGGTCGCAAGGAATTGATTGTCACGTCTCGGAGTGCTCATAATTGAGCAAAATAGAAGATAATCACTTTCTTTTTTGCATACCAATCGGTATTTTATTCAGAAATAAATTTTATATTTGCATTTGTAAATCAATAATTGACAATGAAAATATTATCTTTGTTAGGTCATAATACGGTTTAAACCGTAACATACACAGTAAAGGTTAAGACAACCTTTGCGTCGTTCAGTAAACTTAGGAACTGTTATATTTATTATGTAGCAGGTTTAGTGTGGCGTAAATCTTGTCCGAAACCCTTGCCATGCCCCGGTACGTGTTACCGGGGCGGGGCTTGGGCGCAAGGGCAGTTTCCACACAAGGCATCCTAAGGCCGACTGAACGAGCTGTCTGAGCGTCCTTGCCCCTTTTTTATTGTTCTACCGCAGCGGCGGCGAGGATATGTCCCAGTTTTACGTCCCGGACAGGACGTATCTCATCCAATCATTATCCGAATGCCGCCATGAAAGAAAAGAATGAAAGCTGGTTGTTGTCGCCCCATGCCGCGTACCACCTCGAACTGAGCATCGACTTTCTGCACACACGCCCGGTCATGGATATCGGAGCGAACGAGATTCCCGCAGAACTGTTGCAGACATGGATCGCGCCCGGCCCGAAAGAATTGCTGATAAGAATGGCAGATGGCTCGGCCGGACCGAACGAGACGATGCCGTACGAAGTCTTCGCCCGCGCCCACGAACGCCACGACCGGTCGTACGCCGAAATGCTCGAACGCGAATTTCATACTCCCGCCGCCACGGTCAACCGGAATTTCCTACTGTACCAGGAGATCCTGCGAATCGTCGCGCGACTCCGCGAAAAGCGGATCGAGGTGCCCCCGTTCGCCGTGTTCAACTTCGTCAATTACCCGATCACCGTACCGGCCGCCAGGGAGTATGCGTGGAAACACGGCATTCCGTCCGTATGAAATGATCCGGCGAACACGTACGAAAGAGTAGGGGACAGGCTACCGGCCGGGAGCGGTTCCCCGTCCGGCCGCGCCGGAAGCATCGTCCGCCGAATGGTCTTTTTTGATCCGCACCGCGTTGCCGGCGTCGGGCGAGAGCCCGAGGTAACCGAACAGATGCAGGAACCCGATCGCCGTGACGAAAAAGAACGCCAGCCGGAAATCCGGGATCGTGTATTGTCCCGGCACGCCGCCGTTCAGTACGTTCGAAAAGCGCAGCGCGACGGCGCCGATGGCGATCCCCATCCCGATCGACATCTGCTGGATCGTACTGTACAGCGTATTGGCCGAGGTCATATCGTGTTCGGGAATATCGGCGAAAGCGAGCGTCGTCAGCGAACTGAACTGCATCGAGCGCACGAGTCCCGACAGGAACAGCGTCAGCACGATAATCCATACCGGCGTGGTCGGCAGCAGCAGGGCCGTCAGAAAAGTGAACAGGGCTACGAGGCAACCGTTTACGATCAGCACGTTGCGGAAACGGAAACTGCGGATGACCCACACGGTAGCCGACTTCATCGACAGGTTGCCGACCATCGTAGACAGGAACAACAGTCCCGCCTCGAACGGACTGAGCCCGAACCCGACCTGGAACATCAGCGGAACCAGGTACGGGAACACGCCGATCACCATCCGCGAAACCGAACCGGCGTAGATCGTGATCCGGTAGCTTTTGTACTTCATCACCGAATAGTCGATCAGCGGATTGTCGATCCGTTTCGAATAAAACACGTTGGCGAACAGTATAATGAGACTTCCGCCGATAAGCCCCAGCGGCACGTAATACGAAAGTCCTTCTTTGCTGAACAGCTCCACGCCGTACATGAATCCGGCCAGCGCCAGGCCGCTCAGGACGAACCCCGGAGCGTCGAACGGTTTGCGGGAACCCTCGCCGCGCTTCTCGGACGGGATATAACGCCAGGCGAGCAGAACGCACGCGATGCTGATCGGAACGTTCAGGTAGAAAATCCACCGCCACGTAAGGAAAGTCGTCAGATAGCCGCCGACCAGCGGGCCGACGATCGGCGCGACCAGCGCCGGAATCGTGATGTAGTTCATCGCGACGGGCAGGTTCTCTTTGGACGACGTTTTCAGCACGGCCAGGCGGCCCACCGGCGACATCATCGCCCCGGCCATCCCCTGCATCACCCGGTAGATCACGAACTGCAACAGCGACTGCGACGTCCCGCACAGCGTCGAGGAGAGGCTAAAAAACACGATCGCCGCGCAGAACACGTTGCGCGTCCCGAACCGGTCGGCGATCCAACCGCTGACCGGAATAAAGATCGCCAGCGCGATCAGGTACGAAGTGATGCCCGTACTCAAATGGATAACATCCGTCCCGAAGGCGCGCGCCATGGCCGGAATAGCCGTATTGACCGCCGTAGTGTCGAGAAACTGCATGAAAAACGCAATGGCCACCACCAACGCTACCCGAACCGATTTATCTATTCTCATCCTCCTCAAAATCTCAATCGCAAAGTTAACAATTTTCAACGAAAAAGGCCGGAACAATCCCGGCCCTTTTCGTACGACAAACCCGCTGCCGCTAATATTCGGGCGGCAGCCCATTCAGTTGCGCTTTCGTAAACACCGGGCCGTCCTTGCACACGTACAGCTTGCCGACGTTGCAGCGGCCGCATTTACCGACGCCGCATTTCATCCGATTTTCGAGCGTCGTGTAGATCCGGTCGTCGGCAAACCCGAGCTTTTCGAGCACCGGAAACGTGAATTTAATCATTACCGGCGGTCCGCAAACGATTGCGATAGTATTGTCGCTCGAAGGAGCGATCTGCTCGAGCACGGACGGTACGAATCCTACGTGCCCTTTCCAGTCGACGGTTTCGCCGCCCGGATCGACCGTCGTGACGAGGCGGACGTCCGGACGCGCCGCCCATTCGTCCAGTTCGTGTTTATAGACCAGGTCGCCGACCGACTTGGCCCCGTACAAAATGGTCACGTCGCCGAAATTTTCGCGGGTGTCGAGCGCGTTCCAAATCACGCAGCGCATCGGCGGCAGCGCGATGCCGCCGGCGATGAACAGCAGGTTTTTGCCTTTCCACTCGTCGAGCGGGAAAACGTTGCCGAACGGTCCCCGGAAGCCGACGGTATCGCCCTCTTCGAGCTTCGACAGGCCCGTGGTCACGCGTCCGGCCTGGCGGAACGTACATTCGATATACCCTTTGCGGGTAGGGGACGAAGCGATGCAGAACGTGGATTCCCCTTCGCCGAATACCGAGTATTCGCCGAACTGCCCCGCCCGGAGGTCGAATGCGGCAGCCTCCTGCTCGTTACGAAATTTCAACCGGAACGTCCTGACGCCCGGGGCTTCGACGGTGATCTTCTCGATCTCCATCAGGTACGGAAGGTATAGATTGGATTGAGTCATAGCGGCTAAATGGATTGTAAATGTTCGAGCAGGTTCATGTTTACTGGGCAGGCCCGCGAGCAGCGTCCGCAACCGGTACAGCCGGTCTGTCCGATCCGTTCGGGCATGTACGAGAATTTATGCAGTACTCGCTGGCGCCAGCGGGCGCTTTGCACCGGACGCGGGTTATGTCCCGACGTATGCAGCGTGAAAAGCGAGAAGCCGCACGAATCCCAGCAGCGCACCCGCCGGCCGGTCGCCCCACGCGCATCCTCCTGAATGTCGAAACAGGCGCAGGTCGGACAGACGAACGCGCAGGCCCCGCAGCCGAGACAACGCTCGGACTGCCGTTTCCAAACCGGGCTGTCGAACGCCTGATCCAGTTTCTCGCGGTATACACCGGTATGGCAAGCCGTCTGGCGAGCGTGTTCCCGCCGGCTCCGGCCTTGATGAGTTCCAGCGCCTCGCGCCGGAACCCGTCGTCGTAACGTCTCCTTCGATCCTCACGCATACGAAAGAACCGCACCTCCGATCATCGAATCTGAATTTCTTCAGTCCAACAATCGGGGTGCGGTTCATACACGAGCCGGGGCTTTCCTTATGCCTATACCATGATGTTTGGCAAAGCAGGTAAGGCACTTTTAGAACAGTGAGGAATACATCTTCAATGTGATGGTGGTTGGTATGCCGTTCTCGTCGCGAAGACGCACTTCGGTGCCACCTACCGGATCCTGCGAAGCGACCTTCTTGTCTTGATTGGAATCCAACGTGAGCTGCGAACTTACCTTGACCGTGAATCCGAGTTTTTCCAATGCGGCTTTGGCGTCAGAGGCTTTCTGCCCCACATAATTCGGCAGGGTTATGGTTTCCGGTCCTTTGGAAACCACTACGTCGACGCTGTCTCCCCAATGCAACGTATCACCGTTGTTGACGGAAGCGGAAATCACCTGCCCCTGTGGAATCTTGTCGTCGAAGGATTCCGTCCAATTGGTGGTGAGTCTAAGATCATCCAGCGCCTGCTGTGCCTCGTCCTTCGTCTTGCCGACGATATCGGGCATAGTGACTGGCTTTGGCCCCTGCGACACCGTGACGGTGATCGTCGTATTATGCGGCAATGTGGCGCCGGGATCCACACTTAACGACAGCAACGCCCCTTGAGGCACGTCAATGGAATACGTGTCATCAGAAGCCGCGGTCTGCTCGACATTATCGAATCCAGCCTTCTTCAGTGCGTTGATTGGATCCTTGCCGGATGCGCTGGTCGCGTCGAGAATATCGGCGGGAACCGTCGCCTGCCGGACTCCCTTGGAGACCACGACCTTGACTTTCTGGCTACGACGCTTGCTGCCGCGATCGCCGACATTCGCCGGGTCGGTGGAGATGATATTGCCTTCCTCCACGGAATCGACACCTCATATTCGATATCGGAAATCTTGAGCAGACTCTCGTAGTCGCTCCACTTCACATTGGTGATGGGGCATGCTGCGGACGCGTCGCATGTCATACCATCCGGCTGGGGCATGGTCCAATAGCTGCCGGGGCCCTGATAGTACCACCATGCCCAACCGCCGGCGCCACATGCAAGCAGCAGCGCCACCACGCCTGCGACGATGAGCGGTGTGCGACGCTTTTTCGCGGATTTGCTGTTTGGAGTATTGCCGGATTCGTCGCTTTGCGCGATGGGGGATTGCGATGCAGCGCTGTCGACGGCATTGTCAAGGCTATTGACGATGCCGTCTGCCGGCAGCGAGAAACGTGTCGTCGCTTCTGGATCGATGTTCTGTTGCTGCACCGGCATGACGGTTGTTGCGTTCGTCTTGACCCTGTCCAGCTTGCGTGTGCGATCATCGAATTGCTGCGTCGGCGGTGCCGGGGGAGCGGGAGGAACAGGATTGCCGACATTGGTTGGCGCACCGTTATTTGCGGGCGCGGCACTGTCGGAAGCGCTGACGTCTACCGGGGGAAGACGATACTGCCAATCGCTGACCGCAAGCGTCGATTGCAGACGCTGCAGCTCGGTTAACGCAACGGATGCGTCTGCTGGACGAGCCTCGACCGCGCGAGCCGTGAGATGGGCAAGGAATGCGGCCACGCCTTCATTGATGCCTTTGCAAGCGGTGGCAATGCTTGGCACATCCTCGTGAACATGCTTGAATACCAGTGTTACTGGATTATCTGAAGTGAATGGCACGTTGCCGGCGAGCATCTCCCAAGCCATGATGCCCACGGAATACAAATCCCCCTGAGGTGTGGCTTGATTCTTCTCAATCATTTCCGGTGCTAGATATGCTGCTGTTCCCAGCAGTATGCCGGTGGAGGAGAGTGTGGCCTGCGATACCGTTTTAGCCAAGCCGAAATCGGTGATCTGCACATGGCCACGGTCGTTAAGCAAGATGTTTTCCGGCTTGATGTCGCGATGCACCACGCCCGCACGATGTGCGGAAGCGAGGCCATCCAATGTCTCGCCAATAATGCGTAACGTCTCTCGAACGCTGAACGTACCCTGCTGGTTCATTTCGTAACGCAGGTTCACGCCGTGAACATACTCCATGACGAGATAATCGAGACCGTCGAATTCGCCGGTGTCATACACCTGCACGATATGCGGATTGGCAATGGCCGCGGCCGAACGGGCTTCACGATGGAATCGTTCCACGAACTGGTCCCGGTGCGGTCCCTGCGCCAGCTGGGTATGCATGATTTTGATGGCGACCGTGCGCTCCAGACGTTCGTCTACCGCTTGGTACACCGTGGCCATGCCGCCATCGGCGATTCTGCTGACGACCCGATACCGGCCCTCGATGACCTGACCTTCAGGGGCGTGTGGAGCTTCACTCATGGTTGATCGCTACGGTTCCTTCTTCAAAACAACTCACGTTCGAACGTGTTCCCACTTGTAGTCTACAAGCAGAGGTTTGCGGATTGTGCAACGAACGCGCGTCCTGTCCGGATGTTGGTTGGAAAACACGCAGGTCGCGTGTCACGCGCGTGTTTGGACGTGAATACTTGGCACGAAACGTGAGCAGGCCTCGATGAGCAGTGACTCGTGGTATTCGGAAAGGCTCAATGTTTCGATAGCTGTTTTCGATTCATTCCACAAATCCGCGATTCTACCGCGGGAACGTTCGATGGCTCCTGTTTGCTCAAATAGTTCAATGGCGCGTTTTACTTGAGTTTCGGAACGCGAATCGGCCTCCCACATGTCGATGAGCTCTCGCCGCTGCGTGTCGTTCGCCGTGTTGATGGCGTCGGCTAGAAGCACCGTGCGCTTGCCTTCGCGGATATCTCCTCCAACGGGCTTGCCCGTATTGCTGCTCGAACCGACAACATCCAGAAGATCGTCTGCAAGCTGGAAGGCCAATCCAAGAGGCAAGCCGACTGCCAATGCCTGCTTCCTCGCATCGTCTTTGCCTATACCCGCGGCAAGCATGCCGAATTCCAGTGGGGCAATGGTGGTGTAGCTGGCGGTTTTCCAGCGGAATACGTTCAATGAAGCTTCCACCAGTTCGTCTGGATCGTCCAACGGATTGAGCTCTACGGCCAAATCGAGTACTTGACCGACTTCGACCTCGCGGTGCATGTTGAGCAATGCCGCGACCACATCGGAACCATGAGTGAGCTTGGAAGCTGCCTTGTCCGCGATGTCCACGCTTGCCGTGGCCAACATGTCGCCGAGCATGATGCCCAAGCCATGGCCGATGGCCTCGCTATGCGTACCAGTGGAGAATGCGCGATGCGCAGACGGCTTGCCACGGCGCAGATCGGAATCATCGATGATGTCATCATGCACCAGCGCACCGGTCTGGAACACTTCCACCGCGCACGCTAAATCAAGCAGCGCGTCGAAATCACGTTCTCGCACATCCTCCGAAGCGAATGCGCGGAACGAATCCAACGTCAGCAAGGCGCGAAGCCGCTTGCCACCCTCACTTGACGTGACCGCCTGCTTGGCGACCATGTCGGCAATAGGCCTGCAAGAGGAGGCAACCGAATCGTCCGCATGAAGGAATGCGAAATCCTTCACCAACGAAACAATGCGTGATTCAATCTGTTCCAAATCGGAGGAGCTAGTCATACCAACAGTTATCCACAGGCATTCGACAAGACCAAATCTCAATGATTGCAATAGTTGCGGTACCGAAATCATTTTGCGAAACGCCGAAGAAGCCATCCTCCGACCACAGGCCTCGAAAAAAGCGGCATCGCATCGGCTCATCGGGCATAGTGCCATATAAGCGGCGAGCGAGGAAGCCGATAGACCATGCCAAGGAGGGCAGAATAATGACAACCAACAAAACCGGACGCATCACCGGGACTGAAATGGAAGAAGCCATCAGCCGATTCGAAAGGGATTGCAGATCCGACGGCGTGGGCGAAACAGTGCGTTCGTTCATTCGTGAACCGCTTTTCATATGGATGGACGCGCTTGCGCAGGCATCGGACGAGAGCGTTTCCCATTCGGAAGGCGAATTCCATGCCGAATGCGGTCTTGACCGGAATATGATCATGCGGACTACGGTGGGCATCAATCGGATGCTGTCCATTCGTGACGTATTTCTCATTTCCGCCATCGTTGACGAACGATACGCCGACCGAGACTTTCTCATGAGTTTCGCCGAAAGACCCAAGCTGTCTCGTAATGCGCAGCGTCTGGAACAGCTGCTCAGCGATTCATTCCGTGATCCCCTAGCCAGACCCGATATGAAACGTTGCGATCAGGCGATCAACATGCTGTTCGACATTATCGATATGATTCCGAAGACATATCGGGCGCAGCCGTTCGCCGTGATCAGCTACATCATGTGGTGGATGGGCCGGGAAGGAGCCATGGCATCAGCCATCAGCGCGCTCGCGATAGATGATCAATGTTCGCTGGCGGCGATTGTATGCTCGGCGGTTGAACGACGTATTGGTCCTGCCTGGACGTCGGAAACATAAGGCAACACGCCGTAAAGTGGCGTGACTTGCGCGTGAAGGCCTCATTATGCGGGAATAATCGTCCTTGCAAGATGGTTTACTCACATAGTTGACGATTTGCCCTTGCCAGAAGTGGGTCCATGTGGTATACGCTTCGAGGCAGGATCAATAGGAGGATAAGTTTGGCCACCAAGGAAACGACGGCAAGCATGGAACAGGCTGATCTGACCGAAAAGACCACCTCCACGAAGAAAGCCGCCACGCGCAAGGCCTCCACGAAGAAGAGTGCGGCGAAGAAAACCACCGCAACGAAGACCCCTCGCAAGACTACCGCGAAGAAGAGCGCCCCTGCCAAGAAGGAGGAGTCGCTCGAGGATGATGCACTTGACGATGAGGACGCTCAGGTAGACGACGCCGATCTTGACGATTTCGACGCCGATCTCGATGACGTCGATTCGGATGACGAGGATGACCTCGACGACGACGAGGAATCCGAACCTGAAGATGATGACGACGAGGATGAGGAAGAACGCAAAAAGCCGGAAGAGCCTAAGGAAAAGGGCGCTTTCGTGGTGCGTGATGACGATGATGATGAGAATCTGACCCCATCCGGCAATCCGAAGCGTCGTGTGATTGCGGCGGGTGCGACTGCTGATCCGGTCAAGGATTACCTGAAGCAGATCGGTCGTGTGAGCCTGCTGAATGCGGAACAGGAAGTCGATCTGTCCGAGCGTATCGAAGCCGGTCTGTATGCCCAGCACCTGCTGGACACCGAATCCGACCAGATGGACTTCAAGCGCAAGCGTGAGCTCAAGTGGGCTGCGAACGATGGCAGACGTGCCAAGGACCACCTGCTGGAAGCCAATCTGCGACTTGTGGTTTCGTTGGCTAAGCGTTACACCGGCCGTGGCATGCTGTTCTTGGATTTGATTCAGGAAGGCAACCTCGGTTTGATTCGCGCCGTCGAGAAGTTCGACTGGAAGAAGGGCTTTAAGTTCTCCACCTATGCCACGTGGTGGATTCGTCAGGCCATCACCCGAGCCATGGCTGACCAGGCGCGTACCATTCGCGTGCCGGTGCACATGGTCGAAGTGATCAACAAGCTGTCTCGTGTGCAGCGTCAGATGCTGCAGGATCTTGGCCGCGAACCCACGCCGGATGAGCTTGCACGCGAGCTCGACATGCCTGTCGAGAAGGTGCAGGAAGTGCAGAAGTACGGCCGTGAGCCGATTTCCTTGCATACGCCGTTGGGTGAGGATGGCGATTCCGAGTTCGGCGATCTGATCGAAGACACCGACGCCATCGCGCCGTCCGACGCGGTTGCCTTCTCGCTGTTGCAGGAGCAGTTCAGGCAGGTGCTTGAAACGTTGTCTCCGCGTGAGGCTGGCGTGATCAAGATGCGTTATGGCTTGGAAGATGGCCAGCCCAAGACGCTCGACGACATTGGCCGCGTGTATGGCGTTACCCGTGAGCGTATTCGCCAGATCGAGTCGAAGACCATGTCGAAGTTGCGTCACCCGTCTCGCTCGCAGACGCTGCGTGACTTCCTTGATCAGTGATTGAAACAAGAGGTGAATGAAGTCGAGAAATTCGGTAAGAATATCGAATTTCTCGACTTCTTACGTCTACAAGACGTTCTTATGGATGAAAACCGAAGCAAAACTGCAAGTCAGAATGAGGAAAATGGCGAAAGACAAGGACAATTACGGCGCAGGTAGTCTTACCGTGCTTGAAGGTCTTGACGCGGTGCGCAAGCGCCCGGGCATGTATATCGGCACCACCGATAGCCAAGGTCTGATGCACTGCCTGTGGGAGATCATCGATAATTCCGTCGATGAGGCTCTTGCGGGAGTCTGCAATCATATCGTTGTGACGTTGCACAGCGACGGTTCCGTGGAAGTGGCCGATAACGGCCGCGGTATCCCTGTTGACATCGAGCCGAAAACCAAACTTACCGGTGTGGAAGTGGTGTTGACCAAATTGCATGCCGGCGCGAAATTCGGTAACTCTTCGTACGGAGCCTCGGGCGGTTTGCATGGCGTGGGCTCGTCAGTGGTGAACGCGTTGAGCTCCCGTCTTGACGTGGAAGTGGATCGTGACGGCAAGACGCATCATATGTCATTCCATCAGGGTCATCCTGGTGTGTATACCGATGCTGATCCGGAGCACCCATCTCCGGATGCGCCATTCAAACGCACGCGTAAAAACCGTCCGACTGAGCTTGAAATCATTGGCAAGGTCAGTCCGAAGACCACGGGAACTCGCATTCGTTATTGGGCTGATCCGGAGATTTTCAACGACACCGCGGAATTCAGCTACGAGCAGCTGATTGATCGCGTCAGGCAGACCAGCTTCCTGGTGCCGGGTTTGAAAATCACTGTTATCGATGAGAATATTCCGGAAACCGGCGATGAATCAGTCGACGAAATGCTGGAAGTCGAC
>ENA-UESH01002431-UESH01002431.1-human-gut-metagenome-genome-assembly--contig:-NODE-2431-length-10819-cov-5.264848_pt1 | contig 10819 bp, 3 predicted proteins | sample MGYA00243001_ERZ508002 | MGnify/ENA primary metagenome ERZ508002 (study PRJEB26167, sample SAMN06115447) | human gut metagenome | host: Homo sapiens | place: China:Anhui | collected 2015-08-07 | study... | reverse complement strand
AATCGTTTGAATATTAAAACTCATTAACAAGGTGTGCCCTATCTTGGATTGACTGAAAAAATAGTTTAACTTTGTGTGTGCCTTTTTACGACACGAAAAATCTGAAAACATTAACATATTATAGTATTACAAAATTATGTCAAAAATCACGAAAAAAATGGCCCTCGACTATCATCACTTAGATGATAAGCCTGGAAAAATTTGCGTGGTACCCACCAAGCCATACCAATCTCAAAACGACCTTTCACTCGCATATTCTCCTGGCGTGGGTTTCCCCTGCCTCGAAATCAAAGACAACGCCGACGATGTGTATAAATACACCAACAAGGGCAACCTTGTGGCGGTAATCTCAAACTGCACCGCCGTGCTCGGACTGGGCGACATCGGCCCACTGGCTGGCAAGCCTGTGATGGAAGGTAAGGCACTGCTGTTTAAGATTTTCGCAGGCCTCGACAGTTTCGACATTGAACTCGATGAAAAAGACCCCGAAAAGTTTATCGCTGCCGTCAAGGCGATTTCTCCCACTTTCGGCGGCATCAACCTTGAGGACATCAAAGCACCTGAATGTTTTGAAATCGAACGTCGCCTGAAGGAGGAATGCGACATTCCTGTGATGCACGACGACCAGCACGGTACAGCCATCATCTCTGGCGCAGGACTCATCAATGCGCTTGAAATTCAGGGCAAAAAAGCCGAAGATGTGAAACTCGTGGTCAATGGTGCCGGTGCTGCCGCCATTTGCTGCACACGCCTGTATATGCAACTCGGTGTGAAGAAGGAAAATATCGTGATGTGCGACAGCCGTGGCGTGATTTCCAATCGCCGCGATAAACTCACCGAGCAGAAGAAGGAATTTGCCACCGACCGCGAAATCAACACGCTTGAAGAGGCAATGGTGGGCGCTGATGTGTTCCTGGGGCTTTCGGTGAAAGATGTGGTTACGCCCGAAATGATTAAGTCGATGGCTGCCAAGCCTATCGTGTTTGCGCTGGCTAACCCCGACCCCGAAATCGCCTACGACAAGGCCGTGGCTTCACGCCCCGACCTCATTTTTGCCACCGGACGAAGCGACTACCCCAACCAAATCAACAATGTGCTGGGCTTCCCCTACATCTTCCGTGGCGCCATCGACTGCTCTGCCACCGAAATCAACTCTGCAATGGAGCTGGCGGCTGTGCGCGCTATTGCCGATTTGGCAAAAAAGAACGTGCCACCTGTGGTGAACGCCGCCTACAAGATGAACAACTTGAAATTCGGTCCGAAATACATTCTTCCAAAGGCACTCGACCCTCGCTTGATCGAAACCGTATCTACCGCCGTGGCTAAAGCGGCTATGGATTCGGGCGTGGCGCGCCGTCCTATCGATGACCTCGACGCTTACCGCTCTGAACTGCGCAAGGTGCTGGGCTACGACAACAAGTTGCTCCGCCGCTTTACCGACACGGCGAAGAACTCGCCAAAGCGTGTGGTGTTTGCGCAAGCCAATACCGACAATATGCTCCAAGCAGCCGTGGAGGCTTACAAGAGCGGCATCTGCTTCCCTATTTTGCTGGGCAACGAGGAAATGATTGCAAAGCGTGCTAAGAAACTCGACCTCGAACTGAAGGGCATCACCATCGTGAACCCTCGCCACGACCGCGAGGAACGCCGCCGCGCACGTTATGCCAAGTTGCACATGAATAAGCATCAGCGCGATGGCATCAACCTTACCGAAGCCTACGAAAAGATGTACGACCGCAACTATTTCGGTATGATGATGGTGGAAACCGGCGAGGCCGACGCTTTCATCACTGGCACTTTCGCCGGCAGCGGCAACACTGTGAAGATTGCGAAAGAGGTGATTGGCATCAAGCCTGGATTCAAGCATTTCGCCACTCTCCACATTCTCAACACCAAGCGTGGCACTTTCTTCCTTGCCGACACTTCTATCAACCACGAGAACTCCACCGAGGAACTGGTTGACATCGCACGCCTCACCTACGACGCTGTGAGATATTTCGCGCACTATCCTGTAATGGCTATGGTTTCGTACAGCAACTTCGGCTCAAACCCCGAACACGGCCCTATCGAAATCCACAACGCCATCGACATCTTGCACCGCGACTATCCCGAAATACTGGTGGAAGGCGAAATGCAAGTGCAATACGCCCTCAACAAGCAGTTGCGCGACAAGCAATTCCCATTCAACAAACTCGTGGGTAAAGATGTGAACACGCTCATATTCCCTAACTTGAGCGCTGCCAACACCGTGTTCCAGATGCTCCTTGAAATGGGCGCAGCCGAAATCGTGGGCCCAATCCAAATCGGCTTGAACAAGCCAATCCACTTCACCAGCATCGACACCTCGGTACGCGACATCGTAAACCTCACCACCATGGCAGTAATCGACGCCAACGTTTACGAAAAAGTAACCCTAAAAAAGTAATTTCCCCACTGAACCGCAATACCCTAAACAAAATAAATTCGTGGAAATTTATGCTAATTCGTGCGTGTTTTCTTAAACCACAAATTAACACAAATTGAATCTTGTTGAATCTGTGTGAGATGTCGTTATTTCTTTTTGTTTAGGTGGTTGAAGATTTCGCCTTGTTTTTTCTTGGCGGCGGCAATGCTGGCTGGGTCGCCTGCTTTTGCGCCGTATTTTTCCAGTTGTGGAATGTGGAGCACTGCACCCACTGGAATGGTGTTGGGGTTAGGATATTTTGCCTTGTTTTCTTCGTAGATGTAAACCCAGAATTTATCGGAGCCATAGTGCTTGCGGCTCATGCGATAGAGGTTAGTGCCCGGTTTAATGGTGTCGGTAGTACCGGCAGCCACATTTGCCGTGGTTGGTTTTGCAGCCTCGGCCTTTTGCTTTTCTTCCTCGGCTTTCTTCTTTTCCTCTTCCGCCTTTTTCTTATCTTCTTCCGCTTTCTTTTGCTCCTCGTCAGCTTTTTGCTTGTCGGCATCAGCTTCGGTAGAGTTTTCGGCTAATGCTTGTTCGGAAGCTACCACCGAATCGGTCGCAACGTGTTCGGTGAAAGGTTCCTCGTCGGCTGGCGTAGCCTCGTAGCCCTTCATCAAATACAGACGATAAGCAAACAGCGTAACAATCAGCGTAGTGACCACGCCCACCACGAAGCCCTCCAACAGCGAGCGGCGAGTGATGCGGCGTTTGTCAATCTCCTGCCCCACACGCTCGTCAGCCAATTCCTCGCTCACCATTTCACCTTCGGCTTCTGCTTCGGTGTCTTCCGCCTCATCTTCAGGCTCTGCCACGGCAGATGGCTCAACTTTCGTTACTGGTTCTGGCTCGGCTTCTTCCTCTATTTCGGCTTCTTCTTCCGAAACGGCTTCTTCCGGCTCGTCAGCAGGCTCTTGGACAGGCACTTCTGCAGGAGCCCCAGCCTCTGCTGGCACTTCTTCCGATGGCTCAACAGGAGCCTCAGCCTCTGTTTCTGCTTCCTCTGACTCAGGTTCTTCCACAGGAGCCACGAACACAGGAGGCATCACCACTTCTTCCTCTGCGGCTACGGGTGCTTCAGCAGCTGGTGCCTCAGCGGCGGCGGAGTCGTCGGCATCTTCCTCTACAGGGGTGGCCTCGGCTGGTGCTTCGGTTGACTCACCGGCATCGATGGCGGCGAGTTGGTCGTCGGTCACGTCATCGTCAAGGATTTCAGTTTCAAAGTGCATAAAAGGCTGATTGATAGCCTCTGCCATATCTTTATCGGGGGCAAACGACAGTTTCTTATGCCCCGGAATCTCAATTTCTTCGCCCGTGTTCACGTCCACGCTTTTTCGAGGACTCACTTCGGTGAGTTTAAACGTGCCAATACCCTTCACCTTCACGCTCTCGCCATCGATAAGCGACTGTGAAATAGTGGCAAACAGTTCTTTCAGAAACAGTTCGCTCATGCGCTTTGAAGTATTGGCATATTGTGCCACTTGCTCAACAAGTTCGGGAAATGTTACCTTATTGTTCATGTCGTTACAGAATATTCAAGTTCAACGAAATTACTTCAAGCGGTTTTTCAACACGTTACTCACCTTGAAGGCCAACACCACTTTTGGTGGAACGAGCATACGCTTTCCATTACTGGGGTTTACCACCACACGTTCGTTCTTCTTTTTAGCCTCAAAATTTCCGAAACCCGGTATGGCCACGCTGTCGAGCGCACCGCAGCGAGTTTTCACCACTTCTGCGAATGCCTCCATCAGTTTAGCCACATCGCCTTTACTTCGTCCCAGATTTTCTGAAACCTTTTCCAAAAGTTCCTTGTTGTCCATAATAGTAATTTTATCATACAAAATTAATCAAACCTACCGCAAACTGCAAATAATTCCCCAAAAATCTCCTTGCCTCACACGGATCCCACGGATTTCACGGATTTTTTGTGGGTGAGAAATCTCACGGAGGCTCGCCGCCGGTTTGCTCCAAAGGCTCACACAGATTCAACGGATTCAACAAAAATTATTCGGGGGATTCGGGGGTTAAAAACCTGCCACAAATTAACACAAATTTTCACAAATAGGGAGCACCTGAAACACCCGAAACACCTGAAACACCTGAAACACCTGAAACACCCGAAACACCGTTTGAGAAATTAGAAATTAGAAATTAGAGGTTAGAGGTTAGAAATTAGATGTTTTGATTTTGGAGCGAAGATATGAGTTTGGTTGGGTTCGTTCAATGCCAAAATGGGGAGATTCAACAAAAAATATTCGTGAGATTTGTGGTTTAATTCTTTGGGGTGAGGGATGATAAATAAAGCTGCGGGAGCATCGGGGGGATGCTTCCGCAGCTGTGTTTGTATTTACCGCCTATGGGGCGGTGGGGGAATGGGAATCAGCGTTTGGGGCTGATGAGCACTTTTTGAGTGGAGGTGGTGCCGTCTTTGTAGTAGGTGCGTACGATGTTTACACCCATTGTTGGTTGAGAGAGCACCATACCGTTCACGGTGATGTAGTCAACGTGGTCGATTTCCTTCTCTGCATCGATTTGCTCTGTGCCGCTTGGCTGCATAAGTGTGATTTCGTATTCACGGCTAAATGCATCGTTGCTGTCGAGCGATACCTTCAAGGTGGCAGTTTCGCCGCCATTGGCATTTGCCAAGAGCACTTGACCTTCGTTGCCCAAAAGCAGGTTGCTTGACACTGTCCAGGTCACACCTTCAGGAACACCCACATAGAAGCCCTTCGACACCTGACTGCGTGTGTCGAGAGAATCGAGCACGAGAGCAGCCGAGTAGAACTTCACCACAGCAGTATCGGCGAGCACGCTCATCACTGGATAGCAGTTGCTGCGCTTGGTCCATGTGCTGTCAAGGTCCAAGGTGGTGATTGCCACGGTTGGCAGAGCCATGCTGTCGGCATCGTTGGCGTAAACAGATGTCACGGTCTGACGGTCGTAGTACACGTTGGTGTACACAGTGCTTGCAATGTCCTTGCCACCGTAGATATTACCACAAGATGCTGAATCGGCAGTCGATGCGCAATCCACATTACCGGTATTGTAGGCATTGGTCACTTCAGTGTAATATTTCACTGGCAGACCAATAATGCCGCCCACTTGCTTGTAGCCATACACCAAACCGTGATTAAACACATTGGTGAGGGTGGCTTTACCAGTACCCATCACACCACCTACATTGTAGGCTGTGGAAGCAGATGTGCCTAACGACCAAACTTCGCCGGCATTGCCACTCTCTTTGATGATTGCGCCAGAGGCACTATTGCCGCACACGCCACCAAGATTGTAACGAGCCTCTACGCTACCCACATTGTAGCAGCCAACCACATTACCGGAGTGGTTACCAACCACGCCACCAGCCTGATAGTCGGCTACTACATGGCCGTAGTTCACGTCAGCCACAACATTTGCGTCAGAGCCAGTAGAACCCACGACACCACCAGCGTTGTTCTTGGTGGCAATCACTTCGCCATAGTTAGCGCAATTAGTGATCAAAGTAGGAATCTCTTCGGTGCCACGACCCACGATACCCACGATACCGCCAGCGCCATTTGTCTTGGCGAGCACGGCACCATAGTTGTAGCAGCTGTCGAGCAGGTTGAATGGAGTGCCACCGCAGTTACCTACGATACCGCCGGCACCGTATGTGCCCGACTCCACTTCACCATAGTTCACATTGCGTTTAATGGCATCGGCTTTAGAAACACTGCCGATAATACCACCTGCGGCATAGGTGTTGGCCACGATTTTTGCGCGGTTCACACAGTCGGTCACTCCGCAAGCATCATTTGACTGGAAGCCTGAGATACCGCCTGAATAGTTTTGGCTTGAATATACCGTGCCCTCATTGAGCGAATTGGTAATATTGCCCTTGCTTGAGCCCACGATACCGCCATTAGAATACTTACCTTCAATGGCACCTGCATTATAGCAGCTGTCGAATGCCACATCGGTATCAGTAGAGCCAGCGATACCACCAGCCTGACCATTAGCAGAGGTAATCATACCATAGTTGCGGCAGTTGATGAAGCGAGCCTTAGGATTAGCGGTGCCTACAAAGCCACCCACGAAGCCCATCTTCAGCGTTGCCACCTGTGCACGGTTCACACAGTTGCGCATGGTGCCTGATGACAGACCTGCGAAACCGCCGATGTACCAGTAACCGCCAATCGAACTGTTTGCGCCAAGAGTGAGGTTTTCAATCACGCCATTGTCGCCAACGAGTCCGAACAGACCCTTGTTGCTACCGGTTTTCTGATCTTCATTGTAGTACTTGAAACCGTCGATAGTCTTGCCGTTGCCGTCGAAATGGCCTTGGAAACGAGTAGCACCATCGTCAACGAGCATCAGCGATGCTTCAGCGTCGCTACCGAAGTCGAGGTCATTGACCAAGAGCAGGTATTCGCCGTCGAATGAAGCTTCATAGTTCTTAGAGTAGCGTGCCACAGTTTGCCAGTCGGCAACAGATGCAATTCGCCATGGGTTGGCCTTGGTGCCTTCGCCATTAGGGAGCATCTTTGGAGCGGCAAACAGAGGATATTGTTTCGTGTAGTTGCCACTTGTGAAAGTGAGCGTGTCGCGCTCAACCTCGGTGATAGCAGCAATGTTCAAAGTGGTGCTGCTAAGGGTGAAGTTTTTAGCATTCTTCAACGCGAAAGTCACACCCTTCTGTGCCACCACTTCTGAAGCGTAGCGCACCGAGAATCGAGAATCGGTTTTTCCTTCAGATGCAAACAGAATGTAGTTGCCACGGTTGAATTGTGCGGCAGGTTCGCTTGCAAACGCCTTCAAAACAGGATATTGTCCTTTCACATAATCCCATTGCTCGGCATCAAGTCCCTTGAGTGCTTCGCCCGAAACGAGCGATGCCGTTGGGAGTTTGCTCACGCCATCCACGGCAAGGGCATTGCCAGCGTTTTTGCCAGCAAGTTGTGAATCGTAATAGCAATCTGCGGTCACTGTGTTGCTGGCATTGTAACTGCCGAATACGGTGCCCAGCTTATCGAGGTTTGCAAATGAATAAACCACGCCTGTTGAGAGCAGTTGCTTGTTAGTGGTGCGGTAGTTGTTGTAACCAATCACGCCACCCACGCTGTTACCGCCACTCACGTAGCCCTGGTTGAGTGAGTTGGTGACGATGGCGTTGTTCACACCAATCACACCACCCACATTTTCAAGTTTGGTGCTGTCGGATTCGAAAGAAGTGAGCACAGCAGCACCCACCACGCCATCGTTCTGGCAGCAGTCAACGGTGCCGAAGTTTGCACCCACTACACCACCAACCACCGACTGGCCAGTGAGCACTGTGCCGACATTGTAGCAACCAGTCACGGCAGAGCCTTCAGCATTGTAAGCCACAACGCCAGCCGCGCCAGTCTTCACTGCCTTTACAGAGGCATAGTTGCGGCAATTCTCAATGCGGCCACCATTATAGCTTGCCACACCTGCCACATAACTTCCTGCCTCGATTTGGCAGTCGGCTGCGATATTCAAATTCTTGATTACTGACTTATGACCAGTGTAAATCATCAAACCTGCCATAGCAGATTCCATGTCGTTGACATAGCCACCGTCAGCAGCGAAACTGCGGTTTACTTTCCAATTCTTGATAGCATGGCCGTCGCCGTCGAGGGTGCCGTTGAACGCATAGTCCACTCCGTGCACGCTAAAGCCGAAGAAGTCGGTTTTGCCACCCATATCAATGTCGTTGGCAAGTTTGAAATAAACGCCTGTGTAATCGTAAAGCTGCACATCCACAGCATTTTTGATTTTGAGGATATCGTCCTTGGTCTTAATCAGATAAGGACTTGCGGCAGTACCCTGACCATCAAACTCGTCGGGAACCACCTTTAAAATATAAATACGGAACTCGTTGCCCAAAGTGGCGGTGAGGGTGTCGCTCACTGCTGCGGTAGCAGTCACGGTCACGTTGTTGCCATTGAGTTTCAAGCCATGACCTGTTGAGGTCAACTTGCCTCCGTTGAAGAATTGCCATTTCACATTATTGTCGGTGCACACAGTGAATGCGCTCTTGAGACGTTTCACGGTTTCGCCAGCAGCAAGTGTGAATGGTACTGCATCGAGTTTCGACTTTTCTGTGGCTGCGCATTTTGCCAACTGTGGATAGTGGCCGGCTGCGAGTGCCCACGCCGAAGCGTTGAAACCTTCGGGCGCATCACCTGATGCGAGGGTGGCGGTAGGCAGACTGTGCTCGGTTGAGCCGTTGAAGCAAACCTGACCGTCGAAGTAAGTGTTACTGATAATGGCAGTATCGCCCTCGAACGAGCCAGCAAGTTCGTTGTTTTGTGCTGATGGAGAGCAGAATAGCATGCCTGTATTCAAACAGCCGTTAAATTCGGGCGCATCGCTTTCGGTGGTAGTGCCAGCCTTGCCCATTTCGAACTTACCAGCCAAGCCACCTACAACATCGCTCTTATAACTGCGCACGATACCAGAATTGTAGGAATCGTTCACCTTAATGCCTATGCCACGACCCACAATACCACCAGTGGCGCCAGTGTGTGCTTGTGTGAATGAGGCATTCACCTGACCGCCATTCCAGCAGCGGTTGATGGTGCCCAAATAGAAGTAGCCCACAATGCCGCCGATTTCGCCTTCACCGTATGTGTCGGTGATTACGCCGGTGAAGTAGCAGTCATTGATTGATGAAGTGGCGCGTGATGACGAACCGCAAACGCCACCAGCACTACCCTTCTTGGCAGTGACATTGATTGTGGCATCGCTCCATGATAAGTTCACTGTGCCATAGTTTACGCCTACCACACCACCGTCCATGCCTTCGCCTTCCACAGTGCCGGAGTATGCTGTGTTTTCTACCACACCAGTGCCATTGTTTATACCCACAATACCACCATTATAGAATGCGTCGGAGCCTACATAACCGCCAGTGACGGTAATGCCGCTCACCTTGCCGCTGTTTTCACCCACCACGGTGCCGATCCTCGATTTACTGGTGCGTACCGATGAGTTTACAAACTTGATGTTAATTACTTCAGCATTTTCACCTGTAGATCCGAACAAACCTGCGTTGAACTCATCGCGACGGTCTTGGGTGAGGTTGCTGATAGTGTGGTTTTGTCCATCATAGCGGCCATTGAATGCCACTTTGTCCACACCGATAGGCTCGTGATTGAGCACCGATGCCATATCAATGTCGGCTGTCTGCTTGAAGTAAACGCCTGTGAACACATTGCCATTGGCATCTTTGTACGATGCATTATGGTTAACGGCATTGGCAAGCGCTTCAAGGTCTTGAGCGTTGGTCACCAAATAAGGGTCCGTTTCCGTACCAGAGCCGTTCAGCCCAAGCGCAGCAGTAAATGGCGCGAATGTATCTGGCACCTTGATCACACTCTTGACGAGCGATTCCACAATCTGGCTCCGAACTGTGCTACGAGACATAGCCCATGCGCCAAAGGTGATGCTGTCGGCAGCGAATGTGCCGTTGAGTCCCGATGCCTTCAACTTTACGTCGCTGGCATTGGTATAATTGGTGATACAGTAGTTATAGAATTTAGTTATGCCCGATACGGCAAGCACCTGGTGAGGCATATACACTGCACCTGTGCTATCCACAGTCATCACCACTTCCGAACCGCAGTTGTAGAAGTTGCGCACCGCAATTTGAGTTTTGCTTTCACGAGTGTAGCAAGCTGGATAGGTGCGAACCTTCATGCTGTCGACCGTTTGCGACAAGCTGTGGTCGGTAATCATGGCATTGGCTTTGTAGAAGCGGGATTTGCTACTCACAATCTGCACTCCCTTATACTCTCCTCTGAGCACAAAAATACCCCATGAGCCCACGCTGATGTTTCCATCAGCACTCACATTAAATTCAATCTCGGCATCGGAGTAATAAACCTTTTTGTCGAGGTCGACGAGGCAGCAGTAAAGCGAGCCATACTTGCTGTCGACATAAGTAACCTGTGGTTTAACCTTAATCACGCCGGTTGAGGCATTATAAACGCCCTTCACAGCACGCTGACCGCCCATCAAGTTGAAAATTTCCACCGAGTCGGTAGCGAATGGCGTGATTTGCACCATGTAGCGACGCGCTACTGATAGCGGCACACTCGTACCAAAGTCGGTAGTGTAGTAATAGCCTTTAAGACTCGCCAGCGTGGGAGCACGCTTGGCGGCTTTAGGCACCGATACCTGTAAAGGCGACTTCTCGCTGGTCGCTTGCACGAACCTCGTCGTGCCAATCGACTTGCTCATCACCTCCCGGTCAACCCCTAATAGGGTCACCCCATTGCGGACGATGGTGTTTGCCGTAGAAGTAAACAAGCACACCGTCAAAAGCAACGAGGTCAAGAAAAATGTGACTTTTCTCATAAGGAACCTGTTTTT
>ENA-UESH01002425-UESH01002425.1-human-gut-metagenome-genome-assembly--contig:-NODE-2425-length-10848-cov-2.973540_pt1 | contig 10848 bp, 9 predicted proteins | sample MGYA00243001_ERZ508002 | MGnify/ENA primary metagenome ERZ508002 (study PRJEB26167, sample SAMN06115447) | human gut metagenome | host: Homo sapiens | place: China:Anhui | collected 2015-08-07 | study... | reverse complement strand
GCGTGGTAGGCAAGCTCCGACATGAACTGGTTGTCCACAGAGGGGACCACAAGTCCGATGAGGTTGGTGCGCTTGGTCACCATGGACCTGGCCACAAAGTTGGTGGTGTAGCCCATCTCATCGCACAGCTTCAGAACCCGTTCCCGGGTCTCGCTGCCGATCTGGGAGCTGCCGGAAAGGGCACGGGATACGGTAGCATAGGAGACGCCTGCTGCTTTGGCGACATCCTTTAATGTTACATTTTTCATAAAGTTGACTCCCTTGCGAAGGTTGTGTTTGTGCAAACGTTTCCGACTTTTTAGGAAAATTGGCAGAAAAAACTGCCAAGGTACTTCAGACGAATCAAGAATAGCCGATTCTTGATCTTCTGTCAATACCAACCTAAATTTTTAAGGCATTGAGCTTTGACATTTGGGATATTGACAAAAAGGGGCGAACTCCTATAAAATAAAAACAGAAATCGCAAACGTTTGCGATTCTCGGGGGCGTCACACCTCCGAGGATCGCCGTGCTTTCCCGCAGTTGGGCCGCGACCCTGAATTTCAAAGGAGGAACTGCCATGACCGCCAATATCCAAACCATTTTCTTCGATGTAGGAAACACCCTGCGCATTGTCCTGCCGGATCAGGAGTTTATTGACCGGGCGGAAGCCGGTCTCATGGAACTGATCGGCACCACGGAGAGCCACGACGCCCTGTTTGCCAAGCTGGAGGAGCGCTGGAAGGCATACCGCAAGCAGTCCAAGACCACCCTGCTGGATGCTTCCGAGGGAGAACTGTGGACCCAGTACATGCTGCCGGAATATGATCCGAATATGATTTTTGCCAACGCCCCCAAGCTGACCCGCCTGTGGCGCGACCATGACGGCCGCCGGGTGGCCCGGCCGGACGCCGTAGCCACCATCAAGGAGCTGCACCGCCGGGGCTATACCCTTGGCATCATCGCCAACACCGTGACGGAGACGGAGATCCCCGATTGGATGGCCGCTGACGGCGTGGCCCAGTGCTTCAAAACCACGATCCTCTCCTCCAAGGTGCGCCTGCGCAAGCCGGACCCGGACATCTATCACCTGGCCTGCCGCTGCATCGGCACGCCGGAAGCCAACTGCGCCTATGTGGGCGATAACCCGGTGCGGGACGTGGAGGGCACTCAGGCTGCCGGCTTCGGTATGATGATCCGGATCGATGAGCCGGATACGCTGAACAAGGAAAAGGCCACCGGCAAGGAGTTTACCCCGGATCATGTCATCACCAGCCTTTCTGAATTGCTGGACATCTTCCCTGAGCGGGCTTAAAGGAGGACCTATGGAAAAACAGTATAAAGCCGTCTTTTTCGACTTGGGCGGCACTCTGCGCATTGCTTTCCTGGAGGAGGCCTATATGCGCCACGCCCGTCGGAAAATGGCGGAGATCGCAGGCACGGATATGCCTTATGAGGAATTCTATCAGATGATCGAGGAGCGCTACGAGCCGTACCGCAAGTGGGCTTTGGGCGAGTTCAAGGAATCCGGAGATGAAGAACTGTGGTGCAAATGGCTGCTGCCGGACTATGACCCGGCCCGGATCCGTCAGGTGTGCCATGAGCTGAGCTTCCAGTACCGGCAGTGCAAGGGGCGCCGCGAGGTGGTAGACGGCGGCGTGGAGGTCATCAAGGGCCTGCATGAGCGCGGCTACAAGCTGGGGATCATCTCCAACCTCATCGGTGAGAACGAGGTGCCCGACTGGCTGGAGGAGGACGGTCTGGATTCCTATTTTGACACAGTGATCCTCTCCTCCGTGTGCCACATGCGCAAGCCCTGCTCTGAGATCTACGATCTGGCCTGCCAGCAGATCGGCGTGAAGCCGGAGGAGTGCGTGTCCGTTGCGGACAACATCAAGCGCGACATTGCCGGGGCCAAGAAGGCCGGTATCGGCTGCAATATTATTTTCCGGTCTCCGGAGAAGAAGCATCCCGTGGAATTTACGGAGGAAAACCGCCCGGACTATGTCATTGAAGATTTCCGGGAGATCCTGAACATTCTGCCCTGATGCGTTCCGGGCCAGCGGCCCGGTGAAAAGGAGGAAGCAAGCCATGAATACGGACATCCGTTATATTTTTCTGGATCTGGGCGGTACCTTCCGGGTCATTGACAAGGACCCGGCTTATCTGGCTACCGCCCGGGCGAAAATCGCAGAGCTGTGCGGCGTGAAGACGGAAGATCCTACCCGGTGGTTCGAGGATGTGATCGACAAGCGGTACGATGTATACCGGGAATGGGCCCTGAAATATATGTGCGAGGCCCCGGAAGAGGTGCTGTGGCGGCGCTGGCTGGCCTATGACTGTGATCCGGAGCTGATCCGGCGCAATGCCTCGGAGCTTTGCTACCAGTACCGGCAGACCAAGGGCCGCCGCACGGTGGTAGAGGGCGGCGCAGATACAGTGAAGGAGCTGTGCCGCCGGGGCTACACTCTGGGCATCATCTCGGATCTGGTGGGCAGACGGGAAGTGGACGAGTGGCTGGATCAGGATGGCCTGCGCCCCTATTTCCAGACAGTCCAGCAGTCCTCGGTCACCTATATCCGCAAGCCCGGCCCCGCGATCTACTATTACGCCATGGAGGAAGTGGGAGCCGAACCGGAAAACTGCTGCTATGTGGGCGACAATCTGAACCGGGACATCATCGGCGCCAAGGCCGTCGATTTCGGTATGACCGTCACGGTGCAGTACCAGAAGGATAAGCCCCTGAAGCTGACGGCGGAAAACCGCCCGGATGCCAAGGTCTATCGGTTCCCGGACCTGCTGGATATTTTCCCCAAGCGGGGGCAGGTGGCCGTGGAAAAGCTGATCCCGCCGGAGGATGGACAATAAGTTCGCCCCGGTCGGATAAAAAAATGCGCAGTGGCGCGGGAAAGAACCGTTTCACGCACCGCTCGACTCATAAGGAGGTACTTTTTATGTCTGAATCCAAGCGCGGCGGCGCACAACTGGCGCGGGCCGTGGAAAAAGCGTATCAGGCGGGGCAGGATGACTACCATCTGGAACCCATGGTCCTGGTGGAGAACGGCAAGCCTGTAGGCAAGATCGGAGATGGCGATGCCGCCGTGTTCTGTTGCCGCCGCGGTGAGCGGGAGATCGAGCTGACGGAGCTGTTCACCGATCCGGACTTCAACAAGGTGCAGCGGAACCAGCTGAAGGATCTGGATTTCGTCATCATGACCATGTATCATGATAAGTTCAAGGATCTGCCCATCGCCTTTGCGCCGTCTCATGTGGTGAAGCCTCTGGCTCAGGTCCTCAGCGAGGCGGGGAAGAATCAGTTCCACTGCGCGGAGAGCGAGAAGTATGCCCATGTGACCTTTTTCTTCAACGGCGGCGAGAACGCGCCCTTCCCCGGCGAGGATGACGTGTGCGTGCCGTCCCCCAAGGGCATTGACTTTGACCAGCAGCCGGAGCTGAGCCTGCCTGCCGTGGCTGATCAGGTCATGGGTGCTTTGGGTAAATACGATTTCGTGGTGACCAACTTCGCCAACGGCGACGTGATCGGCCACACCCTGAATACCGCCGCCAAGCTGGAAGCCTGCAAGCATGTCAGCCACTATCTGGATGTGGTGGTCCATGACGCGCTGGCCAAGGGCTATGTGGTGGCCGTCACCGCGGATCACGGCAACATTGAAAAGCTGTACACCGCCGCAGGCAAGCCCGACGGCGCCCACACCACCAATCTGGTGCCTTTCATTCTGATGGACCCCGCCCACAGCGGCCCCATTGCCCTGCGGGACGGCTGTCTGGGTGACGTGGCGCCTACGGTGCTGAACGTCATGGGCATCCCCCAGCCTGCGGAGATGACCGGCAAATCTCTGGCGGAGGGACACGATTTCGGCAAGGACCGGAAGATGCTGCTCATCATCTGCGATGGTTGGGGTCTCGGCTCCGGCGATGACGGCGACGCGATCCATCTGGCGGATACCCCCTACTGGGATTCCCTGCTGGCGGAGCAGTCCTGGAGCAAACTCCACGCCTCCGGCGAGCATGTTGGCCTGGGAAGCGGAAAGGCCGGCAACTCCGAGGCAGGCCACTCCAATCTGGGCGCAGGCCGCTGCGTCATGCAGGATGACGTCCGTCTGGACGCCGCTGTGAAGGACGGCAGCTTCAAGAAGAATCCCATCTTCTTACAGGCCATCGAACACGCCAAAAAGAACGGCACGGCGCTGCATCTGCTGGCGTATCTCACTTATAAATCCTCTCACGGCTGCATCGACTACCCGTTGGCCATCTGCGAAATGGCCCGGGACGCCGGACTGGATCAGGTATTCTTCCACATCATCTTTGACGGCCGCTCCACGGAACCCGGCTCCGCACCCAAGCTGCTGGCAGAGCTGGACGAAAAGCTGGATGCCATCGGCGTGGGCCGCATTGTGGATGGTGTGGGCCGCGGCGTGGCGCTAGACCGGGACAAGAACTATGACAAGGTGAAACGGGCCTATGACGCCATGGTGGACGGCGCAGGTACCCGGTATGAGTAAGCCTCCGGCATAAACCGCCCCCCAAAAAAAGAAAACCAAGAGAATGTTAAAAATCCCGCAGAGAGCAAATACTCTCTGCGGGATTTTTGCACGGGAAAAGTGCGAAAAAGCAACAAATCACGGAACAGACATCGAAAACGGGAATATTTGCGTTGGCGGACTGCTGATCTGCACCCCGACTGAAAGCCGCAAAAAGTGCCCGGACCGCCACAGCGGTCCGGGCCTTCTTGTCATACATCAAAACAGGGATCAGCGGGCGTCCTTCAGAATCGTGTAGACCTCATAAATGTCCTTCACGCTGTAAGTGGGCTTCACGTCCGCGGGAACATTGGTGTCCTTCAGCTTGGTGAGGTAGGAGTCGATGTGGAAGGTGGCGCCGAAGCCCATGCGGATGGGGCCGATGACGTCCCGGGAGAGGGTATCGCCCACATAGGCACAGCTGGCGGGGTCAGACTGGACCTGATGGAGGGAGACCAGAAAAATGTTGGGGTCTGGCTTGCGATATCCGGTGACGGAAGAAAGCGTCACATCCTGGAAGTAGTCCCGGATGCCGTAGTCTTTCAGAACGTCAAACACCTGATAGAGACTGGCTGTGTTGCTGATGACGCCCAGCTTCATACCCAGCCCCTTCAGCCCTTCCAGCATTTCCTTCACGTGGGGGCGGAGAGTACGGTGATAGTGGGTGATCTCCCACATGTGGGCCAGCTCCTCGGCGTAGGGACGCACAGAATCTTCATTCAGGCCGAAATCCGTCAAAACGAAGCTGCCCCAGATCTCCTCCGGCTTCAGCTCCCGCTGCCGGGGGTCCCGGTAAGCGCCGTAACGTTCCCAGCCGGCATTGATGCTCTGAGCCGTAGTTTCAAAGTCCATGTTCAGATCGATGCCGTGAGCGCGTAGAATATCCAGCACGCCCTGAATGGAAGAATGGCGGCTTTCATCGTCAACCCAGATGTCCTCCAGAGTGCCACCCATATCGAACAATACAGTATCTATCATAGTTTCACAGCCTTTTTTTAAAGTTGCATACATGGGAAAAAACGGTTATTCAGAGAGAGTTTCTGCGGCGAAGCAGCCACCAGGAGCTTCCAAAACCCATCAGCAGCGGCACAGGGACCATCATACCGAAGAGCTGGAGAAACAGGACCGACGCGCCGTGATCGCCCCGCAGCAGGAGCAGCATGGTCACCAGACTGGCGAGGGCCAGCAGCAAGAGCCAGCCGTATGCAGCCAGAACAGTCTGAGGGTGGCAGATCAGGTGGGTCAGCGCGCAGATTGCTGTCCCGATCAGGGCGGGGAGCAGCGCGCTGACCAGATTTTCTACCGCCCGGGGCGCAAGGGCAAGCCATGCGTGAATGGGATCGGTCAGCAGAAAGAAGGCCGCGCCGTAAACTGCCAGAAAGAGGATGGACAGGCAGAAGGAATTCAGCAGCAGCGTGCTTTTTACATGGCCGTTTTCCGTCAGCCGGAAGGCATCCCAAAAGGATTCCACCCGTCTGGCCTGTTCTTTTTCCCGTTCTGCCCGGCGCAGTTCTTTTTCAAAATCCTGGTTCATGTTATCTCCTATCTGAATGATTCAAAAGGCCCGGGCAGCGGCGGTTGCCGCCGCCCGGGAAAATCGCGGTGCTTGAATTTACTTCATCTTGGGGTTCTTGGACAGCCAGTAAGTCCACATATCCTGCACGTCGGGATAGATGTAATAGATGGCGCTGAGGTCGTTGGCGCGGGCGCCCAGTTCGCTGAGCTTTGCGGGGTTCTTCTTGTCCTCCACGTCGTCGCGGACGGGCCAGTTGCCTTCCTTCTTGAAGGGCTTCATGCCTTCGCTCTGGCCGTCGGCACCGCCGGTGATGTAGCGGACGAACAGACGGGCGCCGGCGGGGCTGTTGGTGCCCTTGGCGATGAACAGGGACTCCAGATTCAGCAGGGCGGTGTAAGGCTCCAGATTCAGGCACCAGGCGATGTTGTAGCCGGATTCGTCACGGTTGCCGATCTTGCCGGCGGAGGCCAGGCACAGGGCGGGTTCGTCGGCGGTGGAGTTGTGGACGGCCAGCACCAGCTCATCACCGTCACCGATGAAGGTCATCTCGGCCTGAGAGAAGCGCCACAGGTACTCCACGCCGGCGTTCTTCTCGGGAACTTCAAAGTTGAAATCGGAGGCATCGTAGGTGTATTCCAGATCCTTGCCGTAGGTGTCCTTATAGGACTGCGCCATCTCGTCGGCGTTGTTGATGAAGCTGGCAAACAGGGACAGGTACGCGGACTCCTGACCGATCTCCTTGGTGAACAGGTGGTACTTCTGGGTGCCGTCGTCCTTCTTCTCAATGATCTCCCACCAGCTGTGGATGGGCTGTCCATCGGGGAAGGCGGCGGTGTTGTAGAACCACATGGACTGGGAGGCGTACAGAGGATAGCCATATTTCAGGTTTTCCTCGTCGATGTGAGAGCAGATGTCCTTGGGGAAATAAGGCTCCAGAATGTCCTGATTGTACCACTCGTGGAACACGTTGCCGTTGACGTCCTTGGTCTGCAGTACGTCGGCGGTGATGTTGCCGGTGTCGTGCTCGATTTTGGCCTTGGAGAGCACCTCGTCGTTGTCCAGATCGAATACCACCAGATCAAGGCCGGGGTAGGTTTCCTCAAAGCTCTCCTCCACCTTCATCATCTTGGAGGAGGTGGCGTAGACGTTGATGGTGGTGTCCTCCGTCAGGGCTTCTTCATAAAGCTCGTCGTCGGTCTTTTCGCTCCAGTCGTCATAGTAGGGGCCGTAATAATTTTCACCGGTGTTAAGGTCATAGCCAAGGTGCAGGTCGCTGGCGGCAGCTTCGCTGCCGGACTGGGAATCGTCGGAGGGCTGGTCGGTGCTCTTGCCGCCGCAGGCGGCCAGACTCAGCACCATGGAAAGCGCGAGAAGCAGTGCAGAAAACTTCTTCATATTCATCGGGACTCCTTTCATATTTTGACCGCGCCGCAGACACGGCCGAGTGGGGGACCTATCAAAACACGGCTTATACCGCACGTTTGATCAACCGAGTGGTTTCCTTGTTGTAGATGTTGATCTTATCCTGATCGATAATGGCCCAGACCTTCTGATCCAGATCGTAGCGGATCTGGCCGATGTCCTTGGCCAGGAACTCGTCGGTGCCGGCCTTCAGGGTGGTGATGGTTTCAGAGCCGGCGGGCTGGTTGGCGTAAATGGTAACGGGAATGGCGCCCTCCACCGGCTGGGTGGAGATGGCAATCTGCTCGGGACGGATGGCCAGCACGCAGTCGAACTCGCCGCTCTTGGGGAATTCCTCACTGGTAAGGTGCTCGGCGGGGAAGGTGTGGCCGCCCAGATCGCTCTTAACCACCAGCTGGCCGTTGAGAACCTCGGCCTTGCCGTCCAGCAGGTTGATGCGGGGATTGCCGATGAAGTCCGCCGCTTCCAGATCAATGGGGTTGTTGTACAGTTCCGTGGGGGTGGCCACCTGATTCAGCTCGCCGGCCTTGAACAGGGCGATCTTGGTGGACATGGTCAATGCCTCGGTCTGGTCGTGGGTCACATAGATGATGGTGGTGCCCAGTTCCTTATGGAGGCGCTGCAGCTCCGCACGCATATCAATGCGCAGCTTGGCGTCCAGGTTGGACAGCGGCTCGTCAAGCAGCAGCAGCTTGGGGCTGGAGGCTACGGCACGGGCGATGGCCACCCGCTGCTGCTGGCCGCCGGACAGCTCGGTGGGATAGCGGTCCTTGTACATGTCAATACGCATCATCCGCAGGGAGTCCATGACCCGGCGGTCGATCTCCGCCTTGCTCATCTTCTGGATCTTCAGGCCGAAGGCGATGTTGTCGTAGACCGTCATGTGGGGCCACAGGGCGTAGGACTGGAACACCAGATTCAGCCCCCGCTTGCTGGGCTCGGCGTAATAGGCGTCGTCTGCGTTGATCATCTCCACGCCGTCGATGGTCATGGTGCCGTTCTGGGGCTTTTCCAGTCCGGAAACCACACGCAGCGTGGTGGTCTTGCCGCAGCCGGAGGGCCCCAGCAGGGTCATGAAGTCGCCGTCCTCAATGGTGAGGTTGATGTCCCGCAGGACGTGGTTGCTGCCGTAAAATTTATCAATGTGCTTCAATTCAATGCGGCTCATATCATTTTTCCTTTCTGTTCTGTCACAATTCCGGGACTTACATACTCTTGTTGAGGTCTGCGCCGAAGCGGTTGGCCACGGTGTAGCACACCAGAATGAAGACCAGCACGCAGACGGATACCGCGTCGGACATCTGGTTGTAGCCCTCCTGCGAGTAGGTAAAGGCCAGATAGGACATGGTCTGGGTGGAGGGAGTCATCATGATGATGACCAGATCCAACTCCTTGGCAATGGAGATGAAGGTCAGCATGAAGCCGGAGATGAAGCCGTTTTTCGCCAGCGGCACGATGATGGAACTCATCCGCTTCCAGAAGCTGGCGCCGGCGATATCTGCCGCTTCCTCCAGCTCCACGCTGATGGAGAGCATATTGGCGGTACCGGACTTACTGGCGAAGGGGAAGTGCTTAACCACCGAGGACAGCACGATCAGGGTGAAGGTGCCGTACAGGGAGGGCATCAGTCCGCCGAAATGCGGCCGGGAGAACATGGAGAAATACATGGTGGAGAAGGCAATGCCGCTCATCAGGTAGGGCACGAACACCATCTGCTCCGTCAGGTCGCCGTACCACTTGCCGCGGCCCCGGGAACTGATATAGCCCAGGAACTGGCCGCAGATGGCGGTGATAATGGAGCCGATGAGGGTCAGGCGGATGGTGTTCCAGAAGGCACTGAAGAACTTGGGATTCCGGAAGATGCCTTCGTAGTTGGTGTACTTGGCAATTTGGCCGGACTTGCCGATCCAGTTGTAGAGGGTCAGGTTATCCAGCCCGTAGCCGGCGCCGGTGGTGATCTGGAAGGTTTCCATAATCAGCACGAAGAAGGGCACCACCATGGCCAGGAAGAGGAATACCATCAAAAATGCCATCAGAGGCTTCTTGGCCTTGCCCAGAGGCATCAGCGTGGCGCGGCCGCCCTTGCCGCTGACGGTGGCGTAGGACTTCCGGACGCCCACGATCCGCTGGTTGGAGAAGATGATGACGGCAGCCAGCAGCACCAGCACGATGGACATGGCGTAGCCCACGGCCTGGGGACCCTGGTCGATGAAGTTGCGCATCTTGGTGGCCAGCGTATAGTAGCCGATGCGGTTGCCCAGGTTGGCGGGGACGCCGTATGTACCGATGGATTTGCTGATGGTCAGGACGGTGGCAGACAGCACGGAGGGCAGGATCAGGGGCAGGGTGATGTGCCGCAGGATCTGGGCCTTGCTGGCGCCCTGGATCTCACCCATCTCCTCCAGCTCGGAGTTGATGGAGCGGAGCGCGCCGGAGACCATGATGTAGGAGAATGCGTAATAGTGCATGGACATGCACAGCACGATGGCGATGGGGCCGTAAGCCAGCCAGTCGGGAACGGGAATGCCCAAGCCAGCCAGGAAGCCGTTGGCGCCGGAGGTGGAGTTGCGGAACATGGCCAGCCAGGCCAGCGCCTTGGTCCACGAAGGGATCATATAGGGCACGGTCACCAGCAGTCCCAGAATTTTCTTGCCGGGGATGTCTGTGCGGATCATCAGCCAGGCCAGCACGGAGCCAAGGGGGACCGATACCAGCACGGTGAAGAAGCCGCAGATAAAGGAGTTCTTCAGTGGCCCCCACAGCACGGCGCCGGACATGGTGCTGGCAAGGATGTATTTCCAGTAGTACAGGGTAAAGTCGCCCACGTGACCCTGGACCCGGCGCAGCTCGCCTTGAGCCAGCGTAAAGGTGCTGGAGATCATGGTCAGCAGAGGGATGATGATGAGGCAGAACAGGATGATGAGACTGACCAGCACCACCATGTTAAAGGGGTTTTTCAGCACATTCAGGATCAGGTTCTTTAAACGCCGCTTGGTCAGGGGTTTTCTGGGTAATCCATTTTTCGACACGATAACACCTCTTTCTGAAGTCTGCCGGGGATTGCAGGGACAGCAGATTGCTCTCTTTTCTCAGTTCTGTGCGCAGTCTGACCGGCGGTGTGCCGTCCTCCGGTCGCAAACGTTTGCACTTCCTTGCTACCATTATAAAGAATTCTTAACGGAATTGTCAAGGAGGATTATGGCTATTTTCCCATGATTTTTTTATTCAATTTCACGTACACTGTGTAAAGTGCACAAATAAAAAGGCCGACCTTTGGTTGTTATTTTTGGAGGAAGAAAAAACGAATTTGACGCGAAAACGTATACGTTTTCGTAAAATGCGGATTGGCGCATCGCTGAAGGCAAAAAACGCTCCACTGCCATTTCGGCA
>ENA-UESH01002421-UESH01002421.1-human-gut-metagenome-genome-assembly--contig:-NODE-2421-length-10876-cov-2.898231_pt1 | contig 10876 bp, 8 predicted proteins | sample MGYA00243001_ERZ508002 | MGnify/ENA primary metagenome ERZ508002 (study PRJEB26167, sample SAMN06115447) | human gut metagenome | host: Homo sapiens | place: China:Anhui | collected 2015-08-07 | study... | reverse complement strand
TACAGCAGCAGGGAGACAGAGTGCGACAGTTTTGTATGCAGCTGCTGACAGGGGCATATGGGCGGCAGACTGCCGCCCTGCCAGTGAAAGGAGAAAAGGAATGGAACAACTAACGGATTACAGCATTAATTTTCCGCATTTACATATTTATCTGCACCATGTCGGAAAAAATATCATGATCGGAAATTTTTCGGTGGCATATTATGGAATTGTGATTGCAATCGGAATGCTAGCAGGACTTGGAATCGCCTGCTGGATGGCAAAACGGACCGGCCAGAAAACGGATACTTATTTTGACCTGGCACTCGTTGCCATTATCTGTTCTGTCATTGGGGCGCGGGTTTATTATGTGATATTCCGTTGGGATTTATACAAGGACGATCTGCTGAGTGTGTTCAATCTGCGGCAGGGAGGTCTGGCGATTTACGGAGGCGTGATTGCGGCAATCATTACCGTATTTGTGTTTTCACGGGTACGGAAACTGTCCATGGGTCTGCTTTGCGATACCGCGGGACTTGGTCTGGTCTTAGGACAGGTTATCGGCCGGTGGGGAAATTTCTTTAACAGGGAGGCATTTGGCGGTTATACGGACGGGTTGTTTGCCATGCAGCTGCCGCTTTCTGCTGTCCGATCCTCGGATGTGACGGACAGCCTGCTGCAGCACGTGGTGGAAGTAAATGGTACCTCTTATATCCAGGTACATCCCACGTTTCTCTATGAATCCTTGTGGAATCTGATTCTTTTGATCCTTCTGATCCTGTTTACTAAACACAAGCGGTTTGATGGGGAAGTCTTTTTACTGTATCTGGCAGGGTATGGGATTGGAAGGTTCTGGATAGAATCCCTGCGGACGGACCAGCTGCTGCTCCCGGTCATCGGTTATCCGGTGTCCATGGCACTTGCAGCGCTTCTTGTGATCGTATCGGTTTCCTGGATCATCATCTGGCATATCCGTCGGCACAAAAAAACAGCATAAAATACATCTGGATGGGAAAATCCTCCACACGTGGAAACGTGTGGAGGATTTTTTTTGGAAAAAAATACGGCAATCGTCTATCCATTTTCAAGAAAGACCGGGAAAAACCCTTGATTTCAGGGTGATTTTAGGGTATTATGGTTACATAGTGGTGGAAAGTGGAGTAAAAAATCCATTTTGTGGTACAAAGTGGTGAGAAAACAGAAGTTCAGAAAATGAGGAAGGGGAGGTGAGTCTGCCATGTTTATGGGCGAATACAATCATTCGGTTGATGCAAAAGGCAGACTGATCGTACCTTCCAAGTTCCGGGAACAACTTGGCAATGAATTTGTTGTGACAAAGGGACTGGATGGCTGTCTGTTTGTTTATTCCCAGGAAGAATGGAAACGGATTGAGGAGAGTCTTCGTGAAAAACCACTGACTTCAAAAGATGCAAGAAAGTTTATGCGATTCTTTTTTGCAGGAGCTGCAAACTGCGAAGTGGACAAGCAGGGAAGAATTTTACTTCCTCCGGTTTTAAGAGAGTATGCTGATTTACAAAAAGATGTCGTCTTAGTCGGCGTGTTGAGCCGTGTGGAGATTTGGGATAAAGGCAGATGGTTAGAAAATACCTATGACGAGGATGAGATGGATGACATCGCAGAACATATGGCAGAGTTGGGATTTAGCATTTAGAGGTGAGGGCAGTGGAATTTCATCATTATTCTGTATTATTGAATGAAACAATTGACAATTTAAATATCAGACCGGATGGAATCTATGTGGACGGAACCTTAGGCGGTGGCGGACATTCTTACCAGATATTAAAGCGTCTGGGAGAGAATGGAAGACTGATCGGAATCGATCAGGATGCAGATGCGATTCAGGCGGCAGGCGAACGCCTTGCAGAGTTTGGAAACAAAGCTACACTGATCCGCAGCAATTATGCCAATATGAAAGAAGAACTGCATGCGATCGGAGTGAACGGGGTAGATGGCATAGTGCTTGATCTTGGTGTTTCTTCTTTTCAGTTGGATACACCGGAACGTGGATTCACCTACCGTGAACCGGATGCACCGCTTGATATGCGTATGGATGACAGACAGAGCCAGACAGCGAAAGATATCGTCAATGGCTACAGTGAAATGGACTTATACCGTATTATCCGTGATTACGGGGAAGATAAATTTGCAAAAAATATTGCAAAACATATCGTAAAAGAACGACAGAAGAAAACGATCGAGACAGCGGGAGAATTGACAGATATTATACGCGCAGCCATTCCAATGAAAGTACAGGTGACCGGGGGCCATCCGGCAAAGCGTACATTTCAGGCGATCCGCATCGAGTTAAACCATGAGCTTGAAGTGCTCAGTGATCACTTAGACGAGATGATCGATCTGTTGAATCCGGGTGGAAGAATCTGTATTATCACATTCCATTCATTAGAAGACCGGATCGTAAAATCTAATTTCAAGAGAAATGAGAATCCATGTACCTGCCCGAGTGATTTCCCGGTGTGTGTTTGTGGAAAAGTGTCAAAAGGAAAAGTGATTACAAGAAAACCGATCCTTCCATCGGAGAAGGAACTGGAAGAAAATTCGAGATCAAAGAGTGCGAAACTTCGGGTGTTTGAGAGAAGATAAAGCAGGGAGGAATTAACATGAAGAATCAGACAGAGAGGAGAGCTTCCGAAAGAAATTACTATGTGGATGGCAATACAGTGCGCCGCATGGAAGCAGTGCCTGATTACCGAAGAGAAAGACGGGAAAGAGAAGAGAGAGAACGGGAAGAACAGCTGCGCAGAAGAAAACGCCAGGTAAGAAGAAATCAGGAACGCCAGCTTCGGATGAGCAAGAGGTATGTGGTATTCCTTACAATGGCAGTGACAGTGTTTGGCGTGTTTGCAGGTACTTACATAAAAATACAGTCTGATATGACGGCAAGAATGAATACGATCAGCAGCTTAGAAAGCCAGATCGCTGATTTAAAGGCGGACAATGATGAGGCATATAAGAGAATCCGTATGTCTGTAGATCTTGACAGTGTCAGAGAAAAGGCACTCAATGAGCTTGGAATGTCATACGCAAAAGAATCCCAGATTATCTATTATACTGTTGACAATGATGATTTTATGAATCAGTACAGTGAGATACCGCAGAAATAGCAGAGAGATACTGACATAAGAAATGCAGGGGTAAGGATGGCAGCAAAGAAAAGAAGAAAACCATGGTTGAAATTTCCAAAACGCATGCAGAAAAAACTGATCGTTATGTTCAGTGCGATCGCAGTTTTGCTGACAGGCCTGATTGGAAGACTTATGTATATTGAATATACCAGTGGTGATAAATATGAGAAAATTGTTTTATCACAGCAGGAATATGACAGTCAGACCATTCCGTATCAGAGAGGCGATATTGTGGACAGCAAGGGCACGGTACTTGCAACCAGTATCGCCGTTTATAATGTCATTTTAGACTGTTCCGTCATGACAAGCAAAGATGAGTATATTGAGCCTACCATTCAGGCACTTGCAAGTTGTTTTGAGGACTTAGACAGCAATACACTGTATGGCTATGCAAAAGATCAGAAAGACAGCCGCTATATTGTATTGAAGAAAAAAGCTTCCTATGAGGAAATACAGCCGTTTGTTGAGATGCAGGAGGCTGTTGATGAAAAAGGAAAAAAGGTGAATCCTGACATCAAGGGTGTCTGGTTTGAAAAAGAATACCAGAGAGAGTATCCTTATGGTGCGCTGGGAAGTTCTATTGTAGGATTTACGGCTTCCGGTAACGTTGGAGTGAACGGTCTCGAACAGTATTACAACGAGACATTAAACGGTGTGGATGGCAGGGAATACGGGTATTTAAACACAGATAATAACTTTGAAAAAACCATCAAGGCCGCAAAAAACGGTAACACGGTGGTATCTACGATCGATTCTCATATCCAGTCTGTAGTGGAACAGAAAATTGCGGATTTTAACGAGGCCTATACCGGAAATTTCCGCGAGGATGAGCCGGGAGCGAGTCATGTTGGTGTGCTGATCATGAACCCGAATAACGGGGATGTTCTTGCCATGGCAAATTATCCCAATTATGATCTGAGTAATCCGAGGGATCTTTCGGCGTATTATACGCAGGAGGAGATTGATGCGATGGATGAAGATGCACAGATGGATGCGTTAAACCAGCTCTGGCAGAATTTCTGCACCACATATACCTATGAGCCCGGATCTACTGCAAAACCGTTTACAGTAGCAGCCGGACTTGAAACGGGAAAAGTTTCAACAGGAGACAGTTTTTACTGTGATGGATATGAGCATGTGGGAGGACATGATATTCACTGTGTAAACAGAAGTGGACACGGAATGGAAACGCTTGAACAGACGCTTATGAATTCCTGCAATGATGCGATGATGCAGATATCCTACCGTCTGGGAAGTGATATTTTTACAAAATATCAGCAGATCTTCGGATTTGGGCAGCGGACAGGAATTGACCTTCCGGGAGAAGCGCGAACAGACTCTTTGATCTATACGGCGGATAATATGGGACCGGTCGATCTTGCAACGAATGCGTTTGGACAGAATTTTAATACGACGATGATACAGCTTGCAACGGCGTATTGTTCCCTGGTCAATGGGGGAAGCCTTTATCAGCCGCATGTGGTAAAACGGATCACAGATGAAAGTGGAAACACGATCAGCGAAGTGACGCCGACTCTTCTGAGGGAAACTGTATCGAAGTCAACGAGAGATGCTTTAAAACAGTATATGTATTCTACGGTTACAGGCGGTACTGCGGTAACTGCAAAAGTGGATGGATATTCCATGGGAGGAAAAACAGGTACTGCGCAGAAAGCGGGACGTGACGGGGTGAACTATCTGGTTTCATTTATTGGATTTGCGCCGGTCGAGGATCCGCAGCTTGTCATTTACTGTGTTGTGGATGAACCGAATGTCGCAGAACAGTTCCACAGTACTTATGCACAGAATATTGTAAGAGAGATCTTAGAGGAAGTTCTTCCTTATATGAATATATACCGGGATGAAGATACTACCGGTATTCATGAAGGCTGGGGAATCAAGGGGGAAGATGAAGGAGATGTCGGTGATGTGACGGCAGCGGATGTTGCGAATTCTACTGCCGAGGAGAGTCTGGATGTGCCGGATACGACGGATGAACTGCCGGAAAATACCGGGGAACAGCCTGCCGAAGATATTGATCCGGGATCAGATGAAGGACAGCAGTAGGGAAAAGTATAAAACAAAACACATAACCTCACAAAAGTAAGAATAAAATGCTATGAAAACTTTTGTGAGGTTTTTGTATATGCAACAGGAACTTCCTTTCTATAGAAGTAAGACATTTCATCGTAAAAAAATCATGGTGATGTTTACAGCCGTGTTCCGGGCAGTTGTATTTTGGATGGGAAGGCTGGTGTATCTTATGGTGTTGTGTTCGGAATATTATGGACAGAAAGCACAGAACCTCCATGAGAGGGAACGTGATATTAAGGCGGCAAGAGGAAAAATTTTAGATGCAAACGGAATGGTGCTTGCCACGAACAAATCAGTCTGCACCATATCGGTCATACACAGCCAGATTGAAGATGAGGAGGCAGTCATAAAAGCATTGGTAAAAGAACTTGGACTGTCGGAGGAGGCGGTGCGAAAAAGAGTGGAAAAGGTAAGCTCCATCGAACGTGTAAAGACGAACGTGCCCAAAGAGACAGGGGATAAGATACGGGCATACAAACTTGCAGGGATCAAAGTCGATGAAGATTATAAGAGATATTATCCGTATGATACACTTGCATCGAAAGTATTAGGATTTACAGGTGGTGATAATCAGGGGATCGTCGGACTTGAAGTAAAATATGATTCCTATCTTCAGGGAACGAACGGGAAAATACTCACGCTTACCGATGCGCGGGGAATTGAGATTGAAAATGCCGGTGAGACGCGGCTTGAGCCGGTCAATGGATACGACCTTAACATCTCCATGGATTATAACATCCAGTTATATTGTGAGCAGGCGGCTGAGAAAACCTATATCAAAAAGGATGCAAAGTATGTGTCTGTGATTGTGATGAACCCGTCAAATGGAGAAATTTTTGCGATGGTAAATTATCCCGAATTTCATTTGAATGATCCGTTTACACTGACGGAAGAGGTAAATGTCCCGGCAGAGAAGAAACAGGATCTTTTAAATCAGATGTGGAGAAACCAGTGTATCAGCGATACTTATGAACCAGGTTCAACATTTAAAATCATCACAGCGGCAGCAGCTTTAGAACAGGGTGTTGTGAAACTGACAGATAATTTCTACTGTCCCGGATATAAGCTGGTGGAGGACCGGCGTATCCGGTGTGCAAAAACAACCGGGCATGGAGCGGAAACATTTGAAACGGGGATTATGAACTCATGCAATCCTGTTTTTATTGAGCTTGGGGAAAGACTTGGAGTTGAAAATTTTTATAAATATTTCAGCCAGTTTGGACTGCTCTCGAAAACAAATGTGGATCTGCCCGGCGAAGCTGCAACGATCATGCATAAAAAAGAAAATGTCGGTCCGGTAGAACTTGCGACTATATCGTTTGGGCAGTCATTTCAGATTACACCGATGCAGCTTGTGACCACGGTTTCTTCTATTATCAATGGAGGACACCGTATCACACCGCATTTTGGAGTAAAGATCACCGGGGAAGGAGGAAAAGAAGTGGAAACGCTGCGGTATGAGACGAAAAATGATATCTGCACAAAAGAAACATCGGAAACGATGCGATATCTTTTGGAGAGGGTTGTCTCCGATGGCAGTGGAAAAAATGCAAAAATAGAAGGGTTTTCCATCGGTGGAAAAACTGCTACGTCACAGACACTTCCGAGAAGTGACCATAAATATATCTCGTCGTTTCTCGGGTTTGCCCCGGCGGATGATCCGAAAGTACTGGTGCTTGTTGTGATCAACGATCCGAAAGGAACTTATTATGGTGGTCAGATCGCGGCACCTGTTGCCAAAGAAATTATGGAAAACATTTTACCGTATCTTGCGAAATGATGAAAAATGACGTATACTATTGTGTTGTTAAAAAAGTACATGAGGTGTGAATAATATGACATATGAAATTGTAATACCAGTAATTATCGCATTTGCGATCAGTGCACTGTTAGGCCCTGTAGTGATTCCGTTTCTGAGAAAACTAAAGGTAGGCCAGACCGAACGAAAAGAACTTGAATCTCATTTAAAGAAAAATGGAACACCGACGATGGGGGGAATTATGATTCTTGCAAGTATCATCATAACATCCCTGTTTTATGTAAAAGATTATCCGAAGATTATTCCGATCCTCTTTATGACAGTCGGATTTGGTGTGATCGGATTTTTGGATGATTATTTAAAAGTAGTATTGCGCCGCTCTGACGGACTGCTTGCGTGGCAGAAGATGATTCTTCAGATCATTGTCACAGGTGTATTTGCTGTATATATGGTCAAATATTCCGGTGTGGCGCTTACCATGCTTATTCCGTTCTCCGGAGGAAAGTATTTAGACCTTGGATGGCTGGCAATCCCGGTCCTCTTTTTTGCAGTGGTCGGCACTGTAAACGGAACAAACTTTACCGACGGACTGGATGGATTGGCATCGAGTGTTACGATCATGGTTGCGACTTTCTTTTCCGTTGTAGCGATCGGAACAAATGCAGGGATTGCGCCGATCACCTGTGCGGTTGTGGGTGCATTGCTTGGATTTTTACTGTTTAATGTATATCCGGCAAGCGTTTTTATGGGAGATACCGGATCTCTGGCACTGGGTGGCTTTGTAGTGTCGACAGCATATATGATGCAGATGCCGCTTTTTATACTGATCGTTGGACTGATTTATCTCGTGGAGGTTCTGTCTGTTATCATTCAGGTCCCTTATTTTAAGAAAACAGGCGGAAAACGTATTTTCCGTATGGCTCCGATCCATCACCATTTTGAACTTGGCGGATGGTCAGAGACAAGGGTCGTTGCGGTATTTTCAATCACGACAGCAATCTTATGCCTGATTGCTTTACTGGCGATGTAAAAGACGGCATGCAGTCTGTGGCTGCAGGTTTACCCGTGGATAGAAGTCTATGACTGAAAACAATAGAATGCACGCTCCGCGAACATTCTATTGTCATGAATTAGATATATGGAATGGAGTAATGCATGGATCTGACAGGAAAACAGGTATTGGTGGCAGGACTTGGAAAAAGCGGGATTGCTGCCGGAGCGTTACTAAAGAAAATGGGCTGTATGGTCTGCCTGTTTGACGGAAATGAAAAATTCGACCGCGGTGCATGGGAAAAAACATATCCTGTATTTTCGGATTGCCCGTTGTGGATTGGAGAACTGCCGGATGCGGCAGTACAGGAGATGGAACTTGCAGTGGTAAGTCCCGGAATACCGCTTGATACGCCGGCGATATTAAAATTACAGGCTGCGGGAGTGCCGGTCGTAGGAGAAGCGGAACTTGCGTACCGGTTTGAAAAAGGGCGCGTTGCAGCGATCACGGGTACAAATGGTAAGACAACAACGACGACACTGGTGGGAGAAATCTTAAAAAAATGTTATCCGGAAGTCTTTGTGGTTGGAAATATTGGTATTCCTTATACTTCAATTGTGGAGAAAACTACAGAGCAGACCGTCACAGTGACAGAGATCAGCAGTTTCCAGTTAGAAACGATGGAAACATTTCATCCGTCTGTTTCTGCAATTTTAAATATTACGCCGGATCATCTTGACAGACATCACACGATGGAGGCGTATATCCGTGCAAAGGAGAGCATTACAAAGTGTCAGACAAAGGAAGATACCTGTGTGCTCAACTATGAGGATGAAATACTTCGGAAATTTGCCGAAACATTAAAAGTAAACGTTTTGTTTTTCAGCAGTAAAAGACCATTGGAAGAGGGAATTTATCTGCAGGAAAATACGATCTGGATCGCTGGAAAAGAAACAGAACGGCAGCGCCTGATTGATGTCGGTGAATTAAAACTTCTGGGCATACATAATTATGAAAATGTTATGGCGGCTTCCGGCACTGCACTTTGTATGGGAGCACCGATAGATGTTGTGCAGCGTGTACTAAAAGAGTTTTGGGGTGTAAAACACCGCATTGAGTTTGTGAGAGATCTGCATGGTGTTTTGTACTATAACGATTCTAAGGCGACAAATCCGGATGCGGCAATCCGCGGGATCGGTTCAATGAATCGTAAGACACTGCTGATCGGCGGCGGTTATGATAAAAATCTTGAATTTGATGCGTGGATTGAGAGCTTTGATGGGAAAGTAAAATGTCTATTACTGATCGGACAGACAAAAGATAAGATCGCAGTCTGCGCAAGGAAACATGGTTTTGAGAATATTGTATGCTGTGATACATTAAATGAAGCGGTAAATATCTGTTATAGGCTGGCAAAGCCCGGGGAAGCAGTATTGCTTTCACCGGCATGTGCGAGCTGGGGAGATTTTAAGGATTATACACAGCGGGGAGAACTGTTCCGGCAATATGTCATGGAACTGCCGGAATAAAACGGTTGTGGTGCTTGATCAGACAGGTTTTGTGTAAATGAGGAAAAATTATGGCAAGAAGACGGAAAAATGAAAAAAGACAAAAATCGATCCGGTATTTTGATTACAGCCTGTTATTTCTGATTATATTTTTGTTATGTTTCGGACTGATTATGTTATATAGTACCAGTTCCTACTATGGCTCAACAAGATTTAACGATGCAGCATATTATGTAAAAAGACAAATGTATGCAAGTGCACTTGGAATAGTGGCAATGCTTTTTATTTCAAGAATCCCATATAAGTTCTGGATGCAGCTTTCAACGCTTGCGTATTTTGTGGCGCTGGTACTTTGTACAGCGGTTATTTTTGTCGGAACAAGTGCAAAGGGACAGTCGAGATGGCTCAGGATCGGACCGATCCAGTTCCAGCCATCTGAGATCGCAAAAATTGCGGTTATCATTTTCCTTGCGACGATCATCTATAAAACGCCTAAACGCATTGGGGAAATTATGAGTCTGCTTAAGATCATGCTTTTGATTTCACCGGTTTTGGCAGTGGTTGCGTATAATAACTTAAGTACGGCGATCATTATCCTTGGAATTGCTGTCTGTATGTTATTTGTTGCGAGTCCGAAATATTTACAGTTTATTTTAATGGGAATAGGAGTATGCCTTTTTGGTGCTCTGTTTATTCTGCTGGCGTCTTACCGTGCGGAACGTGTTATGATCTGGCTGCACCCTGAGGATTATGAAAAAGGGTATCAGACGCTGCAGGGATTATATGCGATCGGTTCGGGAGGCCTTTTCGGAAAAGGGTTAGGAGAGAGCATGCAGAAACTGGGATTTATCCCGGAGGCACAAAATGATATGATCTTTTCGGTTATCTGTGAAGAACTTGGACTTTTTGGTGCAGTCTGTCTGATACTTTTGTATCTGCTTATTATCTGGCGTCTGATGATCATTGCAAACAATGCATCCGATCTGTATGGCGCATTGATTGTAGTTGGTATTATGGCACATTTGTCCATTCAGGTACTGCTTAATATTGCGGTTGTGACAAATACAATACCGAATACGGGAGTATCACTGCCGTTTATCAGTTATGGAGGAACATCCATATCGATTTTGCTGGCTGAGATGGGGCTGGCACTTTCTGTATCGAGGGGAATTAAATTAGAGGTTGCCTGATTATGAGGATCAAAGAACAGAGAAAAAGAAAAAAAAGAAGAAGAATCGGGATCTGTATCTTTCTGGTAGTTCTGATGTTGTTTGCACTTGCGGCACTTATTGTAGTAAAGGTATTTATAGTCCAGAATGTAGTTGTGGAAGGAAACCGTCTTTATTCTGCCGACCCGATCAAAAATATGGTGCTGGACGAT
>ENA-UESH01002412-UESH01002412.1-human-gut-metagenome-genome-assembly--contig:-NODE-2412-length-10905-cov-3.905707_pt1 | contig 10905 bp, 24 predicted proteins | sample MGYA00243001_ERZ508002 | MGnify/ENA primary metagenome ERZ508002 (study PRJEB26167, sample SAMN06115447) | human gut metagenome | host: Homo sapiens | place: China:Anhui | collected 2015-08-07... | reverse complement strand
CGGCATTACATAATAGTTGTAGTCTCCCAAGAAGTTATGACCGTTCTTTGAATGAAAATCCTCCACTGAGGACTTAACCTCATAGCAATAGAAGTCTCCCTTCTCTATGCCCGACACCGTATTGTTTACCGGCTTAAACTTCATAAAATCCACACGTACTGCATTTGCAGTTGAGTAGTCAAACGTCACTTCTCTTGCCCAATAAATTCTCGGATCATTGTTCGGGCAAATGTGCCGCTGAATCGCAAGTGACAACATTGCTGTTGTCTCTGGTCTGCTATCCACCTAAAATCTCCTCTCTAAAATTGTAATTTTAATCCAAACTCTTCTTTTATGATTTCTATCGCTTTCAATGCTCCGTCTTCGTACCCGTCATAATATTCTGGCTCATCCGCAACAAGAATCATGTCGGACCCATTATCAGCAATCTCTCCTTAAATCTGTACCATTTCCCGGACATCTCTCAGCGTTTTTGGCGTTGATTGAGCATAATACATGCTTGTCACCGCCGGACTGGCATGTCCAAGAATTTCCTGTATGATACCAATGTCCACTTTCCTATTCTTCAAATTCATTCCTAACGTTTTGCGCATCTTATGTGGATACACGGCGCTTTTCACATCCGCCCGCGCTCCAACATTTTTAATGATCGTGCGGAATCCGCACACGCTCATCTGACCGTATGGCTTTCTGGACTGGGGGAACATGAATGGGCTGGCATCCGTCCGGCTCTCAAGATACATACCGTAGTAGTACCGCGCATCATCATCCAGATACAGCGTGCGGTATCTGCCTCCCTTTTCACCCTCTATCAGGATGTCTCCTGTATCAAGATTAACCTGTTCAATTCTGATCTCGGATATCTCACCTACACGCGCGCCGGTGCTGCGAAATACTTCAATGATGGCCCGCTCTCGAACGTTCTTGCACGCATCCCGCATATGGATAATCTCGGCTCGGCTGAAATAGTCTATAGGCTTAAGAGCAACCTTTTTCGGCTCTGTGGCTTCCACCGGGTTCTCATCAATGATCTTTGCTTTTCGCATCCAAGTGTAAAACGCAGACAGGAAGCGGCGCTCATTGTTGTATGTGGTGTTTTGCACTCTAGGGCCTTTTGTACCAGGCCTCTTTTCATACTGTGCGAGATACCACTCAACATCAAAGGTATCTGCCTTATCAAGCGGCTTTCCGATCATCTCTGCGAAATGCTTTACCGATCGTACATATCCGTCAAGTGTGGCTTTCTTAAGCGCACGCTTCTTAATCTTAAAAAGCTCAATGAGATATGCTTTTCGCTGCTCTGTGTCAGTTTTCCACTCCGCCGGAAGTGAGAAAATCTCCTGTAAATTAACCTTTGTAAGCTCGCTGGATATCACGCTATCCAGAATAGCAATCGTATCCTGATCTGAAATGTAAATCGACATGGCGACAACAATGTTGTCAATGATTTCTCTTTTGATGTTCTGGCCCATAGTAATCCTCCCTCTTGCAGAATCTGCAAAGGTCTGATACAATGGACCTAAGCAGATTAGGTAAGTGGTGGTATCATCTTGGCGGGTGACCACCACTTGTTTTTATGTGTCATAATCCTAAATCCCCTTATGTTTATAGTCCCACAAGCCAAACAACTTCAGCCGATGGTAGAATTCCGCTTTTACCTTTCGTCGGTATCCGTAAAAATCATCTGCTTTTGCTGGAATATCTCTCCCGCGCCGGATCAGCGTATAATATCCGTCTCCAGTCACAAGACTGTCATACGTCTGGATCTCAAGACCCGGTGCTTTTGATATTGCGCATCCAAACAGAATGATTTTTACATCCGGATCCAGGCTGCGGCAATACACGTCAAGCTGTGCCTCATCCTCTTTTGGTACGTCATAATCCGATAGCTTTGCTTCCCTTGTTCTCATTCTTCCTCCCTTTTTTTAATGATACGGCGACCACCGAGATCTACACCGCTTCGCAAAAACTTCTGTCGCGTGCGTTCCCAGTCCATTTCCATATCCGGTGTCATGCTCCAATACTTTTCCGGTTTGTAGCTTTCCGGCATCACATCAAACGTATACTCTCCATAGAGCTTAAGTCCTCTGCTGGCGTAGCTTCGGACGGTCCCAGGAGTGCATTTAAGCATTTCCGCTGCGTCCACCGCTGTGTAATCTCCTATCTGCTCACTGTTGCGGAAGACTTTGTAAATTTTTGCTTTCATTACTTCCTTTCTTGATTCCCTCCATTTCGTGTGGCACAGTAGCGCCGGCACATTCTCCAGACTCCAAATCTTTAAAACTTAGTTAAATTTCAGTTTTGCTTACCATTCATGCTGCTCTGCCTTAATTTCAAACTTCAATTCGTCTTCTTTAATATCAAGAGCTTTTTTTATATTGCATCTACTGGTTCCCCCTACATATGGGACAATTAGACTTTTAATTATTTCGCTTGTGTACAATTGGATACAAGGTGTTTCCCCGTCAATCTTCGTATCAACTTCCAGATAGTCCAAAATATTATTGACCTGCTGCACCACATCTTCAATGAGATTTAATGCGCCCTTATAGATATCAACGTAGCCATTAATCCTGATATAATGCTGTCCTTCATCAATCCAGGCACCACAATCTGGGCATTTTCCATCAATAGGTTGTAATGCTTCGTACACCGTTTTGATCTTTGCATTTTCCTTGATTTCGCAATATGGGCAATGTAAACTCATGCTTTAATCCTCCGAATCTTAATTTACGGCCTTGCCATAAATTTCTTAAATGTCTTTGATGGTTTTATGGACCGGCTCCAATCAAGTTCTGATCCACAGTGTGGACAGGTAACATAATCTTCTGCCACTCCAAAACCACAATTCGGACACTCCCAGTCCGGTTCAAAATTTTCGTTATTCGAACCTTCAGAAAAATAGGCAACAATTTTTGGAACGACAACATTTACCAGCTTAATTTTTTTCATACCTTTCCTCCAAATCTTTGTTTCCACAATGACATATTCTTGCGGCAGCAAATCTGATGTTTTTGTCCACTCCATATCGTCACTCCGATTCTAATGATTCGTAATCTCAAACAAAATAAAGAACATTGCTGCTGCTATTAAAAAGTTGGGATCATCATCAATGAAAAAACAAGTTCCCACACATACGCATCCAATAAGCAAGTAAAACATTTCTAGCCCTCCGATTTGTACGAATCCGGCAACGGCATCCAGGCCACCGGTTTTCCGATTGATTCACCGTTAAGCCTAATTACTGGGTCAACTTTCCATACTCCATCAATAGTCATTGCCGTTACCGCAAAATATTTCCCTCCATACCAATTCGTTAATACAAGTACGCGTTCCGAACTTTTTTCATACATTCCGGCATCCCATCTGCTAGTTCCCTTTAATTTCAAAAAGCCAGAATCGAACTCTTTTGGCATTCGCTCAGATACCGGGATCCATCCCGTTTCTTTGCCGCCCATATGCTTGATGATATCCATGACCTGGTCATACATAAGATCCAAGCCTATCTTAAACCAGCGTTCATTCTTGTATGGTTCAAGTCCGCCTAAGTCCTGATGCGTATTCTCAACCTGCCGTTTAATTTCTTGCACGCAATTTACACTTTTGCACTCACCAACGGCCTTTATGCAGTTCTGAATAGTATCATATGCTGAATCATTCTGGCGCCTGCCATATATAGGTGCGTTCTGTAATGCGTAGTCATTCAGGCGGCTTATCAGTGCGTCTGCGTTAATCAGTCTCATTTTTTCATCTCTCCAGCTTTTACGATGTTCTCCTTAACCATTATTACCTGCACCTGTTCTGCCGGAATATCCGCATACTCTCCGGTATCCAACATCACACCGTATACACCATCATAGCTTCCGATCACGGTACCGCAGAATCTGTGATGCTTATGTTCTGCGTTCATGATTCTCACACGGATATCAAAACCTTTTAAAAGCTTTATCATGTGTCCCCTCCAATCCATTCCTTTACGCTGTTGTTTACCAGATCATCGTAGTCGGTCCCGCGGTCCTCAAAGTTGCAGAATGCGTTCTGTTTTTTCTGCTGTCCGCCCTTTTTGGCACTATTCTGTGCTCTGGAGAACCAAGTATTAATATGCCTGTTAATTCCAGTCCGAGTTTTTTTATGAGTCGGATTTGCTTTATTCCATCCAATAAGTGACCTTAACTCCTGTTTGGCGTCTATGGCCGGGTAAAGCTTTTGCCACTCTGCAAGCGCATTTTCTGTCACGGCATACTCAGTTCCGTCAACCAAAGGTATGTATCCAACAACAGGACTGTTGTCTTCCGGCTTTGCTTCTTTCTTTTTCTTCTTAACCACTGGTTTTTCATCTTCATTACCACTGGTTTCTTCCGTGTAGGTTTGTTTCGCCGGACGCCCACCTTTCGCCCCATCAGCCTTGCGCTTGATGTTGGCATCAATCTGGGGCTGTGCCATCTCAAAAATGGACATATACGCCGCGTCACTGCCGTCATCCTCCGGTTCTATTCCATCCAGACCGTAATCAATGATGGCCCACAGCGCCTTAAGCTGTTCCGTTTCCGGTCTGCGCTTGATAGCTTTTGCGAAGCTTGCGTAAAAAATGAAGCTATCTCTCATCTCTTCCGGCCTCCCACTCTCTGTAAATCTGGATCCAGTCGGTAAGCCGCATGGTTACCAACCATTCGCAGCGGTCGCGCCGATGGAATACCGCCGGAAGCAGGCCGGGAAGCGCGTCATGCACCGCCTGTGCTACTGCATCCAGAATATTCAGTTTCTCGACCCGTTTGCACTCAATATGGATGCCAGGAAGGCCGATCACATCTGCGTTGCCCGCTGCACCGCAATACTGCTGCCCTCTTCTGGTGTCGTATCCCTCCTCCCGGAGTATCCCGGCAAGGTCGAGTTCTCCACGCTTGCCCTTTTCTCTCTGTGCTTTACCCATCGCAACCTCCAAACAACGATAACTGCCCCTCTACTTGCTGGTCACATTTTTTCATAAAAATCTTTGCGCCGCGTTCTGATTCTTTTATGCTGGCGGCACGTCTTTCTTGCGATAATATCCAACGCTCTGCCGTTTTCCGTTCCTCGCGAGTAACACGGGGAATATAATATCCTTTACCTGTAGCTCCTATAAAAACCGCATAATCTTTTCTGATGCTCTGAATCGCATCTCTTACAACTCGATCATCGAGACCCGTCATGCGGCATAAATCATGTCTTGTTGTCGCATTTTCTCTCCCAATGCCTATTGCGTTGTGCACAATGGCTATTTCTTCAGGAGATGCTTTATAGTCTCCCATAGCCCTCCTTTCTGCCCCGCAAGGCAGATATCAGCGTGCGGGGCAATATCAATGGCATCAATATACTGTCGTGACACATTAATCAAAGCCATGAGCTATATGTAAAGCCTTTCGGCTATACATCATAAATATGATTTGCCAAACTCTTGCCGGAAGTCATCACGGCTCCCGTAATGCTCCTCGTAGTATGTCTGGGCCATCTGTTTCAATTTCCGGTCAATCTTTAAATTCTCTTCCGATCGGATGAACCTTGCCCCATTTGGGTGTAGGTCTGGCCGCAGCGGTATCACAAACCCTCTTGCTTCGGATTTCTTCTTAAACCCCTGTCGGCTCTCAAAGATATGGTGCCGCTCTACCGCAGATGATCCAGTAAAGTAGCAATGGTCCATATCATCTGTAAAAACGCTCCAAAGTCTCTTAGCCATCTTCCCTCCGGTTCTGATCGTAAAGCTGTTTCATCCGTTCCAGTTCTTCCGGTGTGGCTGTCTCAATGCCAAGTACCTTACACTCGTAAATCAGGCCATCCAGAAGGTGCGACATCTCAGCTGTGTCGTAGCGGCTGGAACCCATCAGAACAACGTATGTACGGTAGTTGATTCCGTCATTACCTTCGACCACCTGTGATGTCGGGCGGAGGTGAAACACCGTCCTTTCCATGACATCGTTTTCGGCTTCATCTGTGTCCGGTATTCGTACATAGCAGCGTGAACCGTCTACCAGTTCCACTTGTCCGTATTCCCGCAGCATGATGTTATGTGCCCTCGGCTTTGATATGTGGAGGTCTTCGGCGAGTTTTGAAAGAAGTACCCAGTAGTATGCGTTGCTGTCAAGGCTACGCTTTTCTCTCCAGTGCGCCGCCTTAATACGCAGCGGCTTATCCGCAATGCCGTCAATCTGACCGGATACATCGTCCTCAATCTCAAATGTCAGCCGGAATTTGCCGGACGCCCAGTCCTTTGCTGCGCTTATCAGTTTTCCCTTGCACTCCATAGGCTACCTCGCAGGTGTGTTCCAGGGCAGGCCATCTCCGGCATCATCCGGCGGTACACTATTCTGCTCTGCCTTATTTTGTGCTGCTGATGGAGTTTTTTCAAATGCTTCCATTGCTGTTTCAAACTGCTGTACCGTAAGTTCTTCTAATGACCGAGCGCCGATTACCTTTAATATTGCACTCTTTGATTTGCCGATTCTTTTACACTCATCCGCAAACTTCTTTCGCTGTTCTGCCGTTGCATATACTGGCTTACTCGGCGGCATTGTCTCTGCATCTGGATCTTTCATTTCTTCTGTAGGAATACAGAATACCTGGAAGCAAGCATACTTAAAGGCTACGCTCATGGCCTTGTTTGTGGCCTTGTCTCCGCTGTCCATACCTTCGCCAATCACAGTTGCTGAAACGCTGGAGCCATCTTCCGCATAAAAGGTGTATTTGATAGTGCATACAGAATAAATGAGATTGCCGCCCTTTGCTGTCTGCCGTTCTTCTCTTCTCTGACTCAGAACCTCAGGAACAACAAAAAGCTTATGCTTTATCAACGCAGGGTTTATGGCATTCATAACCGCATCAATCCCGCGGTACATAAACCCCTGTTGGCTGTTTCGGCTTTCTTTTCCGATGGATCCAATCTCAGCCATAACAGCTGAGATTGTTTCGTAAATGTTTTTCTTGTCTGCCATAGCACACCACCTTACTTAATCAGTAAATTGCTTCTCTGTTCAAGTCTGGCTCCGTCAATCTCCTCGCCATCTTTCAGAGCTTTTTTCAACTCCGTCTTTTTAAGCTCTGGATCTGCGTATTTTTTGAATTTTTCCGGCAGATTTGCAATATCGCCATCATAAATGACCATTTCTGATTTACGCCAGGAAGCTTCTACCTTTGCTGTTTTAAACTTCTGGCCGGCCAGAACGCCAGAAACATAGCGGGTAAGGCTCTCGCACTTTCTTTCGGCGCTTTTCTGTCTCTCCGAAAAAGCCATCTTTTCTTTCTTGAGCTGCTCCGCATCAGATTTCAAATCCTTAATCCAGAGCAAAATGTTTTCAATTTTGTTATCCCGCTCTACGCTTAAGCAATCAAGCGCCGCATATGCTTCTGCATCAACGATCTCTCCGGTATCCGGGTCCATAGCACTCTCAAAAGCTCTCATGATTTCAGCATCAATCTGGTATAAATTCATTCTCAATGTCCTCTCTTTCTCTCTGACGATTTTTTCTTCTATTCGATTCCGCCTTGCAATCCTGGCAATCTTCTTCTGCTGCTCCGCAGCTATCACATCGGCTATTCATCAATTTGCCCCCGTAATATTGGTATAAATTACCTCTTCTTCGCCGCCCAGAATGGCAATCATCTCAGGGCATTTAACATAAATCCCTGTTTCCGATCTCAGAATAGCCAACGCGGCTTCAACACGCCCTGCCGTTCTCATCAGCTTCGCAAAATCCTCATACGGGATTGTAACCATATTTTTCTCACCCATCTGTCTTTACCTCCTCATAATCTTGCTCTTAGGGTCCTCAACGTTTCGTCCCTCATATTTCTTGCTATTTTTCTCATAAACCTCGGCAACTGTTCATCTGGTATAACGATTGACACGCAAAAGCCCTTATCTTCGTCAAGCGCGTCCACTATTATTCCTGTATATTTTGCTGAAAAAAGTTCGTCCAGCTCTTTTTCATTTATTGCTATACCTCGTGCGCTCTCGCAACATTTATAGTTTTCCATATTGCCTTTCTGGATTAATCCTGTTAAACTGTAACTGTAATTTATTTACCAGTTGGCCGTTCAGCTCCGTCAAGCTGACGGCCTTTTTCTTTGGCTTCGCGTACCCGGTGTAACAGCTTGCGCCGGTCAGCGCCGCCGCCCGGTTCGTTCGGCACATCCTCCGATTCATGCCAGGGCGACAACCGCAAGGGCTGTCAGTGTCCAGCAGATCATAGCAAGCCAAAACAGCTTATCTTCGTTCTGCTGATGTTCTTCGTATGCTTCCGTTGCCCGCTCTGGGTCGCTCATGACAGCCACATAACTGAGCGCCGCCGGATGTCTCCGCTCATGACATTCGATCATCGTATCCACCTCCTAAAAAACAACCGATATCCACACTGCATTGGTAACCAATAAAACCACCGTTGTTACCATCCATGCAAAGAACCATCTTTTTGTACTCCTGTTCGCCTGGTTTATAACTGCCGTCGCGAAAAACTCTTCGAATTCGCCCCAGGATTCGTTTTTCTTCTGCTCCTGCATATGTTATTCCTCGCTTTTGTTCTGATGCGCCACCATCTCAAATGTACCTTCTTGAGATACCCATATTTTAACCTTCGGCCAGTTTTTAAAATCTTTGGCTGTACTTCTGCCCCGCATCACGCCGACCTGTGAGCTGTCCCACATCTTGCCGACCTGTGAGCTGCCCCGCATCTTGCCGACCTGTGAGCTGCCCCACATCTTGCCGACCTGTGAGCTGTCCCACATCTTGCCGACCTGTGAGCTGTCCCACATCTCGCCGACCTGTGAGCTGTCCCACATCTTGCCGACCTGTGAGCTGCCCCACATCTTGCCGACCTGTGAGCTGCCCCGCATCTTGCCGACCTGTGAGCTGCCCCGCATCTCGCCGACCTGTGAGCTGTCAAACATCTCGCCGACCTGTGAGCTGCCAAACATCTCGCCGACCTGTGAGCTGTCCCACATCTCGCCGACCTGTGAGCTGTCCCACATCTTGCCGACCTGTGAGCTGTCTAACAGTACCTTTACATCGTTCAGCAGTGCTTTAACCTCACAGCGCTTAAGACGATAGTATCCGCTTGAAAGCTTTTCCAGTTTCTGATCCACCAACACATGCTCTTTCCACCAGCCGCATACAGCTTCACGGAAGATCTTCTCATGCTCACTCTCGTCAAACCACTCCGGTCTCATGTCCTGATCTACAACAAACCGCCATTTGTCCGGTTCTTCTGACGGGTCAATCCACCACTCATCATTGGCCGGAACTAGCTCGGCTCTCACAAACACATTCGTTGCTCCAAAGTAATCATCATTGATTCCCAGGCTCTCCAGTAAGTCCGAATGGCTGTCGTTCTCGCCAGGTGCCACAACTACCTTGTTTTTCAAGATAATGCCGCTCTTAAATCTGCACATCGTTTTTCTCCTCTGTCTCTTTCTTATCGTTGGCTCTCAGTGTTGCTACGCACATAGCCACAAAAACCACAAAACCGCCGCTAATAAATCCGGCTCCAAATAATGTCATTCCACACCTCCGTTGAGTTTTCCCGCCTTAACTCAACTCGGAATTGAGTTAAAAACGAATTAAATTGAGTTAAATCAACTTGGACTTCTCTTCGTCCGTTATCCCTGCGGCCTTTAGCAACGGCCACAGTTCCTTTAACCGCATCGAGCCGGGGTCCTTTTTCCGCAGCCGATACGTTGCCAGATTCATACCCGCCATCTTCGCCATACGCTGATCGTCCAAACGCTTGCGGGCTTTAATAACATCAAGGAGTATCTGGACATTCTCCCCTTTTTCGTCAGCGTATGTCTTTTTTCTCAGCATAAGACCTCCGCTCTGGTAAACAAAAATCCTGTAAGCATCCAATCTTGTGCGTAAACAGCTAAGTCGTGCGTATCTCCTGTACCACGCTATTCTGATGTGTTTACCACGTTGCGCCTACTTACGGGCCGGAGTAACCGCGTTAGCTCCGGGCAAATGGTTTTATATATTTACATTTACATTATCATTTACATTAACATTTACATTAACATTTACATTTACATTAGGTTTTCAGATTTAAAACCAGTGGTTTATGTTTTTAAAAAGTAATGTTATACTCCTTATAAAAGGAGAGATATTTATGTACCTGAATAAAGAACAATTCTGCTTGTTAAAACGCATCTGCTCATGTGAAGAAATGAGTTATTCATCCTTATCAAATCAAGAAAAAATCATTTCTGAGTTTCTGTGCAATGAGCATTTTATCAGCATTTCCCGCGAATCTTTCCCACATTTCAGCGGCGAAAAAGTTTCGTATCGGTATGGCGAACCGATTTCTGTAAAAATCACAGAACAGGGAAAATCTTACATAGCAGAAAGAAAACATGAATTTACAAAACTGCTTTTCAAGGATGTATTTATCCCTGTTGTTGTGTCCATAATCACAAACCTATTAATACTCGGATTAAAACTGTTACAACACTGGCTACTACCGCAGGGATAATATACTCAAATTTAGGATGTTTTTTCGTTTTGTTTCACTCCTTTCTCGCTTTTGAAACCAGTGGTTATTATTCATAAAAACCATAGGTTTATTTTTCTAGTAAGTCATCTGCCAGATGCCCTACAGGAATCCTTTCTCCCGGCTGAACCTCAACAGCCTTTGGATACTCCAACCTATCTTTGTTCCCGGTCAGCAACGCTATGGTCAGCTGATTCACTTGATTCTGCAAATGCCGGATGTAATCAAATAGATAGGTTTCGTCTTCTTTTCTCACTTCTCCTCCTCATCCTCTAAAAGAGCTTCGATGCCGACTCCGAAGTAAGTTGCGATCTTCTTGATTTTGTCAGCTTTCGGCGTATATCTGCCAGCTTTCCAATTGCTCAGCGTTGCGGTAGATACTCCGGTTCTTTTTGCT
>ENA-UESH01002408-UESH01002408.1-human-gut-metagenome-genome-assembly--contig:-NODE-2408-length-10915-cov-2.644215_pt1 | contig 10915 bp, 13 predicted proteins | sample MGYA00243001_ERZ508002 | MGnify/ENA primary metagenome ERZ508002 (study PRJEB26167, sample SAMN06115447) | human gut metagenome | host: Homo sapiens | place: China:Anhui | collected 2015-08-07... | reverse complement strand
TGATCGGCATCGGGCTGTTGTTCTTCCTGGATCGAAAGTGGATCGGCTGGGTCGTGGTCGCCATCGGTGTGCTGGCGATTCTGGTGACACTGCTGACCTCGGTGCGGTTTCGTCCAATCACGGCATCGCTGTGGCAGTATGTGGTCATGTTCGGCATGATCGCCGCCGGCTGCGGTCTGGATGTTGTGGATGTAAACCGGCTGCTGAAGCAATTCGAGGGAATGCAGCAGATCATCAAGCAGGTCACCGGCGGACGGAAGCCCGGCTTCGGGTTCGGCGGTCTGGGACACGGCCGCGGCCTGCGCAAGCGCAAAAAAAAGTAAACCGTATATTAGATGTCATAACCCGGACATTTATTATAAAAACATCAATCTATTTATTACATTTTGGAGGTACTATCAATGGTTAAGATCAGACTGCGCCGCATGGGCGCCAAGAAGGCTCCTTTCTATCGTGTTGTTGTCGCTGACTCCCGTTTCCCCCGCGATGGCCGTTTCATCGAGGAGATCGGCACTTACAATCCCTGCGTGGCTCCCGCCGACATCAAGATCGACGCTGACCGCGCCAAGGAGTGGATCAAGTCCGGCGCTCAGCCCACTGACACCGTGAGAGCTCTGCTGAAAAAAGTGGACGTCCTCTAATCCGGAGGGCGGAGCATGAAGGACTTGCTGCTCTACATCGCCAGAAACCTGGTGGACGATCCTGACAGCGTCTCCGTGACGGAGGTTCAGGGCGACCAGGAACTGACGTTGGAGCTGCGCGTCGCCCCTGATGATATGGGGAAGGTGATCGGCCGTCAGGGCCGCATCGCCAAGGAGATCCGGACCGTGGTCCGGTCTTACGCCCAGCGCACCGGCGTTAAGGTTTCCGTCGATATTGTAGACTAAAAAAGCAGCTCACCTGCAATGCAGGTGAGCTGCTTTTTCCTTTTACGAACCGTTCAAATCGGCGTTCAGACACCCAGACCGGCATAGAACAGCCAGCACAGTACATATCCGGTCAATACCGCCGTCAGTGTGAAGGGCACGCCGATCCGCATGAACTGCCCCGCCGAGACCTCATAGCCCTCCCGGCGCAGAATACCGCAGGCGGCGATATTGGCGCTGGCTCCCACGGGAGTCAGGTTGCCGCCCAGCGTCGCGCCTACCAGCAGTCCGAAGCACAGCACCGTCTGATCCACCCCAAGGGCGGCTGCCACGCCGCCTACCACCGGCAGCATGGTGGCCGTATAGGGGATGTTGTCCACAAAGGCGGAGATCAGCACCGAAGCCCAGACGATGATGGTATAGGTCAGGAACAGATTTCCGCCGCCCATTCCCGTGATGATATGGCTGAGATCATCGATGATCCCCGCCCGTTCAATGCCCCGGATCACCAAGAACAATCCTGCCAGCAGTGCTAAGGTCTCATAGTCGATGGCCTTCAGCACGTCCTTTGCCAGGGCTGTGCCGTACCTGCCGCACTCCGCCGCAAGCCCCGCCAAGAAGAATGTCATGCAGATCAGGCCGTTGGTGATCTCCGGCTTGTTGGGGATAAAGGACGCGGCGATCAGGGAAAGCACCGTTCCCAGCAGCAGACAGGTAGGCAGATAGTCCGTCACCGGCGTCAGCGCCGCGCCGTACAGCTTGCCCTTTTCCTTCCGGAACAGAAACAGCATCACCGGCACCGTCATCAGCGCCCCGGCCTGCACCACCCAGAACAGACCCGGACGGCCCCGGTAGGCAAAAAAGTCCATGAAATCCAGTCCCATATGACCGCCCAGCAGGATGGACGTGGTATCCCCCACCAGCGTGGCTGCCCCCTGCAAGTTGGAGCTGACCGCAATGGCCAGGATCGGCTGCACCGGGGAAATATTCAGCTTTTTGGAGATGGCAAGTCCCACCGGAGCCAGCATCAGCACCGTGGCTACATTATCCACAAAGGCGGATACCAGCCCCGCGAACAGTGCCAGCGCGATGATGAGCCATTTTACGCTGGGCAGCACCGCCACCAGCCGGTCCGACAGGCGGTTTGGCATATTGGACCTGATGAACAGGTCCACAGTCCCCATGGTGCCCGCCAGCATCATCAGCACGTTCCAGTCCACCGTTCCCGCAACGTCCCCCAACGGCACGATCCGCAGGAGCAGGAACAGCGCCGCCGCGGACAGGGCGGACACCGCCCGGTACTTGGGCAGTAAAAGCAGCAGGGCGTAAACCGCGATAAAGGTCAGGAGTGCGATGGTTTTCATAGGGTATCCTCCGTACAAATTCGATAGAACTCCAAATACGGCAAAAGCGGGACTTTCGCCGCGTCAGACAGCAAAAGTCCCGCTTCTTCCCACGCAGCCCGGGTCTTTCATCCGGAGTGGCAAACCGCGCAGCGCCCTGATGGCGCAAACCGCTTCCTTTTACGCATGTCAGGATACCAGACTTTTCACCGTCCGTCAAGCGAACGCTTCGATAGGATAAGATATGCGGGCCTGTCCCATTTCATTCCTGCGTCACCTCCGGAGCGGGAAGGCTTCCCCCTCAGCTTCGGCCAACGGGAAAGCGGGGCCACCGTCCCAGCTTTCCCTGTCCGGTCCCTTACTGCCGCCGGGCCGTCCGGTACTCGTCACCGGGGCGGTAAAAGGGGCAGCTGTCATTGGCAGAACGGAGGAACCGCTCCATCTCATCCTCATCCAGATCCGCCTCGCAGTAATTGGTATCCGCTTCCGGATCGTACTCATAATAAACGCAGTCCTCACAATTCGTCATAGCGTGCTCCTCACTTGGTAGGAATGATCTCGATCCAGTAACCGTCGGGATCAGAGATAAAGTAAATACCCATGGCCGGGTTCTCGTAGCAGATGCAGCCCAGCTTTTCGTGGAGAGCGTGGGCCTTCTCCATATCCTCCACCGCCAGAGCCAAGTGGAATTCGCACTCGCCCAGATCGTATTTCTGGGGATGATCCCGGAGCCAGGTCAGCTCCAGCTGAAACTCCGTTTTCCCGTCCCCCAGAAACGTGAGGATAAAGCTGCCGTCCGCCGCTTCCTTTCTGCGGACCGGCTCCAGCCCCAGCGCGTCATGATAAAAAGCGATAGACCGCTCCAGATCCGTCACATTAAAATTAAAATGGTTAAAAGCAAACATAGGTTCCCTCCTGTTCTGATCTGCCTGCATTATACCGCGTTCCGGGTCTGTCCGCAAGCGGTTCTCTCCCTTTATATTTTCCGCCGCGGCCATTTGTCTTTCCTACAAAATCTCAGGAAAATCCGCTCGCACTCCGGAATTTTGTATAAAACGCCCTCAGCTTTTATGCCTTCCCCCTTATCTTTATCCATTTTCACATGCGCTTTCCTGTTGACAATTCAATTCCGCGGGATTACAATAAGCCCATAATTCAGGCAGAAAGGAGCGATCCAGATGATGTTCAATCGTTTTTACAACATGGAAATGAAGAATACTTCTGCGTCCGCTCCCAGTGCGAACGCTGGCTCTTCCTGCGCACATACCGCTTGCACTTCTCATACTGCCAATACTGCTATGATCGCTATTATGGACGCCATTATTATGGCGTCCATTATTATTTGCGGCCTGATTATTAGCCTGCGTGCCATCGCCTTGATTGCGATTCTGGTACTGGTCGTAGGTCTGATTATTCAGGAAGTGAATACGCCCTGGTGTAATGAGTTAGCGATTTAACTGTTTGATACAGTAAAGCGGCTCCGCCAGTGGCGGGGCCGCTTTTTTGTATGACTTCCCCCGTATTCCGCACGGCCGGCGGAGCGGAGAAAGCCCCATATAAATCTGATTTCGTTTTGATGAAAAGGAGAACCAATATGAAAAAGAAATTGTTGGCCTTTGTTATGGCCGCGACTATGGTGTTCAGTCTGGCCGCCTGCGGTTCCAGCAGTTCCAATGATTCCAGCAATTCCGGCAGTTCCAGCGATTCCGATTCCGCCCAGTCCGGCGACGAGGTCCAGACCTTCAAGCTGGGTTCCATCGGCCCCCTGACCGGTGACGCCGCCATCTACGGTCAGGCCGTGGTCAACGGTGCCCAGCTGGCCGTCGACGAGATCAACGCCAGCGACTCCAAGATCAAGTTTGAGTTCAAGGGCGAGGATGACGAGGCCGACGGCGAAAAGTCCACCAACGCCTACAACCAGCTGATGGACTGGGGAATGCAGGTTCTGGTCGGCCCCACCACCACCGGCGCTTCCATGGCCGTGGCTGATGGCTGCAACAGCGAGCGCACCTTCATGATCACGCCCTCCGCTTCCGCTGTGGACGTGACCGCCGGCAAGGACAATGTGTTCCAGGTCTGCTTCACCGACCCCAACCAGGGCATTTCCTCCGCTGACTACATCGCCGAGAATATGCCGGACGCCAAGATCGCCGTGCTGTACCGCAACGATGACGCTTACTCTCAGGGCATCCACGATACCTTCGTGAAGGAAGCCACCGAAAAGGGTATGAGCGTTGTCTATGAGGGCACCTTCACCAACGATACCGCCACCGACTTCTCTGTCCAGCTCTCCGGTGCCCAGAGCAACGGCGCCGATCTGGTGTTCATGCCCATCTACTATCAGCCCGCTTCCATCGTTCTGGCTCAGGCCAAGGCCATGGGCTACGCTCCCACCTTCTTCGGCGTGGACGGCATGGACGGCATCCTGACCATGGAAGGCTTCGATCCCTCTCTGGCTGAGGGCCTGATGCTCCTGACTCCCTTCTCCGCTACCGTTCCCGAAACCCAGTCCTTCGTGGAAGCTTACACCGCTGCCAATGACGGCGTGACCCCCAACCAGTTCGCCGCTGACGCTTATGACGGTGTCTACATTGTCAAGGAGGCTCTGGAAAAGGCCGGCTGCACCGCTGATATGAGCAGCGCCGATATCTGCGAGGCTCTGGTGGCTCAGATGACCCAGATCTCCTACTCCGGTCTCACCGGCAAGGACATGACCTGGAACGCTGAGGGTCAGGTCTCCAAGGCTCCTACGGCTTATGTCATCAAGGGCGGCGAGTACGTCCTGCCCGAGGCTTAATGTCTCACACCTGAACGCTGACCGCAAGGACCGGCAGCCGGGGCCTTCCCCGGCTGCCCCCTGCGGCGTTCAGGTCCCTGTCCTCTTCCGCTGTTTCCATGGCGGAAATCTGGGCAGAGGCGCTCCCTCCGCCCGTATTTCTGTCATGGAAGGCTCCACTCCATATTCTATAAAGAGAAAAGAGGTATTGCCCCATGGAATTTCTGTCCTATTTGATCAGCGGCATCAGCCTGGGCAGCATTTACGCCATCATCGCTCTGGGCTACACCATGGTGTACGGCATCGCCAAGATGCTGAACTTCGCCCACGGCGACATCATTATGATCGGCGGCTATGTTTCCTTCTGCTCCATGTACTATTTAAATCTCCCCCCCATCGTGGCCACCCTGCTGGCAGTGATCGCCTGCACCGTCCTCGGCATCGTGATCGAGCGGCTGGCCTATGCGCCTCTGCGCTCCGCCCCTTCCCTGGCGGTGCTGATCACCGCCATCGGCGTCAGCTATTTCCTCCAGAACTCCGCTCTGCTGATTTGGAAGGCCGCCGCCAAGACCTATCCTCCCGTTGTCGCAGGCGCTGTGCAGCTTTTCAACGGCCAGCTCACCATTTCCTACATTTCTCTGCTGACCATCGCCGCCTGCATCGTCATCATGCTGGCGCTGACCACCTTCGTCAGCAAGTCCAAGATGGGCAAGGCCATGCGGGCCTGCTCTGAGGATAAGGGCGCGGCCCAGCTCATGGGCATCAATGTCAACTCTACCATTTCTGCCACCTTTGCCATCGGCTCCGCTCTGGCAGCCATTGCCGGTGTGCTGCTGTGCTCCTTCAACACCTCTCTGATGCCCACCACCGGCTCCATGCCCGGCATCAAGGCGTTCACCGCCGCCGTGTTCGGCGGCATCGGCTCTATCCCCGGTGCATTCCTGGGCGGCCTGCTGCTGGGCATCATCGAAGCCTTGGCCAAGGCCTATATTTCCACCCAGTTGGCAAACTCCATCGTTTTCGCCGTTCTGATCGTGGTCCTGCTGGTGAAGCCGGCCGGTCTGCTGGGCAAGATCGTGCCCGAGAAAGTGTAAGGTGAGCAGGATGAAACAACGAAAGATCAGTAAAACCAATGTGGTGAATTTCTCCACCTATCTGGGCATGGTCATCTTTTTCCTTGTGATGACCGCTCTCAGCAAGGCCGGTGTTCTGAACCGTTCCATGACCGGCCTGCTGGTCCCCATCTGCTGCTATATGTCTATGGCTGTGTCCCTGAACCTGACGGTGGGCATCCTTGGCGAACTGAGTCTGGGTCACGCGGGCTTTATGAGCGTGGGTGCCTTCGCAGGCGTCATCGCTTCTCAAAGCCTGCTGGATGTGGTCCCCTCCGCCGGTCTGCGGCTGACCATCGCTATGATCGTGGGTGCGCTGTTCGCCACCGTGGCCGGCTTCATCGTGGGCGCTCCCGTGCTGCGGCTTCAGGGCGACTATCTGGCCATCGTGACTCTGGCCTTCGGCGAGATCATCAAGGAGCTTGTGACCTGCCTCATCGTGGGCCATGACGAAAATGGTCTCCATATCCTCTTTAACCTCACCGGCAACAAGACCGTGGAGGATCTTGGCCTCAGCGACACCGGCATCGCCATCATCAAAGGTGCGCAGGGTACCGCCAGCGTCAAGACCATCGCCAGCTTCACTGCCGGTTTCATTCTGGTGATGGTGACGCTGTTCATCGTGCTGAATCTGAAGCACAGCCGGGCCGGGCGGGCTATCATGGCCCTGCGGGACAACCGCATCGCCACCTCCAGCATCGGCATCAACACCACCAAGTACAAGCTCATGGCCTTCGTCACCTCCGCTGCTCTGGCCGGTGCCGCCGGTGCGCTGTACGGCTTGAACTATTCTTCTCTCCAGGCCGCTAAATTCAACTTCAACACCTCTATCCTGGTGCTGGTGTTTGTGGTGCTGGGCGGTCTTGGCAACATCTGGGGCAGCCTGGTAGCTGCCGCGGCGCTGACCATCCTGCCGGAGGCCCTCCGGGAATTTGCCGACTACCGGATGCTGGTGTACGCCATCGTGCTGATCCTCGTCATGCTGGCGACCCACAACCCCACGCTGCAAAGCTTCTTCGCCCGGCTCAAGCCCGGCAAGAAGGAAGAAAAGGAGGCTGCCTGATATGTTCGGAAAACTGGTTCCCGTCCCCTCCGGCGCTGTGATCCCGGAGCGTGACATCGGCAAGCGTCCCATCCTCAATTGCATCAATCTGGGCGTCACCTTCGGCGGCCTGAAGGCCGTGGATGATTTCAACCTCATGATCGGCCGGACGGAGATCGCCGGTCTCATCGGCCCCAACGGCGCGGGCAAGACCACGGTGTTCAACCTGCTGACCAAGGTGTATCAGCCCACTCACGGCACTATCCTTCTGGATGGGCAGGACACCCACAACATGACCACCGCTCAGGTGAACCGGGCCGGTATCGCCCGTACCTTCCAGAACATCCGCCTGTTCAACGACCTGACGGTGGAGGAAAACGTCACCGTGGCGAGGGACGCTCAGATGAAGTACAGCATGGTCAGCGGCATCTTCCGCCTTCCCAGCTTCTGGAAGGAGGAAAAGGTGGCACACGAGCGGGCGCTGGAGCTGCTGAGCCTGTTCCATATGCAGGATCTGGCAAATGTCAAGGCCGGTTCCCTGCCCTACGGCGCCCAGCGCCGTCTGGAGATCGTCCGGGCGCTGGCAACCAACCCCTCCTTGCTGCTGCTGGACGAACCTGCCGCCGGTATGAACCCCTCCGAAACGGCGGAGCTGATGGAGAACATCCGCAAGATCCGGGATACGTTCCAGATCGCCATTATGCTCATTGAGCATGACATGAATCTGGTCATGAACATCTGCGAGGGCATCTGCGTGCTGAACTTCGGCCGTGTCATCGCCAAGGGCAGCCCCGAAGAGATCCAGTCCAACCCGGTGGTCATCGAGGCCTACCTGGGCAAACAGAAGGAGGCGTGAGCATGAGCACCATTTTAAAGGTTGACAATATCAACGTCTATTACGGCAGCATCCACGCCATCAAGGGCATCTCCTTTGAGGTCAATGAGGGCGAGATCGTGACCCTGATCGGTGCCAACGGCGCCGGCAAGTCCACCACTCTGAACACCATTTCCGGCCTGCTCCACAGCAAGACCGGCCATATCGAGTTCATGGGCGAGCCTCTGAACCATGTACCCAGCCATAAGGTTGTTTCCAAGGGACTGGCGCTGGTCCCCGAGGGACGGCGGATCTTCCTCCAGATGTCTGTGCAGGAAAATCTGGACATGGGTGCTTTCTCCCGCCGGGGCGGCAACATCGACGCCGATATGGAGCGGGTCTTTGAACAGTTCCCCCGCCTGAAAGAACGCCGCAAGCAGGTGGCCGGTACCCTCTCCGGCGGCGAGCAGCAGATGCTGGCCATGGGCCGGGCACTGATGTCCAACCCCAAGCTGCTGATGCTGGACGAGCCCTCCATGGGCCTGGCCCCCATTCTGGTGGAGCAGATCTTTGACATCATCAAGGAACTCCACAAGGCCGGCACTACCATTCTGCTGGTGGAACAGAACGCACAGGCGGCCCTCAGCGTGGCCAACCGCGGCTATGTTCTGGAAACCGGCAAGATCGTCACCACCGGCACCGGCGCGGAGCTGCTGGCCTCTCCCGCCATCAAGAAGGCGTATCTGGGAGGCTAAACGTCGGAGCAAAGTCCGTACACTCCGTTTCCACCTGACGGCGAAACCCTCGTTTTCTTCCTTGCTCCTCCTCTTTCGCGTCAGATTTGCTTCGCCGGATTCTGACGCGAGTGGGACGGGAGATGCGAGGGAGCAAAGTCCGCATGGTTCCTTTCCATCTGGCATGAAGCCTTTACTGTTTTCCATTTTCGCAGCATAAACCGCACGTCCGTTTGGACGTGCGGTTTTTTCTCTCCGCCTCTTTTCAAAGCCGCTTCCCCGTGGTATACTGCTGTCAAGACAAGTTTGAAAGGGGTATCGTATGCACGCGGAGGAACGCAGAGAAACGATTTTGAAGCTGCTGCGGCAGTCTGCTCAGCCGGTCAGTGCCTCGACGCTGGCAGGCCAGCTATCTGTCAGCCGCCAGATCATCGTAGGAGACATTGCCTTGCTGCGGGCCGGAGGCGCGGACATTTTAGCCACCCCCCGGGGGTACTGCCTGCAAAATGCCGCCGCAGCCGGTCTCACCCGCCGGGTAGCTGTCCGCCATGACGAGGCAGGCATGGAGGTAGAGCTGAACACTATGGTGGACAATGGCTGCACCGTGGTGGACGTTATCGTGGAACACCCTCTTTACGGCCAGCTCACCGGCCCCTTGCAGCTTTCCAGCCGATACGATGTGGCCCAGTTCATCGCCCGGAGCCGCACCGCCCAGCCTCTCTCCGTTCTCACCGGCGGCATCCACCTTCACACGCTGCTCTGCCCCAGTGAGGACGCTTACCGGCGGGTACTGGACGCCCTGCGGCAGGCAGGCTTCCTGCTGGAGGGATAAAACTTTCTGTTGACAAGCATACCGATTCCGTGTATAGTGTGTTGGACAGGTGTCAAGACACCAGTCTGACACACTATTTTTGATCGATACGGAGTATTCTCATGGAAAAGGTAAACGCATTCCTGAAGCGCAAAAACATCGTTTTTTCCGCCAAGCGCTATGGCATTGATGCCCTGGGCGCTATGGCACAGGGCCTGTTCTGCTCCCTGCTGATCGGCACCATCCTCAACACGCTGGGCACGCAGTTCCACATCGGTTTCCTCACCGCCCAGATCGGGGAAAAGGTTCCCTACACCATCGGCGGCCTGACCTCCTTTATGAGCGGTCCCGCCATGGCCATTGCCATCGGCTACGCCTTGCAGGCGCCCCCGCTGGTGCTGTTCTCTCTGGCGGCTGTGGGTTATGCCTGCAACCTGCTGGGCGGCGCGGGCGGCCCCTTGGCCGTGCTGTTTGTGGCGATCATCGCTGCGGAGTGCGGCAAGGCCGTCAGCAAAGAGACGAAGATCGACATTCTGGTGACTCCCATTGTCACCACCCTCATCGGCGTAGGCACGGCCTATGTTATCGCCCCGCCCATCGGCACCGCCGCCAGCGCCTTCGGTATGGTCATTATGCAGGCCACGGAGCTTCAGCCCTTCCTGATGGGTATTCTGGTGTCCGTGCTGGTAGGCGTGGCCTTGACCCTGCCCATCTCCTCCGCCGCCATCTGCTCCGTACTGGGCCTCACCGGTCTGGCAGGCGGTGCGGCTGTGGCTGGCTGCTGCGCCCAGATGGTAGGCTTCGCCGTTATGAGCTTCCGGGAGAACGGCTGGGGCGGTCTGGTGAGCCAGGGCCTCGGCACCTCCATGCTGCAAATGCCCAACATCGTGAAAAACCCCCGCGTCTGGATCGCCCCTACCGTCACCTCCGCCATTACCGGCCCCATTGCCACCTGCCTGTTCCGTCTGCAAATGAACGGCGCGGCCATCAACTCCGGTATGGGCACCTGCGGCCTGTGCGGCCAGTTGGGTGTGTGGACCGGTTGGGTGGCTCCCAGTGAAAAGGCTCTGGCCAATGGTGCCATCGCCATGAACCCCACCGCTTTTGACTGGGCGGGCCTGATCCTGATCTCCTTCATCCTCCCCGCCATTCTGTGCCCCCTTATCAACCAGCTCTGCCGCAAGGCCGGCTGGGTGAAGGATGGCGATCTGAAGCTGCCCTGATATCCCTAATTGCACACATGTAGAAAAAACCATCGGCTTTTTGTGGAAAAAGCCGATGGTTTTTGTTCTTCTATAAGATTGTGCCCTGTTTAGCCGAATTTATGCCCCAATTCCCGTCCGAACGTACATTTTTAATAGGTGTTTTTCATTGTTAAAAAGCAAACATCTGTTGACGAAACGCCATGTTTTGGGTT
>ENA-UESH01002404-UESH01002404.1-human-gut-metagenome-genome-assembly--contig:-NODE-2404-length-10935-cov-3.249770_pt1 | contig 10935 bp, 8 predicted proteins | sample MGYA00243001_ERZ508002 | MGnify/ENA primary metagenome ERZ508002 (study PRJEB26167, sample SAMN06115447) | human gut metagenome | host: Homo sapiens | place: China:Anhui | collected 2015-08-07 | study... | reverse complement strand
ATTATCTTCCTCTTAAGGTAGCTATAGGTGAGGTGACAGGTATCGAGTATGATATCCAGTTTATTTTACCGGATCAGGCTCAGAGCCTTAAGTTTAAAAACAACGATACCCCTCAACTTGAGCCACAGACTCCTGTAAAGGGGGATCACTCAAACTTAAACCCTAACTATACATTTGACACCTTTGTCGTAGGTAATAATAACAGGTTTGCCCATTCTGCTTCTCTTGCAGTGGCAGAAAGCCCGGGTGAAGCATACAATCCGCTATATATATATGGTGGTCCGGGACTTGGCAAGACTCATCTTATGCATTCAATAGGTCATTTCATCATTGACCAGAATCCTGATACCAAGGTGCTTTATGTTACTTCTGAAGAGTTTACCAACGAGGTTATCGAATCTATCCGTAACGGTAATTCTTCTGCCATGACAAAGTTCCGTGACAAATACAGGACTGTAGATGTGCTCATGATTGATGATATCCAGTTCATCATAGGAAAGGAAAGTACTCAGGAGGAGTTTTTCCACACCTTCAACACACTGCAGACACAGGGCAAGCAGATTATCCTTACCTCTGATAAGCCGCCTAAGGAGATGGAGACTCTCGAGGAGCGTATCCGCTCACGTTTCGAGTGGGGACTGATGGCTGATATCGGTACTCCTGACTATGAGACGAGGATGGCTATCCTCCGTAAGAAAGCTGAAACTGACAATTTTGATATAGATGATGATATCTTAAACTACATTGCTTCAAACATCAGCTCCAACATCCGTGAGCTTGAGGGAGCCTTAAACAAGCTTTTAGCCTTCCACAATCTCGAGCATACTCACATCACTATGGATATTGCTGAGAGGGAGCTTTCCAATATCATCACGCCGGACAAGCCAAGGGAAATCACTGCACAGCTCATCATCGAGGTAGTTTCAGAGCATTTCCACATCTCTGTGGACCAGATGATTTCAAAGACCAGAAGCAGCGAGATTGCACGTCCAAGACAGATTGCCATGTACCTCTGCAAGACCATGACCTCTGATTCACTTGATGTAATCGGCCAGCTTTTGGGCGGCAGAGACCACTCTACTATCATCCACGGCATCAAGAAGGTCACCAAGGATTACGAGGAGAATGACAGTACACGTACTCTCATAGAAACTATCAAGAAAAAGATTAATCCAAATTAGTTTCTACCTATTTATATATGTGCTCATTTGCATGTTAATAATTTGGTTATAACCTTGCTTTTATTTCCACATGAGCATGTTAATGACAGGTTGAAGGAAAGTGAATAAAAAGTTATCAATTTTTATCATTTTTACTTCAACAGGCTTTTAATCAAGTTATCAAGCCTCTTAAAGCTTGTCTTTAAAGGCTTTGAAGGGGTTTTGAACCTTTTAACAGCCCCTAAGAAGAATATTACGAATATCTTTTAAATATTTATATATACGCGCAGGAAGGAGTTTTTCTAAATGAAACTTATTTGTTCAAAAGCAAATTTACTGAAAGGTGTTAATATCGTATCGAAGGCAGTACCTACACGTACTACAATGGCAATTCTCGAGTGTATACTAATTGATGCGTCCGCAAACGAGATTAAGCTTATGGCTAACGATATGGAACTTGGAATAGAAACCATCATAGACGGAACCATCGAAGAGAGAGGAATTATCGCTCTTGATGCCAAGATTTTTTCAGAAATAGTGAGAAAGCTTCCTGACAATGATGTAACAATTGAGACAGATGCTTCCTTCAAGACCGTCATATCATGTGAAAAGGCCAAGTTCAATATCATCGGAAAATCAGGTGATGATTTTTCTTACATACCATATGTTGAGAGAAATGAGTCTATTGTCCTCTCACAATTTACCCTTAAAGAGGTTATCAGACAGACAATTTTTTCAATTGCCGACAATGACAACAATAAACTGATGACAGGTGAGCTTTTTGAGATTGAGGAGAATAAGCTTCGAGTTGTTTCTCTTGACGGACACAGAATATCTATCAGATATATCGAGATGAAAAATCACTATGACAGCAAGAAGGTTGTTGTTCCTGGCAAGACTCTGCAGGAAATAAGCAAGATTATTCCGGGTTCAGCGGATGAGGATGTGGTTATCTATATCACTAACAATCATATTGTTTTTGAATTTGAAAATACTACTGTTGTTTCACGTCTTATCGAGGGTGAGTATTTCAAGATTGACCAGATGCTTTCATCTGACTACGACACTAAGGTTCGCATCAATAAGCGTGAGCTTCTTGACTGTATAGACCGTGCTACTCTTCTTGTCAAGGAGGGAGATAAGAAGCCTATTATCATGAATATCACAGATGGAAATATGGAGCTTCGCATCAATTCATTTATCGGTTCCATGAATGAGGACATCGATATCGACAAAGATGGAAAAGATATTATGATAGGCTTTAATCCTAAGTTCTTCATAGATGCACTTCGTGTTATCGATGAGGAGGAGGTTAATTTATACATGGTCAATCCAAAGGCACCATGCTTCATTAAGGATGATGAGGGCAAGTTTATTTACCTCATTCTTCCGGTAAATTTTAATACAGCAGCAAACTAGGAGATTTTATGAAACAGATTTCTATAAGAGAACAGGATGAGTTCATTAAGCTGGGACAGGCTCTTAAAAAGGCCGACCTTGTGAGCTCGGGAGTTGAGGCAAAAATTGTTATTCAGGATGGTCAGGTGACTGTAAACGGTGAGACTGAGCTTCAGAGAGGAAAAAAGCTTCACGACGGAGATGTTTTCTCATATGACGGCGAAACAGTTAAGGTTGTTAAATAATGATTATTAAGTCAATCCAACTGAGTAATTTCAGAAATTACGAAAAACTGGATATCAGCTTTGACAGTGAAACCAACATAATCTACGGCGATAATGCCCAGGGCAAGACCAATATACTTGAGGCTGCATATTTAAGCGGCACTACAAAGTCCCATAAGGGAAGCAAGGACAAGGAAATGATCCGGTTTGGCGAGGATGAGGCACATATCAGGACAATTGTCGAAAAAAATGACAAGGAATACCGGATTGACATGCATCTGCGAAAAAACGGTGCAAAGGGTGTGGCCATCAATAAAATGCCGATCAAAAAAGCGAGTGAGCTGTTTGGTATTTTGAATATTGTGTTTTTCTCTCCTGAGGATCTCAATATTATAAAAAACGGTCCTGCCGAGAGACGCAGATTTATAGATTTGGAGCTTTGCCAGCTTGATAAAATATATCTGTCTAACCTGAGTAAGTATAATAAGACATTAGTTCAGCGAAACAGACTGTTAAAGGATATAGCTTACAGACCTGATTTGATTGATACACTTCAGGTATGGGATATGCAGCTTCTCGAGTATGGCAGGCATGTTATAAAAAAGCGGCGCGAGTTTGTTAATGAGCTAAATGAGATAATACAGGACATTCACAGCAATATTTCAGGAGGCAGGGAGAAGCTTATAATCAAATATGAGCCAAGCATTGATGATATTTTTTTCGAGGACGAGCTGCTTAAGGCAAGAAGCAGGGATTTGAAGCTGTGCCAGACAACTGTCGGACCGCACAGGGACGATATGCTTTTTTCAGTGGACGGTGTGGATATCAGAAAATACGGCTCGCAGGGTCAGCAGAGGACATCTGCTCTCTCACTCAAGCTTTCTGAGATTAGTCTTGTAAAGAAAAATATAAACAGCACTCCCGTGCTTTTACTGGATGATGTGCTTTCAGAGCTGGATGGCAACAGGCAGAATTATCTGCTCAACAGCTTAAGTGATACACAGACTATTATCACTTGTACGGGACTTGATGAATTTGTAAAAAATAGATTTCAGGTGGACAAGGTCTTTCATGTCGTGAAGGGCCAGGTGGAGGTTATTGATGAGTAAAGAAATACAGCAGAACAATCAGGAATACGGAGCTGATCAGATTCAGATACTTGAGGGTCTTGAGGCGGTCAGAAAAAGACCGGGTATGTATATCGGCAGTACGTCTTCGAGAGGACTTCATCATCTGGTTTATGAGATAGTGGACAATGCAGTTGATGAGGCCTTAGCCGGTTATTGTAAAAATATTGAGGTTACAATCGAGGAAGACAATTCCATAACAGTACAGGATGATGGACGAGGAATCCCGGTCGGAACCAATCATAAAGCAAAAAAATCAGCACTTGAGGTCGTTTTTACAGTGCTTCACGCAGGTGGTAAATTCGGCGGTGGAGGCTATAAGGTATCAGGCGGTCTGCACGGAGTTGGTGCATCTGTAGTAAATGCTCTTTCCACATGGCTGACAGTTGAGGTCTACAAGGACGGAAATATTTACAGACAAAGCTACAAGCGTGGCAAAACAGACGATACAGTAAAGATTGTTGGACAGTGTGACGAGTCGCTTCACGGTACAAAGGTTCATTTTCTGCCGGATCCGGAGATTTTTGAGGAGACAGTGTATGACTACGATACCTTAAAGCAGCGTCTCAGAGAGACAGCCTTCCTCACAAAAGGACTTAAGATTACTTTAAAGGATGTGCGTGAGAACAGCCATCACAATCATGTATTCCACTATGAGGGAGGAATCAAGGAATTTGTAGAGTATCTTAACCGTGGCAAGGAGGCTCTATATGATGAGGTAATCTACTGTGAGGGAACACAAAACGGTGTTTATGTAGAGGTTGCATTACAGCACAATGATTCGTTTAATGATTCAACTTTCAGCTTTGTAAACAATGTAATCACACCTGAGGGAGGTACTCATCTCGCAGGCTTTAGAAATGCCCTGACAAAGACCTTCAATGCCTATGCGCGTGAGAAAAAGATACTTAAGGATTCAGATCCGGCCCTGACAGGTGATGATATCCGTGAGGGACTTACCGCAATCATCAGTATCAAGATTGAGGAGCCTCAGTTCGAGGGACAGACAAAGCAGAAGCTTGGAAACAGTGAGGCCAGAGGAGCCGTAGATGCAGTTGTATCGGAAAAGCTCACATATTTCCTCGAGCAGAATCCTGATGTAGCCAAAAATATCTGTGAGAAATCACTTTTAGCACAAAGAGCCAGAGAGGCCGCAAGAAAAGCAAGAGACCTGACCAGAAGAAAGACCTCTCTCGATGGAGGTACTCTGCCGGGCAAGCTTGCTGACTGCTCAGACAAGGATCCGAAAAACTGTGAAATTTTCATAGTCGAGGGAGATTCAGCCGGCGGTTCTGCAAAGACAGCAAGAAGCCGTGCTACACAGGCAATTTTACCTCTGCGAGGCAAGATACTGAATGTTGAAAAGGCAAGACTTGACCGTATATATGACAATGCAGAAATCAGAGCCATGATTACAGCATTCGGAACAGGAATCCATGAGGATTTTGATATAACAAAGCTGCGTTATGACAAGATAATCATCATGACAGATGCCGATGTAGATGGTGCTCACATCGCTACTCTCATGCTCACCTTCCTCTACAGATTCATGCCTGATCTGATCAAGGAGGGACATGTATACCTGGCTACACCGCCACTTTACAAGGTGGAGAAAAACAAGGGTGTATGGTATGCCTACGATGATGACGAGCTCAAGCAGATTTTAAATGACATAGGCCGTGACAATAATAACAAGATCCAGCGATACAAGGGACTTGGCGAGATGGATGCTGATCAGCTCTGGGAGACAACAATGGATCCTGACCACAGAATTTTGAAACAGGTCATGATAGACGGAGAAAATTCATCTGAGCTTGATGTGACATTTACCACACTGATGGGTGATAAGGTAGAGCCAAGAAAAGAATTTATTGAAGCTAATGCCAAGTATGTAACAAATCTTGACATCTAGCAGGGAGGAGTAATTTAAGTGGACGACAAAATTTTTGACCAGATACAGCAGGTCGATTTGAAAAAAACAATGGAGAGCTCCTACATAGATTACGCGATGAGCGTTATTGCAAGCCGTGCCCTCCCTGATGTCAGGGACGGATTAAAGCCTGTTCAGAGGCGAGTACTCTACTCTATGGTCGAGCTCGGAAATACACCTGACAAGCCACACAGAAAATGTGCGCGTATTGTCGGTGATACAATGGGTAAATACCACCCACACGGAGACAGCTCAATCTATGGAGCACTCGTAAATATGGCACAGGACTGGTCTATGAGATACACACTCGTGGACGGTCATGGAAACTTTGGTTCAGTCGATGGAGACGGAGCCGCCGCCATGCGATACACAGAGGCAAGACTCTCAAAGATTTCTCTTGAATTAATCAAGGATATAGGCAAAAATACAGTAGATTTTGAGCCAAACTTTGATGAGACAGAAAAAGAGCCGACAGTGCTCCCATCAAGATATCCAAACCTTTTAGTAAACGGAACTACAGGAATTGCGGTAGGTATGGCAACCAATATCCCACCTCACAATCTGCGTGAAGTGGTCAATGCCGTAGTGCGCCTTATCGACAACGATATCGAGGAAAAAGAAACCACAATTGATGAGCTTATCGATGTGGTAAAGGGACCGGATTTCCCTACAGGTGGCATAATTCTCGGAACAAGTGGCATCAAAGAGGCTTACAGAACAGGCCGCGGCAAAATAAGAGTCCGTGCTGTCACCAATATCGAGCCGATGGAAAACGGCAAAAACAGAATTGTAGTGACAGAGCTGCCATACAACGTAAACAAAGCTCGTCTTATTGAGAAAATAGCCGAGCTTCATAAGGACAAAAAGATAGATGGAATAACAGACCTCCGCGACGAGACAAGCCGTGAGGGAATGAGAATCGTGGTAGAGCTTCGCCGAGATGTGAACCCGAGTGTAGTTTTAAATCTGCTTTTCAAGCATACACAGCTCCAGGATACGTTTGGAGTGATAAACCTTGCACTCGTAAACGGAGAGCCAAAGGTATTAAATCTATATGATCTGCTCAATTACTATCTCATCCACCAGAAGGATGTAGTGACCAGACGTACAAAGTTTGATCTCGACAAGGCAGAGGCCAGGGCACATATTGTAGAGGGTCTCATTATTGCTCAGGACAATATAGACGAGGTAATAAGTATTATTCGCTCAAGCCAGACCACGCAGCAGGCAAAGACCAGATTGATGGAGAGATTTGGCCTGACCGATGAGCAGTCACAGGCAATTGTCGATATGCGTCTTAGGGCTCTGACAGGTCTGGAAAGGGAAAAGCTCGAGGCTGAGTATAAGGAGCTCATGGCTCAGATTGCGCAGTTAAAGGCAATTCTTGCCGATGAGAAAAAGCTTCTTGGAGTAATCAGGGAGGAAATCATCGCAATTGCAGATAAATACGGCGACGACAGAAAGACAGAAATAGGCTATGACGAGTATGATATGTCGATGGAGGATCTCATTCCTGAGACAAATACAGTCATAACAATGACAAAGGTAGGCTACATAAAGCGCATGAGCACTGATAATTTCAAGGCTCAGCACCGCGGTGGCAAGGGAATAAAGGGAATGGAGACAATCGAGGATGATTATATCGTCGAGATGCTCATGACCACATCACACCACTACCTGATGTTTTTCACAAATACAGGAAGAGTATACAGAATCAAGGCATATGAGATACCGGAGGCTAGCCGCACATCAAGAGGCACAGCCATCATCAATCTCATACCGCTTCAGCCTGACGAGAAAATAACAGCCATGATTCCAATCAAAGAATACGAGGATGAAAAGTATCTGTTCATGGCTACAAGAAACGGAATAGTCAAGAAAACACCGATAAAGGATTATGAGAATATCCGAAAGAACGGACTTGCAGCAATCAATCTGCGCGAGGACGACAAACTCATAGAGGTCAAGGTCACAGACAATTCAGAGGATATTTTGCTCTTCACCAAATTCGGACAGTGTATCAGATTCAAGGAGACAGATGTGCGCTCAACAGGCCGTACAACCATGGGTGTTATCGGAATGAATCTCGCACCAAATGATGTGATAATTGCAATGCAGACCGCATCAATGGGTGAGGCAGTGCTTTTAGTATCATCAAACGGCCTTGGAAAACGTACACGAATTGACGAATTTACCACACAAAACCGTGGCGGTAAGGGAGTAAAATGCTACAAGATTACAGAAAAATCAGGCAATCTCGTAGGAGTCAAATCAGTTGAAAACGATGACGAGCTCATGCTAATCACAACAGAGGGCATTATCATCAGAATCCAGGTAAGTGATGTAACAGTGCTTGGACGAATCACAACAGGTGTCAAGCTTATCAACCTGAAGGAAGGTGTGAGCGTAGCCAGCATCGCAAAGGTAGTAGAGGATAAGACTCTCATGCCACCTGAGGAATCTAAAGCAGAGACTGACGAATCAGAAAATAGTGACGAAAAATCAGCAGAGAATAATAATTCACATGCTGAAGCTATCGAAAATAACACAGAAGCATAACTAAATTCATAAAAGCAGGGTCATAAGATCCTGCTTTTTGCGAATGTGGTGATACTATTAGAGTCTTATTGCGAAAAAATGTATACATGTAAGCACTATGCATCATATTTGCGTTTTCAGAGGCTTTGAATAGTAATAAATAAACATGATACGGAAAAATAAATATGTTTATCCACAAAAACACAAAAAATAATATTGAATTGTGGATAAAAGGAGCCGGAATTTAAAATACAGAGAATAAAAAGAGAGGAAAAGAAATGATCAGGGAAATAAACGTTTCAGAAATAACAGCTGCAATAAAGGAAATGTGCATACAGGCAAATCATTTTCTTTCGCCGGACATGGACAAGGCACTTAAAGCTGCAACAGCAAATGAAGAATCACCTTTAGGTAAAAAAATATTAAACCAGCTACAGGAAAACTTAAAAATAGCAGGCGAGGATATGATACCGATATGCCAGGATACCGGAATGGCAGTTTTTTTCATAGAAATAGGCCAGGATGTCCATTTTACGGGAGGAGTATTGGAGGATGCCATAAATGAAGGAGTCAGACAGGGCTACACAGACGGCTATCTGAGAAAATCAGTTGTAAAGGATCCTCTCATCAGGGAAAATACAAAGGACAACACACCTGCAGTCATCCATTACTCAATAGTTTCCGGCGACAAAGTCAAAATAACCTTTGCACCAAAGGGCTTTGGAAGTGAAAACATGAGCCGTGTATTTATGTTAAAGCCGGCAGATGGTATAGAGGGAGTAAAAAATGCGATTCTGACAGCAGTTTCAGATGCAGGGCCAAACGCATGTCCTCCTATGGTTGTCGGAGTCGGAGTCGGTGGAACCTTTGAAAAATGCGCAATAATGGCAAAAAAAGCGCTGACAAGAGAAGCAGGCATACATTCAGACATAGAGTATGTGGCAGAGCTTGAAAAAGAGATGCTTGAAAAAATTAATAATCTGGGTATAGGGCCCGGAGGACTCGGCGGAAGCACTACTGCCCTCGCAGTAAACATAAACACATATCCAACCCACATTGCAGGATTGCCGGTTGCGGTAAATATTTGCTGTCACGTAAACCGCCATGTAGTGAAGGAATTGTAAAGAATTACTGCATAGAAGAAGAAAGAAAATGGCAATTTTAATTGTTACAGCTACAATGAAATGTGAACTGTAATTAAAAAAGCTATAATTATTACAGGTTATATTATGCTGGAAAATAAAAATACAGTAAAAATAAAAGAATCAGGAGAAAAAAATGGAAAAACATATAACAACTCCAATAACACAGACAATAACAAAAGACCTGAAATCAGGAGACTATGTATACATAACAGGTGAAATGTATGTGGCAAGAGATGCTGCACATAAAAGAATGATAGAGGCGCTGGACCGTAAAGAAGAACTGCCAATAGATATAAAGGATTCGACAATCTACTATATGGGACCATCACCAGCCAGAGATGGTCGTCCAATTGGCTCAGCCGGACCTACAACAGCAACAAGAATGGACAAGTATGCCCCAAGACTGCTTGATTTAGGTGAAAAAGCAATGATTGGCAAAGGAAAAAGATCAAAAGAAGTAATAGATGCAGTCATTCGCAATAAAGCAGTGTATTTTGCCGCAGTCGGTGGAGCAGGCGCGCTCCTTTCAAAATGCATAAAATCATCAGAAGTAATCTGCTATGATGATCTCGGTGCAGAGGCAATAAGAAAGATATACGTAGAAGATTTCCCGGTAATTGTGGTAATAGACAGTGAAGGAAACAATCTGTACGAGACTTCAATAAAAGAATTTAAAAAAATATAAAAATACTATTGACAAAACAAAGAAAATTTTATAGAATAAACAATGCGTCACGGAAGGACGTAATTTTATATAGAAAGTATCTGGAGAAGTACTCAAGTGGCCGAAGAGGTGCCCCTGCTAAGGGTATAGGTCGGGTAACCGGCGCGAGGGTTCAAATCCCTCCTTCTCCGCTTATTATTTACAATATGAGTTGTTCAATTTTTTTTTGAGAAAGTTGTTGACAAATCGCACGAACTATTATAATATAAATAAGTTGCGAAAATAAAGAATTATAAATTGTTAAAAAACATGAAAATTCAAAAAACAACAAATTTAAAAAAGTTATTGACAAACAGAACAACACATGATAAGATATCAAAGTTGTCGCGTTTAAGATGACAGATCGGACAAAACCGATTGAAAGAAAACTTTTCAAAAAAATGAAAAAAGTTCTTGACAAAACAGACTTGATAAGATATAATAAACAAGCTGTCGCCGAGAACGACAACAAAACAAAGAACCTTGATAACTGAACAGTGAAATAACCTTGAAAGATTCAATGAATTTCAGGGTGTTGTGAATAACAACACACGAACGTTTCTATAAAGAAACAACCTTAAAACAGTAAATCAGATGAACATCTGATTAAGCCAGTTTATAACTGGACAGGAAAACTTTTTAACATGAGAGTTTGATCCTGGCTCAGGATGAACGCTGGCGGCGTGCTTAACACATGCAAGTCGAACGAA
>ENA-UESH01002402-UESH01002402.1-human-gut-metagenome-genome-assembly--contig:-NODE-2402-length-10944-cov-4.668262_pt1 | contig 10944 bp, 10 predicted proteins | sample MGYA00243001_ERZ508002 | MGnify/ENA primary metagenome ERZ508002 (study PRJEB26167, sample SAMN06115447) | human gut metagenome | host: Homo sapiens | place: China:Anhui | collected 2015-08-07... | reverse complement strand
CTCTGCCCGAAGGATGCGGAGAAGGACCTGCATACACCAAGCAGAACAAGCCCAGAAAGGCAGGCAACAACAGCGCAGAAAGACATTTCCATAACAGCGGGGCCGGAGGAGATCGACGAGCACCAGTGGATCTTATACCGGCTGCGTTCTGCCGGATATGCAGGACTTACCACACAAAAAGCCGCGGAATTATATTTAGAACAGTATCTGCCGTGGGCGAAGGAGCACAGGGAAGAACTGGCTGCATTCCGGAAAAAGAAAAGGAAACAGTATCTTGCATGGAATATCGGCGTTGTTGCCGGGGTTTTTGGTGCGGTTTTTCTGTTCTGGTTTCTTGTGGCGTAAAATATAAATTTTTGGGCGTAATGTTTTCCTTTGCTTTTTGTGTACAAGTCCGGATAACAATAAACTGTTGACCGATGATATTCGATATTTAGGCGTTGGAGGTCATCTATTTGCGATTGCAGCACAAAAATCTGTCGATTATGGGTATGATGGATATATGTATGGCTTTGCTGCTAATAAAGAATTACTCGATCATTATGTAGAAACATTTAATGGAGAGGTGATTGGCGTACTGCATCCATATCAATTTGCTATTGATGAGGTAAATGCTAAAAAAATAATGGAGGTGACTATGACTGGACAGATGAAGAAATATAGAGATTCTTTAGAAAAAACACCGGAACCTGTTTTGTTAAGTCAGATCCAGACCAAAATGGATTTGAGAGGACTTATGCATTATGCAAAAGAAAAAGGAAAGAAAGTAATGGAACTTTCTGAAAAAGAAAGAATGTCATTTATTAAGAAATAGCTTGCATTTTAAAGAGGAAAGTGTTACATTAATAAATGATAACACGATGACTTGATTGAGAGAGGACGAAAGCCCTCTCTCAATTCACGTTTAGGAGCCATGTATTTCTGCAACAGAAATGCATGCAGAAGGAAAACTGAATATGGAAGAAAGAAGGTGTACACATGTCAAAACGTGAAACATACGAAACGCGCACCGAAGAACTGATTACTCCGATTTTAGACCGCATGAATTTTGAGCTGGTCGATGTGGAGTATGTAAAGGAAGGCGGTACCTGGTACTTAAGAGCCTATATCGACAAGGAAGGCGGCATTACCGTAAACGACTGTGAGGCAGTGGCGCGGGAGATGAACGAGATTTTAGACAGAGAAGATTTCGTTGAGGACTCCTATGTTTTTGAGGTCAGCTCTCCGGGACTTGGCAGACCGCTGAAAAAAGAAAAAGATTATATCCGCAGCATGGGAAAAGAAGTAGAGATACGAACATACCGTGCAATCAACCGTGAAAAGGAATTTTATGGTATTTTGTCTGCATATGATGAAAATACCGTGACGATAAAAACAGAGGACGGAACGGAAATGACGTTTGAAAAGAGCGATATCGCACTGATCCGTCTGGCATTTGACTTTTAAAGATGAACTAAAGGAGGAAAATCCTGCCCAGTGTGCTGGGCATTGCTCCCTGCAAGGGCACATGCTATGCAAAAACAGCATAGCAGGCATTTTGCTCCGCAAAACAAGGAGGATTTAATAATGAGTAATAATGAGTTGTTAGAAGCGTTAAATATATTAGAGCAGGAGAAAAACATCAGTAAAGAAACTTTACTTGAGGCAATTGAGAACTCTCTTGTGACTGCCTGCAAGAACCATTTTGGTAAATCAGACAATGTAAAGGTAGAAATAGATCCTGAGACATGTGCTTTCTCATGCTACCAGGAGAAGACGGTTGTAGATACGGTTGAGGATCCGGTTGAGGAGATTTCCTTAGCAGATGCGCACAAGGTAAACGGTAACTATCAGCTTGGAGATATCGTGAGAGTTGAGGTTAAGTCAAAGGAATTCGGACGTATCGCTACACAGAACGCAAAGAATGTCATCCTTCAGAAAATCCGCGAGGAGGAGAGAAAGGTAATATTTGACGAGTACAACAGCAAGGAAAAGGATGTTGTGACAGGTGTTGTTCAAAGATACATCGGAAAGAATGTCAGCATCAACTTAGGTAAGGCAGATGCACTTCTGACTGAGAGTGAGCAGATAAAGGGTGAGGTATTCAAGCCTACAGAGCGTATCAAGGTATATATCCTTGAGGTTAAGTCCACATCAAAGGGACCAAAGATTCTTGTTTCAAGAACACACCCTGAGCTTGTGAAGAGACTTTTCGAGTCAGAGGTTACAGAGGTTAAAGAGGGCATAGTTGAGATAAAGGCTATTTCACGTGAGGCCGGAAGCAGAACAAAGATTGCAGTATGGTCAAATGATCCAAACGTAGACCCTGTAGGAGCATGTGTAGGTATGAATGGTGCCAGAGTAAATGCTATCGTAAATGAGCTTCGCGGTGAGAAAATCGATATCATCACATGGGATGAGAATCCGGCAATACTTATCCAGAACGCACTTAGCCCTGCAAAGGTTATCTCTGTTATCGCAGATGCAGATGAGAAATCAGCAAAGGTTGTTGTTCCGGATTATCAGCTTTCGCTTGCAATCGGTAAGGAAGGACAGAATGCAAGACTTGCAGCAAGACTTACAGGCTTCAAGATTGATATCAAGAGCGAGACACAGGCCAGAGAGTCAGGGGACTTCATGGATTATGAGAATGACTATGAAGAGGATGATTATGATGACGATTATGATTATTCGGATGATGAGCTTGCTGAGAACGAGAGATTAGCTGATACAGAACAGGCAGATGTACAGGCAGAGGCTTTTGATACAGAGGCTGACGAGAACGGAGCAGCAGGTACAGAAAATGATGCGGCAGATAGTGGTGATGAGCAGTAATGGCAAATAAAAAGATTCCAATGCGCAAATGCGTAGGCTGTCAGGAGATGAAGGAAAAGAAGTCACTTATTCGCGTGGTAAAGACTGCGGAGGGCGACATAATTCTCGATGACACCGGCAAGAAAAACGGCAGGGGAGCTTATATATGTAAGAGTCTTGAATGCTTTAAAAAGGCTAAAAAGACAAAGGCACTTGAGCGATCCCTTGGCGTTAGTGTATCAGAACAGGTATATGAGGAGCTTGAAAAGGAGATGAACCAAATTGACAGATAGAGTACTTTCTATGCTGGGCTTAGCAGCAAAGTCAGGCAATGTGGTTAGCGGAGAGTTTTCTACAGAGAAAGCTGTAAAGACAGGAAAGGCATTTTTAGTGATAGTTGCAGATGATTCATCAGACAACACAAAGAAGCATTTTTCGGATATGACTGCTTTCTATGAGGTTCCGATTTATTTTTATAGTGACAAGGTGGGGTTAGGGAATGCAATAGGCAAAGAGTTTCGCGCTTCCCTTGCAGTAACGGATGAAAACCTTGCAAATGCAGTGATAAAAAAGCTGCAGTCGAATAAAACTGAATAATGGAGGAAAATAGATATATGGCAAAAATGAGAGTTCATGAACTTGCAAAAGAATTAAATATAAAGTCGCAGGACGTCATAGACACATTAAACGGCACACAGTTTGCTGTCAAAAATGTGCAGAGCGGTCTTGAGGATGAGGCACAGCAAATTGTACGAAAGAAGTACGCAAAAACAGAAGTAAAAAAAGATGCACCTAAGAAGGAAGAGCCTAAAAAGGAAGAACCTAAAAAGGATGAGGCTAAGGCAGCCGACAGACCAAAGAAAAAGGCAAGCATCACAGCAGTTTTCAATGCCCAGTACAGTAAGCAGGGTAGGAAAACAAATGGTGGAAACGGCAGCGGAAATAATGGAAATAACAGTTCGCAGCGCAGGAATGGCAATGGCAGACGCGATAATCAGTCATCACGTCCTGAGCAGCACAGCATTATTAAGCCAAGACCGGTCGGAGAGAGAGCTATGCGCCCTATAAGTGAGCGTACAGCGGATCCGTATGCAGATATGAAGGCAGCCAATTCGCGTCCGGCACGTCAGGCTGACGCTGATAGAAGAAGCGACAGACGTCAGGACAATGGCGAAAAAATCAACAACAGAAACACTGACAGAAATGCCGACAGAAGCAGAAATACGGACAGAAACAGCGATAGAAGAACAATCAATCGCGACAACAATAACCGAGATAACAGCAGAGACAATAATAGAGACAATAACAGAGGCTTCAGAAATGACTCCAGACGTCCTGCAGAGGGTGGCAGAAGCTTTGACAAAAATAATGACAGAAGCAGAAGCAATGACAGAAGCAGGAGCAATGACAGAAATAACGATAGAACAGGCAGCAGAGGTGATGACAGAAATCGTTTCAGAAAAGAAACAGTTGCAGTTGCAGCTCCTGATGATGTAAGAGGAAAGGAGAGCCGCGACAGAGGCAACGATAGAAAGAATAAGCATAATCACAATCAGAGCCAGAAGCAGGATAAGCTCGGAAAGAAGCAGGAGAATTACATCAATCTCGAGAAGCACGGCGGAAAGAAAAAGCCACAGCAGCCGAAGGCACAGCCAAAAGAGGATGAGAACGAGATTAAGACAATTTCTCTTCCGGAGAAGATTACAATAAGGGATTTAGCTGATAAGATGAAGGTTCAGCCTTCAGCCATCGTAAAGAAGCTTTTCATGAAGGGCGAGATGGTAACAGTTAACTCTGAGGTTGATTTTGCAGCTGCTGAGGAGATTGCGTTAGAGTTTAATTTCATATGTGAGGAAGAGGAGAAGGTCGATGTGATTGCAGAGCTTCTCAAGGAGGATGAAGAGGATGAGAGCAAGATGGTTCCTCGTCCACCTGTAGTCTGCGTAATGGGTCACGTAGATCATGGTAAGACATCACTGCTTGATGCCATCAGACAGACACGTGTTACAGACCGTGAGGCAGGTGGTATCACACAGCATATAGGTGCATCTGTTGTATCAATCAATGGCCAGAACATCACATTCCTTGATACACCGGGACATGAGGCATTTACAGCAATGCGTATGCGTGGTGCAAACTCTACTGATATCGCAATCCTTGTTGTTGCTGCAGATGATGGTGTAATGCCACAGACTGTTGAGGCAATAAACCATGCAAAGGCAGCCGGTGTAGAGATTATCGTTGCTGTCAACAAGATAGATAAGCCAAGTGCCAATATCGACAAGGTTAAGCAGGAGCTCTCAGAGTATGAGCTTATCCCGGAGGATTGGGGCGGAAGCACAATATTCTGTCCTGTATCTGCACATACTAAGGAGGGTATCGACAATCTCCTTGAGATGATTCTTCTCACAGCAGAGGTGCTTGAGCTCAAGGCTAATCCGGACAGAAATGCAAGAGGTCTCGTAATCGAGGCGCAGCTTGACAAGGGCCGTGGTGCGGTTGCCACAGTGCTTGTACAAAAAGGAACACTCCATGTCGGAGATCCTATCGCATGCGGAAGCAGCTATGGTAAGGTAAGAGCCATGATTGATGACAAGGGCCGCAGAGTAAAGGAGGCTAAGCCTTCTACGCCTGTAGAGATACTTGGACTTAACAGTGTGCCATCAGCAGGTGAGACATTTGTGGCATGTGATTCAGAGAAGGAGGCAAAGGCGTTCTCTGACACATATATTTCAGAGGAAAAGAATAAGCTCATTGAGGATACAAAGGCAAAGATGTCACTTGATGATCTGTTCTCACAGATTCAGTCAGGCAACATGAAGGAGCTTGATATCATCGTAAAGGCAGATGTACAGGGTTCAGTTGAAGCTGTTAAGCAGAGTCTTGTCAAACTTTCAAATGAGGAGGTTGTGGTCAAGGTCATCCATGGCGGCGTTGGTGCCATCAACGAGTCAGATGTTATCCTTGCATCAGCATCAAATGCAATCATCATTGGCTTTAACGTCAGACCGGATCCTGTTGCCAAGGCTACAGCAGACCGTGAGGGCGTAGATATCAGACTTTACAAGGTCATCTACAATGCAATCGAGGATGTATCTGCTGCCATGAAGGGTATGCTTGATCCTGTATTTGAGGAGAAGGTTATCGGACATGCGGAAATCAGACAGATTTTCAAGGCTTCAGGCGTTGGAAACATTGCAGGTTCATATGTGCTTGACGGATTTATGGAGAGAGGCTGCCGTGTCAGAATTAGCAGAGAGGGTGAGCAGATATTCGAGGGAGACCTTGCTTCACTCAAGAGATTCAAGGATGACGTCAAGGAGGTCAAGACAGGCTATGAGTGTGGTCTTGTATTTGACGGATTTAATGATATTCAGGAATTCGATATAGTTGAAGCTTACAAGATGGTAGAGGTTCCGAGATAATCATATATTGGTTATCTTGAATTAATGCAGCTATTCGGATAGTTACGGTTTAATATAAAAAGAAAGCGGGATTATATGAGAAAGAACAGCATAAAAAATATTCGTATTAACGAAGAGGTAATGCGTGAACTGTCAAATATCATACGCGGTGAGATAAAGGATCCGCGTATCAATCCCATGACAAGTGTTGTTGCTGTCGAGGTGGCACCTGATTTAAAGACAGCAAAGGCTTATATCAGTGTGCTTGGTGACAAGAAATCACAGGCTGATACACTTGCAGGACTTAAGTCAGCGGAGGGATATATACGCAGAACTCTCGCAAAGAACATCAATTTAAGAAATACACCTGCCATTACATTTATCATAGACCAGTCTATAGAGTATGGTGTTGAGATGTCTAAAAAGATTGATGAAGTAACAAAAAATCTCAAAGAGGATTAACAAAGAGGATTGATTATGACAGAGATTGATTCTATTTTAAAGGATGCACAATCAGTTGCCGTTTCCGGTCATGTGAGACCGGACGGCGACTGTGTCGGCTCAACACTTGCTGTATACAACTACATAAAGGATTATTATCCTGATATAAAGGCAAGGATTTATTTAGAGCCAAGCCCAAACATCTTTAAGTTTATGCAAAGAGCAGATGAGATTGACAGCAGCTATGCGGATGATACAGTATACGATCTGTTCATAGCATGTGACTGCAGTGACACAGGCAGACTGGGAAGTGCAGCTAAGTATTTTGAGTCTGCAAAAAGGACACTTTGTATAGATCATCATGTTACAAACGGGGCCTTTGCAGACGCAAATTACATCTTTCCGGATGCGAGCTCAACCTGTGAGCTTGTGTTTGAACTTCTGCCGAAGGAGCGCATCACAATACAGATAGCAGAGTGTATTTACACAGGCATGGTGCATGATACAGGCGTGTTCCAGTATTCATGCACTTCAAAAAAGACTATGGATATAGCAGGCTCCCTGATGGAGATGGGCATTGATTATTCAAGGATAATCGATGATACATTTTATACAAAGACATTTGCTCAGAACAAGATTATGGGGCAGGCGCTTTTGAATGCTGCTTTGTATCTGAATGGTGATGTTATATTGTCTGCAGTATCGCGCGCTGAGATGGAGAAGTACGATGTGCTTCCAAAGCATCTCGACGGCATTGTAAATCAGCTGCGCGTGACAAAGGATATAAAGGTTGCTGTATTTCTCTACGAAAATGAGGATGGTACCTACAAGGGCAGCCTGCGCGTAAACGGTGATTATGATGTGGCAAAGGTTGCGTCGGTATTTGGCGGCGGTGGACATGTAAAGGCTGCTGGATTTACGATTGACGGACCGCTTGATGTAGCAGTTGACCGCATCCTTACGGCAATTAAGGATAATATTTAGGGAGAGATTCTTGGGCAGATGGTTAATGGAATAATCAATGTATACAAGGAAAAGGGCTATACAAGCTTTGACGTTGTGGCAAAGCTTCGAGGCATATTCCACCAGAAAAAGATTGGTCATACAGGTACACTTGATCCTGATGCGCAAGGAGTCCTTCCTGTCTGCCTTGGAAAGGCAACCAGAGTGTGTGACCTTTTGACAGATAAGGACAAGGTCTATAAAGCTGTGCTGCTTTTAGGACAGGAGACAGATACACAGGATATTTCAGGGCAGGTCTTAAATCAGGCTAAGGTCAATGTGACTGAGCAGGCGGTGTATAATGCAATATCACAGTTTATTGGCAGACAAAAGCAGGTGCCGCCAATGTATTCGGCTCTAAAGGTCAATGGGAAAAAGCTCTATGAGCTTGCCAGGGAGGGCAAGGTTATAGAGAGAAAAGCCAGGGATATCGAGGTGTTTGATATCAAGGTTGAAAGCATTGATTTGCCTGAGGTTACGATGACAGTGCACTGTTCAAAGGGCACATATATCAGGACGCTGTGCAATGACATCGGAGAGAGGCTGGGCTGTCATGGCTGCATGAAGTCACTGCTTAGAGTAAGGGTAGCAGGCTTTGACTTAGAGCATGCACTTACACTTTCACAGATTCAGTCAAAGGTGGATGAAGGCTGCTTTGATATGGTGATGCCTGTTGACGGAGTATTCGAAAATCTGCCGGCAGTGCATACTGCTTCAGATGCTGATAAGCTTGTCAGAAATGGAAATAAAATTCCGGCAGTGCTTACGGATTATTTAAAACACAATGCTGACTCTGATATAAGATACAGAGTATACAATCATGAGGGCATATTTGTCGGGGTGTATTCGTATCTTGATGAGACCGGTGAGTTTAAGCCGGTTAAGATTTTTATGGAATAGAATAGTATACAGATATTATGGAATATATAAGCAAAACTCTGGATTTTCATGTCAAGGAGCCGTCCGTCATCTCGTTTGGAAAGTTTGACGGGCTTCACAGAGGACATGAATTTCTGATGGAAAAGCAAATTGAACAGAGCAATCTGCATGGCTACAAGCGCATCATATTTACGTTTGACATTCCTCCCAAATCGGAGGTACTTGGCGTTGAGTCAAAGGTTATAATCACAAACGATGAAAAAGAGTATGTGTTTGAAAAATCAGGTATTGACTATCTGATAGAGTGTCCGTTTGTGCCACAGGTGATGACGATGGAGGCGGATGCGTTTGTCAGATGGATAGTTAAAAGTCTTAATGTCAAGTGTATCATTGTCGGAGATGATTTCCGTTTCGGGCACAACAGGGCAGGAGACCATCGGCTGCTTTCTGCGATGGCAGGAGAGCTTGGATACGAGCTTATTGTGGTGGACAAGATAAAGGATGGAGACAGGGATATAAGCAGTACCTATATCCGCGAGGAGATTGCGGCAGGACATATTAAAAAGGCGAATGAACTGCTGGGATATCCCTTTTTCATAAAAGGAAGAGTAGTGCATGGCAGAGCACTGGGCAGGACTATTGGCATTCCGACAGTCAACCTTTCAGTGCCGCACGATAAGCTGCTTCCACCAAAGGGAGTGTATATGTCAAGAGTTCTTGTCAGGGACAACTGGTACCTTGGTGTAACCAATATAGGATGCAAGCCTACTATAGAGGGCAAAAATCCAATCGGTGCAGAGACATATATCATAGATTTTGGGCAGGATGTTTACGGACAGGATATCATGGTAGAGCTTCATAAGTTCGTAAGACCTGAGATGAAGTTTGATTCAATAGAAGCGTTAAAGAGCCAGATGAGTGCAGATATCAATTATACAATCAATTATGCAGGCAGTCACACATTCTAGTGTGGCTGTTTTTTTGCGAAATTACCCAAAATAACGAAAAAATGACAAATATTACGGAAATATTACGGAGAAATATTGACATTTTAACAATTTGTGATATACTCGTAAACATGGGATTATGGATAGCATGAACTGGAGGCTATATGAAAAATAAATTAAAATTAGGACAGGCAGCAGGCGTTGTAGCGTTTGCTATTATTATAGGTGCTGTATCTATGAGTTCAAGCAGCACAGTAGATGCCAGAACATCATTAAAGGAAAATAGAACAGTCAATGCGGGGGTGGCTCTTGGTCTGACAGAGGCGGCAGATGCCACAGAGCTTCTCACAGCAGGGGTTACATCGGCTCTTACTTATTATGGAGCTGACGTATCGGTAGCGCAAAACGACAGCAATGTTGTTACTGCATCTGCTCAGGGTGCACAGGTTGGCAATACTGCACAGGAGACAGAACAGGCAAATGAGGCATCCCAGACACCGACTGCCGCACAGACCTGTGGTTATACAAATCTTGGTATGTCGGTTATAAGCAGTGGAAACTTAAATATCAGACAGGAAGCTTCGACAGACAGCGAGGTAATAGGAATACTTACCAATCACAATGCCTGTGAGCTTCTTGAGGATGCCGGAGAATGGTACAAGGTCACATCAGGCAAGGTGACAGGATATGTAAACAAGCAGTATCTTGTGACAGGAGATGAGGCAGAGGCTATTGCAGAACAGGAGATTAAGACGGTTGCCACAGTAAATACGGAAACACTGAATGTGCGTGCAGAGAAGTCAACAGATGCTGCGGTGCTTTCGCAGGTTGGAAATTCAGAGGCGTTCACGGTTAATTCTGTCGCTGACGGCTGGGTTGAGATAAGTGTGGATGATTCGGTAGGATATATATCACAGGATTATGTGACACTGGCACAGGCACTTCCTACAGCAAAGACAATAGAGCAGGTGAAGTATGGTGACGGTGTATCAGATGTAAGGGCATCTGTTGTATCGTATGCGTTACAGTTTGTCGGAAACAGATATGTGTGGGGTGGTACAAGCCTTGAGAAGGGAGTTGACTGCTCAGGCTTCACAATGAGAATTCTTGGAAAGTATGGAATCTCATTACCGCATTCATCAAGAGCACAGCCTTCATACGGCACAAAAATCAGTGCATCTGAAGCAAAGCCGGGAGATTTATTCTTCTACGGAAGTGGAAGGAGTATCTCACATGTTGCAATTTATATCGGAAACGGACAGATTGTACATGCCAGCAACAAGCGTGATGGAATCAAGGTTTCAAATGCATATTACAGAAATCCGATTTGTGTCGCAAGATATTTGCCGGATTAATAAAAAAACAGTTTACAACAAATGCTTACTATGCTATACTGCATAAGTATGGTTTTGCCCATGTTCGGTAGTTGGACACTCCGACCTATTGCTGAGCATCATACAGTTATCAGGGCGCATTAT